>OBLU010005526.1_pt1 | contig 11319 bp, 6 predicted proteins | sample 1518681 | NCBI WGS metagenome assembly OBLU01 (sample SAMEA3539304, study PRJEB22396) | soil metagenome | biome: tundra; feature: field; material: soil | place: USA | collected 2010-05 | depth 0.15 m
CCCGCAGGCTCTTGCGGCCGCCGGGTTTACCGGCCCGGGCCTGGAGCCGGGCCCGGCGCTCAACCAGTGCCCGCCTGATGGCTTCCGTCTTGGTTTCATGGGCCAGGTTCGCTACTTCACCGGCCAGCCTTTCGACGTCAAGGTTTTTGATGTTCAGCGCCATGGTAGAGAGATACCTATAATCTACCATTCTAGCTTAAGTGCACATCCGCAGCCGCTCTATCGGCGGGATCGGGTAGTGTACGTCAAGCATCCATTTTTTTTTGGGGGGGGGGTGCGTTTCAGTACGTGGCCCGCTGCCCGTCAGAGTGTCAAAATGACCCCGTTTCTTCCCGTCCTGCGCTGCTCTTAACAGGAGGGGTTCTCAACAGACCGATAGATCGGGTAGAACCTCGAAGGAGATCAGCGATGAAACGCAGATCGCTTTCCGCATTCGCGTCCATGATTCCTCGGGTTCGCCGCTGCCGCCAGCGCTGGCAACATCACTTTTTTCGAGGGGACATTTAGCTTAACTCAATCTCACCAAATGCTCCCCAGGAAGGATCGATATGACGCGTATTGGGTTTGTTTTCGCCTTGGCTGTGGCCATTTGCCCGGTGATGCGCGCAGGGACGATTGTCACTACCTCGCTTAGCCTGACCAGTCTCACGATCACGCCTAATCTCGGTGGAGATTCCGGATTGGTCCAGATTCAGCCCGGAGTCTACGGCCCGGTGTTTGTCGGGGTGTTCGACAGTCTGGGCGATCTGGACACGGAGTTCAACTTTAATATTGACGGTCCCGCGTCCATAAGCGCCACCGTGCCGCTCGCGAGCGCAAGCGCGGCGGCGGATGGCTCGCTTTTGACTGCCAGCGCCACAAGCGGCGTGAACATCCCAGGGCTCAACGCCAACGCGGGTACCGATCCCGACGGCGACGCGCAGCTTTCCGGAACCTTCGAAATAGTGGACACCACGAACACGGGAGCGAACCCGGTCAGTGTCCTTTTCAGCGCCGCGCTGGCAACCAGCCAATCCCTTTTTACCGATGCATTCGGGATCTCGGCCAGTTCGGAGGTGACATTTCAGTTCAGCCTTCCGGATATCGGCGCCGTGCCTTTTCTGTATTACGACAATCTTCTCGCGATCGGGTCTGGCCAATCTCTGTCCGCCGCGTCCAGTCCGACGCTGAGCGCATCGACGACGCTGCTGACCAACACTCCTTATTCGTTTTTCCTCGAGGCGGATTCCGAATCTAACGGCGCCGACTCCGCGGTGCCGGAGCCGGCATCCGTGCTTCTTTTGGCTTCCGGATTGGCCGCCCTGGCCGTCAGCCGGGCGCGGCGCGGTTAATTTCTGGCAGATCTCAACAGACTCTCTAAGGGAGGGTAAGAGTTATGACGATACAGTCTTTCTTGCGCGAGGGACTAAGGCTCCAGGCGTTGCTTTCGCTCCTGCTGCTGCCCGGTATCATTGAAGCGACGAATATCGGGGCAGACCCGCCCAAACACTCCGCCGCCCGCGCATCCGACACCAGCAGCGTCCTGAGCACATCCGAGGGCAACCTCATGGAGTACGTGCCCGTTTCGAGTACCCGAAGCTCAAACGGCCCCACGGTCAACGTCACCGCTGTCTACAACTCCTACAACGCCGACGGCTCCAGGGCCGTGGTCGACACGGTTATGGGATATGGCTGGACCCATTCTTACAACATCTTTCTTTTCACCCAGTTTGGCGCCATGTTCCGCTACGGTGGCGACGGGCGTGTGACCAAGTATGGCCTCGGCCCCGGTGGAACATTCATCGCCGCAAACGGTTATTTCGAGACGCTGGTTAAGACCACCAGCACCACGTTCACGCTGACACAGAAGGATAAAACCGTCTACACCTTCGCCTTGGTCACCGGCACGCCGTTTCTGGTCGCGGGTCCTGTCTGGCGCCTCACCCAGATAGTCGACCGTAACGGAAACACAACCACGCTCACTTATGCCGGCGGCAATCTTACCGGCATAACGGACACCTACGGCAGAACGACCTTTCTCGCTTATACAGCGCAGAACAAGGTATCGACCGTCACCGACCCCGCCGGGCGGGTCACCACGCTCCAGTACGACTCGACGGGCCACAAGCTGACGCGCATCACGGATCCCAACGGCAACTCCATCCAATACAGTTACAACTCGCTCTATCAACTGATAGCCAAGATCGACAAGGCGGGCCGGACGTTCACTTATTCCTATTCCGTCAACAAGCCCAGCGCGGTCGACGACAGCGCCGGCGCCTCTCCCGCAACGCTGTCCAATCCCGGCAACTGGGCAACCGACCCGAATGCCCTTGCGGAGAATGTCACCCGCACCTATATTCCCGCGACCACGACAGTCACCGACGGCCGCGGCAACACATGGCGGTACCAGTACAATTCCAACGGCTATCCGACGCAGACGACTGCGCCGGACAGCACGGTCACGTCCTACATCTACGATCCATCCACGCTAATGGTTTCGTCCACCACCGACGCCGACGGCCACACGACCAGTTTCACCTACGATAGCGAGGGAAACGAGCTCAGCCTGACCGACGCACTTGGCCACGTGACCGTTTATACCTACGAACCGGTCTTCAACATGATGACCAGCATGACCGATCCGCGCGGCCGCTTGACCACGTACAGCTACGATGGTCACGGTAACCGGATACAGGAGACCGACCCGTTGGGCCAGACCCGAAAGTGGACCTACGATTCTCACGGGAACGTCCTTTCCGCGACAGATAAAAACGGTAACACCACTACCTATCAATACGATTCATTCGGAAATCAGACCAAAACCACCGATCCGCTGTCGAATGTCACTACGTCCACGTACGATGGCGTGGGCAACATGCTTTCCCGCACCGACCCCAATGGCCACACCACCAGTTCCCAGTACGATGGAATGAACCGGTTGCTCAAGATGACCGATGCATTGGGCCACTTCAGCCAGATTCTTTACGACGGCGAGGGCAACCGGACCCAGGCTATCGACCGGAACGGCCATACGACCTCTTATCAGTACGATCTCCGCCAGCGCCTGGTGAAGACAACGGATGCCCTGGGCGACCCCGAGACGTATAGCTACGACGGTAACGACAATCGTGTCTCAATGATCGACCGCAACGGCCATACGACATCGTACACATTCGACCTTCAGAACCGGATGAGCAAAATTGCCGACGCATTGGGCGACACCACAACAAACGTTTACGATGGCGTGGGCAATACGCTGACGACTACCGACGGCAACAACCACACCACAACGTTCACTTACGATGCGCTCAACCGCCGCGCCACCATGACCGATGCCGCAAGCGAGCTGACGCAATATCAGTACGACACGGGAACCCTACCATCTCCACCTTGCCCGAGCTGCGGTGCGACGCCCGGTTCCAGCCTGATTACCGGCCAGACCGATGCCAATGGCAAGGTGATTTATTACAAATACGACGCGCTGAACCGCCAGATCGACGTAGTGCGTAAGGTTGGCTCGACCAGCGACACGATCACTCAGGCCGACGCGGTCACCATGAATACCTACGATCCGGTTGGCAACCGCCTGACCTTGACCGAGCCGGATGGCAACACAAAGACGTGGACGTATGACGCCGACAATCGTGTCATCAAAGAAGTGAACGCGGCGGGGGACACGACCATGACGGCCTATGACGGTGTGAGCAATGTGACCAGCACGACCGAACCGAACCTCAATGTCGTTACCAATACCTACGACGCTCTCAATCGCATAACACACGTTGCGGACAGCGCCGGTCTCATCGCCACATATTCTTACGACAACGAGGGTAACCGTCTTAGCCACGGCGACGGCAACGGGAACACGACTCTTTACGCATACGATGCGCTGAACCGTCTGGTCACCACAACCGATCCGCTGGTCAAGACGACCACGACTGCCTATGACGCGGTGGGCAATCCGTTGCAGACGACTGACAGAAACGGGATGGTAACGACAATGGCGTACGACGCCATCAACCGGCGCACCAGCACCACGGATGCTCTGGGGCACACCACACAGTCTCAATATGACGCGGTCGGCAATCTGACCAAGCTGACCGACGCGAATTCCCACGCCACGCAACGGGGCTGGGACCCTGTCAACCGGCAGATCACGGAGACCTATGCCGACGGCACAGTATGTAGCTATACCTACGACGGCGTTGGAAACGTGCTGACCCGCACGGATCAGATCGGCCAGGTCACGCACTACGCCTACAACGATCTGTATTTCCTCGTGAGCCGCACTTATCCCTCAAGCGAAGATATGTTTAGGTACGATCTTTCGGGGCGGATGCTGGAAGCCGATCGAGGCGGGTACGTGAATTTCGCGTACGACGGCGCGGATCGCCTTATCGTAACTCGACAGGACGCAGACTTTTTCAATTGCTGCCTCGGCGATAATCAAATCGTCTACAGCTACAACATTCCGGGCCGGACACGCACTATCACCTATCCGGGCGGCCGGGTGATCACGGAGAACACCGACGCGCGAGGCCGCATGTATTATATTTGCGACTCAGCATCGCCTTATGTGTGCCAAACGGCGCCGTCGTCGCCATCCGTTCCGATGGTGGAGTACTACTACGACCTGGGCAACCGCGTTACCAATCGCGTTTACTTCCCCTCCCTCCTTTTCTCCTCCTCCGGGCCCACTGTGTTCGCGGACTTCTACTACAACGCCAACGACTGGGTGACAATACTCTATCACTTGACTCACGGCGGGGACGGCGTCGCCGACTCCAGCTACACCTACGATAACGAAGGCAACAAGAAGTACGAGCAGAAGACGACCGACCCGACGCAGTCGGAAGCATACCTGTACGATTCTACTTACCGGCTGGTCAACTATGCGGCCGGCACTCTGTCCGGCTCCACGGTGCCCAGTCCGAGCACGCAGACCAGCTACAATCTCGATCCCGTTGGCAACTGGAGCAGCAAGACGACCAACTCTATCCTCCAGACCAGGGTCCACAACTCCACGAACGAGCTGACTGAAATCAATTCGACCGCTCTCACGTACGACGCGAATGGCAACCTTTTGAACGACGGTACCTATATTTATGCATACGACGAAGAAAACCGGCTGACGCAGGTCACGCAGATCTCGGGCCCCACCGTAGTGGGACAGTATGAGTACGACGCCCTGGGCCGTCGCGTCCAGAAGAATGACTCTCTATACTTCTACGACGGTGCGCGCCTTATTGAAGAGCAGAGGGCCGACGACGGCTTCACGCTGTCGACTTATGTCTATGGAAATGGTATCGACGAAGTGCTCAACATGAACCGTGGCGTTGGAACGTTTTACTATCACCAGAACGCCCTCGGGTCGGTGGAAGCGATCACCGACAACACGGGCACGCCTGTCGAGCGCTACGCGTACGACGCCTACGGTTTCGTCACAGTGACCGATGGTACCGGGTGGCAAACGAATAACCCGGGCAACACGGTTCCGTCAAATCCCTCGGGAACGCCCCACAGCGCCTTCGGCAATCCGTGGATGTTCACGGGGCGCCAACTCGACGAGGAATCGGGGCTTTACTTCTACCGCGCCCGCAACTATGGCCCCGGCAAGGGCCGATTCATGCAGCGCGACCCGATCGGATACGCGGACAGCACGAATCTATACATGTATGTAGACGATAACCCGACAAACGAACTAGATCCATCGGGCATGGTGGTAGGCGTAATCAATAATTCAAAAACCAACATAAAAAACAACCTCGTTGCCCGCCCGCCCATTCCAGGTCCCTATAACCCATTTCCATTTCCATACCCTTGGCCCATGCCCCGCGTTCCAGGCCCTTATAACCCCTTTCCAAGCCTTTTGCCGGACGATGCCCGCGTTAACAACGAACTTGAGAACTTCGCCCGATGGGACCCTGTGGCAGGGCCCCAGCCGCCGGTTTCCGTAAGCAAGCCTATTGAGGCGCAGGGGCGCGGCATCGTCAAGCATATGGACTCCCCCAGTCCCCGGGCCATACGAGGCCCTTGGACCGGCGGCACCGGCCCCACCAATCCCGGCAATCCCTTCCCCCCCGGCAGTCCCGGCAGCCCCCTGGGGCCTGGGTGTCCTGGCCGCGGCACACCGGGGCCCGTGGGTATTGAGGTGAATATCACAAAGGGCTGGGGGACGTGGTATTGCTCCTGTAGCGAACTCTTTTACGACTGCACAGTTGGCGCGAATTGGGCGTGTTACGCAACGAATTGGTGGGCCACCTGGGTGGACATTTTCTCTTTTTGATTAATTCGCGGAGGACTCTCATGTCGATCCGCTCGCTGGCCCTCTCTGAGAGGACGCCAGGGAGCATGAGTTTCACCAGTTTTCCAGTCAAAGCCGTTGCCGTGGAGAAACCGGGGACGTCACTGCCAGACCGTCGAAGCGTTTCCGGCTGACGCCGGTTTCCCCCCGGATCAAGCGACGACCGCCGCATTGTGCGCGGCCGCTCCTAGGGCGGGCCGGCGGCGGCCGAGGGCATGCCCGAACCGGACTACCTGCTCCACAAACCGGGAGACAAAGCCGACCTTCTTGAAACGGATATTTGTAGCCGGCGTCCCTCACCGGCATTTCCCCGCCGAGCCCGCCCCGTAAATCGCCAGAATCTCGGCTGCCGTAAGCGCCCGGTGATAGAAGCTGAGCTCGTCCATTTCGCCTTCGAAATAGAGATCGTTTCTGGGCATCAACTGGTTGGCGTGGTGGCGGCCGAGCCAGAGCGGAGCCGCGACATCGAGATTCACCAGCGGCGTAGGCCCGAAGCTCCCCGAGGGTTGCTTGACTCCGTCGACATAGATCCAATGAGGCTGCGGCGGCAGGCGCTGGACCACGCCCGCCACATGGTGCCAGCGGCGGTCGGCAATATTCACCGTCTGCGCCATCGCGGCCACCGCCTTCCCGCCGTCCGCTACCTGGAAGCCCGGATGACCATTCCAGATGTACATCAGGTAACCCAGCGGCCCATGGTCGCGCTTGTCCACCAGGCTCCGGGTAGTCAGGGAATCGGCCGTGCGGATCCAAAGCTCGATGGTGAAGTCGTCCTCACCCATGTCGAGGCCGGGGGTGGAAGCGGGAACCTCGAAGTACTGGTCCTTGCCGTTGAACCGGATCGCCGAACCGACCCGGCCGGGGACCTGCCAGGGACGGAATTGCGGCTCGTCGAAGGTAAACCAGGCCGACAGTCCGGCCGGCACGGGTGCGCATTTGGGCTGGGCGCAGAGGGGCAGGCCGAGGACCGCGAATGCCGCCCACAAGCAGAGCTTAATACACCAGCGTGAGTTTGATGTAGTCGACGGTAGTGTCATCTTGAATCTCGAAATCCAAAGATGTGATCTTCTTTCCCGCTTGGGCGCGCTGCACATCGAGCAGGAACTCCCGCGCGATCGTGCCCGTCAACACCCGCTCCGATACCCCCGGTGAATCCGCCCAGAAAGGATAGGGCCGCCCCGCAAGCCGAGGCGCCGCACCGTAACTCATCGTATCGTTTTCATAGCCGGAATTGCCCTTCCGAATGCGGATTTCCAGGCGGCCTTCGCAGAAATTGAGCGGCGGCAGGATCAGGGAGACGAACAGCGTCTGGTCATCGCGCAGCTCGTCGAATTGCTTCAGGCGGCCGTCCTTCGGCCAATCCGGAGTTCCGGCGAAATCCGGATTGACATAAGGGATGGGGTCGAAAGGCAGGGCGAAGTGGTCGTCTTCGCCGGCCATAACGGTGACGGAGCGCTCACAGGGACCGTACCCGGAGCCCGGCGGACGCGGCAAAAAGCCGAGCAGTGACGGCAGATCGCGGCGCGCCAGGTCGGCATCGCCACTCTGCACGCGTGCGAAACCGCGGCGGGCGGAAACGGCCCGGACCATCTCCGCATCGCCCGCGGCGCCGAAGTAGGTTTCGGCGAGAAGGAATTCGCGTTCGGCTTCCTTCCAGCGATTCTGCTTCGCGTCATCCATGGCTAACCGCAAGTGCGCGGCCGGGTGGTTCGGCGATTTCACCGTCACCTGTTTCCAATGCGCCTCGGCTTCGGGCCGTCCGAGCTGGTCTTCGAGCAGCGCGAGATCGGCCAGCGGGATGGGTTGCCGCGTAGCCATGGCCCTCCGCTCCAGCAGCACGCGCGCCGGCTCGCCCTGGCCGGCCAACTGCAATTGGACCGCCTGTGCGAACAGCCGGTCCGGCTCGGGCTGAAGCGGCTTGTGGAGCGCGCGATTCAATTCGGTGTGCGCTTTTTCGGCGAAACCCGCCTGGCGCCACGCCAGCGCCAGATAAGCGTGCGCCACGGCGGGAAGCCGATGCTGCGCCAGGGCGCTCTCCAGGCGGCGCGCGGCTTCCACCGGCTCGCCGGCCTGCAGGTTATAGACACCCTCGTGCCAATCGGCGACGGCTTCGGCGCGCGGCTCCGGGGGCCAGAGCCACCAGGCGGCCACCGCCAGAGCAACCAGGACCGCCGCCGCGGCGGCGATCTTGAGCTTGCCGCCATGCCGGCGGCCCAGCAGCTTCCACCACAACCGGCGCGGGCTGCGCGTCTCCAGGTGGGTCAGGATCTCGCGAACCTCCTGGAATCGCTTCTTAGGATCGGCCTCCAGGCATTGGCGCAGAGCGGCACGCCAGGTGGGGCGCAGGACGGGCGTCAGCGTCTCGGGCGCAACCGGCCGCTCGCGCGACTTCTTCACCGCCATGGCCAGAGGCGAGCTTTCGGGGTAGGGAAGCTCGCCGGTGACCATCTCATAGAGCACCACGCCCAGCGCATAGATATCGGCGCCCGGCCCCACTCGGCCACCCTGGATCTGTTCCGGCGCCATGTAAGCCGGCGTGCCATAAGCGGCCATGGTGGCGGGCGACCAGGTGGAGGCGGTGGCGCGGCTGTCCGGCGGGATGGGCCGGGCCAGACCGAAATCCGTCACCACGGCGCGGGGCGGGCCATCGGCGCGCGGCACAATCATGACGTTGCCGCTCTTAAAATCGCGGTGGACCACGCCGGCCCGGTGCGCGGCCGCCAGTGCGGCCACCATCTGGCGAAGCAGGGGCAGCGCCTGGCGCTCGGTGAGCGCGCCATCGCGGTGCAGCTTCTGGGCCAAGGTTTCTCCGGCCAGCAGTTCCATGGTGAGGAAAACCACGGGGCTGCCGGACATGCTTTGGGTTTCCACCAGGTCGAAGACGCGGCACACGTTGGGATGCTGGATGCGCCGCGCCGCCTGGACTTCGCGCTTCAGCCAGAAGACGTGGTCGGCGTTGGCCAACTCGCCGCGGACGGCTTTGACGGCGATGCGAGAGCCCAGTTCCAGGTCTTCGGCCTCATACACCTCGCCCATTCCTCCCACGGCGATGAAGCGCACGATTTCATAGCGCGCGGCGAGCACTTCCCCGGGATAGAAGACGTGGTCTTCGCTGGCCGCCTGAACCAGGTTGCCGCGCGGCTTCAGTGCCGCCAGCCGCTCCTCCGCGCCGTCATCCAGGCGTAGCAGCCGCAGAACCTCGCGCTCCACATCAGTGTCGGCGTCGGCGCACCGCCGGACGAACGCGGCCCGTTCGGCTTCGGGTTTTTCGGAGGCATCGGCGAAGATCTCTTTGATCCGCGGCCACGTTTCCGGATTCACGATTGCGCCGCCTGCTCCAGCTCTCCGCGCAGCCAGGCGCGCGCCACGGCCCAATCGCGCTTGACGGTCTTCTCCGAAACATTCAGTGCCTCGGCCGTCTCCGGCACCGAGAGGCCTCCGAAATAACGCAGCTCCACGATCTCGGCCTGGCGCGCGTCCACGCCGGCGAGCTTTTGAAGCGCGGCGTCGACCACCAGCAAGTCTTCCAGGTTAGCGACGACAATGGCGGCGGCCTCATCCAGATCCACGCGCACTCCGCCCTCACGCTTCACCGCGGAGCGGCGGCGGGCGTGGTCCACCAGCACGTGCCGCATGGCGTGGGAGGCGACGCGCAGGTACTGTTGCCGGTCGGTGGACTGCAGGTGCCGGTTACCTGCCAGCCTGAGGTAGGCCTCATTCACCAGGGCCGAAGTTTGCAGGGTATGGTCCGGCCGCTCCAGCCGCAAGTTAGAGGAAGCCAGCCTCCTCAGCTCGTGGTATACGAGTTCGAACAACGCCGACTCGGATGGCGGGCCCGCCCCATCAGTCATCATGTAAGATAATCCGGAATTTCAAAGTTTGAATTCGCGGGTGGTGCTTAGTATACACCCAGCCGCATTCTTTGTTGATGGGAGTCTTATCTCTGTCAACCCTCGTCTAAAATGTCCCTGTCTTAGTTAGCACATTAGAAATGTCCCCTTTGACTTTGACCGGGATGTCTTGATAGTAGCGGCTCTGCGCTCCCTGACGGTCGCGGCTCGCTTCAGAAGAGATCCGCCAGGAGTTCGGCGGTGTGGCGAACCTTGATGGGAGTGCCTTCCGCCGGGCGCGCTTTGTCGATGCCGCCGCGGATCTGCATGGCGCAGCCGGGACAATCCATGGCGGCGATGGCGGCGCCGGTTTTCTGGATGTTGGCGAGCTTGCGTTGCAGAATGGGTGCGGAGATTTCGGGAAGCTTCAGCGAATAGGAACCGCCCATGCCGCAGCACATGTCGGACTCGAACATCTCTGTCAATTCTGGAGGCGGCGCGCAGCAGGGAGTGGAAATCGCCGTCGTCCCCACCAGTGCCATTGAGGTGAGGCCGGGGGTTTGTTCGGCGAGGCGGCGGCAATCGACGCCCTCGAGAAGCGATCCGCGGGCCCAGACGGCGCGCGACTGGTAGGCACCGGCTACCTTCTCGTCGCGCAGGAAACCAAGGATGAACTCGCGGGCCTCGTTATTTGGTGGAGAAGCGGTGAACTTCGGCGCTCACGGCTTCGGCGCAGGCTTTGAAAGTGTCAAAGAGCGGAGACACCGGTAGGCTCCCCCTCGCGCCTGGCACGGGCGGATTCGGCGGCGTTGCGTCCGGCGATCGAAGCGGAGGTCTCGGAATGCGCCGGCATGTAGGAGCCACCGCTGCCACAACAGGCGTCGGGCCGCGACATCTCCTTGAAGATAACACCCGGCACGCGGGGAGGCCGGAACCCCGAGAGTGCGGGCGGGTTCCGGCCATCACGCGAGGTGCTAGAAGTAGAAGGCCTGCATCTGCATGGTGAGCTCGTTGCTGGGCCGGATGGTTGAGCCATTCTGCGGCTGGGCGCGGAGCCACTGGAACGTGAACTTCAGGTTTTGAGCGCGGACATAGTAGTTGGCGCCGAAGCCCACGCGGTTGATGTCCTTGGTGTTGTTCACGGCCAGGACGAACCGTTGGGTTTCCCACTTGAAAAACGGCTGGAACTTGGCTTGGTGAATG
>OBLU010005529.1_pt1 | contig 11317 bp, 12 predicted proteins | sample 1518681 | NCBI WGS metagenome assembly OBLU01 (sample SAMEA3539304, study PRJEB22396) | soil metagenome | biome: tundra; feature: field; material: soil | place: USA | collected 2010-05 | depth 0.15 m
GCTGCCGTTCAAATTCAAAACTTTGTCGTATTCGGCTGGGACCAGACCCTCCATTGGGCAGGCGTCCACGCCAAGAACGGCGGCGCAGGTCATCAAATTGCCGAGCGCGATGTAAGTCTGGCGCGTCGCCCATTCGTGCGCGATTTTGCCGCGCGGGCCGTTCACCACATCGCCAAGCATCATAAAGCGGTAGGTGCCAAGCGCTTCCGGTGCCGGCAGTTTCCGTATTTCCACCGTGCGCCGGATGAGCTTGTCCACGTCGGCTTCGGTCATTTTTGTTTTGGCGGTGAAGACGACGAAGTGCGAGCAGTCCACGACCTGCTTTTGGCCCCATGAATGCGGCAGCAGCGCCGCCCGCGTCGCCGGGTCGGTGATTACCAGAAATTGATAAGGCTGCAAACCGTAGGAGGTCGGTGTGAGAATGAGCGCCTGTTGCAAGGCTTGCCAGGTATCGGCGGGTATTTTTTTGGCCGGATCAAAAACCTTGGTGGCGTAGCGCCAGTTCAATGCCTCCAGCAGTTGATGGTTGCTCATATTGCTCATAATTCCTTTCAATGGCGTTGAAAATGCCACAAGCCGGTGGAAATGCAAATACTGTCCGTCCCAATGCGTGCCATTACGTTTCTTCTTGCAGTTGCCAAAACAACCGGAGTGGCGCAATATGCCGGGATGAACCCACAGCCGGGACTTCGCGTTCGTCGCGCCACGCTGGACGATCTCGCCACGCTGCGGACGGTCTGGCTATCCATGCGGCTTCCCGCCGACGACTTGGAAAAGCGGCTCAAGGATTTTCAGGTTGTCGAGGACGCGGCGGGACAAGTTTTGGGGGCAGTCGGGATTCAACTTTCAAAACAATATGCCCTGCTTTACGGCGAGGGATATTCGGATTTTTCAATCGCCGATGTCGCGCGGCAGATGTTTTGGCGGCGCCTCGAAGCGCTTGCCGCCAATCACGGCATCTTCCGGATATGGACGCAGGAAACTTCGCCGTTTTGGACGCGCTGGGGATTTCAACCCGCGGGCGCGGAAATCCTGTCGCGCCTGCCGGACGAATGGAAAACGTCCGAGAACAAATGGCTCACGCTGGAACTCAAAAACGAGGAAATTGTCACCGCCGCGCTGCAAAACAAATTTGCGGGTTTCATGGATGCCGAGAAACAGCAGACCGCGCGTGTTGCCGGGAAAGCCAGGACCCTCAAGACCATCATCGCTGTTGTTGGTTTTACAATTGGAATCTTGTGCATCGGGATTGCGATCTATCTGCTTATCCATCGCAATCCATTTGCACCGTAGGGCAGGGGACTCGTCTGCAACCGGGGCGCCCACGCCCTGTCCGCGCGTTGCATCTCAAGCTTCAGCTTTTCGACGGCATGTCGAATTCATCGGCATGATACGAACTGCGGACCATCGGCCCGCTGGCGACGTGGACAAATCCCATTTCCCGCGCCACGCTGCCAAGGGCGGCGAAATGTTCCGGCGGAACAAATTCAATCACCGGCAGATGCTTTGACGTCGGCTGCAAATACTGGCCAAGCGTGAGAATGTCGCAACCGGCGCCCCGCAAATCCTGCATCGCAACCATGACCTCCTCCTTCCGCTCGCCCAGACCAAGCATCAGGCCGGATTTCGTGTAGATTGAATCGCCACGCTTCTCTTTCGCCTTCTTCAACACGCTCAACGACCGATCGTAAGTCGCGCGATGCCGCACGCTCGGCGTCAAACGACGGACGGTTTCCAGGTTGTGATTGAAGATGTTCGGGTTTGCCGCAAGCACGTTTTCGACGGATGAATCGGAATCGTTGAAATCCGGCACGAGCACCTCGATGACGATGCCCGGATTCAATTTGCGCACCGCTTCAATCGTCTGCCGGAAATGTTCCGCGCCGCCGTCCTTCAAATCATCACGCGCCACCGCCGTGATGACGACGTGCCGCAACCGCATACGGCGCGTCGCTTCGGCCACACGCATCGGCTCGTCGGCCTCCAGCGCGAGCGGCTTGGCGGTGCTGACCGCGCAAAAGCCGCAGGCGCGCGTGCAGCGATCGCCGGCGATCATGAACGTCGCCGTGCTTTTTTGCCAGCATTCCCAATGGTTCGGGCACCTGGCGCTTTCGCAGACCGTGTGCAGCTTCAACTCGTCCAGCAGCGCGCGCGTGTGCGCGAACGTGTCGGACGTGGGCAGGTTGAAGCGCAGCCATTCCGGCAGGCGCGGTCGCGGTTTCAATTCAGTCGTCGTCATTGCGAATTATATTTAACCACGGATGGACACGGATGGACACCGATAAAACACAAGCTAAAATCCTCCTCGGCCTCGTTCTCGTCCTTCGTCCTTGAATTTCGCCTGCGAAAACGAGGATGACGACGAGGACGATACTTCAAAATAATATGCGTGTTTATCCTTGTGCATTCGTGGCTGAAATCCTTTCCCAGAATTTCGCCAGTTCCTCCGGACCGAAGTCAGCGAGGATCTTTCCATCCACGTCAATCACCGGCGCGAGTTCCTGGCCGGAGATGCGAATCATCTCGTCAAAGACCGCCTCGTCTGCTATCACGTCCATCGTCTCGTATTCAATGCCGCGGTCATCCAGCCAGCGCATCGCCTTGTGACACCAACCACAATTAGGCTTGATGAAGAGGCGGATTTTCATGTTGCGATTCCAGTAGGAGTCGAGGTAACGAGACTCAAATTAGGGAAGAAAACTCAGAGACTCCTCACGTCGTCTCCTACGATTGAAATCCGCGCGGCGAACCAATTGGACTCCTCGATTTCGTTTTTGTCGTAGCAGTCGGCGAAATAGCCCGATGGCTTGGGTGTCGTCCAAGCCGGCTTTTGGGAGCGCAGAACGAATTCAAAAATCCGTTCGCGCTCCGGCTGGCTTTGAATTTCTTGCATCAGTCCGGCAGCGCTCATGTTTTACTTGTAGCCGATGAAGGAACAATTTTCAAGCACTCATCCAGCCAGCGCATCGCCATATGACACCAACCGCAATATGGCTTGATGAAAAGACGAACCTTCATTCTCCAATCTGCGTCCTGTAATCCTCCGGCGAGAGCAACGCGTTCAGTTCGGCGGGATTGCTCAATCTGATTTTGAAAAACCAGCCGCCTGCATAAGGCTCGGTGTTCACCAAATCGGGCTTGTCGGTGACGGGTTTGTTCAGCTCCACAATTTCGCCGCTGACGGGCGAATAAATGTCGCTCGCGGTCTTCACGGATTCCACCACGGCGCAGGCTTCGCCGGCCTTCACCTTACGGCCCGCCTCGGGCAGCTCGACAAAGACGACATCGGTCAGTTCATGTTGCGCGTGGTCGGTGATGCCGACAGCCGCGGTGTTGCCACTGACGCGCACCCACTCGTGGGATTTCGTGTATTTCAGGTCGGAAGGAATGTTGCTCATAATGTTTCAGCCACAAAAAACCACAAAAGGCGCAAAAAGGAAATTACTTTTGTGCCATCCGCGCCTTTTTGCGGCCATCATCCGCGCAATCAGAGGTTTAATGTTTCCGGTAAATCGGTTTGGGCACAACGTTGGCGGCAAAACCTTTTCCACGAATCTCGATTTCGATCTTCGTATCTTTCTTCGCGAATTCCGGCGGGACGTAGCCCATGCCGATGCCGAGGTTCAACGACGGGCTTTGCGTGCCGCTGGTGACGATGCCGACGCTGGCGCCGTTCACCCAGATTGGATAATGCGGCCGGGGCGGCGCGGTTTTTCCCGTCATTTTGAACGGAACAAGTTTCTTTTTCACGCCGCCGGAATTTTGCCCGGCGAGAATGGAGCGCCCGTTGAATTCACCTTTTTCGAGCGCAACGAAAAATCCGACGCCCGCTTCGATGGGCGTGGTGTTTTCATCCAATTCGTGGCCGTAAAGCGGATAGCAAACTTCCGTGCGCAGCGTGTCGCGCGCGCCGAGGCCGCAGGGCTTGATGCCGAACGGCTGGCCGACGGCGAGGATTTTGTCCCAGACGTGCTGGATGGCCTCGTCGGAGCCGACGATTTCAAATCCGTCCTCGCCGGTGTAGCCGGTGCGCGAGACGAGGACGCATTGGTTTTCAAATTGGAACCCGCCGATCTGGTTTTTCTTCAAACCGGTCACGGCATTCACGCGCATCGCGGAACTGGAGGCGCCGGGGACGCAGGCATTGATGAATTCCTTCACGCGCGGCCCTTGCACGGCCACGGCGGCGTAATTGTGCGAGGCGTCGGTGAGCTGCAATTCACCGGGTCCTTGGAATGTTGCCGCCTGAAATTTCAGCCACAACACGTCCGGCTCGATGCGCGAGGCGTTGATGATGAGCAAAAAGACCTCGCCGGAGAGGCGGTAGGCGTAGAGATCGTCAATCACGCCGCCGCGCTCGTTGCACATGAGGGTGTATTGGCCTTCGCCGGGCGCGAGCCGGCGGATGTCATTCGTCAAAACGTGATTGAGAAAATCCGCGGCCGCCGCGCCGCTGACGGTGACTTCGCCCATGTGGGAGATGTCGAAGATGCCGGCGGCGTTGCGGACGGCGAGATGTTCCTCGACGATGCTGGTGTATTGCACCGGCATTTCCCAGCCGCCAAAATCAATCAGCCTGGCGCCGAGCTTTTGGTGCGCGGAAAAGAGTGCGGTGCGTTTGAGCATGGTTGCAGGTTACCAGTTGAAGGTTGAAAGTGGCAAGCGCCCGGCAACTCCAGTCTTCAACTTGCAACTTATTTCAACCCCATTTCTCCGTTTTCATCTGTTCTTTGGGCGCGCCTAGGCCGCGCAGCACCACTTCCTCGGCAAACTCAACGAGCGGGTTTGGGCCGCAGGCGTAAAAAATCGTGTTTGCCGAGTCCGCGACATGCGCCTTGACCCACTCCGGCGTGACACGGCCCGCGCGGCCGTTCCAGGAATGTTCCGGTTTCAGGCGCGTGCAGGTGACGTGAAATTTGAAGTTCGGGTTTTCCTGTTCCAACTGGCGGAATTCACTGTTGAAGATGATGTCGCCGGGCGTGCGAACGCTATAAAGCACGGTAATTTTTGTCTCCAGTTTGCGCCGGGTGGCTTCGCGCACGAACCCGCGGAATGGCGTCACGCCCGAACCGCCGGCAATGCAGATGAGGTGCTTGTCCGGCTCAAACACGGGCAAAAATTTCCCGACGGGCGGGATGACGAAAAATTTATCGCCGGCCTTCGCCCAATCCACGATGCGCGTGCCCATCTTGCCGTCGCGCTTGACGGTGACCTCGTAAAAGCCGCGGTCCAGCGCGCAGGACGAGAGCGAGTAGGCGCGCTTGTAATTCGGCGTGTCCGGCCAGTAGAGCGTGATGAACTGGCCGGTCTTGAAATCAGGGTTGTGGCCGTCCGGCCATTTGAGCCGGATGGTTTTGGTGTCGGGCAGTTCCAGCGTTGCCAGTTCCACCGGCATTTCGAGTATTTCTCTGGCCATAAATTTTTTGTCAGCGCGCGAAAATAATGTTTTCCTGAAACGACGGCAAGCGCTTCATAAAATGAATTTCTGCCCGCCGTCAGATTCGTTCATCCCCCTTTATCGCAGCGTCCGCCTTTGGTGGCTTGCCGGATTCTGGCAAAAGTTAAACAATTATTGTCGTGGCCATCAGCCGGGATTTTGACCTCTTTTTCAGGCGGCATTCAGCCGGGCAATGACTTCCTGCGCCAGCAGTTCATACGCCGCCGCGCCGGCGCTGTATTTGTCGTAATAAATGATGGGTTTGCCGAAGCTCGGCGCCTCGGCGAGCTTGGTGCTGCGCGGAATCACGGTTTCAAAAACCTTTGCTCCGAGCAGGTTGCGGACCTCGCCTACGACTTCGTTGGCGAGCTTCGTGCGCCCGTCGAACATCGTCATCACGACGCCGAGAATGTCAAGGCGCGGATTCACGCCCGTCCCGCGCAATTGCGCCAGCACGCGGTTCATCATGGAAATGCCTTCGAGGGCGTAATACTCGCATTGCAGCGGCACGAGCAGCCCATCGCTGGCGGCAAAGGCGTTCAACGTGAGAATGCCGAGCGACGGCGGGCAATCAATCAGCACCACGTCGAACCGGCCGCTGTCCAAAACGGGCTTGAGCGATTCCGCAACTCGCAGCAGATGATTGTCCAGCCGCGCCAGTTCCAGATCGGCGGCGCACAAATCCACCTCGCTCGGCACCGCTTCGAGCCGCTCAAAGGTCGTCGGTTTGATTTTGTCGAGCAGGCTGCCGTCGCCGAGCAGGACGCGGTAGGCGCTGGCGCCCTCGACTTTTTCCAAGCCCAGCCCGCTGGTGGCGTTGGCCTGCGGGTCGAGGTCGAAGAGCAGCACGCGCCGGCCGACGGCGGCGAGGCAGGCCGCGAGGTTGACGGCGGTGGTGGTCTTGCCCACGCCGCCCTTTTGGTTGGCGACCGCGATGATTTTGGCTGGCACTCGCCTGATTAAACAGAAAAACGCACGGCGTTTCAAGCGCGCATGCGTTTTCCAAAATCAGATGGCGATCAATTGCCCAGCGAGAAGGTCAACGGCTGCACCGTCGCGGACGATTGTCCGAAGATCATGGAGGCCGGTTGGACATTGAACACCGGATTTGTGCTGTTAATGGGAATATCGGCCGGCTGCACCACAGCCGACTGGGCATTCAAATCCAACGGCGATATGGCCGCCAACGGCCTCATGCCAGGGTCGGCCTGTGCCATTGGGGTCAACAGCGGCTGGGTTGTGGTATCAGGGCGTTCCGCAAAAACAATGCCGAAAAGCAGGAGCATGCAAAGCGCGGAAGCAAATGGGCCTGTGAACGCCGGCTTCGCCTCTAACGCCGACAACAACCGGAACAACCATGACAATTGTTTGGAAGTGTCTGCCGTCCCACCCATCTCGCCCGCGCGGATGCGCGCCGTCACTTCGCGCGAAAAATTGTCGAAATAGCCCGGCGGCGGCATTTCATGCCGCTTCAGCGCCAGCAGCCGGCGCAACGACTCGAAGTTGGTTTCATTTTCGTTCATGTTGGCTTCAGGTAATCGGCCAGGAAACCCTGCATTTGCTGTCGCGCATAAAACAGGCGCGACCGCACCGTGCCCACGTTGCACTCCATCACCTTCGCAATTTCCTCATGCGACAGGCCTTGCACGTCATGCAGCACGACGACCAGTCTATGGTGTTCTGACAGCTTGAGCAATGCCGCGTTCAATTTTTCCTGCAATTCCGTCAGGCCCGCCGCCCGCCGCGGCGTTTGCTCCGAAATCAGCGCCATCAGGTCCGGGTCATGCTCGGCGTTGAAATCAATGTCGTTCAGGCTCATATGCGTCCTGTTCTTCCGCTGCTTGAGGAAATTGATGGTCTTGTTGACCGCAATCCGGTAGAGCCAGGTGTAAAAGCTGGAGCCGCCCTTGAAGCTCTTCAACGCCTGAAACGCCTTGATGAACGCCTCCTGCGCCAGGTCGTTGGCGTCCTCGTGGTTCGACGTCATGTGGTAAAGCGTCGCATAAATGCGCTCCTGATAACGCTTCACCAGTTCGTCGTAGGCTTTCAAATCGCCCCGGCGCGCGGCGCGCACCAGATCGTCCTCATCCACCGGCGCGGACGGCTGCGGTTCGCTGCGTGGGACTGGATCGGCCATAATCATGATCCTAGATACTAACCGCCAAAGTGTCCATTTGTTGCGCTAAAAAATCGGCCAGCCCCAAAAGACCGGCCCGGCCGCTGGATTCCGGCAAATTCTTCAACGCCCGCCGCGCCGACTCGAGATACTTCCCGATGACCGCCAGCGACGGCTCCAAGGTTTCGAACCGGGCCAGCAATTCGTTGACGGCGGCCAGGTTTTCCGGCTGCCAGTTCTCGATCAACTTTTCCAGCCGTGTCCGATCCGCGGCGCCCGCGCGCTCCCACGCCAGCAACACCGGCCACGTCAGTTTGCCCTTCGCCAGATCCGTGCCGAGCGATTTGCCCGCCAGCGCTTCCGTGCCGAACAAATCCACGCAATCATCATAGACCTGATAGGCCGTGCCGAATGCCGCGCCGAAATTCCGCAATGCCTCGCGCTGCTTTGCCGGCGCTCCGCTCAAAAAGGCCGCCAGGTCGCACGACAAGGTGAACAGCTCCGCCGTTTTCATCTCAATCACCCGGAAATACTCCCGCCGCGCCGCCGTGAAATTCTGCCGGCTGCGCGTCTGTAAGATCTCGCCGGTGCAGACCGTGTTGGTGGCCGCCGCCACGGCCCGGCACACCTCCGGCGTTGGGAAACTGGCCGCCAGCTTCACCGCCTGCGCGAACAGGCAGTCGCCGAACAGCACGGCAATCTCGTTGCCCCAGTTCGCCGCAAGCGTCGGCTGGCCGCGCCGGATTTCCGCCTCGTCCATCACGTCGTCGTGGACGAGCGTGGCCAGATGAACCATTTCGATGATGACTGCCGCCGAGACGTGCGCTTCCTGGACCGGGCCAAGCGCGCGGGCCGCCATCGCCACCAGCGTGGGACGCAGCCGCTTGCCGCTGCCGGCCAGCGCGTATTGGGCGTAAGGAACAATTTGGGGATCGAACCCGTGGACCTGCCGCATCAACTGTTGCGTGACCGTTTCAAGAAACGGCTCCACCGGTTCCACGAGTTGCTTCCAGGAACGGTTCGGATCGGTTTTGGGCGGACTGGCCACTCCCCGGCCCGCCGCCTTTGATTCAACAGCCAGCATTCGCTTGAATCTACGTTCGCGGAGCAATCGAGTCAAACCCGATGTAACCCGATGTGGATTTTAAATTGAAACGAAGGCTGAACGTCCGGGGGCGCCGGCGTCTCGCGACCCGCAGCGCCGTGACCAACCAATCCATTTGCCGGCGGAGCGCGAACGTTCCCGGACAATAACGTCACCTTCTATTTGCCAATCTTCGATATTTCCAGTGGACACTCCGTTCGGACGGGAATAAAGTCCAATCCGTGAAAGCCGGAAGGAACCTGATTCCAATCTGTCTGTTGTGCGCGGCGCTGCTCCAAGCGGCCACCACTGGAGCGCAACCCGTGACCAACCTTGCCGCCGGCGGCTACCACAGTCTGTTTCTCAAAAGCGGCGGCAGCCTGTGGGCCATGGGCTACAACGCCGACGGCGAGTTCGGTGACGGCACCACCAACAACACCGATTTGCCCGAAGGGATTGTGGCCAGCAATGTCACGGCGATTGCCGCCGGCGGCTACCACAGCCTGTTTCTCAAGAGCGACGGCAGCCTGTGGGCCATGGGTTACAACGGCAATGGCGAATTGGGCGATGGCACTAACAACAGCACCAATCGGCCCGAAGAGATTGTGTCCAGCAACGTCACGGCGGTTGCGGCGGGATATTTCCACAGCCTCTTCCTCAAGCGCGACGGCAGTTTGTGGGCCATGGGCAACAACGGATCCGGCCAGTTGGGCGACGGCACTTTCAACACCACCAACCGGCCAGAGCAAATTGTATCCAGCAACGTCACGGCCATTGCCGCGGGCGGTTACTTCAGCCTGTTTGTCAAGACCAATGGCAGCCTGTGGGCCATGGGTTACAACGGCTACGGCGAACTGGGTGATGGCACTTTGAACACCACGAACCGGCCCGAGCAGATTGTGTCCAGCAACGTCACGGCGATTGCCGCGGGAGGCGGCTCTTATAACGATGGCGTCTCCACTTACTACACTGACCACAGCCTGTTCCTGAAGCGCGATGGCAGTTTGTGGGCCATGGGCAACAACGGCGAAGGCCAGTTGGGCGACGGCACCACTGATAACGGCACCTACCAGACCAACCTGCCGGAACAGATTGTGTCCAGCAACGTCACGGCCATTGCCGCTGGACTATACCACAGTCTGTTTCTCAAAAGCGGCGGCAGCATGTGGGCTATGGGTTGGAACGCCAACGGTCAATTGGGCGACGGCACTTATGTCTCCACCAACCAGCCGGAGCAAATCCTGGCCGGCGGTGTCACGGGCATTGTCGCGGGACACCTCCACAGCCTGTTTCTCAAAAGCGACGGCAGCCTTTGGGCCGTGGGCTACAACGGCGAAGGCGAATTGGGCGATGGCTCCTACGGTGCCGCTCCAAACTATGGCCCCAGCCAGCCCGAGCAGATTTTGGCCGCTTACAATCAAATCTCCGGCCAGCTGATGAACGGAACCAATATGCAATTGTCCTTTGTGGGCATTGCCAGAACGAATTACGCGCTGGATCGCGCCACCAGCCTTTCATCTCCCAATTGGATTCCGCAGGCGACCAATCCCGCCGGTTCGTTCGGGCCGCTGGTGTTCACCAACTCGCCGGTCGCCGCCACGAACAATTTCTGGCGCATCCGCTCCGCGCAGTGAAATGAAAACAGCAGCCGAAGTAAAGAGGCTCATTCTTCCCCAGATGGAAAATTAGAGCCTCCTCACGCTGGCTGCTACGGCAAGCGCGGCGGCGTCAATCCGTCTTCGCCGAGGTTCCGACCCGACCAAAGCAAAAAGGCGCGGACGGTTGCCCGCCCGCGCCTTGAATTCAAATCGCAGTTACTGCGCCGGCACTGCTTCCTTTTTCTCCCCGGCCATTTCCTTGTCCCGGTCTTCCATCGCGGCCTTGCGCGACAGGCGGACGCGGCCCTTTTCATCCACGCCGAGGCACTTCACGGTGATGTCGTCGCCAACCTTCACGATGTCCTCGGTCTTCTTCACGCGTAAGTTGGCGAGTTCGCTGATGTGGACCAGGCCATCCTTGCCGGGCAGGAACTCGACGAACGCGCCGAATTCCTTGATGGTGACAACCTTGCCGCGGTAAATCTTTCCGACCTCGGCCTCGGCGGTCATGCCGCCGATGGCGTCCACGGCAATCTTCATGCCTTCGGGCGACACGGAGAAGATGTTCACCGTGCCGTCGTCCTCGATGTCAATTTCGCAGCCGGATTCCTCGACGAGGCGCTTGATGTTCTTGCCGCCCGGCCCGATGAGCAGGCCGATCTTTTCCGGATTGATGTGGAGCACTTCGATGCGCGGGGCGTATTTGCTCAATTCCTTGCGCGGCGCGGCGAGTGTTTTGGCCATTTCCGCCAGAATGTGCAGGCGGGCGACGCGGGCCTTTTCAATCGTCTCGGTCATCAGCGCATGCGGCAGCCCCTTGAGCTTCAAGTCCAGTTGGAAGCCGGTGATGCCTTTTTCCGTGCCGGCAATCTTGCAATCCATGTCGCAATAATGATCTTCCCAGCCGAGGATGTCGGTAAGGAGATGGTATTTGGAAATCTTGTCGCCGCTGTATTCGGTGCAGATGCCGACGCTGATGCCGGCCACGGGGCGAATCATCGGAACGCCCGCATCCAGCAGCGCGAGCGTGCCGCCGCAGACGGACGCCATCGAGGTGGAACCGTTGGATTCCATGATCTCGC
>OBLU010005531.1_pt1 | contig 11313 bp, 8 predicted proteins | sample 1518681 | NCBI WGS metagenome assembly OBLU01 (sample SAMEA3539304, study PRJEB22396) | soil metagenome | biome: tundra; feature: field; material: soil | place: USA | collected 2010-05 | depth 0.15 m
AGTTCCGCAACCGTACGCGCCACCTGTGGCCTCCTGTCCTTGTCTCATACAGAATGCCATAAATTTAGCTAAGTGAACAGTATTACTCCTAGCCCACACTCCGCCACCCCCCGCCACCACAAGCGGCACCACCGCGATGGTCGCATCCTGCATGGCCGGCAGATTCAACAACATAACCAGCGCCACCCGGCGCACAGCGCAGTGGGAATCCCCTCCACCTGAACACGGTCGATGGCAAACTCTGGCGCAGGCGTTTGCGGCGGCCGTTCGGCCAGTGGCCGCTTCCTCGCTGTCTGGCACTTGTTCATCATCATTCCTACGCACATCAATATCTTGAGACGCTTACTGGTTGTTGGCCCGCTCAGTTCTCTAATCCGGTGGTCGGTCACCCATCCTTAAAACTTAGGAGTTCTCACGGCTCTTATCTACTGGCAATAGTGATAGTCCGGCACCGCAGGCACACCATCCCTGGCTGGTCGTAAACAATCGCGACCAGGATGTCCTTTATGCCAACATGTTCCACAAGGTGTTTGTCCAAGTATAAATCTTGAATTAGAAGGACGGCGTTGCACTCGCGTCGGAATCTCGATCTTGCCTTCCCGCCTATAGCATTTTCGGAATTGGTGTAGACCGAGCGCACTATGCTAAGTGCCTTTTTCATCAAGAAAAAGCCACCTTTAAATGCTCTTAAAAAGTCTACGTGTATTCCGAAAATGCTCTAGAAGTGAAGATTCGCTCTAGGGCACGGGGCAACCGGCAGTGAAATTCGCCTGTTACTGCCCCTGTCGAATGGGGCAGTACTACTACCGGTTAAGTTTGGCTTTCTTTTTTGCCTCATCGGCCGCGCGGGCTTGGGCATCGAGCCCGCCTGTTGGGTCCTTGTGAAACAACTTGCGCGAGATATCCGGCCAGAACTCCTGCAGGGTTGCGCCGAACGTGCCCTCCAGGGTCACGGTCATTCCGGCTTCGAAGGTCTGCGCCACGCCGGAATTGCTGTCAGGGTAGTAGAGATTGGAAATCGCGCCCGAAATGATGTTTCCCCCAACGTTGGAGTAGTTTGGCTCCCACTTGCCGGTGTTGTCGTGTTTGCAGATAAAGCTGGTGGCCACAGCGTAGAAAAGCCGGTGGCGGGCGCTGCCGTGACCAAGCCGGAAGTAGCGCGGATCCTGGTGAAGGATCACGGGAAGAAAGGCGTTCCCAATCATGGTGGCGTCAAATGCGTCGAGATAGGCAGCTCCGGCACGCTTTGCATACCCCCCTGGGCCCCAGCCGAATTCGGGGTCGTCACCCTTGGCCTCGCCGATGCCAGCGACGATGAATGCAATGCCGAAGGCATACGGATCGATGGCTGAGCGAAAAGCGAGGCGGAATTTTTCCGCCGGAGTGAGGGATACGGCGTCATTGCGGTACGAGATGTTGAAAGCTGGAATGATGCCCATAACCCGCTGACGCTTCTGCTGCTTGATTTGCTCTTCGGCTTGCTGGTGCTTGCTCTCCTGGACTGCGGGCTGCGTGGCGGGTTGTGATGAGCTTGAGCTACCTTGAGCGGCGGCGTCTTGAACTGCGGGGGGTTGAACTGCGGAGCCTTCTACCGGAACCGAACCGGGCGCCGGCTGCTGAGTACTTTGGTCTTGTCCGGCAGAAGTCTGCTGGCCAAGGGGCTCGACATTCGCAACCTCGAACTGAGGCGTGGGAGCATCGGGAAGATCCTGACTCGCAGTAACAGAAACCTCGGCCGGTTCCTGTGAGTAAAGACAAGAGAGCTGCCCTAAAAAGGCCGCGCAGGAAAAGAGTGTGGCAGCGATCAATCGAGAACCTGGGAGCATCCATTCACCTTTAGCCGATTCGGTGCTTCCTTGATCCAGAAGGGCACCTGATCGGCCTTGTGCAACCCCAAATGGAGGTGTGAGTCAACCCTCACACCGCAAAATCAATAAACCCGCGCTCTGGATCGGTCGAGACCAGCTTCACCGTCACCTTGTCGCCCACATCAAGACCTTTGCCGCCGCTCACAACCTTTCCATCCACATGCGGATCCAGAGTGCGGACGAAGGTTCCGTAGTTGTTGACGCCGGTGACAATGGCCGCGAAGCTCTGCCCGATACGCGGGTGCAGCACGACAGCGGCAATCCGCTTCTGCATTTCGCGCTCCACCTTGCGGGCGTTGTCTTCCATCAGCGTGCAGCGCGCCGCAATTGCATTGAGGTCGCCTTCGGAGTAAGGCTGCGGCCCATGGGCAAGGAAAGCCTTCAGCAGCCGCTGCGTCACCACGTCCGGAAAGCGGCGATTGGGGGCAGTCGAATGAGTGTAGTCCTGGACGGCCAGGCCGAAGTGGCCCGGTGAAACCTCGTTGGGTTTCACCAGCACATATTCGCCGGGCCCCATCAGCTTCACGACCGTCAGCGAGAGGTCGGGAAAATGATCCGGGTCCTTCTGTTTCTGCGCCAGCAGAAAATCGTTGAGAGCCTTGGAATCGGGCTGCGCGGGCAGCGTAGTGCCCAGCCCCGCGGCGACTTCGACAATGCGATCCCAGCGCTTGGGGACGCGCACAATGCGGCGGATGCTGGCCACGCCGGCCTGCTCGAAGGTTCGCGCAATCACGCCGTTGGCCGCCACCATGAACTCCTCAATCAGCGACGTGGCGCGATTCTTTTCCAGGCGCGCAATCTCGACCGCCTCATCTTGCAGCATTACCGGCCGGGTTTCGATGGTCTCCAGGTCGAGTGCTCCATGCTGGAACCGCCCGTCCACCATGCGCTCCGCCGCCGTATCCTGCAGTTTGAGTTGTGCTGCCAGGTCGGCATTGGCGGCCACCTTGGCTGGCGCCGGGCCGCGCCCCTCAAGCCACGCACCCACGCTGTTGTAGGCCAATTGCGCCTGGTTGCGCACCAGCGCCCGGTAGGCCTTGCCGTCGGATGCGGTGCCAACTGCGTCCACCGAATACTCGATGACCACTGCGACGCGATCTTCGTTCTCATTCAGCGACGTAATGCCCTCGGAGAGCTCCGAAGGCAGCATGGGAAACACTTTGACGCCGGTATACACCGACGTTGTTTCGCTCTGGGCGTGGCTGTCGATGATGGTTCCCTTATTGACGCGCGCATCCACGTCGGCCACTCCCACCAGAACGCGAATGCGGCCGTCTGGCAACTGCTCGGCCCACTCAATCTGGTCGAGATCCTTTGACGTGTCGTTATCGATCGACGACCAGAGCAGCTTGCGCAGGTCCTGGGCTCCGGGTACGGCAGGCGCCTCGGGATGGGCCTGTATTGCGCTCAGTTCAACATCGGTTCCTTTTGGAAAATCCGGCTGGAAACCGTGCTCGATCATAGTGGCGTGGGCCGCGGCGACGAGATTGAAGTGATACGGGTGGCTGGAAGACATGCGCAAATAGCTCCTTGAGTTCGACATGCCAGCCTATCACTTCCGGGCAGACATGCTTGTCCGGATTTGCTCTAAATACGAAGAGCGGCTGGAAACCCAGCCGCCCTTCGATCCCATTTCAATTTCGACTACAGCGGATTCGATTCTGCTCTTTACAGAAACGTAGACTCCAAGTGGCATTTTCCTCAAGAAAATGCCACCTCGCATGATCTTCAGATGGCAACACGTGAATCGAAACCGCTCTAAAGTCCAAGATCGGCAAGCACCTTTGGCTTGGCTTCTTCCACCGCCAGCAGGTTGTGGCAGTTCGCGCAGTCCTGCGTAATTGCCTTTCCGGCCTTCGACACATGGTCGCCATCGTGGCAGCGGAAGCAGCCCGGATAGCTCATGTGACCAATATTGTTCGGATGTGTTCCCCAAGTCACCTTCATGTCCGGAAATACATTCTGGCTGTAGAGAGTCGCCAATTCATTCCCGGCTGCTTTTACGAGCGCGGCCTTTGTCGTCAGAACGTCGGGCTTCGATGCCTGATAGAAAGCCACAAGCTGCGCCGGAATCTTGGCGCGCGCATCGTCCTGGCTGGTGTAGGTGGCCTTCAACAGCTCCAGGCCCTCTTTGTGGACGAAGGGCAGTTCCGGACTGATAGCGCCGTCGGCCATAGCCCGGTTGATCGCTTCTTCCGGTGTATAGAAGGTGTGCGACGCACGATTGTGGCAATCGATGCAATCCATTGTCCGGCGTTCGCCCTGGGGCATGGCGCCGTTCAGCGCCGACGACGCAAACACCGTCTCGGAGCCGTCCGAGTTCTCCCTCTGCACCCAGGGAATGGTGCCGCGATCACCGCTGGTGGCGATATATTCCATGCGATTCAGGTGGACGCCGTGAATGCCTGACAGGTGGGAGAGCGAATCCTCGCCGCCCAGGTGCAGTACCAGCACCGTCTGGCTTTCCGTGTTCTGCTCATCGTCGGCGAAGTTCGATTTCACCAGCAGCTTCTCGCCCACGAACCTGGCCGGCGTATGGCACCCCTCGCAGATTACGCGCGCCGGGCGCAGGCTCGTCACAGGCGACGGGATCGGAGTCGGATAGCGATCGAACGAAACCTCAAGAAGCTGCTTGGTGCCATTCACCTTGGCGCTGAGATAGGCCTGCGCGCCCGAACCGATGTGGCACTCAACGCAGGGCACGTGCGAGTGCGCTGAAATCTTGTAGGCCGTGTACTCCGGATGCATCACGTGGCAGGACTGCCCGCAGAACTGCGGTGAATCCATATAAGCCGCGCCGCGATAACTCGCCATCGCCACCACCAGCAGGTTGACGATAGTAGCCACAAGCACGATGTCCAGGCCGTGACGGAACATCCGATCGTTGAGATCGATCTTGGGAAACTCGACCGGAATCTGCCCGGCCTTCTGTAGCTCTTTGCGGCGTATAAAAACGCCCACCGGAATCAGCAGCAACCCGGCCACGAACAATCCCGGCAAAATCAGGAAGAAGATGATACCGAGGTACGGGTTGTCGTTGAACCGACCGAACAATTCCACGAGCCAGTAGCCGATCATCGTTACACCGGAGGCGCTGGTAAGGGCGCCGCCCGCGAGGCTTATTGGATTGTTGCCGAAGAACAGCGCCGGGCGCACCCAGTGTTCACGGAATTTTTGAAACAAAGCCACCTTTATCCTCCGCATTTAAACGGACAGCCCGCCGAGGTCGGCGGGCCTTGTCCTGCATCCCGGTCTTGATTGTAATGCTTACTTCAGAGTGCGGAAGTACGTCACCACATCCTTGATTTGCGGGTCCGTCAGTCCAGCGACTGGCTTCATCTTGCCCTTGCCGTTCTTGACGACAGCAGTCATCTCGGCCACGCTCAACCCCTTGACTGAGGGGTCCGACGCCGGCTTTACGCCCATCATCTTGGCAATTCCGGGGCTCGGCGTGCCTGCCGAACCGTGGCAAGTGGAGCACTTGGCTTTATAGGTGGCTTCGCCGGAATCGGCAAAGGCAAGAGTGCCGGCCAGGGAAGCTGCCGCGGTCAGCACCAAAAGGGAACGCATCATCTTTGTCATTGTGAGACTCCTTGAGTTATTTGCGGCCTGTACACGCCGAGCAGCACCAGCCGGGTGAGTTCTTTCTCGTTCAAGTCCAACTGCCCGCAGCTTGCGGCCGTTGAAACAGCAATCAAAATTACAGCGAGAACCATCTTACGCGAGCCGGCGCAACCCTTTTGAATTTTGGAGTTGTGCCGGTTCGTTCTTACTTTGCGAAGGTGCGGAAGTAATCTACTGAGTCCTTGATCTGCGCGTCGGTGAGCTTGCCCTTGAACGCCGGCATCTTGCCTGCGCCGTTGGTCGTAACGGCAATCATCTTCGCCTCGGTGGAACTCTTCACCGCCGGATCGCTCGCCGGCTTCACGCCCATCGCTTTGGCCATCGCCGGGCTTGGAGTCCCTGCGGTGCCATGACAGCTCTGGCACTTCGCCTTGTAGGTCGCTTCCCCAGACTGAGCGAAGCTCACGGCGCCGGCCAGAAGAATCACTGCGGCCAACGTCACCTGGAATCGAATCGTCTTTCTCATGGTAAAACTCCTGAATAATTTCCCCAGCCAGTCTACGCGCATCCGTTCAAGATCGTGTCTGGCCCCTTCAAGAATTGCGTTTCACACTTTTGCTTCAAAACCAACTGGGACCCGGCTCCGCAATTCCGCCACTCTTGAGGAAGAAAGGCGAGCCGCTAAAACCCCTTCGCGCGGCCCGCCCGGAAAACCTCTAATACATGGCGGTTCTAATTAGAACTCGTAGTGAAATCCGAGCGTAACGTTGTTCGCGTGGAAGTTGCGTGGCGCGGTGAACCCATAAATCGGCGAACCAGCGTTCATCGCGGTATTCGGCATAGAACTGCAGGCAACAACCGGCGCGGTGGTGCTGCCTAGCGCAAGGGCAGGGTTGGCGTTGCAATACTGCGCGCCGGAACGACCGCCCTCGCCATAACCGAAGAAATTGTAATCGGCCTTCCAAACCAGTCCCGGACGCGACTCCCAGGAGAAGTTCACAAAAGGAGACTGATAAGTGGACACCAGCGAACCATTGACGTCGCTTGCATCGCTGAAGAAGCGGCTACCGTTAACGGAGTTGATGCGGTAGCCAAGGTTGGAGTGGACCTTCTTGACGGGCGCATACATGAAGGCAATCGATCCGAACTGCGTGGGAGCGTCTTCGAAATCCTTGGCTGGGCCGAAGAGGATGGTATTTGATCCATGGCCGGCTGCAACGGCGCCACAAAGCGAACCGCTCTGAGTTGCAGCGGCAGGCGCGACGGTGCCGCCCGGCATAGCGCCAGCTGCACCCTGGAAGCAGACGTTGTCCGCCATGTATACGTCGTTATAGGAATAATTGAAATCGAGCCCGTAGCGGTCGTTCGGGAACAACTGGGTCCCAAAGCTCACCACCCGCGAATGATCGACATGATCGAGGGGGCCAAAGTACGCCGTGGTGTTGCCCGGGAAGTTCTGGTTATTGTTCGTATTGTTATGCCGCTCGAGGTCATTGAAAGCGCCTGAGACCGTAGCCCAGGTCTTCGGCCGATAGAGCGTATGCACCCGGTAATGCCTCAACTGCCGGAATCCCATCGGAGTGAAAGCATTGTCGTTGTACATGGCCTCGACCGAGCCGTTGAGCTCCCAATTTGCCGCCGGACGCAGAGCGGCATTGAAGATTCCGCCGTTCTGGTGAATGGTCACCTCGCCGGAGGTCGTATTGTTGGCGGGAATTGGTATGTTGTGCGCGGCGGTTCCCTGGCTCTCGGAGATCAGGTGATCCTCGTAGCGCCAGGTGAAGGAAAAGGTCGAGCGCGGAGTCGCATCCCAACTCACGGTGAGGTTGTTCGTGGTGAAGCGCTGGCCGAAGTAGCCGGCCTGCGTTGTGCCGATCGCAGGGCTGCCTGAAGGCACCGAGGTAGTGGGTTTGCAGCCGGTCGGCGAGGTTGTGGTCGAGTTGATCGTGGTGCAGGTAGTCAGCCCAGTGTAATTGATGGTCTCCTGGCCCGCTGTTGTGGGCACCGTCACGGTGGTCCCCGTGGTGAATCCGGCGATTCCTGGCTGACGGGCGTTGGAGTAATTGATCTGGTCTTCGAGGCCAACCTTCTTTGACACCTGCCACACGACGCCGTAATCGAAGGCCATCACCTCACGCTTGGCGTTCGCGTAGCCCCCATATGCGATCGAGCGGTTCGCTCCTTGCAAGCCCTGGAACTGCTCGTAGTAGTTCGGCAGGTTCATGTTCGCGTTGGTATAGCGGACGTCGCCGTTCATCGAGACATTCTTGATGCTCGAACTCTGCAGCCGGAAGATCTCGGTGGGGAAGAGCACTCGCGTCGGCTGGTTCCGGACATAACTGCTAATTACGTTGCATGCAGGGTCGATGATGGGCAAGCCGCCACTCGGATTGGCATAAAGAATTGTGGACGAATTGATCATGCTGGTGGCGTTGCAGACGCCGCTGGCGGCAAATGCGCCCGTGGTGCCGCTGTAGCCATACGGCGTAAAGCTCTGATAGCTGGCCAGCAGAGAGACCTTGGTTCCGTCAGACTCCTGCACGTTGAGGTACTGAGGAGCCATGGTGAAGTAGGAATCGCCCTTGTAGTGATCGACCTGCTCCTCATAGGTCAGCTTGGTACCCTGCACCGGCTTCCAATCGACCGCTCCCATGAAATCGTCGGTGCTGTTGCGCTGGAATTCCTGGAGCAGGACTTCCTGTCCGGCCACCGAATTGCCGCTAGGGGTCGTGCTCGGCCCCTGCATGACGTTCTGCGAGTAGCCGAAGCGAAAAGTCACCTTCGAGATGGGAAGAATCGTTACATTGGTGTCAGTCATGCGGCGCACAGTGTTGAACATGAACGGCGAATCATTCACCTGTGGCCACGCGTAGGAGCCGGTCGGCGCCGTGGAGGGCCCGATCGGAATCGAATACCCACCGGGGATACCCGGGTTGCCCAGCAGATCGTAATCGAAATACTGCCTGTCGCGCCGGAACAGTCCGGAGAACTCGTAATACTTGCCTTTCGAAAAATCCATCTTTACGACGTCGTTGGGATCGCCACCAAAGCCGCTGGTGAAGATACGAAGGTCGTCTACTGGGGTGTTCGTTTTGCCGGGCAGCGCGTGCAGGCTGAAGTTTTCTTCGAGCACGCGCGGGCCGGTATGCAAGTTCACCATAGTGTCATACATCCTGCCGCTGCCGGAGAGACCGGTCATGCGTCCCCCCAAGTCGATCGAATGATGAACGACGTAGCCATTCGGAACGCTCATAGGCGGGGGCGTCGGACTCAGCGTGTCAGTCAGTGCGCTCTGGGCTCCTGCGATGCTCGTCGTCATCGCCAGAGCGGCAACCACGATGCCTCTTGCAATCCGTTGGATCGTCGTGGAAGAGTGCGGATATGAGCCTAAATTTTCCATATGAAGCCTCACTTAAAACTTTTTTAGCTCGAAAACGTTGAATCCCCTGTAGAACGGAAACCTGTTTCGGACCCCGCCTCCTTTGAAGCGGGAGGCGCGATTCCATCACACCTACCTCAAGAAGGCCACGTTCATATTGGAGCCATGGATGTACGTGTGGCAGCTCGTGCACGGAACGCTGTCCGACGATCCCTGCCCTTGACCATGAACCGCGCCGGCAGCCACCGCGCTGTGGCACTGGTTGCAGAGCGTGTTGATGCTCGGCATGTTCAGCAGGCGCGCGTTCTGCGAACCGTGCGGACTGTGGCAGGCCAGGCACCCCTCCGCCCTCACCGGAGCGTGCTCGTAGACAAAAGGCCCGCGCACGTCGGTGTGGCACTTGGTGCAGACAGCGCTTTGATCCGCGGTCGACTTCAGATTGTTGGCGTTGAACGTGCCGTGCGGGTCATGGCAATCGCTGCACTTCACCAGGCCTTCATTCACCTTGTGGTGGAAGGGCATATTGAACTGCGACCGCTGGTCAGAGTGGCATTGGAAGCAGAGCGTCGGCTGCGACGCCTTCAACAGCTTTTCTTGCGTGCTCGCATGCACGCTGTGGCAGCTGATGCAACCCACATTCGCCTTGGCGTGCGGAGAACGATCGAAGTTCGGATGTGCGCTAGCGTGGCAGCTCAGGCACTTCTCATCCACTTCCTGCGTCGAATGCTTGGCTGGATTGAAAATCTTCGTCACATCCCCGCCGCCATCGACGTGAGCCTTCCCGGCGCCGTGACAGTTCTCGCAGGTAGCCCCGTTGCTGCCGTGCATCTGGGCCATCTTGGTGTGGGGGTTGTCGGCGAATTTCTTGCCCACTTCCTCATGGCAGGTGACGCAGGTGTCGGAGCCTACAAAGTCTCCCGAAGCGGCAGCCTTGGTCTGGGTGTCGGCCGCTTTACCCTTCGCAGGCGGGGCACCCGACGCAGTGGCGCAAAGAACGCTGGCGCCCAACATCAACATTAAGAAAGCTCGCAGTCCCAGTCTGTTTCCCTGAACTGCACCAATCGAAAATAGCGTTACAGGCCTGTCTTTATGCATGAAAAATACCGCCTTTGCTGCTCTCATTGCATCCCCCGGGAACTGTTGTTCCAGCGTTTCGGTTGTCGAACTTGACGTTTCCCATCGGGAACGCCGGCACGGCATCTGGCTCGTCGGAGCACATTCTTGCGGAAGCTGCGCTTGTGCGGAGCATCACTACATGCCGTGAAGATTACTTTCTTGTCATGTAAGCGAGCGGTGATGTCTGTCACACAGTGTAAGTCGAACATTCTCTTAGTCAATTTACTGTCACGGGGTGATCTGGGTGACTGAAAATACCCAACTCCGTGAATTCAATGACTCAACACCTTACCTCTATCGCGCAAATCGTTACCCCATAAGCGGATCCACGTGGAATGGAGCGGCGTCAATCTTCTCCAGATAACGGTCTAAATCACATCGTGATCCTCCAAAGGTGAACAGTCTTCGCGAGTTCCGCGAGGGCTGGCCAGGCGTTTTGTCACCCCTGACTACCTCAGTGCCGCTCGCCATGCCGTTTACATCGCAATCGTCGGCTGTGCCAGGTACCGCGGACTCGGCGACACTTCCCCAGCAACATTGGCGTCAGCGATGCGCCCCCATAGACGTGAGCCCCATCACATCCCCAGCAACCGCTGCTGCGGCAAACTTCCTCTAGAACAAGAGCCCCCGTTCCCGTGGGCCCGAACGATCTTTCACATCAGGTGTGGCCCTTGCGGCAGGCTGCGGGGCTCACGAGATGGCGGGAACAAAAGGGGTTGGCTTCAGGATTCGGGCGGGGCAAGACCATGGCAGATTCTCAGATTTTGGCAGAAGTACATACGCGGCAGAGGCACATTTCCCGACCGGTTCCGGCCGGTTGCGCGGCTTGTTCCAATCGCCGCCCGGGTTGGTTCTGCTCCCTTGGAAGCGCTGTTCTCGCCGACCTTGAACTGGCCACCAGTACCATTTCTCTTCCTGCCCAGGCCTCGCTCTTCACCCAGGGAGAAGATGCCCGGTGCCTCTATCTCATTTGCAGCGGCTATCTTAAGCTGACCACCGGCCGCGCCGAAGACAAACAGATGATCGTCCGCGTCGCCGGTCCCGGCTCCATGTTGGGCCTGTACGCGGTTCTCTCGCATGGAATGTATGAGGTGTCGGCTGAGTCGTTGACCACCGCCCAATTGCGCCCCGTCGAGCGGGAAAGGTTCCTCAACTTCCTGCGCAGCCATAAAGAGGCACAAATGCGCGCTGTTCAGTGCATCTGCCAGGAATACCGCTTTGCCCTTCAGGACGCATGCCGCATCGCGCTCTCTGAAACCGTGGCCGCCCGCCTGGGTCGGCTGCTCCTCGAATTGGCCAATCAGATTGGCGAGCACCTCGACGCGGGCGAATTCCGCTTCCCGCTGTTGCTCACCCACGAGGAGATGGCCTCCATGACCTGCACCA
>OBLU010005532.1_pt1 | contig 11312 bp, 8 predicted proteins | sample 1518681 | NCBI WGS metagenome assembly OBLU01 (sample SAMEA3539304, study PRJEB22396) | soil metagenome | biome: tundra; feature: field; material: soil | place: USA | collected 2010-05 | depth 0.15 m
CTACTCAGCCGCTTACTGCAAGCGACGCGATTCGGGCGCTACTGCAAGATCGAGGTATACGACCGACCGCGGCTTGACCTTCACAGTGGCCACCCAAGCTGCTGAATGGGAGCACGAGGTCGGCGAGCGCGGATCCGACGCGCTGGAGCTCTTTGCGGCGCAGCTCGAGGCGTACGAGCTCGTCATGGATGTGGCGACGCACCATCGGCCAATAACAGAGGTCTGGATAGGGAGCTGCACGAGGTACTGACGAAGCCTCAAGACACTTACACCGTTGTAACGCCTGTTTGATTACAGGCTCGGCCATTGCCGCGAGGGGTGTACAAGCGAGATCCGAATCACGTGTTGTCTAGTGATGGTTCGACGCACGCCTACGCGCCCGTGGACCAAACGTCGCCGGAGATGAGCCGGTTCGTTGCCGAACTCCAAACGAAGGAGTTCGAGCAAGGACATCCGATCAGTCAAGCATCGTACGCACACTATTGCTTACTGCCATGCATCCGTTCGCGGACGGGAATGGCCGCGTCGCCCGCGCGGTTGCCTCAGCTTATGAGTGCCGCGCGGCGTCCATTCCGCTCCTCGTTCTTGCCGACCAGCGCTCCGAGTATTTCTCGGCATTAGAACGCGCAGACGGAGGAAGTCGAGCTCCATTCGTGAGCTTTGTGGATGAGGCGGCACGATCGGCGATCAGCATGGTTACCGATAGTTTGCGAACCGCGCTTGGCCCCAGGCCAGAGGACGTCCTAGTCGACCTGAAGGTGCTCCTCACGTCTCAAGGAGCACTCGCGCATCCGGAACTGGACGCCGTTGCGGTACGTTTGGCGCAGGAGCTTATGGCACAGCTTGACCGTCGCGTGCAAGGGCTCGAGCTACCGCCGGGGGTCCGGATCGTCGCGTTCCAGGGTGTTCATGAGGTCGCGCCGCCGGTCGGATTTCGAGCGGTCGCTCAACAGACAGGAAATCAGCTTGCTAACACCCGAGTCGGAGTGAGCCTTCAGTCTGCACCGCCGGCGCAGGCGACGCGCCAGGTCGCCGTCGAGGTGTTCGTCTCGGACGGAGGTGAAGAAACCGAGACTTTCGTGCTTGCGCAGGACGACCCGCCTCTCGCTGAGGCGGATGTCGCACGCGGTGAGCGCACAGAGATTGCATTGGGCCTCCGAGATGCGTACCCGGAGCTCACCGTCGCGGCGCGCTACCGGCTCGAACAATTTGTTGAACGGATATTGGGGAGAGGATTAAACATGCTCGTCGATGCGGCTCGTGCGAGCTCCAAGCAGCCCGACGGGTAACCGTGACGGAGTAACCAGGTTCGGCGCCCGTCGGGCGCCGAACTCTCTTCTGCTTTGGCTAAAAGGCGCCGCCGTTATCCGCACGGCCCGCTGCTCCTTCTGCTCACTGAGGTGCAACGCAGAACCCTGAGCAGCCGCTCGTACGAGCCGTCGCGGTCCCGCTGACCGCTCGGCCACTGTCGCTTTCATCCCGATCGGAGCGCGCCGCTGGCTTGTAAGTTCGCGTGAAGGCGAGCGTCCGCTCCACGCACGCCGGACTTCTGCCTGCGCCCAACGGCAGGCGTCCGCGCGGATCGAGTCGGGTGCGTGCTTGGCGGCGATGGCGTCGCGTATCGGCCGAAGGCGAGTTCTCTTGCCGCGGTCGCTAGGGCCAGCGGTGGCGATCAGGGCGTGAAAGGGGGCATCGGCCAGTCCGGATGACTCGCGACTGGTTCTCGCGCAAACCGAGGGGGAGATCGACCCGGAAGGGTGACGGTGAGCCTCGTCGAGGTCCATCACGGCGTGACGCCAACGCGCTTGTGAATTGACGCCTGGTGGCCGATTAGGGATCCGCCCTGCGGGGGCCCGGACGTGGCGGTCGCGTCGATCAGGATCCCGGCGAAGAAGTTGGCCAGTGCCTCGTGTTCGTGCAGTGGGAGCACATGTGAGACGTACTGGTCCGGGCGTACGACGACCATACAGCCCGTCTCGCGGTTCACGCCTCGCAGCTCGAAGATGTCGGCAGCTTTCGGGTCGGGGCAGAACATCTTCTCGTAGTCGATCAGGCCAAACTTGCCCTTCCTCGGCAGAAGGACCGATGGCATCTTGTCGACGGCCAGGTCACGATGCTCCTGCTGGAAGATGGCACGGACATCGATCACGGAGTCGGGGTCGGCACCCGCTGGCGTGAAGCGCTTGATCGGAGACGCGTCCGACTCCAAGAACTCGCACAGCGCCCGGGCGCGGGAGTTTCGGCCCGTGGGGTCGTTCTGGTCGGCGAAGATGTAGACGCGCCAGGCGCCGTCCGCCCGGGCGACGTGGCCGAGGTGGACCGGTTTGGCATCGGCCAACCGGACGACCGGGGCAGAATGGAAGCGCATCCCGACCGCGAAGCCCTCCGCGCGGTGCTGGAAGATCGCTTCGGCGTTGATCATCGACGGTGCGTACCTGGTCGCAACTCCCGCGGTGAAGCGGCCTTGCGCGATGAAGTACTGCTGGAACTCCTGCGGGTCGACACCCTCTCCCTCGGCGTCACCGGACTCCGTCGGGTGGGCGCTGAACATCTTCGAGAACTCGCGGTCGAAATCGATGAGCTGCTTGGCGATCGTCTGACGTTCCTCGGAGTAGGTGTGCAGGAGTTCCGGCTTGGCCGTCCGCCTGAGGACGGCACCTAGCTTCCAGCCAAGGTTCCAGGCGTCGGCCATGGACACGTTCATGCCCTGACCGGCCTTGGCGCTATGCGTGTGGCAGGCATCGCCTGCGATGAACACCCTTGGAAGACGGGCGGCCATCTCCTCCACCGGCACGTCGTCGAACTTGTCGCAGAGACGCTGGCCGATCTCGTACACCGACCACCACCCGACGTCTTTGACCTCAACGGTATACGGATGCAGGACCCGATTCGCGACCTTAGCCAGCTTGTCTGGGGTAACACTCCGGTTGTCGAGCATCTCCTTGTCGCTGACCTCGTCCAGCGCGATGTAGAACCGGACCAGGTGTCCGCCCTCACGCGGGATGATGAGGACGTTGCCCTGGTTTGCAGAGTGGATCGCGCACTTGACCCGGATGTCCGGGAAGTCGGTGACAGCCAAGACGTCCATCACGCCCCAGGACTGGTTCATCGCGTCGCCGACTAGCTCGCGGCCGATCGCGGTCCGGGTGCCGCTGCGCGAGCCGTCGCAGCCGACGACATACTTGGCCCGGATCGTCGAGGTCTCCCCGGTCTCCTCCAGCTCCTTCATGTGCCGCAGGGTGACGGTCACCGGGTACTCCGACGAGACGCTGGTGTCGACCTCAACGTCGCTCGCGTGCAGGCCGTAGAACGGCTCCAATCTGGCGGCAGACCGCTTCATGTGATCTAGAAGGTAGGCGAGCATCCGCGCTTGGTTGACGATCACGTGCGGGAACTCCGACAAGCCCTCTTCGGTGTCCTGGATGCGCCCGGTACGCTTGATCTTGGTCCGGTCTTCCGGGTCCGGCTGCCAGAAGCTGACCTCGTTGACCCAGTAGGCCTCGTTCACCAGGCGATCAGCCAGACCGAACGCCTCGAACATCTCGACGGTGCGGCAGGCGACTCCGTCGGCCTGGCCCACCTCGAGGGGACCGTCCTTGCGGTCGATGACCGCGGTCCTGATGTCGGGGAAGTTGGCCATCTGCGCACCCAGGACCAGACCTGCAGGACCGCACCCGACGATCAGGACCTCGACATCCTCGGGGAGGTGTCCCGGCCGCTCCGCGACCGACGGATGCGGGTCCTCGATGAACGGGTCGCCGGTCTTGTAACCGTTGAGATAGAACTGCATCGTTCATGCCCTCCTCGACGATTTGCATGGGTCGCACCTGAGCCACTCGTGACGGAGACTGGCAGTAGCCCGCCCGAAGTATGCGCCTCGTCGTGCGCGGCGGGGGCGGTAGCATCGACACAGCTCAGCCGCGGCGGACGCGGCGGTCAGCGCTGCTGCGGACCACTTAGCCCGCTAGCGACCGAGGGGATCGGTGCGCTGCGCGGCGTCTGCCGGACCGCTGTATCGGCAGCCCATATCGGTGCGGTAGCGGCGTGCCCCTTCACGGTCGAGCGGCGGAAGCACCACCCCGCGAAGGCCGTCGGCTCGCGCGTCCTTGGCGTTGAGCTCGGGCGTCAGCCCGACTCAGGACGGACGCATCCTCCTGGGCGAATCCGATAGCCCAGAAGACATGCTCGAACACGAGCCGCGCCCGCCGTTGTAGCCCTGAAACTGGATCACGGCCGGCAACGGGAGAGGTCCGCGCAGCGGCGCCGCGGGCAGGTTCAGCCACCCGTGGATCCGATGACCCCCGAAGCCTCGCCACGACGCGTCACAGCTCTCGACCGCGACCAGCGGCGTGTCGACGCGACGAACGACCGGCTCCAGCTCGTGTCGCCAGGTATCGGCCAGCGTCTGCTCCCAAAACCCATCGAGGTCCGACGGCGGCTCTAGGCGCGGGTCATAACCGGGCAGCTCATGGGCGGGAAGGTCGTAGTGCGGCATGGCCGTGTGCGCGGTCAGTCGGTCACGCCCGGCGCGTCAGCGGGCCGACTCGATGACGACCTCGGGGGTTCTTTGCCGGTCATAGCCGACAACTCGCCGGTCGCCGCTCAGGCGCAGTGCCAGGGCGCTGCGGACGTCGGCGCTGGAGGCGCCCACGCGGAGCTCGACCCCGCCCGGCTCGACGATCCGCTCGCCGGCCCGGCCGGTGAACGACGTCAGGTCCGCGAGCAACCGGATCCGCACCCGTCGCCGCTCACCCGGGGCCAGCTCGACTCGTGCAAACGCGATCAGCTGCTGCACCGGTCGCACGACCTCGGCCACGGGGTCGTGCAGGTAGACCTGCACGACCTCGATGGTCGACCGCGCGGCAGGATTCGACAGCGTCACCGCCAGCTCACACACTCCGTCGGTCGGCCATAGCTCCCGCGTCAGCAGAGCCACCTCCTCCCAGACCGCCGGAGCGTATGAAAGGCCGTGCCCGAACGGAAACACCGGCTCCGGGTCGAGATTGCTGACCCTGCTCGGCGACGCCAGCTTCGCCGCCAGGTAGGTTCCGGGCTGGTTGCTCCCAGCTCCCGGAAAGCTCACGGGGAGACGGCCCGAGGGGCTCGCGCGCCCGCTGATGACGTCGGCCAGCGCGGGGCCTCCTTCCTCCCCCGGGAAGAACGCGCAGATCGCCGCCGCCAGCCGCTGAACCTGACGCGACAGGTCGTAGGGGCGGCCGACGAGCAGGACGAGCACCGTCGGCGTGCCGGTCGCGACGATCGCCTCGAGCAGCTGCTCCTGGCGGCCGGGGAGGCGCAGATCCGCCACGTCGCAGCCCTCCCCGGAAGTCCCGCGCCCGAACAGCCCGGACTCGTCGCCAAGCACCAGGACGCAGGCGTCGGCCCGTGCGGCCACGGTCGTGGCCTTGACGATGCCGGCATCGTCGCCGCCGAGGACCGGGCACCCCTCGGCGTGCTCGATCCGGTATCCGGCCGGATCCGCCCGCAGGGCCTCGAGCAGGGAGCAGACCTCGAGCCCCATCGGAACCTCAGGGTGGTGAACCCCGACATGCCGGGGAAACGAGTAGCAGCCGAAGAAAGCGGTGGGCGAATCGGCCAGCGGACCCACCACCGCGATCCGGCTGGACGGCGTGAGCGGCAACGCGCCCTCGTTGCGCATCAAGACGATCGACTGCGTCGCCAGCTTGCGGGCCAGCCGCCGCGAGTCCGGGTCGTCGAGCCCGAGCCGGCGCTGCTGGAGGATCGGCGGCTCCGGCTGCCAGTCGGGATCCAGCAGCCCGAGCTCGCATTTCTGGCGCAGAACCCGCGCCAGGGCACGATCGACCAGTTCCTCGTCGACAGCGCCGCGCTCCACCGCCTCCACGAGCGGGTCCCCATAGCAGTCGACGGTCGGCAGCTCGACGTCCACCCCGGCCTCCAGCGCCTTGCCCGCCGCGTCGGCACGCCCGTCAGCCACCCCGTGGAGTGTCTGGAGGAAGACGACCGCGAAGTAATCGGCGACGACCGTCCCCTCAAAGCCGTAGGTGTGGCGCAGGAGCGCGGTCAGCAGCTCAGCGTCGCCCGCGGCCGGAACCCCGTCGAGATCGGAGTACGAGGTCATCACCGAACGCGCCCCAGCCCGCAGCGCCATTTCGAACGGAGGCAGCAGAACGTCGGCGAGCTCTCTGCGCCCGATCGAGACGGGCGCCAGGTTGCGCCCGCCGCGCGACGCCGAGTAGCCGACGAAGTGCTTGAGGGTGGAGACGATCCCCGCATGCTCCAGTCCGCGTACGTAAGCGCTTCCCACCGAGCCGACCAGGTGAGGATCCTCGCCCATCGTCTCCTCCACACGGCCCCACCGCAGATCACGCACCACGTCGAGCACCGGCGCGAGCCCCTGATGGATGCCGAGCCGGCGCATGGTGGCGCCGATCCGGCCGGCCATCTCCTCGACCAGTGGCGGATCAAACGTGGCGGCCCAGCACAGCGGTGACGGCCACACCGTCGCCTTCCACGCCGCCAGTCCGGTCAGGCATTCCTCGTGCACCTGGGCGCCAATCCCGAAGCGCCCCGCCGCCATGATCTCGCGCTGGCTGTTGGCCAGCGCGCTGGCGCCCAGCACCGGCTCGACCGGCGCGGTGCCGAACGGCCGCGTCAGCTGCCCCAGTCCATGCGCGATCAGCTCGTCGAAATCCAGCGGCGCGGCCGGGTGCTCGTGCTGGTGGGGCACTACCGCGCCCGAGTCTCCGTCGGCGCGGACCCAGACGCCGTACAGCTGGGCCACCTTCTCGCGCAGCGTCATGCGCGCCATGAGATCCGCGACCCGCTCGTCGGTCCCGGCGCTCGACTGGCGCCACAGCTCGGCCGCGGAGGTCACCGGCGAGCGTCCGGCTGGGTGATCGGTCATCTTGTCGCCTCCTTGTCCGTGCCCACGGCTCTCACGCCTTGATCGCCCCGGTTAGCCCGGCGGTGATGCGGCGCTCCGCGAAATGATGCTCTTGCAGCAGCTTCGCGCGATGACGCAGACCGGCGATGTGCTGGCGCCACGCCGACTGGGGGTTGAGCGCGTCGAGACGCAAGATCGGAGCGAGCACCGCCCACAGTCGATCAACCTCAGGTGTACCCAGCATCGCTTGCGCGAGGCCCGGGCAAACGCCCGGAACGGTCGTCCACGCGAGATCCCCACGATCCACAGCCTCCCAAAAAGGCGGAGTGCTCGGCATGAAGTCGCGCATCGCCCGCTCCGGCGGAATGTCCTCCATGAGCTGCGGCTGGGTCTGTCCGAACAAAACGATCACTGCTGAACGTCGAGCGACGCACTCAGTCGTGATCGCCTCCCACCAATCCGGGACGAAATCCAGCGTCTCGACCGGCGCATGGCGCAACCGTGAATGCTTGACATGAGCATCCCAGTAAACCGCGCTGACGAAACGGGCGCCACGACAATACGCCGACTCGGCCACCGCACGGGCCAGCGGTGCTTGCTCGACATCCCAAGCAAGCACGAGCAAATCCTGGCCCTGCTGCACGTTGGCTCCGACGCAGACCGCAAGATCCCCTAGACGCTGTGTAAAACAGACAGACACGTTCTCATCCTCCCCGAGACAGCCACCGAGCGCAACGGCAACGCCCTTCACCGTACCCGCGCCATCCGCCGTTCAGTCCCATCGACATCCCACCTTTCACCAAAGACAACCGGGTCAAGTGGCACGCTCCTCCCATGGCCGCGACCCCCTCCGGCGCGTCCAGCTGCGTCGGTGAGATCCACCCGCGCGCATCGCGGGTCGGAAACCTTCCCGGCCCGGGCAAAATCCGAGAGGCCGAGGTTTTCCTTCTCCCAATACGCTTCGGCGAGGCTGCTGTGAGCTCCGGCGCCTCCTCGGGCACGTGGCAGTCCTAGGCGCTGCGTCCGGACGCATGCTTCCCCCTGCCGCTTCCTATCAACGGCAAGCAGGCGTCCGCCATCTGGGCCGGGGTACGCGGCAGCCGGCGGGCGTCGCGCACGTGTGCTTTCTGCGAATGCGCTCGTCAGCATGTCGGTACCGGTTGGACCCTGGCGGCTCTCGCCTCCGCCCAAGAGCAAACGTAAGCTCAAGGCGGGCTACCGGCTCCAAGGAAGTCTCTGTCGAGTGTGTTTGGGCGTCCCCATGGCAAGACTTGAGCCGCTGCGGGCCGCCACGCTGACGTATTTCACTGGAGAGATCCACGCCGCTAGGACCGCCCGCGTACTCGGCTCGGTTCGCGACGAGTACGGTAGGAAAATCCACGATTCAGCACACCAGCCGCGGCGGACTGCACGTCAGCTCGCTAGAGCGGTCGACGGCGGTCGTAGGGTGGGGGCCGCGTTACGACATCTTGACGGCCACGGATCTGAGCCCGAAGCGTTAGCGGTGGCAGAGGCGTTGGCGCGGTTTCTCGTTGCTCGCTGTGACTCTCGCCATGCCGGCAGGCGAATCGTCCGTCAAGTGATCGTCGACTCAGAGGCCGGCGCGCCGTGGGAGAAATGCGCACGGCGAGCCGTGCCCCTAGTGGCCGAGGACCTCATCAGCCGCGCGAGCGACCATGAGCGTACGCCGCTCTCGCGCGCACAACACATCGCCGCCCGGCGCCGCGCCGAACAGATCGCCGTCCACGTCGATCAAACCGCGCTGCTGGCTGACCTCGGGCTGATTCGCCCACGCGCCAGTCCGGAACGCTGGCGTGTTGCCATGACGAGCGCCGTCGAAGCCCGCTCACGCGAGCAGGTCGCCCGAGCCGTCGATCGCTCGCTCAGCGACTGAGCCTTTCCGCCTTCATCTGCGCGGAAAGGGGCTCTCGCATTCACGTCTTGGATCGCCGCCGCCCGAGCGCCCGCTCCGACGATTAGCGGCCCGTGCTGCGTGGATCAGATCCTGCGCTCGCGTTCGCCCCAAAAGCAGCCACCCGGTCCGACGATGGCTTACGAGCGAGATCGACGACGGGAAGCGCAAGCCACGCACTGGGCTTGGCCGGTTCGATTCCACCCGCTGCAGGCCGGACGCCCATTTAGGTCGACACTTCGACTCGCCTTGGCGATGATTTCGAGCCTTGGCGATCGCCTCCTAATTCATCGGGAAACCGAGAACCCGGCCGGCACGGCGCAGGCGCTCCACGTCTCGTGCCGACACCGGTCGGCTATGGGCGACCTTGTTGCGCACCTGTGCGATGTCCTCGATCGCGTCAGTGAAGTCGCTCCCGGAGAGCGCGTCGCCTTTGAGATGTAGGCCCAGCGAGAAGAACTCGCTCCAGTTCTCCTTCTGCTCTTGTGAAGGCGGCACTCTTGGGGTGGCGCCCAGATTCTAGCGGAGAGGCGTGGCGCGGATGGCTCGATTGAGACGACCACCAGCAGCGGCGGGACGCCGGTACTGCTATCTACCCGAAGGCGCGGGAGCATCGGTCGCCCTGCCGGCGGCGGCATCACCCTCTTGCAAGGGACCGCGACCTGAGGCCCTCGGAACGAGACCAGGGCTTCTGCAAAGGCCGACGGCCCGCCGGTCCCCCTGCATCTCCGCTGAGGGCGCCCTCGGGGATATCGCTAGCCTGAGGGGCTATGGAGCGTCGGCGGCTTGGCGACAGCGACTTGGAGATTACCGAGATCGGCCTCGGTGCATGGCTGACCTATGCCGGCGGTCTCGAGCGCGAGCAGACCGAAGCGTGCACGCGAGCGGCGTTCGATGCCGGCATTAACTTCTTTGACACCTCCAACTCCTACGGGAGCGGTTCCGCGGAGACCGCATGGGGCGAGATCCTTTCGGGCTATCCGCGCGAGCGTTACGTGCTCGCCACCAAGGTGTTCTTTCCGATGTCTGACGCCGACCATGGCCTGTCGGCCCCGCAGATCGCAAGGCAGCTCGACGCTTCGCTGCGCCGGCTGCAGACCGACTACGTCGACCTCTACCAGTGCCACCGCTTCGACGTGCAGACGCCGATCGAGGAGACGATGGAGGCGCTCAGCGACGCCGTGCGCGATGGCAAGGTCCGCTACCTGGGCTTCAGTGAGTGGACGCCCGAGCAGATCGAGGCCGGTCTGTCTGTGCCCGGGACGATCAAGTTCGTCTCCTCCCAACCGCAGTACTCGATGCTGTGGCGAGCCCCGGAGGCCGAGGTGTTCGACGTCTGCCGTCGCAACGGCATCTCGCAGGTGTGCTGGTCGCCGCTCGCCCAGGGCGTGCTCACCGGCAAGTACAGGCCTGGCGAGCCGCCGCCGACCGATTCGCGCGCGGCGAGCAAGGAGATGGGCGCATTCCTGCGCGACCGGTTCGACGACGAGGCGACGCTCGAGGCGGTCCAGCGGCTCGTGCCGATCGCCGAGGACGCCGGCCTGTCGATGTCCCAGATGGCGCTCGCGTGGGTGCTCCGCGAGCCGAACGTCGCCTCGGCGATCATCGGCGCTTCGCGCCCCGAGCAGGTGCAGGACAACGCCCGCGCCTCCGGGGTGACCCTCTCGCCCGACGTCCTGCAGGCGATCGACGCGGCGCTCGGGTCGGTTCCGGTCACCGAGCCGACGCTCGCTCCCGGCGCGTCGGCGGGCGTCACCCATCGCCGGTGAGTTCACGGCGTGGGCGCGCGGGATGACTTCGGCAAGCCGATCGTGCGACCGCGTTCGGTGACGTCGCGCCTCACCCTGCCGTAGCCGCGCAGCCCAATCGGACTCGTCGTGCGGGGCGGTGATGACGAGCTCGCCCAGAAGCGGCTGCCGTCCTTGAGCACCCGCCAGCTCTCCTCCTCGAAGCGGCCCTCCGCCCGCGGTTGCGGGCAGCCGCTCGGGCGCCCCGCCGGATCGCCTCCGGCGGAGAGAGACCGGGAAGCGGCGATCGATGATCTCGTCGGCCTCGTAGCCCTTGAACCGCTCGGGCATCGCCGTCGGTATCGACCCACCGAGCGGGAACCCCCATACGCCGCTCGGAGTGGCCTCGTCGACCGATGGGGACCGCTCAATCGCCGCCGGTCGAGCCCCGCACGACGAGCCGGCAGGGACGGGCGTGGCTCCCGGGACTTGGCGTGCCGTCGATCGCGCCGAGCAGCAGGTCGGCCGCCGTGCGGCCGATGTCGTCGAGTTGCATGTCGACGGTGGTGAGCGGCGGACGGGAGCTCGCGGTCATCACCTCCCAGTTGTCAAAGCCGACCACGGCGATGTCCTCGGGGACCCGGCGTCCGAGGTCGCGCAGCCCGTCAGTGACGCCCCGGGCGATCTGGTCGCTGCCGCAGAAGATCCCGTCGAGCTCGGGCGCGGCATCGAGCAGAGCGGCGACGGCCCGTCGTCCCCATGCCTCCTCCCACGCTCCGAACGCGGCCGGGGCGGCGAGCGGCGCTCC
>OBLU010005533.1_pt1 | contig 11310 bp, 8 predicted proteins | sample 1518681 | NCBI WGS metagenome assembly OBLU01 (sample SAMEA3539304, study PRJEB22396) | soil metagenome | biome: tundra; feature: field; material: soil | place: USA | collected 2010-05 | depth 0.15 m
TCGGGTTCGATCGCAGTTTTGGCCTCGCCGTCGGTTTCGTCTCCGATCGGGTCTTGTATTTCGGATGTGGCTTCTAGTTTGGTTTCGGTGGATACCGGCTGGAGGTCATCGGTCTTCTTGGTCTTTTTCGTCATGGGGAAACGTCTCGGTTTCTGCCTGCTCGGTGGGGGAAGGCGCAGCAGGCGCGGCCTCCGCGGGGGTTGATTCCGCCTGGATTGCCGGCGAGCCGGCAGGTTTGTGGCTGTCCGCCGTCACGGCGGTCTCGGTGGATTCCGGGGATTCCTGTGCGGAGGTTGAGAAATCGTCTGCCGAGTCTTCGGCGGCGGTTTCGTCCAGTTCCAGGCTCAGGTCCAGACTCGGGGTTGTTGCGAGGTCCGGTTCTTCGCCGGATAAGGTCTCTTGCTCGTCGAGCTCGATGGCAGCCATCTTCTCGAACTCCTCCATGGAGGGGAGTTCGGCGACGTCCTTGAGGCCGAAGCGGAGCAGGAACTCGCGGGTGGTTTTGTAGAGGATGGGGCGTCCGATGACCTGCTTGCGGCCGGCGGTGGCGATGAGCTTGCGGGCCAGCAGCGAACCGAAGACGGCGGAGGAATCCACGCCGCGAATCTCGTTGACTTCAGGGATGGTGACGGGCTGCTTGTAGGCGACGACGGCCAGGGTTTCCAGCGCGGGCAGGGAGAGCTTGAGGGGCGGTTTGAGGCTCTTGACGAAAGAGCGGACTGCGTCGTGGCATTCGGGCTTGGTGGCCATGCGATAGCCGCCGGCGATTTCGCGAATCTCGACGCCGCGGCCGTCGGAGGCATAGGAGGCGATGAGTTCGTCGAGGAGCTGGCGGATGATTGCGCGGGCCTCCCGGTCGCGCAGGCGGGCGATGCGGCGGATCTCCAGATCGGTATCGGCAGGGGCTTCGACGGGGTCTGCGCCGGCTTCGGGGCTGGCTGCCGGAGGAGTCGCCTGATCCGCTTCGGGGTCCGTTGCACTGTCCGAATTCGAGACAGTTTCTGCGGCAGGCTCAGCGGGGATGGTGGCTGGCTCGGACGCGGCGGCATCCTCGTCCGGGTACGGGTAGGCGAACTGCTCAACCAGGAACGGTTGGGATTCGGCGGCTTCCGCTTCCTGCTCGGCAGCCGCGGCTTCTTGCTCCGCCTTCCATTCAAGGGCGTCGGGGGTAAACAGTGCGGCGAGCTGAGCCAGTGTGACCGGCTCCTCCGCGGCGTAGATGACAGCTTCCAGCTTGGCTTTCAGGCTCATTCTTCAATAGGTACCTCAAGTATGGTACCGGAAGTGGAGGAGGCGTGTGTGTGGATTGAAGCCCAAGGCGCGTGCAAGGCGCAAGAAAAAGGGCGTCCGCCGCGGCGGACGCCCTTCGAGACAGGCTGGGAACCGCTCAGGAAATCGAACGGAAGAGCAAGTAGAGCAGGCCGGAGAGCAGCGCCGCGGCGGGGAGGGTGAAGAACCATCCCGCCAGGATGTTGCGCACGGTGGATAAGTGAAGACCGCTGCCGTTGGCGACCATGGTTCCGGCCACGCCGGAACTGAGGATGTGGGTTGTGGAGACCGGCAGGCCGAAGTTGTCCGCGGCAAAGATGGTGCCCATGGCAACAAGTCCGGCGGCGGCGCCCTGGGCATAGGTCATATGGTCCTTGCCGATTCTTTCGCCGACGGTGACGACGACGCGCTTCCAGCCGACCATGGTGCCCAGGCCCAGGGCGAGGGCCACGGCGACTTTGACCCAGGTGGGGATGAACTTGGTGGCCTTGTCTACCTTGCTCTTGTAGTTTGCGAGGGCGGCGTTTTCCTTGGGTGTGAAGGCAGGATTGTTGTTCTTCTGCATGAGGCGAATGGCTTCGCTGGCCACGTACATGTCGTTGCGGACGTTGGTCTGGTCCTGCGGGGGAACGGACTTGAAGACTTTGTAGAGGGTCACTTCGTGGTTCAGATCCTCGACCAGTTCCCGAAGCGCCAGAACCGTGTCCGGCTGAATCTGCTTGGTGCGAATGTAGTCAGTGACTTCGGCGCGTGGATCGGCGCCGAGGATGCCGTTCTTATCGACATGCCGGTCGAGGATGTGCCCGGCCTGTTCGGAGGCGGCGATGAAGTCCTGAATATCCTGGCCGGTGACGGCGTGGTTGAGGGCGTAGGCGGTGGGAACGGTGCCGATGAGGATGAGCATGATGAGGCCCATGCCCTTCTGGCCGTCGTTGGAGCCGTGGAAGAAGCTGACACCGGTGCAGGTGAGCACCATAAGGGCGCGTATAGGCCACGGCGGCGGCTGCTTGCCCTTGGGCGCCTCGTAGAGCGCGGGGTACTTGAGGAGCCGCTTGGAAAGCAGCATCAAGAGCGCGGCTGCGCCAAAGCCGACAATCGGCGAGATGAGCAGGACCTTGAGAACCTTAAAGGCCTGCTCCCAATCCAGGCCGGAGGTGCCGGAGTGTACGTTGAGGAGTTGGTTGGCGACGCCGACGCCGATGATGGAGCCGACCATGGTGTGGGAGCTGGAGGCCGGCAGGCCGAACCACCAGGTGCTGAGGTTCCACACGATAGCGGCAATGAGCAGGGCAAAGACCATGGCGAAGCCGGCGCCGGAGCTGACCTGCAGGATGAGCTCGACGGGCAGCAGCGTGACCACCGCAAAGGCCACCGTGCCGCTGGAGGCGAGCACGCCGGCCAGGTTGCAGAAGCCCGACCAGACGACGGCGATATTGGGATCGAGCGAGTGGGTGTAGATGACGGTGGCGACGGCGTTGGCGGTGTCGTGGAAGCCGTTGACGAACTCGAAGCCCAGAGCGATGAGCAGGGCCAGGCCGAGCAACAGGTAAGGCCAGATGCTGCCGAGGGCGATGTTCCCCATGTCCTGGGAGATGTGGAAGCCGATGAACCCGAGGCCGCCCAGAAGCGCCAGCAGAACGACCGCTACGCTGACCCGCGCGGATGTTTTCTTCATCTTGCGGTCAAGGACCGAAGCGCTCGCGGGCATGACTTCAACTGCCGTAGCCAGGCCGGCCATTAGAAATCTCCAAGGCGGCCGGAGAGATTCCGGCGGCGCCAAGGCCTCCATGGTCGAAACGCGACGAGGGAAGTACGAAGCGAATACAAAGGGGATGAACTGTGGCAGGAGAGAGAAGAGCCGGATAAATAGGCGTCCATAAAACCCCAACAACTACATTCGTGCGCAGTTGTTTGCTCGGTGAGCCAGGTAGGGCTGGCTCTGCTAGTTCAATTCTACACCGGATAGGCGGGGTGGGGAAAAGTGTATGCGTTGGAGCGGTGGAAAACCGGTCCCGGCGGCGGGTCAGCGGATCAGGAATCCGCCAGCCGTTGCAAGGTCTCGCGGTACCTTTCCATCACGCGTTTCGCGGCTTCCAGTTGCTTTGCAAGTTGAGGGTTATCCTTAGCCTTTTCCTGGAGTTCTGCCCCAAGAGGGCCGTGGCGATTATTCTCTAGTTTCGCCTTATTTTCGATATTCATGACTCCCTCCCACCCATCATCACACGAATCCGCACATTATCGGGAAGTACGGCAGATGGATATTTACCGTTTACGACGGAATCGAACTAACCGAGATATATCTTTTGACTCCGGCACAAATTGAGCCCTACTTCACAAGATGGGCCAAGAAGTGGGCTGACGACGGCAACAAGGACATCAACAACCCCAAGATTCCGCTAAAGTTTGTGCGCGAAACGGGTAAGCGTGTATATTTCGCCGCCGAAGCTCTTTAACGCAAGATCCTATCGCCAGTCGTCGCGGGCGTTCATCAAACCATCGCTGATCACGGCGTCGAAGCCGGTGTGCTTCTTGATGAAGATCTCGGAGAAGGCGCGGTCCTGGCGTAGGAGGACAGCCTGGAGGCGGACCAGTTCGAGGAGGGCCAGGAATATGGCCACCAGCGCGCGCTCGGAGCGGGTGTGGCTGAGGAGGCGGCGGAGGGCCACGGGCTTGTCTTCCATGGTGAGGCGGCGGGCTAGGAACTGAATCATCTGGCCCACGGTTACCGAGTCTTCGCTGACGTCAATGATGGGGCGCTTGCGGGCGCGCTCAAGGATGTCGCGGAAGATGCGGACCAGGTCGACGGTGTCGGCGGCGATCTCGGGGGCGATTTCGGATTCGGGGGCGTCATCGTCCTGGAACTCGCGGGAGCCGGGGTTGGACCATGTGGCGGCCTCGAGCATTTGTTTCTGTTGCAGCATCTGGGCGGCGTTCTTGAAGCGCTCCTGCTCAAGGAGGCGATCGACCAGTTCGCGGCGGGGATCCTCGGAAGCATCGCCGGGGCCGGCGGGCGCGCGCGGCAGCAGCATCTTGCTCTTGATGTGGATGAGCAGCGAGGCAGTGTAGATGAACTCGCCGGCCACATCCACGTCGCTGGCCTTGAGCTGGTTGACATAGGCCAGGAACTGGGCGGTGATTTTGGCGATGGGAATGTCGTAGATGTCGATATCCTGCCCGCGGATCAGGTCGAGCAGCAGGTCGAGGGGGCCGTCATAGACCTGGTCGACGATCACCGAGAAGGGCGAGAGATCGGCCTCGTCGTCCCTCGTCTTCAGCTTGATGGCTGGCTTGTCGGCGGCCTTCTGGGCGGGACTCTGCTTGGGGCCAGGCTGTGAGGGGAGCACCAGCGGGGCGGCTGACTTCTGGTCTGGGGCGGCTGCCTGCTCGGCGCTCGGAGCAGTCGGAGGCTCAACGACCGGCTCAGCGGCCGGAGCGGATTCGGCCACGGGCACCGGTTCGGCGACAGGAATAGGCTCGGTCGCTGCAGGTTGCTCGGCTGTCTGCTCGGGGATCGGGTCAACTGGGTCGCTGTGTGGAGCAGTGGCCGACTCGGTGGCGGCAGTGAGTTCGGCCAGGGTTCCAGGCTCGGCGACCGGCTTTTCGGCGGCCTTGCGCTTTTGGGCAGATTTTGGGGCGCGCAGCGGCGGGAGAGCGGTTTCTGTGGCCGGCTCGGCTGTCGGCACAGCCGCCGGGGCGGGATCATGGGCGGCCAAGGGCTCGGCGGCAGGAGTGGGCTCGGCTATGGTCGGAGCTTCGGCGGCGGGTTCTTTCTCGGGCTCTTGCTGCGGGGCGGGTTCGGGGGTGGGCACAGGCTGAGGAGCGGTCTCCTGGACCGGGACTGGGACTGGTGGAATGGCGTGAGCTGGGGCAGGAGTGGAGGCCGATTCGACGATGGGTGCAGCGGCAGCCACTGAGACCCATTCGAGCGCATTTGCAGACTCGGTAATGGGCGCAGGGGCGGATTCGGCCGCTGCAACAGGTTCGGCGGCGATGGTTTCCGGATTGGCGGTGTGATCGGTCAATGCTGTTTCAACTCCCAGAGATTGGTCGGGTCTATCCGGAAATCTCTCCACTTCCAAGGGTACGGGGTGCGCGGGCCGGGGGAAAAGGCCGAATCCCGAGCGAATTCCGCCCAAAGCGTAAATCAGGGCCTTTCGCCACCACGGGAGCGTCTTTTCGAGCATTTGCATTCCCCCGGCGGCTCAGGCCGCGTTCGGTCTGCCGATCTTACGGCAAGAGCGGACTCATTTTGCCGGCGCCATGGCACGGGGGCATCCGCGCCCCGCTTCAACCGCGCGCCTCTCCAGTGGGCGCCAGACTGTGCTCACTGGCTGGTTTGGGTCATCTGCATGGCGGCGCGCACCTTTTGCATGGTCTCTTCGGCGCGGACGCGGGCACGGCTGGAACCCTCTTCGAGGATTTCCTTCACCAGCGGCTCAGAAAAGCCGGCGCGGCGGGCCTGGATGGGTTCGAGCACCTGCACCAGGGCGTCTGCGGCCCAGCTCTTGCACTCGATGCAGCCGATGCCGGCAGAGCGGCAGCCTTCATAGACGTTGGCAAGCGTTTCAGGAGTGGAAAAGACCTTGTGCAGGTCGCCTACCGGACACTTGTCGGGGTCGCCGGGGTCGGTGCGGCGGATGCGCGCCGGGTCGGTGACCATGGTCTTGAGCTTCTGGCGGACCACCGGCTCGGGATCGGTCAGCAGGATCGTATTGCCGTAGCTCTTCGACATCTTGCGGCCGTCGGTGCCGGGCAGCTTGGGCGAGGGGGTGAGCAAGACCTTCGGCTCGGGAAGCACTTCATCACCTTCCCACCAGGCTATCGCGACCGGTCGAATATCTGGGTGCTTACCAGCGTCCCTTGTTTTTCGGCCACCCCTCGGGAAGAAAAAGCTGAAGCGGCGCGCAATCTCGCGGGTCAGCTCGACGTGGGCTTGCTGGTCCTGCCCCACCGGGACAAACTGCGGCTGGTAGAGCAGGATGTCGGAGGCCATCAACACTGGGTAGCCCAGGAATCCGTAGGTGGTCAGGTCCTTATTGGCGAGATTTTCCTGCATCTCCTTGTAGCTGGGCACACGCTCCAGCCAGCCGAGCGGGGTAATCATGCCCAGCAGCAGAGGCAGTTCGTAGTGCTGCTTCACGTGGCTCTGCACAAAGATGGTGCAGCGCTTTGGGTCGAGGCCGGCGGCAAGGAAGTCCAGCGCCACTTCAAGTGTGTTGGGCGCGATATTCGATGTGTCTGCGTAGTCGGTGGTCAGCGCGTGCAGATCGGCGATGAAGAAGTAGCACTCGTACTGGTCCTGTAGCTTGACCCAGTTGGCCAGGGCGCCCATGTAGTTGCCCAGGTGGAGCTTGCCGGTGGGGCGCATGCCGCTGAGGACGCGGGGGCGGGGCGATGAGATTGCGGGTTCAGGCATTTTGCTTGTCGATTCCGGAGAAATAGTGTCTCGATTGATTCTAGCGGGTTCTGGAGCTTTTACCTCAGCCAGCTAAATATGAGTCAGGGCCCAGTAGACCAGGCCCAGGGACGGACCGAGCAGGGCCATCAGGATATACCGGCCCAGGAAGATCATGAGCAGGTAGCTGCCCCAGATGGGAATCCGGTCGTAGACCTGCACGGCGTTGTAAGGCAGCATATTGCGCACCACGCGGCTGCCGTCGAGGGGCGGGATGGGGAGCAGGTTGAAGAAACAGAGCGAGAGGTTGATCAAAATGGCGAGGGTGGAGAGCAGAAGCACTGCCTGCAGGATGGAAGGCACTCCCAGGACGAGACTACCGCGGAGGATGGACCGAAAAGTGTACTGAACGAGCGGGCGGCCATCGGGGACCGCGATGGAGATGACGGCCAGGACGAGAAAGGCAGCCAGGACGAGGAGCAGGTTGGAGGCGGGGCCGGCCAGGGTGGTCAGGTTGTCGTCGCGGACGATTTTGCGGAAGTTGCGCGTGAGGACGGGAGTGGGTTTGGCCCAGCCGACCAACATGCCGCTAAAAAAGTTGAGCCCGATGAAGGGGCCGAAGATGATCAGGGCGGGAAAGAGGAGGGTGCCGATGGGGTCCACGTGGTCCATGGGGTTGAGCGAGACGCGGCCCATCTGGCGGGCGGTCTGGTCGCCGAGGCGGGAGGCCATCCAGGCGTGGGCGCACTCATGCACGCTGAGCGAGAAGAGGAGCAGGACGAACTCGAAGACGGCAATGAGGAAGGCGCCAGATTGCAAACGAAGACTCCACGGCTGGAAAATTCAGGTTAGCATGGAGGGTCCTGGAATTCGACGGCCGGCCGGGAACAAAAGGGCTGATGGTGCTGTCTAAGGAGTCAGAGGATTCGAACAATTTGTGCGAGAAAGGGGAGCGGTCATGCGGGGATGGATTGCCGGGATGGTTCTTTGTCTGGCGTTGGCGGGCGTAGCGGCGGGGCCGGCCTGGGCGCAGGACGATGAGGCGGCCAGAGCAAATGCGCTCTACCAGGCGGGCAAGCGGCCGGAGGCCCTGCCGCTCTATGAGGATCTGGCCAAAGCGCATCCCAACGAGCAGCTGTATGCCGAGCGGCTGGCCGACTGCCTGGGCGCGAAGGCTGTACAGCTCAGCGATCCGGCCGAGATCAAGGCGGTCAGGACGCGGGAGCGGGATGCAGCCAAGCGCGCCGTGGAGTTGGGCGACACGGCCGAATATGTGCGGCAGATGGCCAATCTCGATCCCGATAAACCGCTGTATGCCGGCATCACGAGTCCAGCCAAGGCCCTGCTGGCAGAGGCCGAGAAGGCCTACACGGCGGGAGATTTTTCTTCGGCGATGGCCAAGTACACGGCCGCGGCTGAGGCCGACCCAAAACTCTACGAGGCGCCGCTCTATGCCGGCGACACGGCCTATGTGCAGAAGGATCTGAAGACCGCAACCCAGTGGTTTGCGCGGGCGATTGCCATCGATCCGAACCGCGAGACGGCTTACCGCTACTGGGGCGACGCGATTCTCAAGTACGCAGACGACCCGGCGGCGGCCAAAGAGAAGTTCCTCGACGCCATCGTGGCCGAGCCATACAGCAAATACGCCTGGCAGGGTTTGCGGCAGTGGGCACAGATTGAGAAGGCCGTGGTGCTGGCCCCGAAGATCGAGCGGCCGGCGGGGCCGGTGGTGGACCCGAAGAAGCCGGGGAACGTCACCATCAACGTTGACCCGGATCTTATCGACGAGACGAAACATCCTGGCGGGGCCGCTTGGCTCGGGTATTCCATGGCTCGCGCCAACTATCGGAACGATCAATTCAAGAAGGATTACCCCGAGGAGAAGGAGTACAGACACACACTGAAAGAAGAGGATTCGGCGTTGAGCCTGGTGGTGACGGTCAACAAAGAACTGAAGGTCAAGCCGGAGAAGCTGGACGAGAGCCTGCGCAACCTGGTGGAGCTGAACGATGCGGGGATGCTGGACTGCTGGATTCTGATCAGCGGGTCCGACGACGGCATCGGGCAGGATTACGATGCTTATCGCAAGGAGCATCGCCAGCTATTGCACGATTACCTTGATCGGTTTGTGGTGCATGGTGGGATAAATCCGGCGCAGTGAGCGGGGCGGATTTCGCCCCTTCGCTCAGATGCGGTCGGTGGGGAAGCTGCCGACGGCTTGGCCTTGGGCGACGTGCTGGCCGGCGAGGACGATGGCGTGGCTGGCGATGCGGGCGCCGGGTCCGATGACGGTGGGAACCAGCGTGACCTGGTCGAAGTTTTCCGGGTTGTGGGTGTGAGAGTAGATGCGGGCGAAGGAGCCGATGACGGCGTTGTTGCCGATGGCGATGCCGCCGCGGTCGCTGAGGAGGGCGCACTGGCGGATGGTGACTCCGTCTCCGATGGTGAGGTTGTAGCCGTAGGTGAGGTCGATGCCGTGGTAGAGTTTGACCCCGGCGCCCATGTGTTCAAAGATGTGGCGGCCCAACATGCAGCGGAAACGGAGGCCCAGCCAGTGGTTGAGGCCGACGGGGGAGCGGTCGAACATCAGCCAGAACCAGAGGAGGGGCTTGCGCTCATTGAACTTCTGGCGGTCGATGTCGGCAAAGTGCCCGGCTTCGAGGGTCACGTTTTCGGGATCCAGCGAGAGGCTGACGACGTTGCCGGGCAGCTCGGAGGTGAGGGTGAGGTTGAGCTTGCCTCCGTGCGGGCGGCCCAGGTAGAGCTGGTAAAGCTGGTCGCGCACAATCTCGGCGCGGCGTTCGGGGGCCTGGTGCCGGGTGAACTCGTCATCGAGAAACTGAAGCCAGCGGCGGTAGACCTCTTCGGCTTCGGGTGCGGGATGCGGGACGCTGCTCGGAGTGGATGCCATACGCATTGGACGATACACCACGGGTCCGGGATGCAGCGAGCGGGGGAAAGATAGGGAATAGGGAATAGGGAGTAGAGCCGGAAGTGGAGGTTTGTGGTCTCCCACCCTTGCGACAGACCGGGGTCCCCGGCACACGAACTTTGTGTGTTGGGGTGGAGATAAAAGTCGCAAGGATGGGACACCGGGCGGTAGTGGAATTCGGTGCGCAGGAAAGTTTGGTTACCGCCGCCCCTGGATCGTCTTTGGGTTAGCACCGGCTTTTTTGGCGGCTTTTTTGGCGGCGATGGCGTGCATCTCCTTGCCGATGTGGGATTGATTGATGCCGAGCTGCAGAGCCAGGTTGATGAGGTTGCTGGTGCCCCAGTAAAGGGCCAGGCCGGAGGCGTAGTGCAACAGAAAGAAGCCCATCATGAGCGGCATCATGATGGCCATCATGCGGCGCTGAGAGGCGTCCATGCCCGGCGAAGGCGTGATGTACTGGGTCAGAAACATGCTGATGATGATCAGAATGGGCAGAATGTACATGGGGTCGGGCGTGGAGAGATCGGTGAGCCAGAACCAGTGGGCCTGGCGCAGCTCGACCGTGTTCTGAAGCAAGCGAAAGTAGGCGATGAAGAGCGGCATCTGCACCAGCATGGGCAGGCAACTGCCGTACATATTGACGCCCTCGACCTTGTAAAGCTCCATCATCTCGGCATTCATATTGGCGCGCTTGGGGTCGGTCGCCTTGAGATTGGCGTAGCGCTGCTTGATGGCATCCACCTTGGGCTGGATGCGCATCATCTTCAGCGAAGATTTCAACATCATGAAGCGCGTGGGCAGCATGGCGAGGGTGAAGAGGGCGGTGACGATGATGATGGCCCAGCCCCAGTTGTAGATGCCGTCGCCAAGCAGGCCGCGCAGGAAGCGCAAAGCCAGGTAGAGGGGCTTGGCGATGATGGTGAACCAGCCGTACTGGATGAGCGGCTCAAGCGATTGCCCGGTTGGCTTGCCATCCGCGCCAGTGGCGTGAATGTTCTTGAGCAGGTCCAACTGCTTTGGACCGGCGTAGAGGCGCAGGCGGGTCGAGCCGCTGGCATCGCCCACGGCCAGGCCGATCACATCGGCGGGTTTCGTCTTGCTGTTGGGGTCGCTCAGATCGCTGGGCAGGTCGATGGCGTTGTGCAGCGTGACGACGGTGGTGTGCGCGGGCGAGTCGGGCAGGAAGGCCGCGGCGAAGTAGAGGTCGATGATGGCCGCGTACTCGTAGGGCAGGTCGAGCGTGGCGTTGCCGCTGACCTTCTTGGCGCCCATTGAGTCATCTTTGCCGTCCAGCGACCAGGCGAAGAGCGAATTCACGGAAGCGGGCACCATGCCGCCGCCATGTTTGCCGCCTCCAATTTGGGGGACAAACTCCTCCATGTCGCCGAGGCCGGAGGGCCACTGTACCAGCGCGCGCACCGGCGCGCCGTTGCGCTTGACTTCGGCCTCGACGGTGAGGACATAGCTGGAGTCGAAGCGGAAGGTCTTCACCACGTCCAGATCGCCCACGGCGTAGTGGAAGGTAAGGGCATTGGTGGCAGGGATTTCCGCATGACCGGTGGCCGAGGGCTGCGCGCCTGAGGCGGAAAGCTGATAGAGCGCGTGGTTCAACTGCGCGGTGAGGGCAGGCTCATAGGTAAAGAGCGAGAGCGGGAGGCCGAACTTTTCAGCGGCCTGGGGCTGAACCATATCCAGCGGCTTGCCGGCTGAG
>OBLU010005536.1_pt1 | contig 11308 bp, 7 predicted proteins | sample 1518681 | NCBI WGS metagenome assembly OBLU01 (sample SAMEA3539304, study PRJEB22396) | soil metagenome | biome: tundra; feature: field; material: soil | place: USA | collected 2010-05 | depth 0.15 m
CCATTGCTTTGAGCGCGCTGGCCGGCATCAGCGAGCGGCGGCTGGAACGCATGGTGAACCCCGCGCTCAGTGAAGGGCTGCCGCCATTTCTGGCGCCGGGCGCGGGAATGAACTCCGGCTTCATGATGCCGCAAGTCACCGCCGCCGCGCTGGTCAGTGAGAACAAGGTGCTGGCGCATCCGGCATCGGTCGATTCGATTACGACGTCGGGAAATAAAGAAGACTACGTCTCGATGGGTATGACGGCGGCAAACAAACTGAAGAAGGTAGTCGAGAATACGCGCAACGCGCTGGCCATCGAGGCCATGGCGGCGGCGCAGGCCATTGACTTCCTCGCGCCGCTGAAGACCTCCAAACCCTTGCAGCAGGCGCACGCGGCCATCCGGGCGGTGTGCGCCACCATGGACAAGGACCGTGTGATGTATCAGGATTTTGCGCGCATCGCCGAGTTGATTGCCAGCGGTAAATTGGCTGCGGCATCACGATAGCCGATGACCGATAGACCGATAATCACCTTTCGTTTTTGCACTCATCTGCAAGTAGTACCGACCAGCAGAGTGCACACTTTTGCAGCCGGTTCGGACAAAGAGACTGCAGAAGTTGTTGCCAATCGCTGGAGAACGGGCTAGCATTGCCCGATTCGCTTATAGCTGGAGTTGTCACGGAACCCGCTTTCGCCCGCGACACCCAGGTCTATGTCTCAATCTCATTACCGAAGTCTCGAATCAGGCGGCCCAGCACTGTCGCAAAAGCAGTGCCTCCCCGGTTCGAACTTCGCTCAATCCCCAGGGAGGAAGTAATGGATACAAACAGAAAGACGCGAAGTGAAGCTATCGGTCTTCGATGGCTAGGTGTCGTAGCCGTGGTGGCGATGACTTGTGCGTTGTTGTCGGCCAGTACCGTGGGCGGCAAAGTAGTTACGCGCAACACACCGAACTATGTGGCGACGGCGAAGAATCTCGGGACGGAAGATCCAGCCAAGGTCATCGACGTAAGCATCTGGCTGCACATGCACAACCGAAGTCAGTTCGATGCTCTCACTCGATCGCTCTACGATCGTACTTCTCCCAACTACCATCACTGGCTGAAGAGCAAAGAGATTGCTGCCCGCTTCGCACCAACCCCGCAGGAAGCAAAGACGGTGCGACAGTTCTTCGCAGCCCACAATCTCAGGGTGGTAAAAACCGGCCCCAGCAACTTCTACGTGCGCGCGCGAGGTACGGTCGGCGACGTGGAGAAAGCCTTCCACGTGCAGCTCAACCAGTATCAGGTAGGCGAGAAAACCATTCGCGCCAATGCCAGCGACCCTTATATTGAGGGAGCGGCTGCGTCGTTGGTGAGGGCTGTATCAGGACTGGATTCGGGGGAATACGAGCATCCGCTGATGGCGCGGCCGTCGACTTTTGGTAACGCCAAACCCACTGCCGTCCAAGCCAAAGCGGCCAGTGCGCCGGCGAGTCCCGGCGCCATCTTCTCGTCGCAATGTTTTCCGGGCACAGAGACGGAGTCTTTTTCTAACAACGATGACGGCTCATTACCCATCGGCACCTACTCGGGTAACAAACTGGCCCTCCAGAGCCAGACCAGCAATGGTTGTGCTTACGAGCCGCCTTCGATTCAGACGGCATACAATCTCACCGGCTTATATGCCGAGGGATACACCGGTACCGGACAAACCATTGCCATCGTAGACTGGTGTGGTTCGTATACGATTCAAAGCGATGCCAATGCATTTTCGGCGCAGTACGGGCTGCCGGCGCTGGTGTCGGGGACGAACTTCAACATCATCTACACCGCGCCCACGCTTTGCATCGGCTACGATAACGCCGAAATCAACCTCGATGTCGAATGGTCGCACGCGATTGCACCGGGCGCCAACATCAACCTGGTGGTTCCGCCCTCGGCCAGCTTTTCGGATGTAAACGAAGGCGAGTTCGACGTGGTCAATCTTGGTCTCGGCACAGTTCTAAGCGGCAGCTACGGTTCCATCGAATTATTTACTGCGACGTCGGAACTGCAGACCGAGAACCTGATTTCAGAAATGGCCGCTGCGGTGGGGATTTCAACCAACTTCGCCACCGGCGATAGCGGCGACTTCACCATTGATGGCATTCCTGCTTCGGTTCTCGCGCCCGCGGACTCTCCCTGGGCAACTGCCGTTGGAGGAGTAAGCCTGGCCCTGAATCCCGACAACTCCATTGCCTGGCAAGCTGGTTGGGGAAATAACCAGACCTTGCTTGCCGAGCAGGGACTCGTCTTTGATCCGCCACTCGCTTTTGGATTTGTGGGCGGTGGGGGCGGTGGTCCCAGCGGTTACTTTGCCAAGCCGTCCTTCCAGAAAAAATTGCCTGGGAAGTTTCGTCAACTCCCCGACGTTTCCTGGCTCGCGGATCCCTATACGGGAGCCGCGATCCTGATCAGCATTCCTAACCAGGTTCCGGAACAGGTCTGGCAGGTATTTGGTGGCACCAGCCTCGCAACTCCGATGTTCTCCGGGATATGGGCCATTGCCAATCAGGAAGCAATCGCTGGCGGTGGTACACAACTCGGTCAGGCCGCGCCCTATCTTTACTCGCTGCCGGCGGGGGCCGTCTTCGATGTCGTTCCGGTTAAGTCGAAGCACAACGTAACCGCATCGATTCAGGAATCCACCGGCACTAATAACTATGACTCCAACGGCGTCATGAGTGGATTAGCGACCGGTGGCGCTTCCGGCAAAAGCTTTGTGACCGCGCTGTGGGATTATCCTTTCTTCGCATTCACATCGCTGGCCATGTCGTTCGGCAGTGATTGCTCGGACCTGCCCGAAGCCTTCGGTGACGGCACTTCGTGCAATGATCCAGTTTCCTTAGCCACGAAAAAGGGCTGGGACAATGTGACCGGCGTCGGAACCCCGAACGCGAAAGTGTTCGCCGATTCCTTCTTCGGAAAATAACTACGGGCAGTCCTCAAAAATTACCCTGCCATCTTCATCTCTGGGTGGCAGGGTTTTTTCTTTGGATTGCGAATGCGGACGGTAGCGTCTCTCCCGTTCAATCTCGACGTGCTCTCTGCGAGTTTGCTGAAAAACGCCAGCTTCGTATCAGGGCATCGCTTTAGCGATGCCGAAAGTGCTTTGAGGTTCGGATACCCCTTTAGGGGCTGGCCATCGCAAACTGAGTTTTTCAGCAAACTTCTACGCGCCCGCCAGCCCCAACTCCTTGGCAATCGTCTTCATGGCTTCGATGCAGAACGCAATATGCTCTTCGAGGTCCACGCCGAGATCGGCGGCTCCTCCGATGATGTCTTCCCGATGTACGCTGCGGGCAAAGGCTTTGTCCTTCATTTTTTTCCGGACCGACTTGGCCTCGACTTCGGCGAGCGATTTTCCCGGCTTGACCAGCGCGCAGGCGGTGAGAAATCCGGCGAGTTCATCGCACGCAAAAAGCGTTTTTTCCAGGGGTGAGACGCGCGCGACTCCAGAGTACTCGGCATGCGACAGGATGGCGCGCCGCACTTCTTCGGAGTAGCCGCGTTCTTTCAGAATCCCCGATCCTTTGTAGGGATGTTCCTCGGCGCTGGGATATTTCTCGTAATCGAAGTCATGGAGAAGGCCGACCATGCCCCACAATTCCTCGTCGCCTCCGCTCTTGCGGGCATAGGCGCGCATGCAAGCCTCTACCGCGAGCGCATGTTTTCGAAGACTCTCCGATTGCGTGAACTCAGTTAGTAAACACCACGCGGCGTCGCGCTGATTCATGGTTTCGTACCTGTTTTTGCGGATTTTCGCGTCCTGATCATGGCATTGTTCCGGGCAGCGCTTGGTTATCCTCTACTTTTGTCTTGACTTTCACTCGCCGAATCAACAAGATTACGCACTAGTTGGCTTTGAGAGTAGCCCCCGCTCTGGCACTCGCAAACCCTGAATGGCAACCACATTAACCCCCGTGGACTCACGGGAAGTTGTAAGATGCGACCATTGTCTCTTAGTGCAATTCCGCACATCAAATAGTCTTTGCCGCCGTTGCCGTTTGTCATTGGACGAGGACGAGGCGGAGATTGCCGCCATGACTCCCTCGCCGGAAGTTCTCCCGGTAAACATCAATTCTACTGGCCGCGGGCATCTGAAGCTGGCCTTTTCGATCCGATCGTTGCGCCTGCGCAATGGCTTGAGTCAGCGGCAATTGGCGTTGCGCATGTCCGTCCCACGCACCTACGTCTCGAAAATCGAAAACGAGAAGGCCACCCCGACCCTGTCATCACTGGAGCGCCTGGCTAGGGCCCTGGAGGTCACGGTGCCGGATTTGCTTTCCGGTGGAGAACGCAACCGGCAGGAAGAAGTTCGCGAGTTGATGGAAGATCAGTTCGTCGCCGAAGTTTTGCCGTATCTGTCACAGCTGAACGGAATGCAGATGTCAAGCATTCTGGCGCAGGTGCGCGACTTGACGGTCCGGCCGCGACGCAGTGCTTAGACAGTTCGCCAACTCTTGTCGGATGAAATGCATCGTAGAGGTGCGCGCATAACTCGCGCAGCGCAGACATAAGTTTTATTCAGGTTTAATCCGGGCGCACAACCAACTGGACAGCCGGGACCTTCGTGTCCCGGCTTTTTTTGTGCGTAAATGTGCATCCCTAAGCGAACAAGCTGCAGAACTTTGCACAGCTCTTGCACCCTGCGCAATCGTTTGCACCTGGTCGTCGAAATTTCATGAGGATGGCTTGGTTTGCGCTTGACTAGTAGTGTCCGAACGGGCTAACCTCGCCAAACTCCCCTCTGAATGCTGGGAGAAGATCACCCGGCACGATCCCGCTGGCGAATAGGATACCTCGATGAAAACGTCTCAAATCTGCGCGGTAGTTTTACTCCTCGTTGTGGGATCGGCATTGGCTTTCGCCAACGGCATCGATCCGCAAGTGATCATTCACGGTGTCGGTGCAGGCGGAGGCGCCCCTGTGGTCTGCCCGCCTTCCGGATGTACAGGTGTCGGCGAGATTTTTCACTTTGTCGTGCCTCCGACCACGCCCGGCCACCCGGTCACGTTTTTTTTCACCAACACGAGCGGAGTCAACTGGACTTCGCTGGCGCTGATTGAAACCTGTAAGAAGGGTGTTTGCCTGGTGCCGGCAAGCGCCATTACTTGCCATTCCTACCTGTTTTCGAGCTGCACACCTGAGACGTTGAAAAACGGGAATGTGGAAATTCTGCTGTCCAACACTTCCGCAAGCACGAGCGGACCCTTCAATCGAGCCGGCGGGATTCGCAACAATCAGAGCTTCTCCATTACCTTCTCCTGCCTCGGTAAGGGTTGCTGGCCGGGGTTGAAATTTACAGGGGATGCCAATGGCGCCTCGGTTCCGGAGCCGGGCACGATTGCCCTCATGATGACCGGGCTGGGCACGTTGGTTTCGCGCCGCAAATTGTGGAAGAACCGCTGGAACTCCTAGTGGTTTTTCTTCGAGAACTGATTCACTAATTGTGAGAACTGCGGCAGGGCCTGGAGCTTCTGAAGTTCGGGATCGTTCCAGGCCTCCTGTGCGGGATAACCCTTCTCCAGTGCCAGCCGCAGTGGTTTGAACGCTTCTTCCGGCTTATCGCTCATCGTCTTCACCAGAGCTTCCGAGTACATCAAGCCCACGTCGTCAGGGCTGATGGCGCGCGCTTGATTGGTGTACTGCAGCGCGTTCGCAGCATCGCCCTTCTTGGCATAGAGCAGCCCAAGATCGCCCATGATACTGGCCGATCGCGGATTGACCCGAAGCTCCTGGAAAGCCAGCGAGATGGCTTTCCCATAGGCGGCTGCGGCCTGGTCGGAGTGGCCCGACCAGCGGTAGGCGTCCCCCAGATTTCCCTGCACTTGTTCGTCATTCGGAGTCATCGCCACCGCTTTTTCGTACATGCCGGTAGCCTGGTCATACTTTTTGAGGAAAAAGTAAGCAGTGCCCACGTTGGAGTACGTAGCCGCATCCGGAGCAATATTCAGCGCCTTGGTAAATTGCGGGATGGCCTCACCCCACTTACCTTCGCGCAGATATACGGTGCCAATTCCCTCATAGCCCATCGGACTGTCGGGAGCAATTTCGGTGACCTTCTGATATTCCGGCAGCGCCTTGGCATTGTCGCCCAGCCTCAGATACGCATTGCCGAGGGAAGTATGATTCGTCCAGTAATAAGCGTTGGCGGCCACCGCTTTTTGGTAGGCGGCGATGGCTTGTTCACTTTGACCGCTGGAGAAGTAGGCGTCACCGAGATTGCGATAGGCTTCATCTGAGTTCGGCGCCAACTCCAGGGCCCGTTTCAACTCCGCCACCGCTTGGGTGATCTTCCCGGTGGTGGAATAGACGCTGCCCAGCGAAAGATGAACTTCCGGCAGGTTGTTCGAGAGCCGCTCCGCCTGTTGCGCGGATAGCGTAGCTTTCTGGGCCCAGACGCCGTCCTTGGTCTCCCCATACATGCGAAGGCTGGAATCAGCAAGTCCGGTGTAAGCGAGAGCGAAATTGGGATCTTTTCCGATCGCTTGTTCGAACAATCCCACGGCCTGTTTGTAAGCATCCTGAGTGTTACCGTTGCGCAAGGTGTTCCGCCCTTGCAGGTAGAGGTCATAGGCCTTCACGTTTTCCGTGGGATGCGCGCCGACGCGAGCTTGTTCTTCGTCGGTCGGCTTCAGGGCAAGGGCGCTCGCCAGGGTGCCATAGATCTGGTCTTCCAGAGCGAGCACATCACCCGGGGCTCCGGGGAATTCCTGGCTCCAGACCCGCTTCCCGGATGTGGCATCGTCAAGACTCAAGGTGACGCGCAGCTTGTCGCTATTGCCCTGCACCGTCCCCTGCAACACCAGATTGACGCCCAGTTCGCGGGCCAGTTTCGTCAGCGGCATATCTTTGGCAGCCGCTTTCCCGACAGCGTCAGACGATGCCAGATGAATTTCCTTGAGCTGAAACAGCTTGGCCGCGAGCGCTTCCTGAATGCCATCCGCCACGTAGCCAAGCGTTTTCTGGTCCCCAATCTGTTTCAGGGGCATGATCGCGACATACTTCCCCTGTTTCAGCGAGGGAATTCCCTGCACGATCTCGCCCGATGTTCCCCCGCGAGTCAGCAGGGTGCGTCCGGCAAACGTAGCCAGCACAATCACCAGCACCGCTCCGGCGATCCACATCCAGCTTTTCCCCGGAAGATCGAGGCTGAAGCGCGACGGCCGCAGGATCGGATGCGAAATCATCTTGGAAAGCGCTTCGGCGCTGATATTCGGGTTCGCTTCCCAAGTCGTCAGTTGCTGCAACAGTTCGACTGCGGAGTGATAACGGTTTGCGGGCTCGCGCTCCAGGCAGCGGCTGACGATCGCGCTCAGCGATTTAGGAACTGAGGCGTCGACGTCGGAAGCAGATTGTGCGTCCTCGCGCGTGCGCTTCATCAGGCTGGCAATCGCGGTGTCGGCCTGGAAGGGCGCTTTTCCGGTGAGCAGTTCAAAGAAGATCAGGCCGACACTGAAAATGTCGGAACGCTGGTCCAGCGCGGTGCCCATGGCCTGCTCAGGCGACATGTATTCCATCGTGCCCACGATGGCGCCGGTCTGAGTCATGCCAGACTCGCCCAGCGAGCGCGCCAGCCCGAAGTCCATCACCACGATGCGGCCGTGCTGGTCCCGCATGATGTTCTGCGGTTTCAGATCGCGATGGATTACGCCTTCGGAATGGGCGGAGTCCAGCGCGCGGCACACCTGCTCCACGATCGCAATGGCATCCTTAGGCGCGAACTTTCCCGGCCGCCGCAAAAGTGTGCGCAAGTCTTCGCCGTCCACATACTCCATGCTGATGAAGCGAATGCCCTCCGCCTCACCCAGGTCGAAAATGCGGACCACGTTCTTGTGTGTGATGTTGCGGGAGAGAATGAGCTCCTGCTTGAAGCGCGCAAGAATCGCGGGATCGGTGGCCAGCTCCGGACGGATGACCTTGAGCGCAATCAGGCGATCAAGCTCGCGGTCGCGGGCTTTGTAGACGGCGCCCATCCCGCCCTGTCCAAGCACGCCCATGATTTCGTAGCGCCCACCGAACAGCACTCCCGGCTGCAGGCCTTGGAAGGCGGAAATGTTGCTGGTCGAAGGATAGGAAGGCGGAGTCGGACGAGCCTCTTGACGCGCATAAGGAAGCGCTGACGTGACGCCCGGAATGGGGGTTCCGTGGGGCAGGGTAGGGGCGTCGGAGAGCGGAGCGTTGGAAAGAGGCGGAGGCGTCAGTTCCGCCGCGCCAACCACATCCTCGGGCGGACGGATACCCGGCATCGTCGGGCTGTCGGATTCATCGCCCCTGTGGTCGCGCTCATCCATTAGGATTGCCCGGATTCGGAGAGCCAGCGGGGGAGCGCGCCTCGGTCGAACAAACCACTAACAACAAGGCAACGTTCGCCTCAGGTTGTCGAGGGGATTCGAGAACCCAGCACTCCGATGTGCAACCGAGTATACCCCGGAATTATCTCTCATGAAAGCATTGGGAAACACTAAGTAATCAATGGTTTCTTTCGTTTGGATATGGGGCACCGGTTACTTCCGTTCTCTTTTGTCCAATCCATATCTCATGTCTGATGGTGGGAGCTTTCACCAGGCACGCGTCGCGTTACCAACCGGTCGGTACGGCAATTTCGTGATTGATGCTGGCCGTGCTTAAATGAAAACTTGGACGCTAGGTTTTGCGCCGTCCCCGCGCGCGGCATTCCAATCGGACCAGTTAAACGCGAGCCGCATACCCATTTCTGCTTGTCATCCCGAGCGGAGCGAGGGATCTGAAGTTGGTAGCGCCGCAACGCGTCAGTCGTCACGCCGTCAGTTGTCACGCAATCGAGGAGAGTATCTTTGGACTTTCAGTTAAACGAAGAGCAACTGCAGCTCAAGAAGACAGTCCGCGAGTTTGCCGAACGCGAGATTGCGCCGAACGTCATGCGCTGGGATGAAGCCTGCGAATTCCCGCTGGCAACGATCAAGGAACTGGGCAAACTCGGCCTGCTGGGCACGATCTTCCCTCCCGAATACGGCGGCGCCGGCATGGGCTACGTGGAGTACGTCACCGCCATCGAAGAACTCTCCCGCGTGGATGGATCAGTCGGCATCATCGTGGCCGCGCACACGTCCTTGTGTTCCAACCACATCTACATCGCCGGAAACGAAGCGCAGAAGAAGAAGTATGTGCCCAAGCTGGCCACTGGCGAGTTCCTCGGCGCATGGGGATTGACTGAGCCCTCTTCTGGGTCCGACGCGGGCAGTGCGCGCATGACGGCCACGCGGGCTAAGAGCGGATGGGTGCTCAACGGCACCAAGACCTTCATCACCAATGGCCGCTATGCCGATGTGTTAGTCGTGCTCGCCGTGACCGATCGCGCGGCGCACACTCAAGGGCTCTCGGCTTTCATCGTGGAGAAAGATGCCAGCGGATTTCGCGCCGGGAAAAAAGAGAACAAACTAGGCCTGCGCGCCAGCGATACGTCGGAGCTGATCTTCGAAGATTGTTTTCTCCCGGAAGAGAACCTGCTGGGCAAGGAAGGCGGTGGCTTTGTCGACGCCATGCGCGTCCTCGACGGCGGACGCATCTCGATCGCCGCGCTCTCCCTCGGCATGGCTGAGGGTGCATACGGGGCGGCCCTGAAGTATTCGAAAGAACGCGAGCAATTCGGCCAGGCCATCTCGGAGTTTCAGGCGATTCAGTGGAAACTCGCCGACATGGCGACAGAAATCGAAGCCGCAAAACTTCTAACCTTGCGAGCCGCGTCCATGAAAGATGCCGGCATGAAGACCACCCTCGAATCGTCCATGGCCAAGCTCTACGCCAGCGAGGTAGCCGTAAGATGCGCCAACGAGGGCGTGCAGATCCACGGTGGATACGGTTTCATTAAAGACTATCCCGCGGAAAAGTTCTATCGCGACGTGAAGCTATGCACAATTGGCGAAGGCACAAGCGAAATCCAGCGCCTGGTAATTGCGCGCCAGTTGCTAAAGGACTAGCCCTGGCTCCCTCCTATAAGCTCTGCTGCTTGCTATCGATGTCATCCTGAGCGGAGCAGTTCCATTCGCTCGCGAATGGAACTGCGGAGTCGAAGGACCCTACACTCTTACAAATGCTGATTCAGGGAGTTCTCTCGCGACCCACCGCCCGGTAATTGCGCGGCAGTCGCTGAACGACTAAGATGCTCGCCAGCGAGGCGAAAAAGCGGCAGCCATGATCAACGGAGCTCACGTCATCGTCTACAGCAAGGACCCGGAAAGCGATCGCGCGTTCTTTCGCGATGTTCTCAAATTTCCCGCGGTGGACGCCGGTCATGGCTGGTTGATCTTCGCCCTGCCTCCCGCCGAAGCCGCTTTCCATCCCTCCGAGAAGAACGACCTGCACGAGCTTTACTTCATGTGCGACGACCTGAAGGCGACGATGGAATCGCTGAAAGGGAAAAAAGTGAAGTGTGGGGCCGTGAAAGAAGAGCGCTGGGGCAGCCTAACCACGATCTCTCTCCCCGGAGGCGGCAAGATCGGCCTTTACCAGCCCAAGCATCCGACTGCGATCGGTCGCTGAAGCACAATCAATGTCATCCTGAGCGGAGTCGAAGGACCCCTACACCCTTTCCATACGTATGTTGCGCGAACACGGCCGGGAAATTTATCGAGAGAGCACAAAGAGCCGGCCGCTTGTGGGCGAGAATCCTAGATAGCACCGTTTCCTGCTTTTCGCTCGGTGCTTTACACTAACTGTTTGAATCAACACATCCAGACATGGATCGATAATCTCCGCTCCGGCGACCCCCGCGCCCTGGCCCGCGCCATCTCCACCGTCGAAAACCGCGCTCCCGGCTGGTCCGATCTGCTCAAGGCGCTCTTTCCGTACACCGGCAAGGCGCGAGTCATCGGACTGACCGGCCCGCCCGGAGCGGGCAAGAGCACGCTGGTCGATCAACTCGCCAAACACTATCGCAAAGAGAAGCAAACCATAGGCATCATCGCCGTCGACCCGACCAGCCCATACACGGGCGGAGCGATTTTGGGCGACCGCATCCGCATGCAGGATCACTACAGCGATCCCGGGATTTACATTCGCAGCATGGCAACACGAGGATCGCTCGGCGGGTTGGCGCGGGCGACGGCGGATGCGGCGACGGTAATCGATGCCTCCGGCCGCGACCTGATCATGATCGAAACGGTCGGCGTCGGGCAGGACGAAGTCGAAATCGTCCGCCTCGCCGATGTCACTATCGTCATTCTCGTCCCCGGCATGGGCGACGATGTGCAGACCATCAAAGCCGGCATCATGGAAATCGCCGACATCTTCGTGATCAACAAAAGCGACCGCGAGGGCGCCG
>OBLU010005537.1_pt1 | contig 11305 bp, 10 predicted proteins | sample 1518681 | NCBI WGS metagenome assembly OBLU01 (sample SAMEA3539304, study PRJEB22396) | soil metagenome | biome: tundra; feature: field; material: soil | place: USA | collected 2010-05 | depth 0.15 m
GTATGCGCTGAAGTCGACGCCGACATTCGGTGGTGGTGCCAACGCGCGCCCGAACTGAACCAGTTGTGCGATGCAGAAAACCAGGAGCAGAACCACAGAGAGAGATGCTTCTTTCCGCTGTAGGAACCCGACGCCCCGAAACAACTGTATACCAGCAATCAGGGCCAGCAATGCACTACAGATAAGGCCCACGTTGCCAGAAAAGATCGGGCGAGGGACCAATGTGTTGCCCGCAGAGATGAGAAACATTGCAGTCCAGAGGACGTACCAGAGAGTCTGAGACTGTACACGGAGCTGAGAATTCGTCATTGGGCGATCCGAGCAAGAGCGGGTAGACGACGCAAAACGCCTAGACGCGAGAAACAAGACGGCTATGTGGACGCGACATCACCGGTCCCATAAAGAATAAGGGACAGTAGCCTCCTGACATTACCGTATATATTCGACAACTAAATGCGACAACTAAATGCCGGACGCTTGTCTTTAAGTAGACGAAGTGTGTTCCGCCGGACTGGGAGCTATCTGTGTCCCCGGCCACTCGAGTTGATAGTAGCACCCGTCGCATGCTGTGCCATACAACTTTAGAATTCGCCGCTCACACTCAGACGCTAGTCTCAGTTTTCACGCCTACGCGGGTCGTCAGTCTCGTGCTCGCGGTAAGCCTGATGAGCTTTCTGAAAGACGCGTTTTCAGCAACTCCAAGCAGACGAATATTCAACCTTCCGTGAGCAGCCACCCTTATTCGTAGCGCAGCGCCTCGATCGGGTCCAGGTTCGCCGCCTTCCACGCCGGATAAATCCCGAATACCAGGCCGATCGCGCACGAGCACACGAACGCCACCGCCACCCATGCCGGCGACAGCAGCGTCGGGAGAAAAATTCGCAGCGCAAACGCAATCCCCATGCCCAGCACAATGCCGATCACGCCGCCCACCGCGCACAGCGTAATCGCCTCCAGCGTGAACTGCGTCAGGATCGTCTTCTTGGTCGCGCCGATCGCCTTGCGCACGCCGATCTCCCGCGTCCGCTCCGTCACGCTCACCAGCATGATGTTCATCACGCCGATGCCGCCCACCATCAGCGCCACGCACGACAGCGAAAACATCAGCAGAAACAGCCCGCCCGTAATCTGGTCCCACAGCCGCGTCAGTGTGTCCGTCCCGAAGATGGAGAAGTTGTCCGGCGCCTCGTTCAGCACCTTCCTCCTCCGCCGCAGCAACTCGGTCAGCTCATCCTCCACCGCCAGGCGGTTCTTCGGATCGTCGTACTTCAGCGTGACCCAGTAGTCCAGTTCTTCCGGATGCATGTAGTGAAACGTCGTCAGCGGGAAGAAGGCCTGGTTGTCCTGCGGATTCGCGCCGCCGCCAAACGCCTGCTTCTGCTTCTCCAGCACGCCCACCACGGTGAACAGCATTCCGGCCGCCTCAACATCCCTGCCGATCGCGCTCTGCCCGGGGAAGAGTTGCGCGGCCGTGTCCGATCCCAGCACCGTCACCTTCGCCGCGCGCGACTCGTCGGTCTCGTTGAAGAAGCGGCCGTCCGCCATGGCCAGGTCGTGAACCTCCTCCTGCTCCGGCGCGACCCCGGTGAGGATCGTATTCTGCATGGTCTTGCCGTTGCCCTTGATCGCGGTCACGCCCGAGCGTCCCGGAGCGGTGTTGTCCGTATATTGCAGCGCGGGCGACACCGCCACCACGTGCGGCAGCAGGCGCATGGCCTGCGAATCTTCGTAGGTCAATTGCTTGCGCGTCAGCATCTCCGTCGTCGGCCGCCCGCTGAACGCCGGAAACCGAAACACGAACAGCACATTCGACCCCAGCGACTCCACCAGCCCCGCCACGCTCTGGTTCAGTCCATTCACCACCGACGAGATCGTGATCACGGTCATCACGCCGATCACAATGCCGAGAATCGTCAACCCGCTGCGCAGCTTGTTCGCCCGCAGCGTATTGAACGCCATCGTCACCGTCTCTTTGAGATCACCGCTTTGCATAGTTGTCAGTTCTCAGTTGCTAGTTGTCAGTGCAGTGGTGGGCTAAAGCCCGTCGATTTATGTGCTGCTTACCGCGGGCTGAAGCCCGCTGCTACTCCTTCAAAATCTGCTCCTCAAAAACTACTCCTCAAAACCCTCGTCTCTGACAACTGACAACTGAGGACTGACAACTCTCCTCTACAGCTCCGACCGCAGCGCCACAATCGGATCCAGATTCGCCGCCTTCCAGGCCGGATACACGCCAAAGAAAATTCCGGTCCCGGTCGCCATCACCAGTCCCACCGCCACGCTCCACAGCGCCACGGTCGACGGGAACCCCAGCACCAGCGTCACCGCCATCGCAATTCCAATGCCGGCCATCACTCCCAGGAATCCGCCCACCAGCGCCATCGCGCCCGACTCCACCAGGAACTGCAGCATCACGTCCTTGGCCCGCGCGCCCAGTGCCTTGCGAATCCCGATCTCGCGCGTCCGCTCACTCACGCTCACCAGCATCATGTTCATAATCACGATGCCGCCCACCACCAGCGCGATCATCGCGATGCCGCCGGCCACCGCACCAAACCACTTGGTCACGGTGGAGAAGATGCTCACCAGCGTATTGTTCACATCCAGCTCAAACGAGTCGGGCGAGCCCGGCGGATCGTGCCGCTTGGAGCGCATCAGCACCCGCACCTCGTCGCCCGCCGCCTCCAGCACCCGCCCGGCCTGCCCGGCCTTCACATAGATCGTCAGCGTCTTCATGGTGCCGTAGCTCTTCTGATACGCCGTCAGCGGAATCCCCACCCAGTTGTCCTGGCTCTGCCCGAAGGTGCTGCCCTGCTTCTCGGCCACGCCGATCACCGTGTACGGCTGCCCGTCCACACGCAACTCCAGGCCCAGCGGATCCACCCCCGGAAAAAGATTGTCGCGAATGTCCGTCCCGATGATCGCCACCTGCGACGCGTGGTTCTCATCCTGATCGGTGAAGTCGCGCCCTTCCGCGATGTCGAGATTCTGCAGGCTCGGCATCTGCCACGTATACCCGCGAATCGTGCAGTCGGTCACCGAGTTGGTGCCGCGCACCACCTTGGCCACGGTCGCCTGCTGCGCGCCCATGCCAACGCAGCGCTGGCAGTTGTCGCGCACATACACATAGTCGTCGTACAGCACATTCTTGCGCTTCTGCATCCGCTCGTACTGCTCCGAGCTGGTGATCAGCGCCGGCATCCGCGACACCGTGAACACGTCCGCGCCGTAGCGCGAGAACTTGGTGGTGACGTAGGTATTCGCCCCGTTCACCAGCGTCACCACGGCGATCACCGAGGCCACGCCGATCATTACGCCCAGCAGGGTCAGCACCGTGCGCAGCTTGTTCTGCCACAGCGACTGCAACGCCAACTTAACCGCCTCTTTGAATTCCATCTTTTTCTACGAATGATTGTACGCAGCCACCGCACCCCCCGGTTCAGGATCGCTCTTGCCAGCCATCGGGCGAGAACCGCAATACCTCAATCAAAGCTGCAAGGTAAGCAAGGGGCGGACCAGTTTGGAGGAGGAGCATATCCAACTTGCCGCAAACGCCGTTTGTGGGGGGCTGCTCAGAAGGTGGGATTGCTGCTGGGCTTTCGATGGAATATTGAGCGAAATTCCATTGCGGACCCCTCGTTTGGGATGGAGAGTTGAGCGGTTTGTGGCACGGCGAGACTGCGAACTGAGGTGTGACAGCGGGCACAGACTCCCCCAACCAAAGCGGGGAAGCTGGCCATGCATTCCGTAGGAGGATTCTATGCGTTTGGGCCTGGCGGTTGTCGCGTGCAGTCTCTCTCTCCTTGCAGGTTGTTCGGGTGGCACTTTCAGCGTGTTGACTCAGGCGGATGCCACTCAGGAGAGCGCTGGCAACAGGTTAACTGGCATCGTGCATGGCGGGCAGCAGCCAATTGTGGGCGCGCACGTGTATCTCTACGCCGCAAGTACCGCCGGCTACGGCAATGCGTCCACTTCGCTGCTGACGAGCGCCAGCGGCACGGCCCAGGATACGAACGGCAATTACTACGTGACGACCGATTCGAACGGGAATTGGGCCATCACGGGCGGTTACACCTGCCCAGTCAACTCTTCGGGCACCTATATTCTTTCGGTCGGCGGCAATCCGAGTACAGGGTCAAACCCAGCCGCGGTCCTGGTGGCAGGGGTGAAAGCCTGCGATACCGCCGATTACGTCGTGGTTAACGAGGTGTCGACCGTTGCGGTGATGTACGCCTTCTCTGCCTTCATCACGGATCCAACCCACGTCGCCAGCTCGAGCAGCGCAATGGCGGCTACGGGGACAACCAATGCCGGCAGCATGCTGAAGAACCTCGCGAACCGAGCCACCGGTCAGGCCTATGCCGTCTCGACGGGCGGCAACGGAATCGTGCCCCAGGCGGAGATCAATACGCTAGCCAATATTCTGGCAGCATGCGTCAATTCCACCGGGCCTGGCTCGACGGCCTGCAGCACGCTGTTCGCGAGCGCCGAAAACGGCAGCACCATGCCCACCGATACTGCGACGGCAATGGCCAATATCGCACACAATCCGGGCGCAAACGTCGCGACGTTGTTTGGACTCCAGACGGCTGACTCGCCATTCCAGCCCAACCTCACCGCCGCGCCGAACGACTTCACCATCGCCATCAACTTTACCGGTGCGGGAGTGTCGGATCCGTATGCCCTTGCCATCGACGGCTCCGGCAACGTCTGGGTTACCGACATCTACACCGACAGCGTCAGCGAACTCAATGCCACTAATTCGAACGGAATCAGCTATGTCTGGAGTTCCAACTCGCCGATTACCGGACTTGGGTACCCCGACGGGATCGCCATCGACGGCTCGGGCAACGCGTGGGTCTCAAACTACACCAGCAACAGCCTGAGCGAGTTCACCTCCAGCGGGTCGGCTGTTTCGAGCTCTCCTTTCACCGGTGGCGGGTTGAATGGCCCTTTCAGCATTGCTATCCACCCATCGGGCTACGTATTGGTTGTGAACCGCCCTGGCCTTGGCAACAGCGTCAGCGTGTTCACTTTGGGCGGATCGGCTGTTGGGTCCGTCACCGGCGGCGGGTTGGCCGGAGGGCCTTTCGGCATCGCCGTCGATATCTCGGGCAATGTATGGACGACCAACGCCGGTGGGTACACGCTGAGCGAGTTCAGTTCCAGCGTCACGGCGCTATCTCCCGCCGCGGGTTGGGGCAATGGTAACAAGATGTCGGCTCCCAAAAACTTTGCCATCGATGCAAGCGGCAATCTGTGGATCGCCGATGGAAGCCTCGTGATCTCCGCCTTGTCCGAGTACACGCCTAGCACCACGCCGCCGACTATGGGCACATTCAGTTCCGCGTCACCGATGGTTGGCGGCGGCCTCGACTGGCCATGGGGGGTTGCGATCGACGGCGCCGGCAATGTGTGGACGTCGAACTACTACAGCAGCTATGCGGCGATCAGCGAATTCAATCCAAATACCGGCGCGTTCGTAACGTCGACGCCAGGGTATATCACCAAGAGCGGCGGGGGCGCGCCCACTGGTATTGCCATCGATGGCTCGGGGAATGTGTGGGTCGCGTGCCAAGGCAGCTTCGGGTATAACAACGGCACGCTAACGGAGTACGTTGGCGCGGCTGCGCCAGTGGTGACGCCAGTGGTTGCTAACCTCATGAGCCCTTACGGCGCTCACGCTGTGAACAAGCCCTGATTTTGGAAATGTCCATCTCGCGCAGCCGAACTCAGTTTCGTCCGGCCACCCACAACCGATTCATGGAACACATGGTTTCGAGCACACGACGCGCAAGAATTTGAGGACACGATGAACCTGAAGAAGTTGACTCTAGCTACTGGCTTCACTCTGATCGTTGCCATCGCTCTTCCGCTGCATGCGCAGACCGGCTGCACCGATTCGCCTGAGAATCCTACAGTGGTGCTGGCGCTTGTGGGTGCGGCGGGCGCATTGTTCGCGACGGTGCGCTCACGGCTGAGGATGCGACGCAAATCGTCCCAGTGCTGATCCACGATCGTGATGCCGGTAAAGTCGGACGGTCGGAAACTTCGGTCTACTCGGGTTAGAGCCAAAATCGACCTATCGCCGCAGGTCCATCTGGGAAAGAAGAACCTTGCGCGGCTTGCATCGTGACTTGGCGAACTGGCGGACTCGCTCTGCAGGCAAGGTCAGCGCCGGCCTCCCAACGGAAATTAATCAAATACGCGGAACGCAGTTTTCCCTTCCTCTCGTTTCTGCATCCAACGTCTCACCATGGCTGTGCTCTGGAGCACCCCGGAACTCGCGGCGCGCTTCTCCAAGTACGTCGAGGAACTGCGCGACTACCTCGCAAGTTACTCCATGCACTATGGATCGGCCGACGACCTCGGCGCGGTTGCCACCCGCCTCGACGCCGACGAGCCGTTCCGCGAGGATCTCGCCTCCCTGGTGCGAGCAACCATCCTGCGCGAGGGCGGGGTTGTCCCCCGGGCCAACTTGCTCGAAATCCTGGCCATCGCCATCGGCGGCTCGGACTTCGACCAGGCCGGCAACACCGCGCAACTCCCCCTTCGTCAACTGCTCGCCTTCGTCAACCGCGTCACCGCCAAACCCTGGAACCAGCCGCCTGGCGAGGCCCGGCTCACCCCCGAGACCATCCCCGCCACCATCTACGAGATGCCGCCACCTCCCGTCCGCGAAGAATCGCCGGCCGCGCCTCCGCAGACTCCGGCCGCCGCGCACGGGGAGTCGCCGATGGAAGGTTATGGGGCAATGCTCGCCGCACGCCACCAGGTCGTGCCCATCTCCGCCCACAGGCCGCTGGAAAGCCGCGAGCCCGCGTCCACAGCCAGCCACGCGGAGTGGCTCATCGCATCCGGCGGGACCATCTCCCCGCCGAATTCCCTCAGCGAGGGAAAGTTCAGCAGGCTCAACCACGTCGAACGCCAGGCGGGGTCCGGCCTGACCCCCACACCCATTCCAGGCCCGGCCGCCACCCCAATCCCTCCGCCGCCACCGCCGCCGGTCACCACCGCGCCGGCCTCGGCCTTCGAGTTCCACCCCGCGCCAGCCGCCTTCGCGCCACCTCCAGCGCCAGCCGCCGCAACCGAAGTCCAGGACGCCGAGCCGGGCCACCGAACTGTGTTTCTCTCCACCAGCGGCCCCGAACCCCCCTCGCTTCCGTTGATGGAAGGGGTGCCCGCGCGCAAGGTCTCCGGCCCGAGTCCTTTCTTCCCGAAGTTTTCCGTCCCTGCGTTCTCTGTCCCGAAGCTGCCGAAGTTCTCCATGCCGAAGTTCTCCGCCCCAGCGTTCTCTGTCCCGAAGCTGCCGAAGTTCTCCGCTGCGAAATTCTTCATCCCGGGATTCTCACCCTCCAGGATGACCCTGTCGAAGCTTTCCCTGTCCAGGATGTCCCCTTTTCTCATCTTCGGCGCCGCATTGGCGGGAGCCTGTGTGGCCGTCTTCGCGACAGTGCGGGTGCTCGTCTCCCATCCCCGCTCTCAACCCCAATCCACCGCCCGGATCCTCTCGCTTTCCCCACCAACCGCCGCAGCCGCAACCGTCGCAACGGCCGCAACTCCCCCCGCCGCAACCCCCATCGGCACAGCCGTCGCCCCCAAACCCGCGCCCCCCCCCCCCAACCCCGCGCCCGCCCCCAGCACCGTCCGCCCATCGAAACCCTCGGCCTACGGTTCGCCCCGCTACGACAACTACATCGCCAAGCCATACTCCCGGCCCATCCCCGGCCAGCCCGGCACCGCCGCATCGACCCCCAGCAGCCAGTCCTCCAGCAGCCAGCCCCAAGCCTCCGACCTCCGCCCAGCCAGCTTCTCCGGTCCGGCAAACGCAGCCCGTCCCGCCAAGCCGATTGACCCCGACGCCACCTACGTCGGAGCCTCCGCCGAGGAGCGTGCCGCCGACCTCTCCGAGTCCAACCTCCCGCCGCCCCCGCGCCGGCGTTACCCCACGGTTTCCGCCGGCGTGATGAAGAACAATCTCGTCTCCGCGCCCGCCCCCGGCTATCCCTGGCTGGCGAAGATGACCCACATCCAGGGCCAGGTCGTCGTCCAGGCCATCGTCGCGCCGGACGGCACCGTCTCGGACGCGCACGTGCTCCGCGGCCACCACCTCCTGCGCGGGGCCGCGGTCGACGCCGTCCGCCGCTGGCGCTACCGCCCCTACACCATCGACGGCCGCCCCGCAGAAGTCTCCACCACCATCACCCTCAACTTCCCAGGTACAGCAAGTCAGCAGGTCAGCAAGTCAGCCAGTCTGCAGGCAAACTCGCAAACTCATGAAAGCCGCTGACTTTATTAACCCAGTGATTCGGTAGTGTCCTGAATCTGCGTTGATTGTGCTTTTGCGCTGGACAGCGGCGGCAGGTATACCCCCTCCGAGCCTTGAAGGTGTAAAATCCGCGTAGGAGGCCGACATGGTCGCCATATCTATAGCCATCGCAGTTTTTGCAGCCATGCTCCCGCTCATGATTCTGTTGGGACAGCAATCGAAAGCAACGCAGGAACGGGAGCACGCCCGCCGTATTGCTGAAGCCAGGATGAATGCAAGGCTCCTGAGACTCAACCTCTGATGCGTTCCTAAAGGACCCTCAAGTTCTCGCAAAGGCTTCGCCGGAAGCCCAGGCTCTGTCACCTTGATTTGGGCAATCGAAGGGTTGGAAACCGATCACAACGCAGATTTTGGACACGACCGCTGACTGCCTGCGCTTGACACGCACGGCATTTACCCCTACATTGTAGTCCATATGAACCCCACACCTTCTCTCGGCGAGTTCGAGCAGATCGTCCTCCTCGCTGTCCTGCGTCTCGGCGACCAGGCCTACGGCGTCACCATCCTCACCGAGATCGCTGCTCGCACCGGCCGCAACCCCTCGCCCGGCGCGCTCTACACCACGCTCCATCGCATGGAGGACAAGGGCCTGGTCACCTTCCGCGACGGCAGCCCCACCCCCGAACGCGGCGGCCGCGCCAAGCGCTTCGTCGCCGTCACCCGCGAAGGCCGCACGGCGCTGGCCAGTGCCCAATCCGCCTACCGCAGCCTGCTCGAAGGCCTCGACCTGCTGCCCGCACCCACCCGCCGGATGCCTTCTTTGCTGTCATCCCACACCACCTCCTGGTTGTTATCCCGCAGCCCCTCTTTGTTGTCATCCCGTAGCGTAGCGGAGGGATCTGCTTTTCCCTCCCACTTCTGGCCCATAAGCGGAGGCGCCCATGCCTAATCTCGCCGAAGGTCTCCTCGCCCGCCTCACCGACCCCACGCGCGCCGCCGCAATCATGGGCGACCTCACCGAGATGGCCGTGGCCCGCGGCCGTCTCTGGTTCTTCGCTGCATATCTCCGTATTTTGGCCACGCTGGTGTGGCGCGCTCCCGCTGCGTTCCTCTGTGGGTGCTTGTCGCTTTCCTTCGCAATATTTCTCATTGGGCACCGGGCGCGTTATATACCGCATCAAGAAGGCACGCTCACGATCGTTCCGCAGTACCTCGCGTCGCTGATCCCGTTCGCAGGAGTATTCCTGGTGGGGATGGCCATCCCGCTCTGGTTCCTGGTCCCGTTCGGTCTCGTTCGCTATGGGGCGCGCGACCGCCTTGTGCGGCTCGCGGCTCTCTTCGCGTTACTCAGTACGGCAGCGCTTTTCAGTCTTGCCGTTCTGTCGCTCACCAATGCGGTTGCGGCACTTCTGCTCATAGTGTCTACCCTATTTTCTCCAAGGTGGCGCAAGCCCATGGTTGTCATTGCCGCGTCGGCAACTACAGGATTGGCCGCATTAGTCCTGTTCTATGACACGCTGGGTAAGCTCTACCACCCGCACATCCTCAATCCGTATGAATCCCATCCCGTTGCCTGGATGGTTGCCAAGATGGCTGCCGTGGTTGCCATGGTGGTTCCCGCCATCGTGTGTTCGTGGATGCATGACCGCATCCTCCCCCCGCATTCCACGGGAGCCCAAGATGCCTAAGACTATCCTCGCCGAAGGTCTCCTCGCCCGCCTCACCGACCCCACGCGCGCCGCCGCAATCATGGGCGACCTCGCCGAGATGGCGCAGACCCGCGGCCGCGGCTGGTTCTTCGCCGCCTACCTGCGCACGCTGTTCTCGCTCACCTGGCGCATCGTCCTCGCACTCTTCGTCGCGGACATTGGCCGCCAGTTCATCTTCGAGCTCTTCCATCTCTATACGAGTCACACCCCTGCAACCTGGCGCACCAGCAACGCTCCGCACCTGCTCAACTCCGCGGGACCGTTGCTGGCCTGCGTAATGACGACCCTGTGGTTCGTGCTGCCGTTTGCCGCCGTCCGTTACGGCGTGCGCGACCGCTTTGTCCGGCTCACCCTGGCCATCGCCCTCGGCACCACGGTCGCCTTCCTCTTCCTGCCCTGGATCTCGCTGCTGTTTGCCGCAGCCACTCTCGCGCTCGCCGCCGCAGCGCTCCTCTCGCGGCAATGGCGTCGGCCTGCGATCACCCTCGCTGCCGTCGGCGCCGCCGGCCTCGTGTTGCTCGGGAGCATGCAGTTCCTCGCGCCACTTCTGTATCTCTACCTCAACGAGCAGCTTCCACATCCCCACCTGGTCTACCGAGCGTCCTTCGAAGGGGTCTTCTTCGAAGGGGTCTTCGATGTGACCCTGCTGCTGCTGGCCCTTATCTGTTCGCGCCTGCACCGTTGGCTGCTGCAAGCACCCTCCAACCACGATTCATCGCTGGCCTAGCGATTCCGGGGACACCCCGCGGCGACGAAATCGGCATCCAACCAGCATGATGGCTACTCGTCCACTCCCCGAACCTGTCGAGATCGAATACGTGCCGTACGTTGACGAAGACGAAACCATCGCCCCGCAGCCGCAAGTCTTCCGTCCGACGCTCGTAGCCAAACCGGAGCGACCGTCTGACCCAGCGCCGGGGCCCGTTTCGCGATTCCTGCCCAAGCCATCCTCCGCAGTCTCCTTCTCGACGCGCACGCTGCTGACCATGGCCGCTGCCGTCGTGCTGCTGGCCTCCTTCCTAGTGCTCGTGGTTCGCTCCCATATTCCTGCGACCGCCCGCGTCACGCATCCTGCAGTTGCCCCCGGAGCCGTGCACCCGGTCAAGCCGTCTGCCTACGGCGAGGCGTTTACCCCGACGGCGCCGGCGCGAAAGCCCAGAACCCGGCACGCCATCGCAACCACTCCGCCGCCGGACGATTCGTCTCAATCCGCGGTACACTAAGCCTGCAGGCGGCCGGATGATCGCTGCCTCCCGGTCCGCAAGGATTCGGGAGGGGGAGGAAAGTCCGGACTCCGCAGGGCAGTGTGCCGGATAACGTCCGGGAT
>OBLU010005538.1_pt1 | contig 11303 bp, 8 predicted proteins | sample 1518681 | NCBI WGS metagenome assembly OBLU01 (sample SAMEA3539304, study PRJEB22396) | soil metagenome | biome: tundra; feature: field; material: soil | place: USA | collected 2010-05 | depth 0.15 m
TGGGATCGGGAACGTAGCCGAAATACATGTATTGCAGAAGCGCCTGAGGATTCACACTGGCCAGTTCCGGAGCCACCGCCAGAATGGCCTTGATCTCGGAGCCGAACAACAACCGTCCGTCCAAGAAAGCATAGTGCAGCGGCTTGATGCCCAAACGATCTCTCGCGATCAACAGTTTGCGCCGTCGTTCGTCATACAAGGCGAAGACAAACATGCCGCGGAGTTTCTTCACGCAGTCCGAGCCCAGATCCTCATACAAATGAACAATTACTTCCGTATCGGTGTGGGTATAGAAGCGGTGGCCACGGTTCTCAAGTTCGGCACGCAACTCGGGAAAATTGTAGATCTCGCCGTTGAAGACCACCCAGACCGATCGATCCTCGTTGAAGACAGGCTGGTGCCCTCCCGCCAGGTCGATGATGCTGAGGCGGCGCATTCCCAGCCCCGTGCCGTCCTTGACGAAGATTCCTTCGTCATCCGGACCCCGATGCACGATGGACTCGCACATGCGGTGGATTGTGCCGGCTTCAATCCGGTCGTCGACAACCGCGCTCACAATACCGGCGATTCCACACATACCTTATCCTTTCACCTCGAGCGGGGCTTCATTCCCGTCAAAACTAAAAGCAATCCTGGGCCAACCCTGCACGCCGATCACAGCAAGGGCTTTCGTCCATGCACTGAGATGGGTACATCCACCACGTGCAAGTCCTCCAGCCCGCAACTCTCGAACCAGCGAAACACTTCTTCATACGTATGTTTCGATTGATACCGCGGAGAGTACCAGTCAAACGTATCGAGCACTCTCCATTGGCGGATGGGATCGCGGTTGACGGGGAACAGGTAGCGCACCAACCCCGAGAGCGGCGGCCCAATCCCAGGCACCACTCGCAGAGTCGCATCCACTGCGTTCACCGTAGGCACCACAACGCTGAGAATCCCGTGCAGCGTCCTGGCCGACATGCGATGCGTAACCTTACGGTAAATGTCGCTGAACCGGTACCACTTGTTGTAGGAACTGTAGAGCCACACGGCCAACGTGCCGCCGGGCTTCAGATATTGCGGCAACGCTTTCACCGCCCGCTCGCAGTTCGGGGTATGATGCAGAACGCCAATGCTGTAGATGTAGTCGAAACTCTCCGGCGCAAACGGGAGCGCAAACACATCCGCCTGAAACGCAACGAACTCACGATCCGCCAGATTGCGCGCCGCCACTTCGGCTGCGGCGCTTAGATCGATGCCCACGACCTTGGCCCCCCAGCGGGTTGCCACATCCGCAAATCTTCCCATGCCGCAACCCACATCGAGCACAAGTTTTCCCTTGAGATCTTCCGGAGTCAAACCAGTCTTGCGGCGGAAGTCCTTCTCCGATTGATCGCTCGCGGCGTCATCCAACTGCGTGCGGGCATAGCGCTGCCACTGAAAGCCGAAGCTGTCCGCATAGTTTTCCGCCGCCACGAAGCGGGTAACACCGCGCTCGTGCGGGAATGTGCGTTTGCAAGCCGGACACACGAATCCATCGCCCTGCGGGTCCAACGTCGCCCGGCAACTGGGACAGAGCAGCAAAGCCAACCCGTCAATGGACAAGGGTAAGGTCATCCGATTTCTTCGTGCGGGCCCACCCAGCCCCGTATCGGCGCCAGCCTTCGCCGGCCACCACCGGAGCTTTGGGCTCGGTTTCACGTTCCGCAATCGTCGCTACCAGAGCCGATGTGTAGGCCACAGAAAAGTATGGGAAGAACTGATAAGCCTCCGGGGCAAAAAGCGCCCCGATAACGAACCCGATCATCGAACTGTGCAACCCGCCCACAAACAACGTGGTGTGAATATCCAGATCTTTTCGGCGGAGTAATTTCCTGAGGTTGCCGAAAGCGCAACCAAAGAACAATAGATAGAAAACTAACGACGGAATGCCACCCTCGACTGCGATCTGGAGATAGGTCATATGCACGTCGTGCCAGGTGCCGGAATAGACCTGAAAATTTTGCGCACCCAAACCCAGAATCGGGTAGTGTTCAATGCCTTCGAGGGCTCTCTTCATCAGGAATTTCCGTGCCTCGTACGACTCGTAGGCAACTGCTCCCATCTCCGTATCGGCATTGCCGGTAATAGAACTCAAGCGAGTCATTAGAGGACCGCCGGCGACGGCTAGCAGGACCACAACCGCCACTCCAGTGGCCACGATCAAGTAGAAACGCCGCCCCTTCACTCCGAAGTGCCACAGGCACACTGTCCCCGAAATCACCAAGGTAATGAATCCGGCTCGCGAGGCCGTCATCAGCAGGGTAAGGCCCATCACCAGGATGGTCGCTACCCAACACAGTTTGACCAGAACTCCTTTGGCGGTCAAAAGAAAAGCCAGGGAGAATGGCAGCGTGAGGACGATTGCGAACGCCAGGTCATTCGGGTTGGAGTAGATGCCGCCAATCACTCCCTCCAGTCTCGGCCGGGAGTGTCCCATGATAATCGAGACCGCGCTGATCACGGCCACGGAAGCAGCCTGAATATAGATGATGCGTCGAAGCCGTTTGAAGTCGGTCACCAGCAGGAACGTAAGCACCCAGACGATGTACACCTTGGCAAAATCCAGAGTATGGTTCACCGCGCCACCCTTCCAGATGGGGGAAACAAAGGCGGATGCGAATAAAACACCGATCAGGGCCAGCAGATACTTGGCCTCTCGCGGGAGGTCCTTGAACTTGCGCTGAGTCCTTCCCAGGCTAAGGAGCAACCCCAATAACGCCAGGATGGCGGTGATTTTGGCGAGAGGAATATACTTCAGCCCGGGAATCCAGTCCTCTGGCCGGGCGCAATAGACGACGTAGAACGCGCTCAGCCAGAAAAAGGCTCCGTTCAGGCTTGAGGGCTTTTGCACCGCTCCTTCGCGCGCTCCGTTTTTCTGGTCTGCTTCTATCAAAGTTACCCCAGTCCATCCCCAGACTTTGTGCGGCTACCGCTCCCGCAGATTGCAGACTGCCGCAGTCTGCGTCACAATGCCGGCCGGTTCATAGCAGCGCTGCCCGCCTTCCGGCGGGCACATACTCTCCATCCGGCGGCATTGACGCCTGTCCTGCGACTTTCTCCAGCACTTCCTCGAACGTGGCGGCGACCGCCGGCCAGTCATAACGGGCCGCCAGTTCCGCGGCCGCACGCTCATACCGTTTTCGTACGTCCACATTCTGCAGCAGCATCAGCACCGCTTCCGCGAACCCCTTCGGGTCGTCGGCCAGAGCGATGTCGCGGCCGTGATGCACGTCCAACCCCTCGGCTCCTACTGAAGTGGAGACGATGGCTTTCCCCGCGGCCATCGCCTCATAGATCTTCAGGCGCGTGCCACCTCCGATACGCAGGGGAACAATGACCACCGCGGCCTCGCGCAATTGGTCAATGACCGCAGGCACCCGCCCCGTCACCTCTATCGAATCGCCGGCAACCCGTTGTACCCTCTTGTCCGGATTCCTGCCCACGATGCGGAATTTTGCCTGCGGAATCTGCGTGAGCACCGAGGGCCAGACTTCTTTGCAGAAAAACTCCACCGCATCGATGTTTGGTTCCCAATCCATGGCGCCGACAAACATCACGATCGGCCGCAATTCGCGCTCCGAAAAATCAGGCTGGTACTGCCGCAGGTCCACTCCGGTTGGCACCACCGTCACCCGCGACGGGTCCACCCATGCACTCATGAATCTCCGGTCATGCTCCGATACCGCAATCACATGAGGGAACCTCTGCACCACAGCCTTCTCATAGGCGAGCATTTTCCGGAATTCCATGCCGTAAATCCGTCTTTTTGCGGGATTTGTTTCCGTCTCCGCATGACGGCGCCAGATCTCGCTTTCCACGTTGTGCTGAAACAGCAGGCTCGGCACGGCATGCGAAGCCGGAAAATTCACTGCCGCGTCGAGAAAATCGCACACCGCCGCGTCAAACCTCTCAGGCGTAAGCCATTGCTCCAGCTTTTTCCGCACCGGGGCGGACTTGAACCGGCTGACGGCGTAAGGAGCCCGGTCTGCCAATCGAGAGATGTAGTCTAAAACCCGCGCTGGACCGGACTCGATCCTGCCCGTACTGACGCAGCATGCGCCCGGGAAGTGTTCGGTAAGTTTCCGCTCATAGTCAGGATCGGGCCCACCGTCGTGATAAGAGAGGAAACAAAACTCGTGGCGCGACGCGAGGTAGCGGGCAATGTGGTAGGAACGGATATCGCCGCCACTATGTAGCGGCAGCAGCTTATTCGCCTTTACCCAGAGGATTTTCACCGGACCCACACCTCTTTCCGGCCGGATACAAAGTTGGCGAAAGCCACCACTGCTGCCGTATTCAGGACGATGAGCACAAGCGCCGCATTGGCAACCCGTGCAAACGGTCCACGCCACAGATGGGACAGAGCCGGATTGGAGAGAGCCGGATTGGACACAGCCGGTCTGGACACAGCAAAGAGACTGAGCGCGTAGAAGGCCAATTGCAACACGAAAGCCGCGCGGTACAGAGGCCCGGAGATTGCGGCAGACGCCACCAGCAACGCGGCCAGCGCAAACGGCACGGCGAGCCGTAGAAGCTTGTGGCTGACGAAGCGGAAGCGCAACGGGTTCGCGCCACTCAGTACCCAAGGCGCAATCTGCAGCAACTGGTAATTTCCCGTCAGGGTTCGGACCTTCCGGCGGAACTCCTTCTCCGCGCCCAGGTCAGGGTCGTCCCACGCCCGCGCCCGGCCGTCAAACACGACGCGCGCACCCTGTCGCGAAATCTGCAGAGGCAAAAGCACATCATCCAGAATCGTATCGGGAGGAATTGGCGCCAATAGCGAACGCCGGGCCGCGTACAGAGCCCCGGTCGCGCCCACTACCGAACCCGACGCGCTCTCCAGCACCCGGACCTTCTTCTCAATCCCCCAATAAATGCCCATACGCTCTTCCGCTTCCCCCGAATCCGCGTCGCCCAGCATGAGTTCGCCGCTCACACATCCCACCGCCGGATCCGCGAAATTCTCCAGGAGCAGCCGCAGAGCATCGGGCTCGATCTGCTGGCGCGCATCCACAAACACCGCAATCTCTCCCGTGGCGACAGACAGCGCTTCATTCAGACGGCAGGCTTTGCCCTTGGGCTCTGGCGAAAGCAGTATGTGAAAGCGCTTATCCCGGGAAGCCTCCGAAAGAATTTGTGCCGTCCTGTCACTGGAACCGTCCGAGGTCACGACAAATTCCAGACGGTCCGCGGGATAATCCAGCGCCGCCAAATTACTCAGCTTGCGAGGCAGCGTTTCTTCTTCATTGCGCACCACCATCACGATCGAAACCAGGGGCTCATTCCATCCCCGCAGCACTGGCCTCGGGCTGAGACGGCTCCAAATCCACAGCCACGCCGCGTATCCGAAGTAGGTGTAGAAAATGAGGGCCGCCGCGACCCAGAATGTGGCCTTCATTGCGCGCCCCGCCCCAACACCACGATCTTGATGGTTTGGAAAATAATCAGGAAATCCAATCCCACGGAGGCGTTCTTGATATAGAACAGATCGTATTGCAACTTCTCGCGCGCGTCCTCCGCGGTATTGCCGTACTTGTAATTCACTTGAGCCCAGCCCGTGATGCCGGGGCGCACCACATGGCGCACGCCGTAGTAGGGAATCTCCTTGCTCAGCCACTCGACAAATTCCGGCCGCTCCGGGCGCGGCCCCACGAAGTGCATATCCCCCCTCAAGACGCACCACAACTGGGGAATCTCGTCCAGCCGCGAAGCGCGCAGAAACTTCCCCACTCGCGTAATGCGGGGATCGTCGTCCAGCGCCCAGGTTGCTCCGGTATCGGCTTCCGCGTCCTGCCCCATGGTGCGGAATTTGTAGCAATAAAAAATTCGCCCGCGCCGCCCCACCCGCTGCTGCCGGTAGAGCACCGGGCCCGAGGAATCCAGCTTGACGGCCAGCACAATAAACGGAAGCAGCGGCAACGAGATCACGGTTCCGGCGAGCGCCAGGGAAAAGTTCAGTACCCGGCGCACCAGCCGGAAAAAATTGCTGAAGCGGAAGCCTTCCGCAAAGATCAGCCAACTGGGGTACAACTGCTCGACTTCAATCCTGCCCGAGATCCGCTCCAGCCACGATGTGGCTTCTTCCACCTTTACGCCCTCAAGCCGCAGATCCAGCAACTCCCCTACCGGCAAGGTGCCACGGCGGTCGGGCATGGCCACGATCACGCGATGCACTCCCCTGCCTCGCGCCAAGCCCAGCAGGTGAGAGGCCACCGAGTCGCGGGTCAGTTCGCCTTCCACATCCCCGGTCCATCCCACCACTTCAATTCCCAGGGCGGAACGCTTGCGCAAGCCTCTCACCAGCCGATCCGCGCGCTCTCCCGTGCCCAGGACGTAAACCCGTTCCCGCAGGAATGGTTGTTGCACCATCCAGGCGTAGGCCGCACGCCAGCCCAGAAGGGTAAAGGTCAGAATGATGAGGCCTGCGAGGGCGGACCCGTTTCCCGGCAGAAGGCTGGGATAGAGAAAGCCCAGGACCGACAGGGCCAGCGCCACAAATCCCAGCACCATCAAAAGCCGGAAAACCTGGTCCCACTTCTCTCCCGGGTTGGAAGAATCGTACAGGTCAAACCAGTGCGAAAGCAGCAGGACAATGACGGTGACCACGAGAATCTTCACATACCCGTAGTCGACATTGAGCAGAAGCCAGCTATCCTCCCGGTTCTGCAACATCGTCCCCAGAAGGAACGAAGTCCAGACAATCAGGCCCTCGCCCACCAGAAGAACCAGCGTGCGCAGCGGATAATAGACTTTGAACAGCCGGATCACGGTTCCCTATTTCCCTGGGACTTGGACTCGGTCACATTTTTCGCATAGGCGTCGTAGTAGTAGCGCGAATAAGGAGTGGATTCAGTATTCGTCCCGTTCAGCACCACCCCCACCAGCGCCTGATCTGGAAATTCCAATCGCGCACGGCGTGCCATATCGACCGGGGTCGAATTCGAGCGCACTACCATCAGCACGCCATCGCAGGCCTTCGCCAGCACGCCGGCATCGGAGACCGGCACGGCGGGCGGCGAATCGATGATGATCCAGTCAAACAGAGTCTCCACCCGCTGCAGCAGCAGCTTTAGCCGGCCGTTGGCGACCAGTTCGGAGGGATCGGAGATTTGCTGGCCGCTGGGAATGAAGAATAGGTTTTCCATCGCCCCGCGCTGCATGATCGCGAACTCGTCATTCCCTCCCTGCAGGTAATCGGAAAGGCCGGGAGAAGCGGCCGTGCCCAGCATCAGGTGAAGCCGCGGACCGCGCAGGTCGGCGTCGATCAGCAATACGCGGCGTCCGTGCTGCCGCACCATCACCTGCGCCAGGTTCGCAGCGGTGAACGATTTGCCCTCCTTGGGCAGCGCGCTGGTCACCAGGATCTTCTTCAGCGCCATCTTCTCGCGCGTGTGATAGAGCCGGGAACGCAGGGTGCGAAATTCCTCGGTTCCACGCGCGCTATCGTTGCCGTTGAAAAACAGCATGGTCTTCTCATCCGGCCTCCACTGCACTTGTGGGCAGCGCGCCAGCAAAGCGTCAAGGCTGAAAGGACTGGAGAAAGTAGGCATGGCCGAGGCCAGGGGAATGCCGCCACCAGCGGACGCCCTCGCTGCCACCGCTACCGGCGGCTCTTCCGCCGTCATGGTCATGGCTGGCTCCTCCGCCGGCGCCGCGAAGTTGGGTTGGGCTGGACCTCCTTGGGATTCCGCCCGCTCCTGCTCGGCTTTCTTCAACGCTTCATGAATTCTGCTCATAGTTTCTCCTTGGGGAGGTCCTTATCGTCTTCGCGCAACCGGTCCGCCAGAGTGGCCAGCGATCGCAAAGCTTCTACCAAATCAAATTTCTCCAGGCTGGCCGGTGGCGCAGTCGTCATGACCCCGGCCGCGGTGCCATCGCCCAGGTCGAAATCCCGGGCCACGCCGTCCACCACGTTCGCCGCAATCAACTTCTGCTGGTCCACAAACGCGCTCACCAGGCAGTGCTCGCACAACAGGTTGATGACCCGCGGAATGCCGGTGGCATAGCGGTGAATCGCGACCACAGCCTCCGGATCGAAAATCTGCTGGCCGCTGGAGCCGGCAATGCGCAACCGCTGTTGGACATAGGCTTTCGTCTCCTCCAGCGTAAGCGGATGCGTCTTGGCGCGCAGCGTCAGCCTTTGCCGCAACTGCCGCAGTTGCGGCTGCTTCAGCTTCTGTTCCAGTTCGGGCTGGCCCACCAGCACGATCTGCAGCAGCTTCTCCGTGAAGGTCTCCAGGTTGGTCAGCATTCGTATTTCTTCCAGCACTTCATCGCTGAGGTTCTGCGCCTCATCCACGATGAGCACCGCCGTCTCGCCCGCCCGGTAGCGATCCAGCAGCCAGTTGTAGAGCCGCAGCAGAATCTGGCTTTTCGCCTTCGAGTCGCACGGAATGCCGAAATCCGCCATCATGTAATCCAGGAATTGTGGCGTGTTCAGGCGGGAGTTAAAGATGAACGCGGTCGCCACCTGCTGCAGGCGCAACCACTCCAGCAACTTGTTGATGAGCGTGGTCTTGCCCGTTCCCACTTCCCCGGTCAGCAGCACAAACCCTTTGCGGCTCTGGATGCCGTAGGTCAGGCAGGCCAGCGCCTCCTCCGTGTGCCGCGTCAAAAAGAGATAACGCGGGTCAGGATTGACGTTGAACGGATTCGCCCGCAAACCATAGAAATCTTTGTACATAGCTGTCGCCTGAAAATGCTCTGCCTAAACCCCGGCGGTTTCCTTGCTCGCCTCCGCCGGCTTTTTCCGCTTCCAGAAATGATTTTTTCCTTTGCCGCCGCCGTTGCCGTTACCGTTGGCCACCACACTCTCGCCCACCCATGGCATCGCCACCAGCATGGGAAGATCCAGCGCCGCCTCGGCGTCCGCCTGAGTGCGGATCGACTTGTCGCGGAACTCAAGCCATAGCCCCAGAGCGATTCCCAGCGCCAGACCCGCGCCAAATCCTCCGCCAGCGAAAAGCAGCCGGTTCGGGAAGCTGGGCGAATCCGGCAAGCTGGCGGGGTTCAGAAGCGCCATTTGTTCCCCCTGCTGCTGCTGCTCCGCCTGGGTTGCCATCTTCGATGTGCTCTGTTTTGCCAGATCGTCCTGATAGACTTTCTGCGCGTTGTCGTAGTCGCGAGCCAGTTCCTTGTATTCTTCTTCAACCGCGGGACTCGAAGCTACCCGGCCCTGGTACACACCGATCTCCTGCTGAAGTTTCTTCTGATCGCGCGTCGCCTGGGCAATTAAATCCTGATACTGGTGAATCTGCAGCCGCAGCTGACGAAGCTCCAGAGGTTCCGATCCGGCCCCCTTCTCGTTCGCCGGGTCCGCCGGTTTGGTCGAGGCGTCGTCATTTTCCGCCATCTTCTTCTTCACTTGCGCAATGTCCGCCTGGACTTTGATTACATCCGGATGGTCGTCGGTGTAGCGCGCCTGCAGATCGATGAGTTGAGTCTGCAATTGCGAGAGCTGCTGCTGCAGGCTTTGGGGATTGTTCGACGACTGCGACGCCTTCCATGCCGCCAGTTGCTGGGACAGCAGAGATTCCGTGTACGTCTTGTCCTGGGCCGCACGGTTCAGGGTCTGCGTGTTGGCGTCGAGCTGCGAATTCAAACCCATCAGAATCTTCAGGTTGTTTTCCTCGTCGCCCGGAAGCTGCCCCATATGCTGGTTCTTGAAAGCTGCCAGCTTCTTATCCAGATCGTCGAGATGCTGCTTGGCGTCCTCCACCTGCTTGGTGAGGAAAAGGGTTGTGCCCTGGGACGCGTCCTGCCGTGACTTGAGATCCTCTTCCAGCAGCATCGAGGTCAGATCGGTACAGATCTGCTGGGCCTCGCGCGCGGTCGATGCCGTGTAGTCCACATAGAAGGCCGGCGCTGAGCTGCTTTGGCCGGGCTTTTTCTTGCCCCCAACCGTGACCTGCGAGAGGTTCGTAATGATGGGCTCGATCGTCATGTTCAGACGGATGTTGTCCTCCACGTCGTCGGCGCTCTGGCCACCCTTGGCCAATCCCAGCCTGTCCACCAGAGGGCGCAGCCGGGCCGGACTTAGCACTCGCTGTTCAATCGTGGTGATGTGCTGCGTCAGATCTTCGGTAAAGACCTGCTGCACCACTGCATCCGGAATCTTCGGCGCCTCCACCAGCACCAGCGACTGCGACGTGTACTTGGCGGGGAAAGCGTAGGAGACCAGAAATCCGGCCAGCGGCGCCACCAGCGCCGGAATCAGAATCACCTTGATCCTCCGGCGCAACATCGCCAGATAATCGTCCATGGTTAGTTCGCGGTTTTCCATATTTCAGTACCCGTTCCGCCGGCCATAACGGCCGGCCTCAAATTTAGTCAAGCCGGATGGGCCGGGGCGTCCAATCCAATCCGATCGTTCCTACACTTCGTTGCGAAATCCGGTTGCAAGGGCCCTGGCCGGTCGCTGTCTGGCAAAACGAACTGTCAAAGGCCAGGTAGTTAAACTGATAGCTGACGTAGGCGTGAAAATTGCGGCCGAACATCCGGTGCACTCCAGCGCCCGCAAACCCGTACTGGTAGACATTCCCGGCCGTTCCCGGGCAAGAACTTTGCTGTCCTTGTGACGCGGCCGCGCAGCTGGCCACCTGCGCAGGGGTCAATGACACCACACGGCTGTTGTGTGAGTACCCTATATCCGAAAAAACGGTCCAGATCCGTCCCAGCGGACGGTTCACGGCTACGCGCGCGATGTCGGTTTCTGCACCGGCAAAGAAACCTGATCCAGCCGTGGTGTAGCGCTGGTACGACATCTCAAGGTTGCTTTTCGGGAACTTGTACCGCAATGAGGCCCGCCCCGCAGCCGAGATACGCAGATCGTTCTCAGGACATTCGACGCCCACAAGTGTGAGCCCGCTGATTTCCGGCGCGCAAGCTGGGTTGCTGAGTTCCTGGCTGAAGTTCGGGGCATCCGCGCTGATAAAAGTGGGCAGGTCGTTGATCTGCGTGAACTGTGGCCCCGCGCTGATCAGAAAATCCATCCGCCCCGAAATCCGGTGTCCCCACATCAACTGAATCACGTGGCTGTGAAAGTTCACGCCGGAGGAGAAATTGAACCCCTGGTACGCATACATCACCGCTCCCTGGTCGTGCGGCCCGAGGATACGGTTGTAGCCCACCTCCCCCGTCACTTGGCTATTTCCGATGAAACTGTTACCCAAACCGGGCTCGTTCCCCAGGAAATGTACAAACCCATATCCTCCAACTGCGGTAATGGAAGATTTAGGCGTCAGATTTTCGACCGCGTCCACCAGGCTCAGGTTCATGAT
>OBLU010005539.1_pt1 | contig 11302 bp, 9 predicted proteins | sample 1518681 | NCBI WGS metagenome assembly OBLU01 (sample SAMEA3539304, study PRJEB22396) | soil metagenome | biome: tundra; feature: field; material: soil | place: USA | collected 2010-05 | depth 0.15 m
AGGCATGGATGTAATTCAGCTCAGGTCCCCTGAAGAATCCCCGCACGATCTCCGGGCACCTGCGGAGCCGTTCAAGGGCAGCGACGGCGACTGCATTCAGACATCCCGGGTAAGCGGTACCGCCCGCGCTATCTTGTCGTGCTTCACGTTCTTGCTCGCCCATTCATCGGGGTTCAGCTCGGACGAGTACGGCGGGAGGACGAACAGTTCCAGCCTCCCCGCCGGTTCCGGCGACGTACTCCCTGGCTTTCTTCGCCTTGTGAACGGAACTGCCGTCGACGACCAGGAAGCCAGGCCGGTCGAAGTTCTGCAGCAGCTTCGCCGGGAACCCGGTGAAGCGGCCGGCGCTCATGCTTCCCTCGTGAACCTCGAAGCTGCACTCGCCGCGCTGACCGACCGCCGAGGCTGTCTTCTACCGCTTGGCGGACCGCCGGGCCCGACACCACCGGCGTGCAGCCGACGGGAGCCCATGTGAGTGCCGGCGTGGCAGTCGGTGCGGACGGACGCCTCATCAGCGATCAGGATCACCGCTCCCGCCGCGGCGGCCCGGGCCCTGATCGGGGAACTCCTCGCGATTCCACCTCTCTACCCGGGCGGGATCCTGCTTCCAGGCCCGCGCCCGCGACCACAAAGCCATCCCGAACCCCCGGGCCCGCGGGTCCTTGCCGTCGGTCTCGCATAGCGGCGGATCATCTCGCTGTCATCCAGTGCCGTCGGCCGGTCCGACGCGATCTTCGTGGATACCGCCGCCAGCCCGCCCTCGCGGTATTTCGCGATCCACTCAAGCACCTGCCACCGGCGGAACTCGCGCATCAGCCGGAGCGCCGCGAACTCGTCGAGGTCCGCATCCGGCACCGCGGCACGCTCGGCCAGCGCTTCCGGTCCTGACCTGCTGGTGAACTACTTGTGTGAACGCCAACCGGCCACCTTGCACAGGCAAACCGTCTTAAGCGCCTCGCCGAATGCTGTGGCGCGACGTGGAACCTCCCTGATCGTCGCTTTCTCGCTGGATCTGGAAGAACGGCGAGCGCAGGATGAAACGTGCGACAAGCATCAGGATCAGGCCGATACCGACGATGCCGACCAGCGACCAGAGCTGCGAGGCAGGCGCGACTAGCAGCGACTTCACCAGGATCCAGGCGAGGAATGCGGCGGCAGCGACGGGAAGAACGCCGAGGATCAGCGCGTCCCAGGTACTGCTGACGACGCGGCGCCGGTAGTAGACGATGGCGGCGAGCGCGGTGAGGATGTAGAAGGCCGCGTACAGCAGGCCGGTCACGGCGATCACGTCGTCGAAGGCGTTCGCTAGCGAAGTGGCGAGCAGGTACACCCAGGTAATCGCGAGGAGTACCAGGCCGACGACGAGGCTGGCGGCGACAGGCGTGGCAAACCGGCGGTGCACGTTACTGAGGAACGGCGGCAGCACCCGGTGGCTCGCCATCCCGTAGATCATCCGGGCAGTGAGCACGATGCCGGTGCCGGTGGTAGCGATCACCGACAGCGCGAGCGCGAGCGCCATCACCTTGGCCCAGCCGCTGCCCCCCAGCGCCCCGGCCACATAGACGAGCGCGGAGGGCGCGTTGGCCTGGAGCCTGGCCGGCGACACTATTCCCTGCAGGCCCACCTCCGCCACCGTGTAGATGACGGCGAGGAAGAGGACCGCCAGCATGGCGGCCTTGCCTGGGTTGGTGCGCCGGTGCTTCACCTCCTCGTTGACGTAGATGGTCCCGTCCCAGCCGGTATACATGAACATTGCAATGAGGAACCCCGCCGAGAGGCTGCCGTGCCCGCCGACTCCACTGATGCTCAGCCAGCCCCTGGTAAACGCATAGGTGCCGTGATGGTGGCTGAGCACCGCCACCAGGCCCGCGATCGCGATGCCGACAAGGATCAGATACTCGACCAGCCCCATGCCGACCTGGGTGCGCGCGGTGATGCGGATGCCGACGATCGCGATGAAGAGCATGACCAGGACGACGACGGTATCGATGGAGATATTCGGCAAGGTGCTTGTAGAAGTGGATCCGAAGACGGCGAGCACCGAGGGCCCGAGTACTACGGCGGTGCTGACGGTTCCGATGATACTGCCCATGATCATCAGCCATCCGGTCAGGAAGCCGAGGTATGGGTTGATCGCGCGGCCGACCCACTCGAAGGAGGCGCCGCAGTTCGCGTTCCACAGGTTCAGCCTGCGATAAGAGTTCGCGATGATGAGCATGGGAACCGCGGTGATGAGGATGATCGGTCCGACGGCGTAGGCGGTCGCAGCGGCGAGCGCTGCCAGCGTCAGCCCGACGGATGCCGCCGGGGCGGACGTGGCCATGCCGATGACCGTGTCCTGCGCCACGCCGATCGCATTGGGCTCAAGCCGCGCTGCGGGAGGCGCCGCGTGTCCGGCGAGCGCGGGCGCAGATTGATCCGTCATCTTGTTCTCCAATCGTGCCGGACTGCGCGTTTCAGATGCCCGCTCGGGCAGCCGAAAAGCCTGATTCAGTACCGGGAAGGAACGGACCTGCTGGGCTCGCAGGCCGGGGACGTCGACACGGCAACGACGTGCCTGACGTGATCAGTGCCACCGGGTCACGGTAGGCGCCGGCAAAGCAGCGGCCGCCAAGTACGCCCCCAGGATCAGTCACCTGCGAGATGATAGCGGTCATTTGCCTCAGCGGGCTACAAGCACTGGAAATTTCCTACTACAGTTCCAGACCAGCCATAACCGGCTAATAATGATGCCCGCAAACCAGGACAACTCATGGCGAATTGCCGCCGGGTCAGTAACTATCCGCGTTCTCCCTATCACCGGCGCGGCAGCGTTGCCACTTGCGCGGCAGCACGGGCTCAATTGCCTCCCGCCAGCCGGCCGCGATCTCGCGTCGGCTACCACTCCCAGTAGTAGCCGACGACCGTGTCCTCGATGGCCTCGAGGTACCTGTGCACGGAGAGTTCCTCGTCCAGGGCTGCGGGCTCTCGCTCGATGATTGCCTCGCCCGGCTCGCGGTAATCCGCCCACTCCGCCCACCACAGATGCCGGGGCAGGCGATCAGGATGGAATTCCAGCCGCATGTCGAGGTGCTCGACGCGCCGATGGACGCCGCGGCGAAATTCGGCCGCGGGCTGCTGCGAATAATGGAAGATAGTCCAGTAATCGAGGTAAGCCTCCTCGCCATAGCGCAGCGGGTGATTGAACGAGATATCCACCGCCCATAGCTGCTCGCTGAGCTGGAAGATCTTGCCGACCTGGCCGCCGCGGACAACCCGCACGTCCGCGTCGGCCGTGTCGATACGGAACTGATAGCTCGTCATGCCATCGACGAGCGCCCGCACTGTCTGCTGGGTGTGATGCCGGGCCGGCCTGCCGTCCCGGCCGACGAAATGATGCTCGAACAGCAGAGTCGTCTCATGCCCGGCCATCAGAGCGCCTGCGGGCGGCGGTAGCCTGCCGACGATCACGGTGGGCCGAAGGTCGCCCCGGTACAGCTCGTGCACCCGCTGGGCGTCATGCGGTGACAGGTGGAATGCCGCCTCGAACCAGCGCAGCGTCTGCAGGCTGAGCCCGCGGCCGCTGAATACCCGGCTCACCCGATCCTTGAGAATCCTGGCCAGCCGGGTGTCGGTATCGTCATGCTCGCCCGTCTCATACAGGTGCTCCGCGAGGACCGTGCAGACGGCCTCCTGGCGGATCTCCTCAGGCCGGACATCACGGGCATGCTGTTCCCATTCGTCCCGGTACGGCCCGGGCCGGAGCATAAGCTGCCGGAGGTGCAGGCCGGCGGCCCGCTGGCCGCGTGCCTGTCTTTCGCTGTGGGGCGTCATCAGCTGCGTTCTGGCTCTGCCTTATGGGTCTGCGTGCGTGCGTTCTTGCCTGCTGCGACAGCCATGCGACAGGTGATCGATAGCTTTTCGGCTGGAGTTAAGGAGACGATTCTCCCGAATGCCTGCACCATCAGGCATATCTCGGTGCAGTTAAGTCTAGATGTAGTCCAGCGCCAGACGTCGCTGCGGTGGATGGCGCTGGCACTGCGCTGCGGGCGCAGCCAGCACGCCGGCAAGGATGACAGCGTCGTCACTGATCCGGGGGGACAGTGAGAAGGGGCGGAGCTGATAGCTTCGCCCCTTCTCACGGGCAATATGCTGCGGACTGCGCAGGACTTGTGCGACAGGCATGCGCGGCCAGACCGGCCGTCAGCGGCGCGCCGCGCTCGGCGTGACGACGACCTCAACGCGCTGGAACTCCTTCAGGTCGGAGTAGCCGGAGGTTGCCATCGTCCGGCGCAGGGCCCCCATCAGGTTCATCGAGCCGTCCGCCAGAGTCGAGGGCCCGTGCAGGATCTGGCCGATCGTGCCGATCGTGCCAACGTGCAGCCGCGCACTGCGCGGCAGGTCCGGATGGTGCGCCTCGCTGCCCCAGTGGTAGCCGCGGCCGGGCGCCTGGGTGGCCCGCGCCAGCGGTGAGCCCACCATCACGGCATCAGCGCCGAGGGCAAGCGCCTTGGCGATGTCGCCGCTCTTGCTCATCCCGCCGTCGGCGATCACGTGCACGTACCGGCCGCCGGACTCGTCAAGGTACTCCCGGCGGGCAGCCGAGACGTCGGCGATGACCGTCGCGGTGGGTACCGCGACGCCCAGGACCGCCGCGGTGGTGTGGCCGGAGCCGCCGCCGAATCCGGCGAGCACGCCCGCGGCCCCGGTCCGCATGAGATGCAGCGCCGCGGTGTAAGTGGCGCAGCCGCCCACGATCACCGGCACGTCGAGCTCGTAGATGAACTGCTTGAGGTTCAGCGGCTCGGCCTTGCCCGAGACGTGCTCAGCGGAAACAGTGGTACCGCGGATCACGAAAATGTCGACCCCGGCGTCGATGACCGCCTTGTAGTAACGCACGGTCCGCTGCGGCGACAGCCGCGCCGCGGTGGTCACGCCGGCGGCACGGATCTCCTCGATCCGGCGCCCGATTAGGTCTTCCCTGATCGGCTCGGCGTAGATCTCCTGGAGCCGCCGGGTAGCGGCCTCGTCGTCCAGCTCGGCGGCCTCGGCCAGCAGCGGCTCCGGATCGTCGTACCTGGTCCACAGGCCCTCGAGGTCAAGCGGGGCCAGGCCGCCGAGCTGTCCGATCTCCACCGCGGTGCGCGGCGAGACGACGCTGTCCATCGGTGCCACGACCAGCGGCAGCTCGAACCGGTAAGCGTCGATCTGCCAGGCGATCGATACCTCCTCGGGATGCCGGGTCCGGCGCGAGGGCACGATGCCGATCTCGTCCAGTGAGTACGCCCGGCGGCCGCTCTTGCCCCGCCCTATCTCCACCTGTGTCACTTCAGCGGTCTCCCGCCGCCGTCTTGCCACCCGCGCCGGACACGGCGCATGGCCCGGTCATGACCGGCGACCGCCGTAGTTCGGCGCCTCGGCGATCATCTGGATGTCATGCGGGTGGCTCTCCGCCAGGCCGGCCCCGGTGATCTGGATGAACTGCGCCCGCTGCAGCTCGGCGATGGTGGCGGCGCCGCAGTAGCCCATCGCCGCCCGCAGGCCGCCGGTCAGCTGATCGGCGACGGCCGACAGCGGGCCCCGGTAGGGCACCTGGCCCTCAACGCCCTCGGGCACGAGCTTGTCCTCGCGCAGCACGTCGTCCTGGAAGTAGCGGTCCTTGGAGTAGGAGCCGCCGCGCTCGGTATTGCGCATCGCCCCGAGCGAGCCCATGCCCCGGTACAGCTTGAACTGCTTGCCGTGGATGAAGACCATCTCGCCGGGCCCTTCCTCGCACCCGGCCAGCAGGCTCCCCAGCATGACCGTGTCGGCTCCGGCCGCGATTGCCTTGGCGATGTCACCGGAGTAGTGCAGGCCGCCGTCACCGATCACCGGGACGTCGGCCTGGCGGGCTGCCTGCGTCGCCTCGTAGATCGCGGTGACCTGCGGTACGCCGACGCCCGCGACTACCCGGGTGGTGCAGATCGAGCCGGGCCCGACGCCCACCTTCACCGCATCGGCGCCGGCCTCGATGAGCGCCTGCGCGCCTGTCCTGGTGGCCACGTTGCCGCCGATCACCTCGACCTTTGAGTTGGCCTTGAGCTGCGCGACCATCTCCAGGACAGCACGGGAGTGACCATGTGCGGTGTCCACCACGAGGAAGTCAGCGCCAGCGTCGATGAGTGCCTGCGCCCGGACCTTGGCGTCCTCCCCCACGCCGACGGCGGCGCCGGCGACCAGCCTGCCCGCACCGTCCTTAGTCGCGTCCGGGAACTTCTCGCTCTTGGTGAAGTCCTTGACCGTGATCAGCCCGCGCAGCCGCCCGGCCGCATCGACCAGCGGCAGCTTCTCGATCTTGCTGCTGCTGAGCAGCCGCAATGCTTCCTCGCGCGCCACCCCGACCGGTGCGGTCACCAGGGGCATCGGCGTCATCACGTCGGCGACGAGCCGCCCGTGATCGGCCACGAACCGGATATCGCGGTTGGTCACGATGCCCACCAGGACGCCATCCCGGCTCGTCACCGGCACTCCGGAGATCCGGTAGCGCGCGCACAGCTCGTCGACGTCCGCGACGGTCGCTTCCGGGCCGCACGTCACCGGGTTGGTGATCATGCCGGCCTCGGACCGCTTGACCCGGTCGACCTGCAGGGCCTGCTCTTCCACGGACATATTGCGGTGCAGAACGCCGACGCCGCCCTGGCGGGCCATCGCGACGGCCATCCTTGCCTCGGTCACGGTGTCCATGGCCGAGGACACCAGCGGCACCCGCAGGGTGATCCCGCGGCTCAGCCGGGCTGTTGTATCCGCCTCGCTCGGCATGAATGCCGAGTGCGCGGGCACCAGCAGCACATCGTCGAAGGTCAGGGCGGGCGGGCCGAACTTGGCGTCGTCAGTCATGTCACGTCCGTGCGCTCGGTGTGGGATGCCCCTAATCCTAGTAACCGCGCTGGCCCGGTCGTGCCTCGTGCGCCGTTAATGGTGCCGTTGCGTCCTGGTGCGATCACGTACTGGCGCGATCGGCGACACTGATCGCCGGGCCGGGATCCCTGCCACGGGGGAGCAGGGATCCCAGCCCGGCCGGGGGCAGGATCCGTGCGACGGGGGAGCACGGATCCCGGCGAGCCGGCGCGCCGTCTGGCACGCGCCGGTCAGGCGATGGACACCTGCCGCTCGATCGACTCCGCCGCGATGGACTCCTCCCGCGCGATGACGCGGAGCCTGGCCAGAGCGCGGTGCTGGGCGACCCGGACGGCTCCTGCCGTCATGCCGAGTGCGTGGCCGGTCTCCTCGGCGGACAGCCCGCTGAGCACCCGCAGCGCGATCAGCTCGCGCTGATGCACCGGCAGCCGGGCCAGCAGGGCACGGGCCCGCTCGGCCTCGATATAGGCGACCACTGTCTCTTCCGGGCCCGGCCGGTCATCGGGGCCGTCCGGAAGGTCCTCGGTCGGGATCGCGAGCCTCGATGCGGTTCGCAGGGCATCGGCCACTTTGTGCGAGGCGATCCCGAACACGAATGATGCGAAAGGCCGGCCCATGTCCCGATAGCGCGGAAGTGCGGAAAGAACTGCAATGCAGACTTCCTGCGCAACGTCATCGGCCACATGATATTGCCCGGCAATTCGGCCGAGGCGTGCTCGGCAGTAGCGGACGACCATAGGTCTAATTTGCCGCAGAAGCGACTCGATCGCCGCTGGCTGACCCGCAGCTGCCAGCGCGGCAAGATCGCGAAGGTTGCCCCGCTCACCCCCATCTACCTGTGGTTCTACTCGATTCCCCTCGACCAGCGGCAGTACCGCGCATCCCTCCGTCATGATGACATGATGCCCCGTCCGCAGTGGTGAACCAACATTAAGAGAGGCAACAGAAAGGTCACATTAATGTGCCGAGAGGATAGGCGAAATAGCAAAATAACAATGCGTAGCTGAATGACTACGCTGAGTATTCAAGAGCCCTATTATTAAAGAAATTAGGGGCGGAAATTAATATCCAGAGCCGCTGATTTACCGGTGAGCAGGCACAAGCAGGCAATGTCAGGATCCGTGCTTAAGGCGGGGGCCGCCAGTCCGCTCGCTGGCTCTCCCAGGCAGCCAGCCGGGCCCCGCCCACGCGCCCCCGGTCCCCGCAGGCAGCAGAAAGCCCGGTGCCCCGCCCCGCGCAGCGCACGGGGCGGGCACCGGGCTCAGCCGGGCGGATCTTGCCTAGTGCTGATGCCCGTGGCCATTAGCGGGCGCAGTCTCCGGCTCGGGCTTCTCTGTCACCAGCACCTCGGTGGTCAGCAGCATGCCGGCGATGGATGCCGCATTCTGCACCGCGGAGCGGGTTACCTTGACCGGGTCGATGACGCCCTGGGCAATCAGGTCGCCGAACTCGCCGGTGACGGCGTTGTAGCCGTGGCCCGCGGGCAGCTCGGAAATCCTGTTCACCACGACGCCGCCCTCGGCGCCGCCGTTCTGCGCGATCCAGCGGGCCGGAGCGGACAGGGCGCGCCTGACCACCTGGACGCCGATCGCCTCGTCGCCGGTCAGACCGAGATCGCCAAGCTCAGCGGCCGCGTGCACGAGCGTGCTGCCGCCGCCGGCGATGATGCCTTCCTCGATCGCCGCACGGGTCGCCGAGACAGCGTCCTCGAGCCGGTGCTTCTTCTCCTTCAGCTCCACCTCGGTGGCCGCTCCGGCGCGCAGTACCGCGACGCCGCCGGCTAGCTTCGCTACTCGCTCCTGCAGCTTCTCGCGGTCCCAGTCGGAATCGGTGGCCTCGATCTCGTTGCGCAGCTGCCGGACCCGGTCCTGGACCGCTTCCTGGTCACCCGCGCCGTCGATGATCGTGGTGGTGTCCTTGGTCACCACGATCCGCCGGGCCTGGCCAAGCACATCCAGGCCGACGTTCTCGAGCTTGAGGCCGACTTCCTCGCTGACGACCTGGCCGCCGGTCAGCGCCGCCATGTCCTCCAGCATCGCCTTACGGCGGTCGCCGAAGCCCGGCGCCTTGACCGCCACGACGTGCAGCAGCCCGCGGATCTTGTTCACGACCATGGTCGACAGCGCCTCGCCGTCGACGTCTTCGGCGATGACCAGCAGCGGCTTCTTGGTCTGCGCGATCTGCTCGAGCAGCGGCAGGAACTCCGCCATTGAGGAGATCTTGCCGGACGTCAGCAGGATATAGCCGTCCTCGAGGACCGCCTCCATCCGCTCTGCGTCGGTGACGAAGTACGCCGAGACGTAGCCCTTGTCGAACTGCATGCCCTCGGTGAACTCCAGCTCCAGGCCCATGGTGGGCGCTTCCTCGACCGTGATGACGCCGTCCTTGCCGACCTTCTCGAAGGCCTCGGCGATCACCAGGCCGATCCGGGAGTCCTGCGCGGAGATCGTCGCGATATTCGCGATATCACTCTGCTCCTCGACCTCACGCGCCGACTTGAGCAGACTCTCGGAGATTGCGGCGGCCGCTGCGTCGACCCCGCGCTTGAGCGCCATCGGGTTCGATCCGGCGGCGACGCTGCGCAGCCCCTCGTGCACCATCGCCTGCGCCAGCACGGTCGCCGTCGTGGTCCCGTCACCGGCCACGTCGTTGGTCTTGGTAGCGACTTCCTTGGCGAGCTGTGCGCCCAGGTTCTCCCGCGGGTCCTCCAGCTCCATCTCCCGGGCGACGGTCACGCCGTCGTTGGTGATGGTGGGGGCACCCCACTTCTTGTCGATGACAACATTGCGGCCCTTGGGGCCAAGCGTCACCTTGACGGCGTCCGCGAGCTGGTTCACACCACGCTCGAGCGCGTGCCGCGCGTCCTCGTTATAGTCCAAGCTCTTGGCCATTGAGCACCTCAGCCTACGTTGTGGTTTTGTTGATCATTCACGTCTCATGCCACCGCCCCGGCGCGGCCCGCCGCCCGCCCGGAGTATTGCCTCCGAGGGGCCGCGAACCGATCCGGGGCGGTAGCGGGCGCAGGAGCGCCCGGGCGCGGGCAATGCCGCGCCGCAGGATCTGCTCGCTACTTACTTCTCGACGACGGCGAGCACGTCACGGGCGGAGAGCACCAGGTACTCCTCGCCGTGGTACTTCACTTCGGTGCCGCCGTACTTGCTGTACAGCACCACGTCGCCGACCTTGACGTCCATCGGGACGCGCTTGGCTCCGGCGTCGTCGAACCTGCCCGGGCCCACCGAGAGGACTTCGCCCTCCTGGGGCTTCTCCTTGGCGGTGTCCGGGATTACCAGGCCGGATGCGGTGGTCTGCTCAGCTTCGAGCGGGTGCACCACGATACGGTCTTCGAGCGGCTTGAGAACAACCTTGGTGGCGGTCGTCACGATCTGACCTCCCCCTTCGGAAAGGGCTAGCTGAAGAGTTACTGGAAGAGGGCGACTATGGCCTGCCGTCGCGGGTGCCAGGCCAACCTCGTCGCATTAGCACTCTATCGTAGCGAGTGCTAGTTCTGAACAGTAGCGGCGCCACGCGGGCACGTCAACTTCGGCGCCCCCGGCAGCCGGCGCCGGCCCGCTCGCCGGACTTCGGCCCGGCCCGCCGCGTCCCGCTAAGCTGCGACGATACTCGTCACCGGCATGGCGGAATCGGCCGGAAAGGCCAGCGAGGACGGCGCGGCGCCGGCGGCCACCAGGTCAGCACCGAGCGCTGCTACCATCGCCCCGTTATCCGTGCACAGCCCGGGCCGCGGCACCCGCAGCGAGATGCCCGCCTTCTCGCACCGCTGCGCCGCCAGCGCCCGCAGCCGGGAATTGGCCGCAACCCCGCCGCCGATTACCAGCTGATCCACCCCGTACGACCGGCACGCGGCCACCGCCTTGCGGGTCAGCACATCGGCGACGGCTTCCTGGAATGAGGCCGCGACATCAGCCACCGGCACTGGCCGGCCGGCCGCCTCGCGCGCCTCCACCCAGCGGGCAACCGCCGTCTTCAGCCCCGAGAAGGAGAAATCAAGCGTCCCGTCGTAGTACTTGGCCCGCGGGAACGAAACGGCAGCAGGGTCGCCGGCGGCGGCCGCAGCGTCAATCGGCGGCCCGCCGGGGAAGGGCAGCCCCAGCACCCGGGCCACCTTGTCGTAGGCCTCGCCCGCCGCATCGTCGATCGTGGCGCCGAGCGGCACGACGTCGGCCGTCAGGCGCTCCACCACCAGCAGCAGCGACGAGTGCCCGCCTGATACCAGCAGGGCGATCACCGGGGCAGGCAGCGGGCCGTGCTCGAGCTGGTCGACCGCCACATGCGCGGCGAGATGATTGACGCCGTAGACCGGCTTGCCGAGCGCGAGCCCGTAGGCCTTGGCGGCGCAGACGCCGACCAGCAGCGCGCCGGCCAGGCCCGGGCCGGCTGTCACCGCGATGGCGTCGACGTCGGC
>OBLU010005541.1_pt1 | contig 11301 bp, 13 predicted proteins | sample 1518681 | NCBI WGS metagenome assembly OBLU01 (sample SAMEA3539304, study PRJEB22396) | soil metagenome | biome: tundra; feature: field; material: soil | place: USA | collected 2010-05 | depth 0.15 m
CCGTCGGGAGCTACAACACGCCGGACCGGAGAGGTCCGCGAAACGGTCGGCGGGGATGCCCGACGCCGGACGCTACGCGCCGGTCAACATCGCGGCGGTCTACGACGAGCTGGTGCGCCGGGCTCGCCGGCACCTCAACGCGGGCGAGTCGGTCATCCTCGATGCGTCGTGGATCGATGCCGGGCAGCGCGAGGGAGCGCTCCAAGCGGCCGTCGACAGCGGCAGCGAGGTCATTGAGCTCTGCTGCACCTGCACGGACTCGGTGGCGACGGCGCGGCTCAACGAGCGGTGGACCAGCGACACCCACGCATCCGAGGCCACGCCCCAAGTCCGAGCCATCATGGCCGAGAGGATGGATGCGTGGCCATCGGGCACCACGATCGAAACCTCGAGCCGCACTCCCGCCGAATGCCGCTCGTTGGCCCTCCAACAGCTCGCCCGCTGAGCGGCCCTGCGCTTCCGGCCCAAGGAGACCTTTGGCCCTATGCCCAGGAGACCCAACATGCTCAGGCAGGCCCATTCGGGGACCGGGACCGCCTGTCGTTGGAGAGCGGACGAATTCCGGCCGGTCACGTATGTTCACCTGACCCCATCCCGATGACCGAACGTCCCGCGCAACTGCATCGGGCTCAACGTTGGGGACCTTGGACCCTATCGAGTGTCCGGATTCTCCCGCAAGCTCTATGGCAACCGAACGCAAGAGCGGACCCGGTCGCCGAAGTGACAGTGGGCCGCCCGACAAAGGAGACCCAATGGTACGCGTGACCGAACCACCAGCCCCCGCGCAACCGGCACCCCCTCCCTCGCCACCAGCGCTCTCGCCGCGCAACGAGAAGAAGGCCCATGCGTTGGGCCTGACCTCGGCCACCGCACTGGTCATCGGCAGCATTGTCGGGACCGGTGTGTTCACCATGCCGGCCGTGCTGGCCGGGGCGGGCACCATGGGCATCATCGTCCTCGGGGTCATCGCTGTCGGTGCCACGCTCCTGGCCATTCTCTTCGGCCAGCTGACCAAGAGGGTTCCCAACAGCGACGGGGGCCTCTACGCCTACTCCCGCCACGAGTTCGGCGACTTCGCCGGCTACCTGGTCGGCTGGTGCTACTGGATCCAGGCCTGGGCCGGCAACGCGGCCATCGTGGCCTCGTGGGTCTTCTACGTCGACGCCCTCTTCGGGTGGGCCCACGTCACCGGCATGGAGAACTGGTGTATCGCCATGGTGGGCCTGTGGGTGCCGGCCATCGTGAACCTGGTGGGGATCCGCCAGATGGCCTGGTTCCAGAATGTCACGGTCGTCCTCAAGTTCCTCCCCCTGCTCTTCGTCGGCGTCGTCGGGTGGTTCTTCGTCGCCAAGGCGAACTTCGGGCCCTTCAACGCCTCGGGCGGCAGCCTCTACAGCGGCATCGGGATCGCGGCCGGGGTGGCGCTGTTCTCCTTCATCGGCGTCGAGGCGGCCGCCGTCACCGCCAAGCGGGTGCGTGACCCCCGCCGCAACGTGCTGCGGGCCTCGGTGATCGGGACCGTGGCCAGCGCCATCCTCTATGTCATGGTCACCGCGGCGGTGATGGGATTGGTGGCGCACCACACCCTGGTCAACACCGGTTCCCCGTTCGTCAACGCCTTCCAGAACATGTTCCCGGGCACCCCCTGGGCCGGCAAGTTCATCGCCGCCCTCGCCGTAGTCTCGGGGATCGGCGCCCTTAACGGCTGGACGCTCATTGTCACCGAGACCTCGCGGGCCATCGCCCAGGACGACCTCTTCCCCCGGCCCTTCGCCTGGACCGACCGCCACGGGACCGCCTGGTTCGGCATCGTGGTGGGCACCGCCCTGCCCTCGCTCCTCATGCTGTGGCGCTACAACACCAGTGCGGGGCTGACGGTGTTCACCTACCTGGTCGACCTCACTGTCGTCACCGTGGCCATCCCCTACTTCTTCTCGGCCCTGGCCCAGCTGACCTATCTGGTCTCACGCCGTCGACGGGTGCAGGGATGGGCGCTGGCCCGGGATCTGACCGTCGCCGGTTCCAGTGTCCTGTTCTCCATGTGGGTGACCTTCGCCTCGGGCTACCAGGTGGTCTACCAGGCCCTGGTCGTCCTGCTGGCCGGCCTCATCCTCTACGCCTTCTTGAACGCCCGCCGGCAACGACTCGGTGAGAGCGCCGAGCCGGTCGACCTGCCCCCCGAGGGGTCGGCTGCCACCGCCACCGCCACCGTCAACGGGACGGGCGGGGTTGTGCCCCTGGTGACGTCGGCCACGTACACCCCGGACGTGCAGCCGTGACGTTCCAGGTGCAGTCAGAAGTCGGCCGGCTCCGCCAGGCCATCGTCCATCACCCCGGGCTCGAGCTCTCCCGGCTGACACCGGAGAACATTGGCGAGCTGCTCTTCGACGACGTGATGTGGGCGAAGAAGGCGAAGGAGGAGCATGACGCCTTTGCCGAGGCCCTGCGCGACAAGGGCGTCCGCGTCCATTATTACGGCCAGCTCCTGGCCGAGACGCTGGAGCTCCCCGAGGGCCGGGCGTTCGTGCTCGACCGAGTCTGCACGCCCGAGAACCTCGGTCCTTCCCTGGTCGACCCGGTCCGGCGGCTCTTCGAGGATCTCGACGGTACGACGCTGGCCCAGTTCCTGGTGGGAGGAGTGCTCAAGGCGGACCTGCATCCGTTGCGAACCCACAGTCTGAAATGGGACATGCTCCGGGCCGACGATTTCGTGCTCCCGCCGCTCCCCAATCACCTGTTCCAGCGGGACAACTCCTGCTGGATCTTCCGGGGGGTCACCGTCAACCCGATGGCCAAGCCCGCCCGCCAGCGCGAGTCACTCCACACCCGTGCCATCTACCGCTACCACCCCATGTTCGCAGCCGCCGAATTCACCACCTATTACGGCGACGACGACTTGGTGCATCAGCCGGCGACAGTCGAGGGCGGCGACGTGCACGTGCTGGGTGGGGGGATCGTCCTGATCGGCATGGGCGAGCGGACCACCCCGATGGCCGTCGAGATCGTCGCACGGGCGCTCTTCGCCGCCGGGCAGGCCACCACCGTCATCGCCATCGAGCTACCCCACTCCCACGCCTTCATGCACCTGGACACGGTCATGTCGATGGTAGACCGCAACACGTTCGTCCTCTACCCGTACTTCGACCGGCACCTGCGGAGTTGGACGGTCACCGCCGGCGAGGAGCCGGGCACCCTCACCGTCGCCCGCAACCACAGCCTGTGGAAGACCTTGGCAACGTGCCTCGGCGTGGACGAGGTCACTGTCCTGACCACCGATGAGGACGTCCGGGCGGCCGAGCGCGAGCAGTGGGATGACGGCACCAACTACCTTGCCGTCGCCCCGGGTGTCGTGTTCGGCTACGAGCGCAATGTGGCCACCAACACCATGCTGCGCAAGCACGGCATCGAGGTGGTCAGCGTGGCCGGGAGCGAGCTGGGACGTGGCCGCGGCGGCCCCCGCTGCATGACCTGCCCCATCGAGCGAGATCCCGCGTAGCGGCATCTCGAACGGAAAGGACGGTGTCATGGACCTGCGCGGACGGAACCTCTTGAAGGAGGCGGTCATCGGTCGGCTCGAGGACGCCATGGAAATGCTCGAAGGCTCGCGGGGCACAAACGTGCAGACGAGCGAATTCGCTCGAGGAAGCATGCAAGCCAGCACCGAGGAGGGTGACTATGACTGCTGACACCAATGCGAAAGGAAGCACGGCGAGCACTCGGCACCGGATCGTGGTGGGTGTGGATGGGTCCGAGCATTCGATCGCCGCCTTGGAATGGGCGGCCGCCCAGGCACAGCGATCGGGCGTCGTTCTCGAGATCGTTTCTGCCTCGGTGCCGGGCAACCAGTACCTAAGCCGGAGCGAGGTGGAGCAATGCTTGCAGAGCAACGTCGACGAGGCGACGAGACGGGCGCAGAAACTTGCGCCTGGAGTCGACATCACCAGCGCGACCTTGGCGGTTCCGCCAGAGGCCGTGCTGATCAAGGAGAGTGCCGGTGCTGATCTCCTCGTCGTTGGTTCCCGGGGTCTCGGTGGGTTCACGGGGCTCCTGCTCGGCTCTGTGAGCCGAAAGTGCGTACATCGAGCCAAGTGTCCGGTTGTCGTGGTCTCCAAACACGAGACCGGCTCTCACGCCGTCAGAGACCAGACCGAGACCAGCGTGCAAGACTCATCCGCCCACCGGATTGTCGTCGGCGTCGACGGCTCACCGACTTCGATCGCCGCCTTGGAGTGGGCCGCCAACCAGGCGGAGCTCACCGGAGCGACCCTTGACGTTCTCATGACGTGGGAGTGGCCGTATGGCTACGGATGGTCGCCCGAGCCCGCCGACTACGACCCGGAACACGAGTGCGAGTCGGCGCTCAGTGACCTTGTCAAGTCAATACGAGAGGCGCGTCCCAGCGTGTCCATACAGGAGACTGCAATAGAGGGCCACCCGTCTCCGTCCCTGGTTAAGGCATCTCACGGAGCAGACCTGCTGGTCGTCGGGAGCCGCGGCCACGGAGACTTCGTTGGCATGTTGCTGGGATCGGTGAGTGAGCACTGCGTCACCAGTGCTCACTGCCCCGTACTCGTGCTGCGTGACGGACAGTAGCTTTCGACTAAGAGGCTCAGCGGATAGGGACGACCCGGGGCCGGGCACCAGCGATTCCGCCAGTCGATAAGCTTGGCGGTGATGAGGAACGTGACCGCGAGGGCGAGCTGGGCCAGGTGATGCGCGGTGTTGCGTCGGAGCGCCCCGAAGTGGAGAGCAACGAAGTTGGTCCGCTCGACCGGACAGCGCATGCCCGCGGCACTGGCAGCTTGCGCCCCCTGGTCCCCGCCGCGCTGGCACGTCGCTTGCCTGCGACCAGATTGTCGATGCCATGGGAGAGAGAGCGCCCGGGTCTCGGCCGAGTGGTGCCGCGGTCGAGGTGGAGGGTCTCGATGTCGTCGACGAGTCCCCGGTGTGGACTGCCTCGAGGGTGGGATCGAACAGGCTGAGGTCGTCGCGTTGGCACCATCCGCGCTCCATGCGATGCGGATGGCGGCGCGGTCGGTACACACCGAATACCTCCAGCCCAGCTGAGCCCGATCGGTCGGGTTCTTTCCTGTCCCTCACCTCCCGAAGGGCTCTCGTGCTGGCTGCCGTCGATCGCCTCGGCGACGAAGTCGTCGAAGACCCCGGCCGTCACTCACCCGTCCCGGGCGTGAGCGAGCCTCTGTCCGACGCGCTGGCGTCCCAGGTGCTAGCCACAGTTATCCCGCCACGGAGCAGGCACTTCGGGGACGGTTTGGCGGGCATTCGTAGATTTAGAGGCATGGAGCGGAAAGGGCATAGGCTGCTACTCGGACCTCGGTTCTGACCGGCGGTGCTTGAGTTCGTTGAGCCTCTTGTGACAATCGGCCACCTCCAAGATCTGTCACCACAGATAGCGAGGATTTCGATCATGTCCCCTGCTCAGCATCCTTAGCTGCGTGTCGAGGGCGATTCCATTGTGCCTACCCTTCCAGCCCAACTTCAGCTTCAGAGCCTTTGTTGCCAAGGCCCGGGCTGATGCCGCATCGCTCCATTGAGGACGCCACCACGCTCCGTCGCATACTCGATGCCACCTTCTTGATCGAGGCTGACCTCGATCTCCCCACCCTCTTGCGCCACGTCATCGAGGAAGCCTGCTCCATGACCGGCGCCCGCTATGGGGCACTCGGGGTCCTCAGTGAGGACGGCACGGCCTTGGCTTAGTTCATCACCGTCGGGCTTGACGACGAGACTGAGGAGCACATCGGACCTCGTCCCACCGGACAAGGGGTGCTCGGACTTCTGGTCAGCGATCCGGTCGCTCTACGTCTATCCGACATCGGTGCTCACGCCGAAAGTTTTGGCTTCCCGTCCAATCACCCGCCCATGACCTCGTTCCTGGGCGTGCCCGTCAGGGTCCGAGATGCGATCTACGCTCTTGAGGGAACTGGCCGGGATCGTCGGCTTCGAGGTGCGCAGTGAGTTCGACGGCCCGGTGGACAGCGCCATCTCCAATGAGATCGCTGAGCATCTCTTGGTCACCATCACGTCGATCATCACGTCACCGCAAGGTCGAACATTCGTCCTTCGTGTCCCCCTGAGGGGCCACCTCCTTCTGCCGGGGGGTAGGCAGGAGGAGGTGGCGATGCTGTGAGAGGTGCTTCTTATCCTCGGCTGATGGCGACCTTCTCGGGAAGTGACGCCTTCTTCTCGGGCCACGGAATCCTGACTTCGAGAATCCCATCCTTGTATTCGGCCTTCACCGCGGTGCTCTCAACCCCTTTGGGCGATGCCAGGTCACGGCTGAACGAACCGTACCGGAACTCTGAGCGGTAGGACTTCGCGTCTTTGCTCTCCGACTTCTCACTGCGGGAGGCTGCGATGTGCAACACGCCGTCGGAAACCGACACGTCCACATCCCTGTCGGGGTCGACCCCGGTCAACTCGGCGCGCACCACCAGCGTCCCGCCTTCATGGATCTCTTCGAAGCGCAGCCAGTTGTCCGTGCCGGCTTCAATATCGAACAACCTCTTCCAGCGGTCTGGGAGGTCGAGTGCGAATGGTTCCCAACGTGCAAGCGCCATGGCGGCGGGCTCCTTCTCTTGTGGATTCTGAGGCCATCCTGCTTTTAGAGCCGTTGGACGGTAGGGCCAAAGGTCCCGGCCTGTGGTCGGCTCGCCGCTGGTCGTTATGGCAGCCGCTCGGCGCGCGGGCCTCGGGGCGGCGCGCGGTCGTCGGGCGAGTGCCGGGCGGCCTGCTCCTCGGCATTGGCACCGAGGAGCACGAACAGACCGATCAGGACCAACCAAACGTCGTAGAAGAGCCCCACGACCACCATGGCGCCGGCCAGGTAGCGGGCGACGCGGCCGGCGAGGAGCGTCGCCTCGAGCTTGCTCCGTCGGCGCGCCAGGGCGGCGCGCAGGACCCGCCCGCCGTCCATGGGCAGGGCGGGAAGGAGGTTGAACGCCCCAAGGAGCAGGTTCAGCCACGCCAGCCGGGCCCACCAGTCGCCGGCGAAAAGGGTCGGGGGCCAGAGGCGCGAACCGGCCAAGAGCCCCGCGGCCATGACCGTCACGCCGATGCCGAGGCTGGTCAGCGGGCCGACGATGGCCACCGCCAGCTCATCGTCGGGTGCCTCTGGCATCCGCGTCAGCTGCGAGAGCCCCCCAATGGGAAGCAGAAGGATGCCCTCCACGGTGGCGCCGCGCCGGCGAGCCACCAGGCAGTGCGAGATCTCGTGGGCCACGACGAAGGAGAAGAGCGCCCCGATCCACACCAGGCCGGCCATCACGACCGCCCCGCCGGCGCTCCAGTCAGCGAGCACCACGAAGCCGATCAGTAAGACGAACGTCCAGTGCAGACGGATCGGGATCCCCGCGATACGGCCGATCGGGAGGCTGTGACCGTGGCCGCTGATCGGGGTGCCCGGTCGGCGCTGCATATCGGGTCCTTCGGTCATCGCGTCGCTGCTCCGGTCGTCGGTCGTCACCGGTTCCAGCATCGCTCGGCTGCGACCGCCCGACCAGGGCCGAACGTCCCCCAGTGGCACGCTGGCCGTCTGAGCTCCGGGGTTCGGGTGTCCGGTCGGCGCCGAGCCAGGCCGGGCGTGCCGTCACCGTCCGGTGGAGTTCACCAGGACGGCGGCGCTGTTCACCGGGTCATTCTTCGACGGCGAGCCTCATCAGGGACCTTCGGCCCTACTGGAGCCGGACACGATGCCTGATCATGGTTGGCGAGAGAAGGAGGGTGCCATGCAGGTGAGCAAAGGCGACCGCATCGTGATCCACGGGCACCGTGTCGGTGAACCAGACCGCGACGCCGAGGTACTCGAAGTGCAGGGAGCGGACGGAGGGCCGCCGTATCTGGTGCGGTGGGGCGACAGCGGGCACGAGAGCCTCTTCTTCCCCGGATCCGACGCCACCGTCCAGCACTTCGAGCACCGCTCGCAGTGATCCCAACCGCACCCGTGAGCACGGTGCCAGACACGAGGAGTTTCCATGCGATCAATTGAAGCCATTCGACGTTCGGGCATCGGCATCGGGCCGGAACGCACGATCCACGACGCCGCCGTGGTCATGGAACAGACCGGGGTCGGCTCCCTGGTGGTCATCGACGACGCCCGTATCGTCGGTATCGTCACCGACCGAGACCTCGTGCGGCGAGGTCTGGCCACCGGCTTGCCCGCCGATGCCAGGGTCGATGGCGTCATGAGCGCGCCGGTCGTGACCCTCGGTGCCGATGACGATCTCCACAGTGCTTTCGCGCTGTTTCGCACTCATGCCGTCCGTCGGTTGGCCGTGGTCCGCGATGAGCAGTTCGTCGGCATGATCACCGTCGACGATCTTCTGATGGACCTCGCCGCTGACCTGGCCGACCTCAGCCGGCCGATCACGGGCGAGGTCCTCTTTGGCCACCACGACAGTCCCGTACCGGCTACTCGGTGACAGGACTGACCCGAAGCGGGCCGGGGTCATGGATGCCACCCGCCACCCCTAAGCGGCGTTCCGGCACGGCCTCCCTGCCAGCTGCAACACCGACGCCGGCCGGCGGGTCCTCGAAAAACGAGGACCGACATCGCCGGAAATCACCGAGGGAGTCTTTGAGTCGCCGGCATCGATCATCTTCGATCAGGTAGAGAGCAGGCTCCACGTCATCAAGGCGACCAGGGTCGCCACTATCGGGCACTGAGATGCGCCTCGTGGTCGCCCTGGATGGGAGCTCCTCCCTCGAACGCGGAGCGTCCCCGGTGGCAAAGATCCAACACCGACACGTCGTCGCCAGAGTTCTGACCCAAACTGGCTCGTGACCACCACTTGGTCATCTCGTATGGGAACAGCCCACAGCTCGGCTCGTTAGCGCCGGGGAGTGTGCCAGACCCTGTCCTCCCGGTGCCGGCAGACGAGTGGTTTCGTCGAAAGCTGGACCCGGCACCCCGCTAAGTGGAAGGTTGACCAGGATACAGTAGTGCGGCTGGCTTCGTGATCGGCTCGGCGAGGATCTGGCGGGTGACAGCGAGCCGTTCCTCGACGGGGCCTGACCGTACGAGTCGAAGTGCGCGCCGAAAGAGCGCCCGTGTGTGGGCGAACTTACTGCCCATGGATCAGAGCATGAGCTGTGCTCGGAACGCACCCCAGAGCGGGAGTAGCAGATCATCTCCATGTTCCTCCTCAAGCCCTGAATTGTCCAGCAAGAATCGCCTCGGGTTTGAATACGGCCGGAAGAAGGTTGCTGTAGTCGTCCGACCCCGCTCCACTTCATCGCGACGCCTCCCGGGTGGTGCATGGAAGGCTCCTCCTCCTTCCTGGCACCCATCGCCGAGAAACAGTTCTCGATTGGCATTGAAGCCGTCTCGGTGGACGAGTCATGTCGGGGTTATGACATACCTTGGCCGGGACCTTTGGCCCTAGCAGCACCAGGGGCGTCGGCGCACGATGACCTTGAAACGTCGGTGGATTCGCATCGACTCGAGTCAGGAGGACGTCATGTCCGACAACCAATTGCAGATTGATGTGCAACAGGAACTTAAGTGGGATCCAAAGGTCGATGCACGTCGCATCGCCGTCACGGCGCACGACGGAGCGGTGACGCTAACAGGGTACGTTCCGTCGTATTTCGAAAAGACCCGCGCGGTCACCGCCGCCGAGCATATCCACGGGGTGAAGGCTATCGCCGATGAGATCGAGGTTCGCCTTCACCAACGGAATACCAGAGACGACTCCGATATCGCCGAGTCCGTAGCGCACATCCTGGAGTGGAACGCCGCGCTTGCGGATCAAGATGTCCAGGCAAAGGTCTCGCAAGGACACGTCACTCTGACCGGCAAGGTCGCCTGGAACTACCAGCGTGATGAAGCCGAGCTAACGGTGAATCGTGTCCTCAGCGTCACGTCGGTCACCAACCGCATCACGGTGAAACCACGTGTCGCTGCGTCCTCGGTGGAGAAGCAGATTACAAACGCACTCGCTCGACACGCTGCTCTCGACGCCCGTCAGATCCACGTCAGCATGTCCGGCCCAAAGGCCGTGCTTACTGGTCATGTCCACTCATTCGAGGAGGCTCGCATCGCGAAGAATGCAGCCTGGTCCGCACCGGGGGTCTTGGCCGTGGACGATCACCTCCTCGCTATCCATCCCTAAACAGAGTTACGCGGACCCAGCTTTCTCAGCCATCCCGTCAGTCCAGCGATACGTGAGCCACCCTTGCTCCTGGCGAGGTCCGCTCTGTGGTCCGTTCTTTATCGATCTCATCGCGCAGGACACGAAGCGACATCTTCAGATGTTCGAATTCATGCGCGCCCAGATGCTGTGATCGGCTACTTGAACGGAGAACGTCCGTACCCCGCTGACCTGACCCTGGATCCAGCGTGTTTCTGTCGCCATTGCATCTCACCCTCGGTGCTGCCAAATGAAGGAACCTGGGACCGATGTCATGGCGCCCACATCCTTCCTGCCGTGGTGGGATCCGCGGCACACCGCCGAGCGTTCGACCTGAACAGAGGCCTGATCGATAATTTGATGCCGTTCAGCACTTCACGTTCCCCATTCTTGGTCCAAGCAGCGGCCTCAGTGGCTATGGGACCTTCGCCTCTATGAAGTGCACTCGGGGTTCCGACAAAGTAGGTAGTGAGTCGTTCGGTAGGAGCGAAAGGAGATTCATCATGAACGCTGTGTCTGATGACCACCTCGTCGGTGCCACCGTCCGGCAACAAGAGTTCTTCGACGTCCTTGTGGCCCACGAGCGGAACGAGGAAGAAGTCATATCTGCCTACGAGGGCTTCGCCGAGGAGGCACCCTCGGATGCGGTGCGCTACCTCGTCCGCTTGATTCTCGACGATGAGAAGAGGCACCACCGAGTGCTTTCTGAACTGGCCAACACGATACGTGCCGATGCCACTTTCGAGGAACGGGGCGCCCGGATTCCTTACCTTGACGTGCACCGCCGTGACGATTCACTGATCAAGGAGACAGAGCGCTTCCTCGCTCTTGAGCGCAAGGATCGTGCTGAGCTCAAACACCTGGCGCGAAAGGTGCGATCCGTCGGGGGCGCTCTCGATGCTTTCGTGGTCGACCTTCTGCAATCCGACACCGAGCGCCACATCCGGATACTTCGTTTCATCAAGAACGCCGTTCGCAGCTCGCCTTTACGGTGAGTTGGAAAGTCCGAGCAGTGCCGCGAGGTCGCGCAGGACCTGTCCGCCTGCTTCCTTGCCGATTTTTAGAGCCTTCGGGACGTCGAGGTCAACGAGCAGCGCCGAGGCGACCTCGTGCTCGGCCACTTCTCGATCCCCCGAAGTTTCCCCGTGGC
>OBLU010005546.1_pt1 | contig 11295 bp, 9 predicted proteins | sample 1518681 | NCBI WGS metagenome assembly OBLU01 (sample SAMEA3539304, study PRJEB22396) | soil metagenome | biome: tundra; feature: field; material: soil | place: USA | collected 2010-05 | depth 0.15 m
CATTTTGCAATGTGCATGGATCAAGGTAGAGGAACCCGGCAGGTAAGCGGCCCGCGACGTCATGTGACCTCACCTCGGCCACATGACAGGTAGGCCGGCGGCCCAGAGCCGGGTGCCCATTCCAGCCCCGCGAGCTGACTGATGCCAGGAAACGGGCGGGCCGGGCGGCGGCGTGAGCCGTCCCCGGGCTGTCACTGGCCGCGGGACCAGGGTCCCCCGTCCTGGTACCGGCCGGTGGTAAAGGCAGCGGCGCGGGGACCGGCCAGCCCTCGCGCCCCCTGCTACCGATTACCAGGCGCAGGAGCCGAGATCGTGCGATGAAGGGAGCCTTACGGAATGACTCGAGCAAGAGCGGGCGAGCCGAGTCTGCGGCGCCAGCCGTGACCAGGCCGCTGATGGTCGGAGAACCGTGGCCCCCTGGGGCGCCTGGCATGCATGGCTTGCGGCTGGTGATCGGCGTGGACGGTGACCCGCGCGCATGGGTGCGGGTGGCGAACGCTCTGCTCGGTGTGTCTTCCTGGCCGTCCCCGTCACGTCCCAGATGACCTGGCTATGTGGGCGTGGCTGGTGCCCGACCATAGGGTGCCGATGACGAGGGATTCCCGGGCGGTTTCCACGACCTCGCTGGTGATGGTGTGCAGGTTGTTGATCTTCAGGATGCGGGCGATCTGGTCGAGCGCAGGCTAACCGCCGACCGCATAGCGCTTCGTTACAGCACCAATGCGCTGCGGCCGGCCGGGCCTGACGCCGGAACCGTCGTTCATGTTGCCGTTCACGCGGTGATCCTTTTCATCTGGCCGACGGCGCGCTAGGAGGCCTTGCCGCATTCTTCTGAGTGCGGGAGCCTGGTCAGCGGGAAGAGCGCCGGCAGGTCTTGCTGCCGGTAGCTGTCCAGGTTCACCGGATTGTGTTGCAGGGCGTTGCGGCGCTGCAGTTCCTTCCAGTACACGGGATCAAGAAAGATCGCCGGGTTCCACCACGACGACGTCAGGTCCTGGGGCTGGCCCAGGTACAGGGCGGCGTCGATGAGCGATCCGAGCCGAAAGCCGCACCTGCGGTTAGTCTGCGGGCCGTGCGGGCTCTCCTGGACGTCGGGAGAAAACAGGCCAGCGTCCACGGAGCCGAGCCAGGTGCCCGCGGTCGGGACGGCTGTGTCCCGGGGATACCGGGAGAACCTTTTGGCCAGGCCACCGGGATCTCCGGCCAGCGGCAGGAAATCGGCGATCAGGTACGGCCGCTCGCCGGTCTGCCGCTCGATCAGGCCAGCCAGTGAGCCGCCATGGGTCAGATGGTCCAGGCCGTAGCAGATCAGCGCCCGGCGGCCCTTGTCCAGCACCTGGGACCGCACCACCGATGCTGCATGAGTATCGCGCTGCGGGCCGGCGATGGCGCGAAGCTGAGTAAAGTTCGTGATCTTCGACCAGTCGAGGGGCGGGTCGCCCAGGAGCACGCGGATCTGCCTGCCCGCGGGCAGCGGCGCGTTGACAGCCCGCACCGTCCGGTGGAACTGCTCGTACACCGGCTCGTCCCAGGTCGCCAGGGGAGATTGCGTGGTGTTACGCCATACCAGGCGCAGGTCGGCGTTGGCGACCGGCTGGCCGGCGATGAACCGGTCGATCGTGGGCTGGTAGAGCGCGTTGCCGAACTCCACCACGATGTCATCGACCACCCCGGGCAGCCGCGGGTCGGTGAGCAGCAAGGTCAGGGCGTCGTGGTGGTTCTGCAGGTTATGTGCCTCGCCCAGGCCCACCAGCCGGTGCGTCTTGAATGCCTCCAGGACCGTATCCGCGAGGCCTCGTCCGCCCGATGCGCCACGCTGCGGACTGGCCGTCTTACCGCCGGCTCCGGCGCAGCCTGCTGCCAGCCCGGCCACAGAAGTGGCTCCCAGCCCAGCCGCAGCGGCATTCATGAACGTGCGCCGGCTCAGTCCCGACATGGACGGCTCAGCTGCCGGTGCACGCCGGGCTGGCTTGGACCAGGGCGATCCCGAGCTGGTGCTGGCCCGGGCCGTGCGCGTACCCGGCACCGTTGCCGACCTGCAGGCCCACGCCGGCGCCGCGCGGGAGGGCCGAGGGATGGATGATCACGATGGTGGAGTGATTCCCGGGGTGGGCGGGGCGTATTCCCTGCAGCACCTTGTGATACAGGGCCTGACTGCCGTCGTATCCCCGGCACGGGTTCGGCTGACCGCGGCGGGAGGGGGAGAAGCGGACGCTGGCCGGTACGCCATCGGCGCGGAGCGTGGCTTGCAGCCCGGCCGGATCACGTAGCTCGCGGATGGTGACAGAGATACTGCCATTGGCCAGCTTGGCCACCGTCCACGCCGCCAGCCGGACACCGGGCTGACTGCTGCCCTGGTGGCTGCCGCCCGGCACCAGCGCGGTCACGGCGAGGGCCGCCGCGGCCACTACGGCAAGCGCTCCGGCCGCGCCGGGAATCCGGCGACGGGCGCGCACCGCGCGGCTACGGCTGACGATCTGCTCCACCGGTGTGCTCGAATGAACGTCGGTGAAGGATTCCCGCACCGCTGTCATCAGTTCCTCGTCGTTCATGATGGGCTCTCCTGCTGTCGTTCGGGGATAAGGTCATCTCGCAGCGCCGCGATGGCACGGGCCAGATGCGCCTTGACCGTGCTGGGCGCGATGCCGAGCACCTCCGCGGTGCGGCCGGTATCCAGGTCGAGGAACAGCCGAAGGGCGACGACCTGCCGTTGCCGGCCAGGCAGCCGCAGCAGGGCCGCCATGATCCTCGGGTCGACCGCGCTGTCGGATGCCCCGCTGATTGCGGGCAGGCCCGCGATCGTTCCTGGGTCTGGCACCGATACCTCCCGGCGGCGGCGCCGCCACCGGGAGATGTTCACGTTCAGCGCAGTGCGGACCACCCACGCCACTGGCGCGGGATGCCTGCTGACCGTGCTCCATGATGCACACGCCCGGGCAAAGGCCTCGTCCACAAGATCCTGCGCCGTGTCCTGGTCAGCGACGCTGATCAGGACGGTGCGGAGGCAATCATCCTTGGACCTGCGGTAGAACTCCGCGAAGTCCATTCGCTGGGTACCCACACCCACTCAACGCACAACCGCCCGCCGGGGACTACACGGCTCACGCTCTCCATCGGGTACCCACCGTCGGTGCCGACCGGGGCGGAAGATGTGGGTATCAGTCGGCATATCAGCACGGGAACCGCGGTTCCCGCAGCGGCTCGTTGGCAATGCCGACGAGCTCCCCCGAGCGCGCCCGGCTCTCTTCGGTGCGCCCATCGTGACGCCGCCCGGACTGCGTCGGTGCGATCGAGTTCTAGCGGCGCTTCCCATGATCATTTTGCCGGATGTCCGTTTGGGGATCGCTCACCGGACGCCACCCAGACATCACCGCGGCGCGCGGCGGTCATGCCCGCGATCTTCTCAGAAAACGGCGTCAGTGACGTTGCTGAACACGCCGGTTCTTGAAGGAGTTTTTGAAGGCGCGTCGGCTACTTGTCGGGGGCGCTTGGCGATCTTCAGGAAACCATCGATTGCTGAAGATCACCAAGCCACCAGCGACTCCGCGCCCGCACTGCGATCGCCGTGACCGCCCGCTCCGGCCGCAGCAGCGCCTGGGCTCGGAGTCATATCACGGCGGTATATCGCCGTGGAATTGACGCCGAGGACGCGGGCAGGCCCATTACCAGCCTCCGCTGTCGCCGCCGTAGAGTCGCTGAGAAAACCTCGGTGATCGTGCCGTCGGGAACCGCTATAAGGAACTGCTGCTAACGCGGCCTTTACGAAGGTCGTTAACCCTGCGATTGGATGATGGCCGCGCCGTTCCGGCGGTGGTGGCGGTGGGGCGTGCTCATGATGAATGCACTGGTTTGAGTTGCAGGCCCCATTTGACGCCGCCGTAGATGTCGATGATGCCCTTGCCGGCGTGGTCTTTTCGCCCGGTGTCGTGGACGAGGAAGCTCTCGGCCATGGAAGGGGCTGAGAGGGCTGGCGAGTCTTTGCCGTTTCCTTTGCCCTTTCCTTCGGCGATGCCTCCGGTGGGGGCACCGTAGAAGCTGCACGCCTGCTTGCCGTAGACGGACGTGAGCCCGCCGGGGAAGTAATAGGGACAGGCGCGCTGGCGGAACTCGGTGGATGACTTTCCCACTGCGTTAGAGACCTCGATCCACCTGAGATCGGCGGTGATCGGAGGATCGCTGGAGGATGGGTCGGGCTCGTAGACCATGAACAGGTCGCTGCCGTAGGTGAGCTGCTTGCGGGTTGCGGTCGGCTCGGTAACCTTCACGCCGTAGGACTGCACGCTGATCGCGGTGCGGCCGCTGAACCCGCCGCGGTAGCGGAACGAGTACCAGGCGCCCCATGCCTTCTCGAGGGTGTTTTTGAAGTCGATTGTCGGGTCCGATGGCTCGGGTTCGTAGACCGGGTCCGGAGCCTTCGTTTTCTGCCCGAACGGAAGCAGGCTGACCTCGTACGGAGTGTCGCGGAGGGTGAACCGCACCGAGCCGACGTGCCCGCCGATGGTGACCCCGACCCCGTTGCGGAGATTCCCCTGCTCCGGCGGCCAGCCGGTCGGCTGGCTCGGCCGGTAGTCGGTCACGAGGTGGCCTGCCGGGCGCAGGAGCGGCGGCGCGGCGCTGTGAGCGGGCGCGGCGAGCGCTGTGGCGGGCCTGAGCAAGGGAGTGCCCGCGGCCGCTAGGCCGAGCGCTCCGGCACCGTGCAGCAGCGCGCGGCGTGCGATCCTCGGCTCGTCTGCCGGTCCTGATGCGCTCACCGGGTCACCTCCTGTAGCTGCCAGCCGTACTTGAGGCCGGCGAAGATCTCGATCACGTCCTTGCCCGCTGCATCCCTGGTCGCGGTGTCGCGGGCGAGGAACACCTCGGCGAGGTACCGGGCCGACAGAACGCGATTGTCACTGCTTTGTGTTAGCTGCGCGGTGACGGGATTGTCGAAGTTGAACACCCGGGTGCCGAGGATCGATATCAGCCCGCCGCTGATGAAAGCCGGGTTCGGGCACTCGGTGTTGTCCACGTAGGGCGCAGATCCCGGGCCGCCCGCACCCGTCCACCGCGCGACCTGGATCCATCCAAGCTGCGCCTCGGCGCGGGGATCACCGGCGTGCACGTCGGGCTCGTAGACCAGGTACAACTGGGCACCGAAGCTCAGCTGCTGCGGCGTGGCGAACACGCTGTAGCACTGCACCCGGAACTCGTTGTGGCCCGTGAGCCCGTCGCGGTAGCGAAACGAGTACCAGGCGCCGAACTTGCGCTCCAGCGTGCGCCGGAACGCGACCGCCGGGTCTGAGGGCCCGGACTCGTAGACCGGGTTGCGGGAGCTGGCCGGCTGGCCGAGCGCCAGCAGGCTGATCTGGTAGCGGCGGCCGGCGAGCGTGAACTCCTTAGAGGAGTGGTGGCCGCCGATCGTCTTGCCCCACTCCCATCCGGTCCACTGGCTCGGGCGGTAATCAAGCACCAGGTGCGCGTGTTGGCTGCTGTTCATGCCGCCCTTTGTACGCGAGCGACGGTTGCGGACGCGTGACGCAGTAACGTTTTTGCAACCCGCGACCGGGCATCCTGAGGGCTCGCGCCGCGGCGGCTGAGCGAGCGGAATCCGAGCCCGCGCTGCTCGGCGGAGAAGCGCTCCCTGCCGGTTATGGGCACGATGCTCGGTGTGTTTGTCATGCGGGGCGGTCGCCCGGTCCGCCGGTTACGGCGCGTTCTCGTTGCGATGGCCGGCTGTTGCATGCCGACTGAAACGGTGTGGCGTCGTGCTGAGATTAGTGCCATTGCCTGTCTTGGGCGGCTGGATGATGAGGGAAGCTGACCGTGATATCGAGCCCGCCGCCGGGTTTGGGCGTTGCGGACAGGTCCGCGTCGTGGGCGTTGGCGATGGCCTGGACGATCGACAGGCCAAGGCCGAGTCCGTCGCCGGGCGCTGCCGGGTCGGGGCTGAGCCGTTCGAAGGGCTGGAACAGCCGGTGCAGGTCGTCTGCGGTGATGTCCGGCCCGGTGTTGGCCACGGTCAGGTAAGGACGGCCGGCCTGGCTGCCGACGGCCACGTTGATCAGGCCGCCGGGGATGTTGTGCCGGAGCGCGTTGTCGGCCAGGTTCGCCATCAGCCGGGCGGCAAGCCGCGAGTCGCCGCCGGTGGTGGCGGGGGCGATGGCCGCGGTCACCTGCAGGCCGCGGCGGTCGATTTCGGGCTGGCGGGCGCTGAGGATTTCTGTGGCGATGGCCGCCAGGTCGACTGGTTCGCGGTGGTCCAGGCCGCGTTCGCTGCGGGCCAGCAGCAGTAGCGCCTCGATCAGCCGTTCCTGCTGGTCGGCGACCTCGATGGCATCGCGGGTGGTTGCCCGGAACGATTCGATGGTGGCGCTAGGGTCGGTCAGCGCCGCCTGCAGCAGCGCCCGGCTGACGGTCAGCGGGGTGCGCAGCTCGTGGGAGGCGTGGGAGATGAACCGGCGCTGGGCGTCGAACGCGCCGGCCAGCCGGGCGACCAGGTCGTCGAAGGTATCGGCGAGCCGCTTGAGCTCGTCGTCAGGCCCGGCCAGGGCGAGCCGCCGGTCCAGGCTGGTGGCGGAGATCTGGCGGGCGGTCTCGGTGATCGTGCGCAGCGGTCGCAGCACCCGCCCGGCGACGATCCAGCCGAGCCCGGTCGCCAGGATCGCGGTGATCGCCAGCGCGATCCCGGAGTAGATCAGCAACTGGTGCATCTCGGCGGCATGCTGGCTGGCTACCAGGGCCTGCAGCCCGGCCGGCGGGGAACCGCCGTGCGCTGGCCCGGGCCCGCCCCGGGGTCGCAAGCATGCCTGCGTGATGCCAGTCCTGCCGGCGGCGTGCCGCAGCGGCAGCCGGAAGCAGTCCGCCGAGCTGAAGTTGGAGACCAGGGCGTAGGTGATGGCCAGCAAGACCGTTCCGCAGGCCAGGAACAAGCCGCTGTAGATGGCGGTCAGGCGCAGCCGGATCGTCCGCCGGGGCAGCCCGTCTCGCAGAGCCAGCCCGGCCAGACGGCGCAAGCGCCCAGGCGGGCTCATATCCGGTAGCCGGCCCGGGACACGGTCTCGATGAGCGGCGGGTCGCCGAGCTTGGATCGCAGTCGGCTGATCGTGACCTTGACGGCGGTGCTGGCCGGATCGGCGTACTCGTCCCATGCTCGGTCGAGGATTTCTTCGGGTGAGACGACCGCGCCCCGGGCACCGAGCAGCAGTTCCAGGACGGCGAACTCCTTCGGGCTCAGCGCTAGCGGCCGGCCGGCCCGGGAGGCCACCCGGCGGGCTGGGTCGAGCCGCAGGTCGCCGCTGGCCAGCAGCGGAGGCAGGGCCGGGAGGGAGCGGCGGGCCAGCGCCCGGATCCTGGCGATCAGCTCGGCGAAGTCGAACGGTTTGGGCAGGTAGTCGTCCGCGCCGAGGTCCAGGCCGTCCACCCGGTCCTCGACCGCCCCTGACGCAGTCAGCATCAGGATCCGGCTCTGGCAGCCGCTATCAGCCAGCCAGCGGCAGACGTCGTCGCCGTGCACTCGCGGCAGGTTCCGGTCTAGCACGATCACGTCATAGACCGCCGCCGCCGCGTGGTCGAGCGCGTCCTGGCCGTCGAACGCGACGTCAGCGGCCATGCCCTCGCGGCGCAGCACAGTCGCGATCGTCGTGGCCAGCCGGGGATGGTCCTCGACCACCAGAACCCGCATCCGCCCTCCCCCATCGCGATCCGCCCTTACCCAGCATGCCCGATGCGCGGTTGCGGTCTGGTTACAGCGTGACCCCAGCGCAACGGCCCGTCTCGTAGCGTCGGGCCGCAACGCACTCCGGCGGGCTCCAGGAGGGACGGCAAGCCGTGACCATGATGTTCACCTACCTGCGGCGCGAGCTGCAGCCCCGGTCCGGTACCAGACGGTGGGTGCTGTGGCTGGAGGTGGCGCTCGCGGTCGTCGCCTTCGCCGTGCTGTGCGTCCTGGTGCTCACGAAGGCGCCGTTGCTGGTCGAGCCGGACGATCAGGCCTACCGGGGATCGATCGTCGCCCTTACCGACGGGTACTGGCTGACTCTGTCTACGGCTCAGTACCACGCCGTGGCCGCGCAGGCGGGAAGCATGGGAGGCTTGAACCACCCATCCGGCGCTGGCGGGGGAATCGCGCAGTGGGTCCGGCTGGCTGACGGCCGCTGGATCTCCCAGAAGGATCCGGGGTTCCCGTTCCTTGCCGCCGTGTTTCAGGCGCTGGGGATCATCCGGTGGGCGCAGTTGTTCTATGGCGCGCTGGGCTGCGCGGGCCTGTTCATCGGGGCGCGGCGGTGGCTGGGCCGCTTCGGCGGCGCGGCGGCGGTCGGCCTGTACTGCTCATCGGGAGCGGCGCTGCTGTTCGCGTGGCGGGAGTACATGCCCACCTTCGTCGAAGCATCGCTGATCGCCGCGGGCACCGGCTTGCTGCTGTGGGCGATGCTGGCCACCGAAGCACCGGCACGGCGCCGTACCTGGGTGGGCCTGGCGGCGTTCATCGCCCTCGAGGCCGCAGCGTTCTCGCGGTACACCAACATCGTCGTCCTGGCCTGCGCGGTCATCACGGTGCTGATCGCCTGGCGGAGGGGCCGCGCCGGATTGCCGCTGAGGGCCCTGTGGTGGTGGGCCGGCTCGGTCGTCGTCTTCGGCGCGGGAGTGGCGGTCTTCAACAGCCTCGTCTACGGCGGGCCGCTGAAAACCGGATACCGGCCTGGCGAGATCACCTTCGCGCTCTCGGCCATCGGAGCCAACCTGCGCTACATGCCAGCGCACCTGATGAGCGCGATGCTGTTCCTCGTTATCGGCTTGCTGGCGCTGGCCTGGATCACCGGCGCCTGGGCCTGGTCCCGGCGCGCATCGGCAGCCGGTGGGCAGCGGGCGCAGGCCCGGCGTGACCCGCTCGTCGCAGTTGCCCTCTTCGCGAGCTGGCTGGCGGTGTGGGGGCTCTACGCCGCCTACACCTGGACCGCGCATCCGTTCGGCGGAACCCTGCAGTCGGTCCGCTTCTACGTTCCCGCCCTCGGTGCCATATCACTGCTGGGCGCTTGGCTGGTAACGCGGGTGCCCGGCCAGCGGGCAGGCCGGGCGACACTGGCAGCTATCGTCGTCGTCCTCGTGATCGCGGGAATGTTCACCCTCGGCGCACGCTCCTACAACGACATGCTGTCCGTCAACGGCGGCTCCGTCGCCAAGATCTGCGGCGGCCGACGGCCCGCTCCGGTGGTCCGGCAGAATGGCCCGGGAACCGGCAAGCCTCCCGCCGGCCATCCCGTCCGCTGCGCGCCTCCTTCGGGTGGACCGCGCCGCGCCGCGCCACGTGGAGGCTGACCGCGGCTGCCCCAGGCGCCCGGCCATGACCACGAACCCTAGGCGCCACGCGTTCAACCCGAGTTAGCTCAAGTTCCGGGGCTCGTGGAACTGGGGGTGCTGAAAGCGGTCGCGCGACAGCGGCTGGCCGCCGGCCAGGACGAGCTGGATCTAGGCTGGATGCCGGCGCGCCGGGCGGGCCGCTGCCGAGGGTCGGCGTGACGCAACTGGGGCCGATTGGCAACTAGTAAGCGTGGACTGCACGACAGCACTGCCACTGCGTCAGCCGCTGAACCCACCCGAGCCTGAGGGCCCGCTGGCACGCGGCAACGCGGCCGTCGAGTTCGAGCGAGTGTACCGGGCAGGGGTGACGCGGTGACCGCGTTCTTCGCCCGGCACAGCGTCGCTCCTCAGACCATGGCTGATCTCACCGCGGACACCTTCGTCCAGGGATCATCTCCTCCCGCACCGTCGATCCGGGCAAGGTCACCACGCGTGCCCGGTGTTCGGCATCGCCCGGCGGGTCTACGCCGTGCACTGCGAGGCATGCAGCCGGCAGCGCAGCGGCTGGACGCCGCCGATCGCGCCGTGGTCGAGCTGGTGGACCTGGCAGGGCTTCGGCCGAAGGAGGCGGCCAGCGTGCTCGGCGTCGCGCCCGGCACGGCACAGATGCGGCTGATGCGGGCACGCGCCAGGCTGCCCGGGGCAACCGGCAGAACGATGACAGCTGAGCACCGGAGATGACGATGACCAAGTTCGAAGACCAGCTTTTCGCCGACCTGATGCGGGAATACGGGCCGATGTTGCAGTCCATGCAGCGGCCTGCGGCCACCCGCCGACGGCCACCGTCTCGGTCACGGCCCAGGTGGCGGCACGCGGGCAAGGGGTATCTGGTGCGCGATGTGCCGGCCGCGCCCGCGAGGCGACGCTAACAGGCACGTGTTACACGCGTGCGCGTTGCGAGAAGCCTGGACGGGCCGGCGGCTGTTCTGCTTGGGTGCGGTCAGCTGTGCTGGCAGATTGCCCCTGGGCGGGATCAGGGGCTTCGCGCCGGACAGCGCCATCGCCATCGGCCTGCGGACCGCATCGATGCGCTGGATGAGCCGCTGGCCAATACGGAACCTGCTGGCCGGGCAGTTCGCCAAAGCTGCCGACATCGAGCTCCCCGACTACACCCCCCGGGCCAGACGGTAGATCAGTTACTACGTTCGCACATATTAAGGACACTCTGTACTCGAAGCGGCACTGGCGCACGCAACGCGGAGAGCCGCAAATATTTGACGCTCTGTATCAGCGCAGACACCCGGCCGCCCCCGCCGGGCCACCACAATGTGCAACCGTAGCCGACCGAAACCGTTAGCCGTCATCGAGCAGTTACAAGCGACTCGCCCATGTAGGCATCGCGGATAACTAGCCTGCCGGGAGATGCCGCTGCCCGGCGCCGGAGGTCACGATGTCGCACGAACCCGCGCTGCACTCAGCCCGGCATAGCTATCACAATGTGAGTTCACATCGATGAGCGTGCGAGATTCGGCGAACCCGCGCGCTTCGCCCGGAGGCCACCTCGAGCCGGCTGATACGACACTGATCGGCGCGGCAGCGCGCGAGCTGGCGGAGGAGACCGGTGTCGACCCAGGCAAGGTCTTCCCAGCGTCGCAGACCCCCGTCTACATCGAGTATGGCCGGGTTCCGGCACGACCGGAGAAGGACGAGCCGGATCACTACCACCTCGATATCGGGTACTCCTTCGTGACGGCGGATGCGGACGTCGGGGGCATCCAGGAGTCCGAGGTGCGGGGTGCGGGGTGGTACCCGCTCGCCGTGGCCGAGCGCCTTGTCGGGCGCCGCATTGCGCGAGCAGTCAGCGCGCCGGCCCGGATCGGTTGACCGGGCCCTGTTGAACGCTTCCGGTAGGCAGCGGCACCGGATCGCGGCCTGAGCCGACGTCGGCCGAGCTGTGGTGTCCGCTCACTCGAAGGACGGTTTGCGGTCCCGGCTCCGCTTGAGCTCGAAGAAGCCGTC
>OBLU010005547.1_pt1 | contig 11295 bp, 8 predicted proteins | sample 1518681 | NCBI WGS metagenome assembly OBLU01 (sample SAMEA3539304, study PRJEB22396) | soil metagenome | biome: tundra; feature: field; material: soil | place: USA | collected 2010-05 | depth 0.15 m
CTCTTTCCCTACACGACGCTCTTCCGATCTCATTGCGGCGGCGGCCGTCGCCGCCCGTCCCCTGGGTTGAGACATCGACTCTCCCTTCTCCCTCGGGTGGCCCGGTCCACGCGCCCGGCCACGCGCGTTCCGGGAGTGTACAGAGGGCGTGGCGACGGCAGGAGGCGGTGGTCCGATGATCGCCGCCATCGACAGGGCGCCCTCCCTCCCCATTCCGCCTGTCTACACTCGACCCCATGAGGGCCTTCCTGGCGGTCCCTGTCGGCCCGCCCGCCCACGCCCTGATCGCAGCGGAGCTCGTCCGGCTACGCGACCGGGTGGCCGGCGTGCGTTGGGTGGACCCGGCCACGGTCCATGTCACCCTCCATTTCTTCGCCGAGCTGCCCGAGAATCGGATGCGGACGGTGGTCGACGCGGTCGGCGCCGTCGCCACCGCTGAGCCACCCTTCGCGCTTGCACTCGGCGACCTTGGCAGCTTTCCCGCGGGCTCGCGGGCGAGGGTCCTCTGGCGGGGTCTCGCCGAGGCGTCGGCTGACCTCGAGCGGCTGGCCGCACGGGTGCGGGCGGCCGTTGCCGCCTGCGATTTCGAGATCAACCCCCGCCCGTTCCGCGCTCATGTGACGCTCGGCCGGCCGGGATCGGGTTTCGACGACCAGGCATGGCAGCACGAGGCTCGGCAGTCCCCGGCGGCGGCCGCCTTCAGCGCCGATCGCGTGATCCTCTACGAGTCCCGCGGCGGTCGCCATCACGTGCGGGAGACCCGTCTCCTCGCCGCAGACCAGGCAGTCGTCCGATGAACCCGGTCCCGGTCGCCTGGCTGTCGCTGCCCGAGTTGCGCCGTCGCCACAGCTACAAGTGGCGCGCCTACCCGCCGGACATCCTTCCCGCCTTCGTGGCAGAGATGGACATCCAACTCGCCCCGCCGGTGGCAGGCGCGCTCGCCACGGCGATCGCGGACGGGGATACGGGGTACGCCGCCCGGGACCCTGAGCTGGCCCAAGCGGCGGCGGCCTTTCAGGCGGCACGCTTTGGCTGGGGCCCCGATCCGGCCGGGGTCACCCTCATCCCCGATGTCATGGCAGGGGTCGCCGAGGTGCTGCGCCGTGCGGTGCCGCCGGGAAGCGGAGTGGTCATCAACACCCCGATCTACCCGCCATTCTTCAACCACATCCGGGAGGTGGGATGCCAGGTGGTCGAGGCCCCGCTGGCGCGGGACGGTGCCGGCTACAGCCTTGACCTCGACGTCGTCGAGGCGGCGTTCGCCGCCGGTGCCCGCGCCTACCTGCTCTGCAATCCGCACAATCCCACGGGGCTGGTGCTCGGGCCGGACGAACTACGCCGCGTCGCCGAACTGTCGGAGCGGTTCGACGTCCTCGTTCTCGCCGACGAGATCCATGGGCCTCTGACGCTGCCAGGCGCTCGCCACGTGCCCTATCTCTCCCTGCCCGAAGCACGGGACCGTGGCGTCACCTTCGTCTCGGCCTCCAAGGCGTGGAACATTCCCGGTCTCAAGTGCGCGCACACGATGACCGCCTCGACGCCGATGCGCGCGCTCATCTCCCGTCTGCCCGATGACATCGCCTTCCGCGCCGGCAACCTCGGCCTCATCGCCTCTCGCGCCGCCTACGAGGTGGGCGCTCCCTGGTTGGATCAGGTCCTCGATCTCATCGACGGCAACCGGCGGCTGATGGCCCGCCTGCTGGCGGAGCGGATCCCCGAGATCGGCTACGTGGCTCCGCGCGGGACCTATCTCGCCTGGCTCGACTGCACCCGGCTCGAACTGGCGGTTGAGCCGGCGGAAGTCTTCCGGAAGCGCGGCCGTGTGGCCCTGGGCAGGGGTTCCGCCTTCGGGCTGCAATCCCGGGACTTCGTCCGCGTCACCCTGGCCACCGACCCGGCGATCCTCACCGAGATCGTCGGGCGAATGCGGGCCGCCCTCGACTGAGGGTGGATCGGGTGCCTCAGCGTACCCGCGGGTCCGCCAGCTCGGTGTCGATGCCGTACTGCTCCAGCGCAGCCGCCACTGCGTGTCGCGGAATCGCCCCGGCTCGCGCCAGACCGTCGAGAACGGCCACGGTCACGTGCTCCGCGTCCGTCTCGAAGTGGCGGCGCAGCGCCTCCCGCGTGTCGCTGCGCCCGAAGCCGTCGGTTCCCAGGGGGATGAAGTCCTGGGGCAGGAAGCGCGCCACCTGGTCACTCACCGCCTTCAGGTAATCGGTGACGGCCACGATGGGCCCGGGACGGTCCTGCAGCTGCTCGGCGATGTGCGCCACCCGGGGCTCCTGGTCGGGATGGAGGCGGTTCCAGCGCTCCACCTCGAGCGCGTCGTTGCGGAGCTGCTGGTAGCTGGTCACGCTCCAGACGTCTGCGGCGACGTCGTGGTTCTCGGCGAGGTGCGTCTGCGCCTGAAGCGCCGCTTTGATCGCCGTGCCGCTGGCGAGGATGGTGGCCTTGTGCGCACGGCCGCTCTCCGACGGCCGGTACAGATAGAGGCCTCGGAGGATGCCCTGGTCGACGCCCTCGGGCTTGGGCGGCATGGCGTAGTTCTCGTTGTAGACCGTCAGGTAGTAGAAGACGTCCTCGCCGTCGACGAACATGCGCTGGATGCCGTCGCGGATGATCACGGCCAGCTCGTAGGCGAAGGCGGGGTCGTAGATGCGCACGTTGGGGAGCGCTGAGAAGAGGAGCGGAGAGTGGCCGTCCTGGTGCTGCAGGCCCTCACCGTTGATCGTGGTCCGCCCGGCGGTGCCACCGAGCATGAAGCCTCTGCCGCGGGCGTCGGCGAAGGCCCAGATGAGGTCGCCGACCCGCTGGTAACCGAACATCGAGTAGAAGATGTAGAAGGGGATCATCGGCTCGCCGAACGTGGCGTAGGCGGTGCCGGCGGCGGTGAAGGAACCCATCGACCCCGCCTCGGTGATCCCCTCCTCGAGCACTTGTCCGTCCTGGGCCTCGCTGTAGCTGAGCACCATATTGGCATCGACCGGCTCGTACATCTGCCCGTGGGCCGCATAGATCTTCACCTCGCGGAAGAGCGCGTCCATGCCGAAGGTGCGGGCCTCGTCGGGGATGATGGGGACGACTCGCTTGCCGATCTCCTTGTCGCGGAGGAGGTTGCGGAGGATGCCGGTGAAGGCGGCGGTCGTCGACGCCGGCCTGTCGCCGGAGCCGGCGAAGGCGTCGGCATACGGCGCCTCCTCGGGGACCTCGATCTGCCGCGGTTGGACGTGCCGTTTCGGCACCGGGCCACCGAGCGCCAGGCGGCGGCTCATCAGGTACTCCACCTCGGCGGACTTCGGGCCAGGGTGGTAGTAGGGAGGCGGTCCGGAGTCCAGATCCTTGTCGGTGATGGGCAGCTCCAGCCGGTCTCGGAAGACCTTCAGCTCGTCGCCCGCGAACTTCTTGATCTGGTGCGTGGCGTTGCGACCCTCGAAGCCCCGCCCCAGCGTCCAGCCCTTGATGGTGTGGGCGAGGATCACAGTCGGCGCGTCCCTCTGCTCCACGGCGAGCTTGTAGGCCGAGTAGAGCTTGCGGTAGTCATGCCCGCCGCGGCGCAGCCGGAGCAACTCGTCATCGTTCAGATGCGCCACCATCTTGCGCAGACGCGGGTCGGGACCGAAGAAGTTCTCCCGGATGTAGGCGCCGCTCTCCGCTGCGAACTTCTGGAACTGGCCGTCGTTGGTGGAATTCATCTTGTTCACCAGAACGTTGTCGACGTCCTGGGCGAGAAGCGGGTCCCACTCGCGACCCCAGATGACCTTGATCACGTTCCAGCCCGCGCCGCGGTAGATCGACTCCAACTCCTGGATGATCTTGCCGTTGCCCCGCACCGGCCCGTCAAGGCGCTGGAGGTTGCAGGAGATGACGAAAACGAGATTGTCGAGGGACTCGCGAGCCGCGATGGGCAGGGCGCCGATCGCCTCCGGCTCGTCGCACTCGCCGTCGCCGAGGAATGCCCACACCCGCGATTGCGACGTGTCGACGACATGGCGGTTGTACAGGTAGCGGTTGAATCGGGCCTGGTAGATGGCGTTGAGCGGCCCGATCCCCATGGACACGGTGGGGAATTCCCAGAACCCGGGCATGAGCCGGGGGTGCGGGTATGAGCTGAGCCCCTTGCCTGCGGTCTCGCGCCGGAAGTGATCCAGCTGATCTTCGGTGAGCCGCCCCTCGAGGTAGGCGCGGGAGTAGATGCCGGGGGCCGCGTGACCCTGGTAGTACACCTGGTCGCCGGGGCGGCCGCTGTCCTTGCCCTGGAAGAAGTGGTTGAAGCCGACCTCGTAGAGCGACGCCGATGAGGCGTAGGTGGAGATGTGGCCGCCGATGCCGTCGAATCTCTTGTTGGCCCGGGCGACCATCACCGCCGCGTTCCAGCGGACGATGCGGCGGACGCGCCGCTCCATCGCCTCGTCGCCGGGGAACCACGGCTCGTCCTCGGGGGGGATGGTGTTGATGAAGTCCGTCTGCACCATCGCCGGGATGCCGACCTGGAGGCGCTTCGCCTGCGCCAGCATCTTTCCGATCACATAGCGGGCACGACTGGCACCCTCGCTGGAGACCAGCGTGTCCAGCGAGTCGAGCCACTCGCCGGTCTCCGCTGGGTCGGTGTCCGGAAGCTGCTGGAGGAAGGCGTCGAAGGTCATCTGTCCTCGCTGTGGGGGGCACTCTGGATGATCCAGCAGAGCCTACTCGCCTCGGCTTCCGCGAGGCCACGAGCGAGGAGGACGGCTGGCCTTCGGCGCCCCCCAACATACGCCTCCCCCTTGCAGCCGTCCCCCCGCGTTCGCTCGCCTAGAGGACCGCCCGGTGTTCCGAGACCGCGAGAGACGGTCGACCCGGGTGCATCTCGATCTCGACGCTGCGACCGCGACGCCTCGCGGTGTCCAGCGCCGCCCCCGCCCTGCGGAGCAGCTCGATCGCGCTCTCGGGGCCACCTCCGTTCACGGCGATGCCGACGTGGGCCTGCATCGACAGCGGGATGTCGGCTTCGAGGATGAAGGGCTCCCGAAGCGACTCGACCAGCCTCTCGGCGACAAGCACCGCATCGGCGGCGCTGTCGAGGTCATCGAGGAGGGCGCCCATCTGGTCCGCGCTGAGACAGGCCAGGGTGTCGGCGGAGCGCACCCGGCGCTGAAGTCGCTTGGCGACCTGGACCAAGAGGTCTTCAGCGGTGCCGGGGCCCATGCCGTCGGCGACGGCGGTCATGGCTCCGGCAAGGTCGATCACCATCACCGCCACGGGGTGGACATACCGCGCCCGCCGGTGGAGGGCATGCTCGATGCGGTCGTGGAAGAGCATCCGGCTGGGAAGGTTGGTGACCACGTCGCGCAGGGAGGCGTCGGCGAAGGCGTCCTCCTGGACCCTTGCGGGCCGGCTGTCGAGGCTCGGGGCGGCGCTGACGTGAAGCACGGCACTAGGCTAAACGCACTGGTCCAGTCAGACGCATCTATATCACCCTCCTGTCATCCCGTATCGGACTCTGCGTACAGTCCGTCAACGGGCCGCTGAAAAGGTCACCGGGACGTGACCGCTTCGGGCCGGCCGCGACGCCTGGCAGGAGGTGTCGGCCGGGACGGCTGCTACCATCGCGACCCGATGGAGCAGACGGTGGAGGCGGCGGTTGCGGTGGGGGACGGACGCGCCGAGATCGACGCTGCCGCCCGCGCCCTGGCGGAGCGCCTGCCGGAGCCGCTGGCCCCGTTCGCCCGGGTCGCCTACAACTATCGCTGGTCGTGGGACCCTGAGGCCGAGGACCTGTTCCAGGTCATCGACCCGCGGCGCTGGGCGCTCTGCCGGGAGAACCCGGTCCGGCTGCTGACCGAGACCTCGGCGGCGGCGCTGCAGCGAGCCGCCGGGGATGGGACCCTGATCGGCCGTGCCGAGGCGATGCTGAGCCGGCTCACCGCCGAGCTGGCGCGGCCGGCCATGACCGGCCGGGCGTCCGCGAGCCACCCCGTCGCCTTCCTCTGCGCCGAGTTCGGCATCCACAAGTCGCTCGCCATCTACGCCGGCGGGCTGGGCGTCCTCGCCGGGGACATCCTCAAGGAGGCGTCGGACCAGGCCCTGCCGCTCGTCGGCGTGGGACTCCTCTACCGCGAGGGCTACTTCCTCCAGCGCATCGACTCCAGCGGCTACCAGCACGAGTACTGGCACGCGGTGGACCCGGAGCGCCTCCCCGCCGTCCTCGTCCTGGGCCGGGACGGCAATCCGCTCACCGTCACCGTGCCCCTGCGTGGACGCGACGTTACCGTGCAGGTCTGGCGTGTCGACGTCGGCCGGACCCCGCTCTATCTTCTCGATGCCGACCGCCTGGAGAACAGCCGGGTCGATCGCTGGATCACCGGACGCCTCTACGTCGCCGACCGGGCCATCCGCCTCGCCCAGTACGCCTTGCTCGGAATCGGGTCGGTGCGGGCGTTGCGGGCCATGGGGATGGATCCCTGCATCGTCCACCTCAACGAGGGCCATGGAGCCCTGGCGCCCCTCGAGCTGGTGCGCGACGAGATCCTCGCCGGGCGCGACCATGCCTTCGCCTTCGCCTCGGCTCGGGAGAGGACGGTCTTCACCACCCACACGCCGGTCGCGGCCGGCAACGAAGGCTACGACGTCGGTGAGATCGAGTCGGTGCTCGGTGACTATCCCGCCGAGGTCGGCCTGGATCGAGAGGGCTTCCTCCAGCTGGGACGGACGCACCCCGACAACCCCCATGAGCCCTTCGTGATGACCCCGATGGGCATCAAGATGAGCCGCTTCGCCAACGGCGTGAGCCGCCGTCACGGTGAGGTGGCGAGGCAGATGTGGCAGCCGCTGTTCCCTGAGCGTCCGGCCGACGCCGTTCCGGTCAGCTACGTCACCAACGGAGTCCACCTTCCGACCTGGATGTCGACGCCGATGCGCCGTCTCCTCGACCGCCATTTGGGCGAGGGGTGGGAGAAGCGAGCCGCCGACCCGGAGACCTGGCAGGCTGTCGACGGCATCCCGGACAGCGAGTTGTGGGAGGTGCGGAACCTGCAGCGCATCGCGTTCCTCTTGGCGGCCCGGGACATGACCATCGCCAACCGCCTGGCGAGGAGCGATTCGCGGGAGGACGTGGAGGCCGCCGAAAGGGGCTTCCATGACGGCGCCTTGACCATCGGCTTCGCCCGGCGCCTGGCCACGTACAAGCGGCTGTATCTGCTCAGCATGACCCCGCAGCGAATCACCGACCTCCTCGCCGACCCCGATCATCCTGTCCAGCTCTTTGTCGCCGGCAAGGCCCACCCCAACGACGAGGAGGGCAAGCGCTCGCCGCAGGGACTCTTCGCCCTCAAGCAGAGCCCGCCCGGTGCCGAGCGCGTGAGCTTCCTCGACAACTACGACCTCGGCATTGCCGCCCAGATGGTGGCGGGGTGTGATCTCTGGATCAATCTACCCCGCCCACCTCTCGAGGCGAGCGGCACCAGTGGCATGAAATCCGCCATGAACGGCGGCCTCAACCTTTCCATCCTCGACGGCTGGTGGGTCGAGGGCTTCGACGGCGACAACGGTTGGGGGCTGCCGGGGGACGTCATCTTCGACACTCACATCCAGGATGAGCGGGACAGCGCCGCTCTTTTCGACGTCCTCCAGAACGAGGTCGTGCCACTCTTCTACGAGCGCGACGCGGCCGGCGTTCCCCATGGCTGGATCGCCATGATCAAGCGGTCCCTGAAGACCATCGGGCCCCGTTTCTCGGCGACCCGGATGCTCGGCGAATACATCGACGAGGCCTACGAGCTTCGCCGGCCGGTGGACTGAGGCGATGCTCCGCGAGCCGGAGCGCCACGCCTCCGCGATGCCGGGGGCGGCACCCGTCGTGCCGGGGATCGCCAGGACCCTGAACGGATGGATGGGGAAGAGCACCGGCCCGGCTTTCGTGCCGAAGGTGCATCGCTGGCTGTACGAGCGCAGCGCCGGCCGGCTCGGGCACGGCATCATCGGCGTGCCCGCACTGCTCCTCCACACGACCGGCCACCGCACCGGCCTCAGGCGCACCGCCGCCCTCGTCTACGGCCGCGACGGTCGTGCCTTCGTCGTGGCCGCCTCCAATTACGGCGGCGATCACAACCCCGCCTGGCTCGACAACGTTCGATCCAACCCGCGCGTGCAGCTGCAGGTCGCCCGCCGGCAGTTGGTGGCGGAGGCCCGCATCGTCGAACACGACGACGCCGACCACGCACGGCTCTTCGCGCTGATGAATCGCATCAACCACGACCGCTACGACCATTACCAGGCCAGAACTGCGAGGCGGATCCCGCTGGTCGTGATCAGCGTGGCAGAGGGCGCGTAGAGAGGTTCAGGGCGTGCCGGCCCCGGCCAGAGCGGGAGAGCTCAGCCGGCGATGCCGGCCGATGTCACGGCGAGGAGCTTCTGCACGCCGCTGCGGGCTCCCCCAGGGTCACGGAACACAGCGGTCCCCGCCACCAGCACGGTGGCGCCAGCGGCGGCGCAGGCGGCGGCGGTGAGGGCGTCGACACCGCCGTCGACTTCGAGCTCGACGGGGACACCCTGGGCATCGATCTCCCGCCGCAGCTCGGCCACCTTGACGAGGGTCCGGCGGATCAGGGTCTGGCCGCCGAAACCGGGATCGATGGTCATGACCAGGGCGAGATCCATCGCCTCCAGGACGTCCTGAAGCGCCACCGTCGGAGTGCTGGGGTTGATGGCGGCCCCGGCGCGGCAGCCGAGGTCGCGAATTCCGGTCAGCGTGCGGTGGAGATGCGGACAGGTCTCCCAGTGGACGGTCATGGCGTCGGCGCCCGCCTCCGCGAAGGTGCGCAGATGACGGTCGGGCTCGCGGATCATCAGATGGACCTCGAAGGGAAGCTCTGTCTCACCGCGGAGGGCACGGAGCGTCTCGGTGCCGAAGGTGAAGTTGGGGACGAAGTCGCCGTCCATGACGTCGATGTGCAGCCGGTCGGCGCCGCTCCCCTCCAGCGCATGGACCGCATCTGCCAGGCGGGCGAAGTCGGCGGCGAGCAGGGAGGGGGCGATGGCGATGCCGTTGAGGCACCGGGAGAAGGTTCGGGGCATGGCCGAAGGGTAGCGCGAAATCGGACATCCGCCACGCAGAAGTCGCTAGAGACTTGCGGCCGCTTGCGCGTCGAGGAACCAGTGCAGCTCCCCGTCGGTGGGCTGGACGCCGGCGGCGGGGGCCGTCCCGTGGATCACCCCGTGCAAGGCGTCCCCTTTGGCGGGGCCGGTGACCAGGAATGCGACATGGGCGGCGGCGTTGAGCACGGGGAAGGTGAGGGTGATGCGGTCATACGGATCGTAGTCGGCGATGCCCCGGGTGGCCCAGCGGTCGCGGACCAGGAGCGCCGGGGTTCCCGGGAAGAGCGAGGCCGTGTGCCCGTTCTCGCCGAGACCGAGCAGGACGCAGTCCAAGCGTGGCACCGGCAGCGAGCTCAGCGACCGGCAGGTTTCGGCCAGGAGCGTCGAATACTCGGCGGCCGCGGCGTCGAGGTCGGGGAGCTCAGCGCGCATCCGATGCACTCGTTCCGGATCGACGGGGACGAGGTCGAGGAGGCTTTCGCGCGCAAGACGGTAATTGCTCCTCGGGTCGTCGGGCGGGCAGGCGCGCTCGTCGCCGAAGAAGACGTTCCAGCGACGCCACTCCGTCCGCTCCCGCCGCGGCGCGGCGGCGAGCGCCTGGTACAGCGGCCTGGGCGTACTCCCCCCGGTGAGGGCGATGTGGAACACGCCGGCCGACGTGGTCGCCTTCGCGGCGACGTCGAGGATCCAGTCGGCCACGGCACCGGCCATGCCGACGGAATCCTCGTGGACGGTCACGGAACCCGGCAGCCGTGCGATCTCGCTCACGGTCCGGTCGGCATCACAGCAGGCGCCATTCCCGCCCGTCCCGGCGCATGAACGCATCCGCCTCTGGCGGGCCCCACGTCCCCGCCTCGTAGTTGGGGCAGTTGACCCGGTCCGGCGGATGGGCGCGCCAGCCGTCCAGGATGGCGGTGCAGATCCGCCACGCCTCCTCGACCTCGTCCTCGCGGGCGAAGAGGGTGGGGTCGCCGAGCATGCAGTCCAGCAGGAGTCGCTCGTAGGCGTCCGGGGACTGCCGCGGAAAGCTGGAGCCGTAGAGGAACTCCATGTTGACGCTGCGGATTTGCATGGACTGGCCGGGCACTTTGGCGCCGAAGCTCAGGGTGATGCCCTCCTCGGGCTGGATCCGAAGGATCAGCATGTTGGGCTGGATGGCGTCCGGCGCGGCCAGTCCCTGCGGTGTGGCCTTGTGACCGCCGAACGGTGAATGGGGGACACGGCGGAACTGGATGGCGATCTCCGTCGCCCGCTTGGGCAGGCGCTTGCCGGTGCGCAGGTAGAAGGGCGTCCCCGCCCAGCGCCAGTTGTCGATGTCGACCTTCATGGCCACGAAGGTTTCGCGTAGCGACTCCGGGTCGACCGCTGGCTCCTCGCGATAACCGGGCACGGCCTGTCCATCGATCCAGCCGGCTGCGTACTGGCCGCGGACGGTCTGGCTCAGCGCATCGTCGGCGTGGATGGGGCGGATCGCCCGTAGTAGCTTGACCTTCTCATCGCGCACCGTCTCAGCGCCGAAGTTGCTGGGTGGCTCCATGCCCACGATGGCGGTCAGCTGCATGACGTGGTTCTGGATGACGTCGCGCAGCGCTCCCGCCTCTCCGTAGTACGCGCCGCGGCCTTCGACGCCGAGGGTCTCGGCGACGGTGATCTGGACGTGGTCGATGTAGCGCCGGTTCCAGACGGGTTCGAAGATGCCGTTGGCGAAGCGGAAGACGAGCAGGTTCTGCACCGTCTCCTTGCCCAGGTAATGGTCGATGCGGTAGATCTGAGGCTCGTCGAACGCGGTGTGGAGGGAGCTGTTGAGGGCGAGGGCGCTGACGAGATCACGGCCAAAGGGCTTCTCAACGATGAGCCGGCCATAGGCGCCCTGCGGACGGCTGAGGCCCTCCGCGCCGATGCGTTCCGCCAACGGCGCGAAGCCGCTCGGCGGGATGGCGAAGTAGAAGATGCGGTTGGCCTCGGCCGAGCGCTCGCCCTCGAGCTTCTCGAGAAGCTGCCGCAGCGGCTCCAGTCCGGAGACGGTCTCGACGTAGGCGGAGTAGTGGAGGCGACCCGCGAACCTGTCCCACGTCGCCTCGTTGATGCGAATCCGCGCGAAATTCGTGATGGCGTCTCTCATGGCGGCCCGGAACGCGTCGTCGGAGAAGTCCTTGTGCCCCACGCCGACAACGGCGAAGTCCGGAGCCAGCAGACCGTCCGACGCCAGCGCGTAGAGCGCCG
>OBLU010005549.1_pt1 | contig 11293 bp, 6 predicted proteins | sample 1518681 | NCBI WGS metagenome assembly OBLU01 (sample SAMEA3539304, study PRJEB22396) | soil metagenome | biome: tundra; feature: field; material: soil | place: USA | collected 2010-05 | depth 0.15 m
TATACCCGAAGGGGTGCTTCGTCTGTAACTCGTTGATTCTATTGGCTCCTCAGGTCGAATTCGAACCTACAACCCTTCGGTTAACAGCCGAATGGGACGATGATGAGAGCAATGTGAAGGAGTGAGCGAAGTTGCTGAAGATCCTCTGGACCTCCGACAATGCCGCCGCGATTCGACAGGATCTGCAGACTGGTCTCGACGCATTACCCGGATGGATGCGTCAAGTGGTTGACGATCTTCTGCGCGAAGGTGACGCCGCTGCCATTCATGGCCGGCGGTTGTCCACCCATCCCAGCCCAAGTCAGGCCTCGTGAACATGATGACAACCTGCGTCTGGAGCAGTTTTGCAGAGCACTGGGCGCTGGCCGACCGGTTTCGGCTTCGGACGGCGCACAAGCTGCGCAATGGCCGGTGCCGCTCTGACCGGCTCCCTATCGGCAACCGTGACTCCGGTTGCATTTCGATACTCCATGCCTGTCGTGCAGCGTCTCGTTCAGGCACGCGAGCTGGTGTCTACCAACCTTTCAGCCAACGGCTATATTCCGGTTGCGGGTGCCAGACTTTGGAGATCATTGCCAAGATACACAAAACCATCAACGCAATTGTGACCAAAATCCAGAACAACTCACGTGAGCCGTACATCCAAGTCCTCAGGCGCCAAAGACTGGTGACCCAGTCCCGAACGGCAACAAGCCGCTGCACGGGAGCCGATACATCCTTGTTGCGCACCGCCGCGATGATGCGAGCGCGGGTCGCTTCGTGACCTTCCTGGGGCGTCGGTCTTAGTTTCATATTCAACCACCGGAGTTCGTTCGGCCTGCATCCGTTAGAGCCGATAGCTGCGTACTCAGCGGCGCGACCGGCTCGACTTAAGATTCCCAGCCACCACCAAGATTTCTGTAAATGGCGACGAGTTCAAAGAGTTCGTTCAATTGAGCCCGGGCCAAGCCCAGTTCGGCATCGAAAGCATTGGTTTCGTTGGTCAGCACCTCCAAGTAGCTGGCCGCTCCACCCCGATAACGGATGTCGGAAAGGCGCGCTGCATCTCGTGCCGCAACCACAAACTCCTCCTGATGGAGCCGGAATTCACGGCTCTTCTGATATCCGACCAGCGCGTCCGAAACGCCGCGAAAAGCCTGCTGCAGCGTCTGCTGATAAGTCAGCACCAACTCCTGTTTTCGTGCCTCAGTCAAGCGCACGCCAGAGCGAATCCTGCCGCCGGCAAAAATGGGCTGTGCGAGGGATCCACCAAAGTTCCAAAGGCCGGCCGGACCGGTGAACAGGCTGGTCAGTGCCGCACTCTGCAATCCGCTGCTCGCAGTCAATGTGATCTGCGGAAAGTAAGATGCTTTGGCGACTCCTATTTGAGCGTTAGCCGCCATCAGCTGCGCCTCAACTGCGCGGATATCGGGCCGTCGCTCCAGTAAACGGGAGGGGATTCCGGGTGGAACCTCCGGCAAATGGGGCTGCTCCGTCAGCTTCATTCCACGTGCAATGGGGCCGGGATTGTTTCCAAGAAGGGTGCTGATGAAGTTCTCCTGCTGCTGGACACGGCGTTCCAGGTCGGGAATGCTCTCCGCTGCCACGGCGACCAACTGCTCCGCCTGGCGCACGTCGAGCATGTTGGAGGCTCCACCGCTGGCCAGCGTTTGAGTGAGTTTCAATGAGTCCTGGCGTGAAGCCAGGGTGTGTCGCGCGATTTCCAGTTGAAGGTCGTCCGCGCGAAGCTGGAAATACGCAGCGGCAACGTCGCTCACCAGCGTGCTGATGACTGCGCGGCGCGCCCACTCGGTCGCCAGCAGATTCGCCCGCGCTGCTTCTGTGGCGCGGCGGTACTTGCCCCAGAAATCCAGTTCCCAGGCGAACGACGCGCCGACCGAGCTCGCGTTGGTCTCGAACTCAGGCAGGGGCTTCTGTCGTGCATAGCGGTCGTTGACAGCTGCAGCGCCCGCATTTACGGAAGGCACCTGGTCAGCGCGAGTGATGCCCAACTGCGCTTGCGCTTGCAGGATTCGCGTCGCCGCGATGCGAACGTCGTAGTTCTGCGCCAGAGCAGTCCGAATCAGCTCCTGGAGCTGCGGATCCTGAAACACCTCCCACCACTTCTGATCTCCGAACGATTGCTCGGAAGACTGCTGTTGCGGTGAATTCGCGGCAGGCTGTGTCCCTTGCTGCGATAGACCTTCGCCAGGCGTCGCCGAAGGGCCACGGTAAGCAGTGGGGACGTCGATCTTCGGCCGGTGGTAGTTAGGTCCGGCCGTACACCCGCACGTAAAGATTGTCAGGACTAAGATAGGGATTGCATTTTTCACGTCAGTCGCCCTCCACTGGACTTGGTTCGGGGGCGGTTTGAGGCGCCAGCGCCCGCCGCTTCGAAATACTCGCCACACGTTCCACGATCACGTACAGCGCAGGGATGATGAAGATCGCGAGGGCGGTTGCGGCCAGCATTCCGCCGATCACAGCGGTACCCATGATCTGGCGGCCCACGGAACCTGCTCCGGTCGCCATGAACAACGGCACGCAGCCGAGGATGAATGCGAGAGAGGTCATCAGAATCGGCCGGAGCCTCAGCCTCGCGCCTTCCAATGCGGCGTCGACGAGCGGCTTGCCTTTTTCATATTCGGTCTTGGCGAATTCCACGATCAGGATGGCATTCTTGGCCGCCAGTCCGATCAGCATCACGAGCCCGATTTGCGAATACACATCGTTCTCGATTTGCACCATGAAGGCCGGGAAGATCATCCCGAGCACGGTGCGGCGCAGCCACAGCAATCCGAAGGCGCCGAACACGGCGACCGGCGTGCTCAGCAATACGCCGAACGGCAGCGACCAGCTTTCATACAGCGCCGCCAGGATCAGGAACACGAATAGCAGCGACATACCGAAGATGGCCCACGTCGGAATGCCTTCGCGCGCCTTCTGTTCCTGACGGGACATGCCCATGTAGTCGAAGCCCATTTCCGGCGGCATCGTCTTATGGAAGACCTCCTCCAGAGCCGCGGTGGCCTGCTCCGAACTGTAGCCCGCTGCGGCGTTCCCGATAATCTGCGCCGCCGAATACTCGTTGAAGCGCATCTTGAATTCCGGGCCGTACCGCGCCTCGAATCGGGTGAGGGCCGACAATGGCACCATCTGCCCGCGGTTATTGCGGACGTAGAACTGCCCGACGTTGTCCAGGCTGGCGCGATAGGGCGCTTCCGCTCCCACATATACCTGCCACGCGCGGCCGAACTGGTTGAAGTAATTTACAAACTGCCCGCCCATGAATGCTTGGAGAGTTCCATAGACATCCGGCAGGCTGACACCCTGCTTCAAAGCCTTCTCCTTGTCCACATATACAAACTTCTGCGGCGTGCTGGGTATGTAGGTAGTGTTCACCATGCCGATTTCGGGGCGTTTCCGGGCGGCTTCCAGAAACTTGTTCAGATTGTCCACCAGGAAATCCGATGAGCGCCCGGCGCGATCCTCAAGGACGAACTGAAATCCGCCCGAAGTGCCGACTCCCGCGATTGCCGGTGGTGGAAAGGCGAAGACGGTTCCTTGCGGAAGAGTGATGAGCTTCAAGTTCAGCTTCGCCTGGATTACCTGATACTGCGTCTCGATCGTTTTTCGGTTTTCCCAGGGCTCAAGGGTCACATAGAAGAACGCGTTGTAGTTGCTGCGGGTCAGGCTGAGGAGGCTGAATCCGACAGCGGTGGTGCAGTACTTGACCCCGGGCGTCGACTTCAGAACGTCTTCCACGGTCCGGGCTGCTTCGGATGTGCTCTGGAACGAAGAGGATTCGGGCAGCTGCATCTGGACGAACATGTATCCCTGGTCCTCATCGGGCAGGAAGCTTGTCGGCACCGCCTTCGCGAAGATCAGACTGGCGGCGGCAAAACCCGCAAGCGCCACCACCGCCACGGCGCTCTTCCGAATCACCCCGCCTGACATCCGCAGGTAAAGACTGCTGCTCCTCGCAAAGGCACGGTTGAACCAGTTGAAGAATCTCGCCAGCGGTCCATGAGTCTTTTTGTGGGGACGGAGCAGCATTCCGCCCAGCGCCGGGCTTAGCGTCAAAGCGTTGAACGCGGAGACGATCACCGCGATCGCGATGGTCAAGGCAAACTGCTGGTACAGCCGGCCGGTGATGCCCGGGATGAACACCGTCGGGACGAATACCGCCGAAAGCACCAGTGCGATCCCGACGACGGGGCCGGTCAACTCATCCATTGCCTTGCGAGCCGCATCCTTCGGAGACAGACCCTCTTCAATGTGCCTTTGGATGCCTTCCACCACGACGATCGCGTCGTCTACAACGAGGCCGATCGCCAGCACAAGACCGAACAGTGAGAGCGTATTGACGGAGAAGCCGAAGAACGGGAACACGATGAAGGTGCCCACCAGCGAGACGGGCACGGCGAGCATGGGAATGAGAGTGGCGCGCCAGTCTTGCAGGAAGACGTAGACAACGACGATCACCAGCACGAAAGCGATCACCAGCGTGATGACGATATCGTGCATGCCTGCCCTTACCGCGTCCGTCGTATCCAGGGCTACGGTGTAATCCATGTCTGCCGGGAAGCGCTCCTTCATCTTGGCCATAAGCTTCCGTATGCCTTTGGCCGCTTCCACGGCATTGGAACCGGGCAACTGGTAGACGCCAATCACTGCGGCGGGCTTGCCGTTGAGGCGGGTGACGATGCTGTAATCCTGCGAACCCAACTCCACGGAAGCGACGTCCTTCACGCGCACAACGCCACCGTCGGCGCTCTCGCGGACCACAATGTCGCCGAATTCTTCGGGTGTCTCCAGTCGGCCCTGGGCACGAACGGCATACGTGAACCGCTGGCCTGGGATGGATGGTTCGCCGGCAACCTGACCGACCGGATTCACTGTGTTCTGCGATTGCACTGCATAGAGGACCTCGCTGACGGCGACGCCCAACTTGGCGAGGCGATCGGGTTTCACCCAGATCCGCATGGCGTATTGCCCGGCATAGACCTGGCCCATACCGACGCCATATGAGCGCTCGATGGGATCTTTCAGATTGATGAAGGCGTAGTTGGCCAGGAAGTGCGTGTCATAAGTGCCCTTCGGTGAATACAGGGCGATCGCCATCATCGGCGAGGTCAGCGACTTTCTTACGTCGACCCCGATGAAGTTGACTACGGGCGGAAGCTGACCAAACGCAAGCGTCTGACGTGCCTGGGTAAGGATCAGGTCCGTGTTCGGGTCGGTTTTGAGGTCAAAATCGACCATCAGCGCTGTACTCGAGTTGCCGGTTGAGTTCAGCGAATACATGTAGTCCATATTGTCGACGCCGTTGACCTGCTGCTCGATCGGGGTGGCGACGGCTTTATCCAGAGTCTCTGCGTCGGCGCCCGGGTACAGGGCCATGACGCGTATCTCGGGCGGAGCAATATCCGGAAACTGAGCGACGGGAAGACTCGTGATCGTAATTGCGCCGACGACCACCATCAGGATCGAGATAACGATGGCGACGATGGGCCGCCGGATGAAGAATTTCGACATGGCTTACAGTCCTTCCGCCTGGAGGTTTGCAGGCTTCGGAACTACGGTTGTCCCGTCCTTAATATTCGCGATCCCCTCCACGACGACCTGGTCACTGGGATTCAAGCCATCGTCGATCACCCACATCGTTCCGACCTTCTCCCCGACTTTGACCGGGCGCATACTGGTTTTTTTATCGCCGGTCACAACCGCAACCTGATGGCCGCCCTGCAATTCTCTAACGGCACCCTGGGGCACCACCAGAGCGCCTTTTTTCGTGCTGGTCTGGATTCGCACGCGCCCGTATTGGCCGGGGCGCAGGATATTGCCGGGGTTGGGGAATGCCGCTACGAGACGGATGGTGCCCGTGCTGGGGTCGACCTGGCGATCCGTCAGCAGGACCCTGCCCCTGTGCGGATACACCGTGCCGTCCGCCAGGATCAGCTCCGGTGCGATGTCGAATAGATCCATTGATTGCTCGCCGGAACTAACGTGCTTCGCCCGCAGATACTGCTGCTCGCTAATCGGGAAGTACACCTTGATCGGATCGACCTGCGAAACGGACGTAAGGGGTATAGGTATCATCGGGCCCACCAGGTTTCCCATCTGGACGTTGGCAATTCCCGCGACGCCATCGACAAGCGAGGTGACCTTGGTCCAGCCGAGATCGAGTTCTGCCCGCTCCACCGCTGCCTTGTTCGCCTCGACCGCGGCCTTGGCAGCGACGATTGCGGCCTCAGCAGATTCGACGGCAGCCTCGGCAGATTCGATAGCGGCCTCAGCAGCGCGTTTGGCCTGGATCTCGTTGTCCAGCTTCTCCTTTGCAACGGCCTTCTGCGCCACCAGAGGCGTGTCCCGTTCGACATCGTTCGTGGTTCTACTGAGTTGCGCTTCCGCCTGGTTCAGCCCGCCTTTGGCCTGAGCCCGCTCCGCCTTGGCGCGGGCAAGCTCGCCGTTGGCGCGGGCGAGTTGCCCCTTGGCGCCATCAAGGGCCGCCTGGAAGGGCCTCGGATCGATTTCGAAGAGCACCTGACCTTTCCGGACGGCCGCGCCTTCCTTGTAGTTTTGGCTGACGATGTAGCCTGCGACCTGGGGCCGGATTTCGGCGTTGACATAGCCATCCAGTGCCGCCACCCACTCGCTGTGCACAGCCACATCCTGACGGATGGGGGAGGCGACCAGCACCTCAGGGTCGGGCATCTTGAAATGAGCTTGACTACTGCTGCATCCGCCGAGTGCCAGGATGGGGGCAATTAAAAAGAGGCATTCCATGGATACCGGCTTGCCATGGCGGCCGCAGGGCAAGACCGCTGCCCCTCCACTGCTACACCCCTGCGAATGTCTAGTCACTCGGATCGTGTTCATATCTCCTATTTCCAACCTCAGCGTTGAGCTTCTTTATCACCTTTGCCGAATCCCGTCAGCGACGAATGAAGCGGTATCTTCAAACGCTCGAATAGAAACTCTGAAAACGGACTTTTGCCTTGAAAACGGGCGCCCATGCTGTATAGCCACGAAAGCGTTTTCTCCCCGTCCTCATCCACGTAGGTGAGATCCGCGACATCGATCTCCAACGGCTGGCGCCACCCGTTTCTTCGCCACACGGTTTCTCTCAATTCGTCTACCCACGGTCCCACCAGTCGGCCTTCGATTTTCAGGACGACTTTGTCGGTAGTAGTGGCGGTGATTCGTAGCACACCAGGGAAAGGGCATGCGCGGCTCCAAACTCCGGCGCCGCAATGCGCTGGAAATAGGGCGCTTCCTGGAATCAATGCGGCGGTGCCGAGATTATGCTTGTCAGTATGCGGGCAGCTGTCCGAATATGGACAATAGGATGGGAATATGTTGAATCGTCGCGAAAGCTTAACAGGCGTAGGCGCCAGATACCGGGCTCTGCTCGAAATCTCCAGCGCCACCGCGTCCGAACCGAATATCGAGGAGATGCTGCATAGGACATCCGCTGTGCTGTCCGGGATCATGCCGTTGCGGTTGATCGGTTTGCAGCTGCTCGAAGAGAAGCGCGGGCTCGCCAGGCTGCACGTCCTGGAGACGGGTTCGCACTCTGCCATCGAGATCGTGACCGACCTACCGCTCGAAGGCGCTGCCAGCCGGGCTATCGAGGAACAGAGACCGATCTTTCTCGAAGGCGGAGAAACCGAGTTGCCGAGAATTCCGGAACTTACATCTGTCCTGACAGGCGAGCCGATTCGCAGTTTCTGCGCATTTCCTCTCTCGACTTTACGGAGAAGGCTCGGGGCCTTTGTTGCCGCCACACACTCACGCAGCCTAACTAAAGACGATGTCGAACTGATGGGTGGTGTGGCGTTGCATCTATCTGTCGCGTTGGACAGGGCCCTCTCTCTCGAGTCTGCCAGCGAGTACCAGCGCGATCTCGTACGCGAGCGCGATCGGCTCAAGTTATTGCTGGAAATCAACAATCACATAATGTCACGGCTGGAAATGAATGACTTTTTCCGCGCGGCTTCAGTCTCGATTCGACGATTCTTCGGTCATGATGCTACGGGCTTTTGGCTTTTGGACGAGGATTCAAAACGATGGAACTGTGCCGTACTCGATTTTCCCTCCAGCCGTAACGGGTTAGCCCGAATTGACCTTCCCGAACTGACCGAGCAGCAGATGGAGAGGATGCGCGTGCGCGCCGCGTTCATAGAGACGTTGGCCGATATCGAACGGCAATTCCCACCTGCCATTTCTGCGCCACTCAGAAACGAATCTATCGTCTGCGCTGCAACTGTTCCATTGGTCACGCCGCGAGGTCCGATCGCAGCAATGTCACTTGGAAGCCGGCGCGCTAATGCATTTTCGCAAGGGGATCTGGATCTGCTGATGCAGGTGGCGACCCAAATCGCGCTTGCGCTGGACAATGCGCTCACCTACGGACGGCTCCACGCCTCACGCAATCATCTGGAAGATCAGCGTGTCTATCTGGAATCGGAAATCGTCTCGGAATCCGGTTTCGAGGACATCATTGGCGCCAGCACGGCATTACGCAAAGTTCTGGATCAGATACCGATCGTCGCCCCGACAGACTCCACGGTCATTATTCACGGTGAAACCGGCACCGGAAAAGAATTGATCGCGCGCGCGATTCACCGGCTCAGTTCCCGATCGAGTAACACGTTTGTCCGTTTGAACTGCGCGGCCATTCCCTCCGGACTTCTGGAAAGCGAACTGTTTGGGTATGAAAAAGGCGCATTTACGGGGGCCCTTACCCAAAAGCGTGGCCGATTCGAACTCGCCGACCAGGGAAGCCTCTTTCTCGACGAGATAGGCGACATCAGCATCGACCTTCAGCCAAAATTCTTACGTGCACTCCAAGAGCAAGAATTTGAGCGGCTTGGAAGCGCCCGCACCATTCATGTCAATGTTCGTTTGATCGCGGCCACCCACAGGGACCTGCGCAAAATGATTCGCGAGGGGACCTTTCGCGAGGACCTGTTCTATCGACTCAATGTTTTCCCGATCGAGGTGCCACCCTTGCGCGAGCGACGCGAGGACATTCCGCTCCTCGTCCAGCATTTCGTTTCCCGTTTGTGCCGCCGAATGCGGAAGTCGATAGTCAGCATTCCCCAAGAAACCATGAAAGCCCTCATGGCCTGGGATTGGCCCGGCAACATTCGTGAGTTGGGAAACTTCATCGAACGAGCGGTGATTCTCTCGCCGGGGGACAGGTTGAACGCTCCTCTGGCTGAGTTGGCTCCTTCCAAAGTGCGGGTCGCGCCGGGTTTGACCTTCCGTGACAGTGAACGAATTGCGATCACCAGTGCTTTGGAGGCTGCCAGAGGAAAAATCTCAGGCAAGGACGGCGCCGCCGAACGGCTGGCGCTTAAACGAACGACGCTCTTGAACAAGATGCGTAAACTCAGCATCGCTCGAAGCGAATACTGCGGATAACGAAGAACTTTGTATGCGCTCCAACAGCGTGGAGGAGACGAATGCTCCTGTGCGCTGCCGCACTTGTATGTTAGCGTCAAGGAGCTTGAGGGCTATTGGATCGGCGCCCGGTAGCCTGTGCGCCAGTCTACGTGTAATGTAGCCAGTCCTTCCGGCCGCGTGACCTTGACCCGAACCCGGTGATGGCGGCCGTCCGGCTGCATCGGATTGGGCGAATAGGCCAGCAGGTATTGGTTGTGCAGTTCGACGCCGATCCGAGCGGCGATATCGGGAAGATGATTCACGTCGGAAACCGGAAACAGACGCCCACCGCTCGCTTCCGTGATTTCCTCCAATAATCCGGGGCCGGCGATCTCCTCCAGAGACAGCTGAATTCCCATGCCTTCGAAGATCCCCATGGCGTAAATCAAGGCATCGCTTTCGCGCGCGATGGAGCGGAGTTCCCGCTCGGTGAGGCGGCTGCGGTTGTCGCCGCCGTCGGAGACGATCACAATGGCCTTCCGCGGCTTCGTCGATTTCTTCACTTCGCTCAGGCCGAGCGCAATCGCATCGAACAGCGCGGTGCGCCCGCGCGGCACGGCGTTGGCAATGGCCCCGGTAATCTCAGATGGATCCGGCGTCCAGGACTTCGCCAGGTGAACGCTGTCGCTGAACTCGATCAGGCAGAACTCGTCTTCCGGATTCGCCGCTTGGAGTAGTCTGGCGAGAGCGAGCCGCGATTTGCGCACCTTAGGGCGCATGCTTCCACTCATATCGAACACGATCGCGATGGCAACCGGGGTGTCTTCAAAGGCGAGGCTCGTGAGCTGCTGCTCGACATTGTTGTCGAAGATCCGAAAGCTGCTTTTGTCCAGGCCGAGGACCGGACGGTTCAATGCGTCGGAGACACTGACCGGCACCAAAACAAGGCTGGTGTTCACCCACAGGTTTGGCGGAGAGGCGCGCGGCGCTCTCGGCGCAATGCGTGGCTGAATCGAGACCTGCGCCCGTCCTCCGACGGCGCCGCAATTCAGGAGCAATAGACAGACGAATCCCGTAGTTCCCCTGGACATGGATCCAATATAGACCAGGAACCGAGGGACAGGGGTGTGGGGAAAAACGACGGGCTGCGCGTCGGGCGTTACATCCCGACGTATTTGGCGTAGAGGCTGCGCGCGACTCCCGCATCAGACGTCCCTTTGATAATGGCCCGCCCGTCAGGGAAGACAGTGAACTCGAAACCGTCGATATGCGCCCGCACCAGGAATTCATTCAGCTTGACATCTCCCACGGGCGCCATCTGCGCCGCCAGCGCCTCCAAGTCGACGGACGTGCTTCTCTCGGAAATCTGCACTGCGTTGCGGCCGCAAAGGACGATCGGCTGTCGGTTGCGGCCTTCCAAATAGGAGAATTCCCTTCGGCCGCAGGCAGGGCAATTCGGATCTCGACCTGCGTTGCGGCCGCAAAGGACGGTCGGCTGTCGGTTGCGGCCTTCCAAATAAGTGAATTCCCTTCGGCCGCAGGCAGGGCAATTCGGATCTCGACCGGGGGCCTTACTCTGAAACAGGTCGCCGGACCAAACATCGATGGTGGTCAGGCGCGGCTCGACGCGATCGACGTGGCCGCTGAGGATCTTCAGTGCATCCGCTGCCTGCAGCGCGCCGACCGTGGCGGTAACCGGCCCGAGCACGCCTGCCGTTTCACACGTGGGCTGCACCCCGCCTGGAGGCTCCGGAATCAGACATCGCAGACAGCAGGTCTTGCCGGGCAAGATGGTCATGGTTAGTCCATAGCTTCCCACCGCGGCTCCATATATCCACGGGATGCCGCGCTGGACGGCGAAATCATTGACGAGGTAACGCGTTTCGAAGTTGTCGGTGGCGTCCATGATCAGGCTAACGCC
>OBLU010005554.1_pt1 | contig 11282 bp, 7 predicted proteins | sample 1518681 | NCBI WGS metagenome assembly OBLU01 (sample SAMEA3539304, study PRJEB22396) | soil metagenome | biome: tundra; feature: field; material: soil | place: USA | collected 2010-05 | depth 0.15 m
AAGGGCCGAGGTTCGCCCAGGTTGTGCGGGAGTTCACCGAGCAAGTGCAGAAGCTCGGCGTCAGCCCGTACAGGTCGTAGGTAGATGTTTCACTGTAGCCCGAGGCAGGACGGAACTGCCGTCTCCGGTGCCTGCGGGCTGCATCGAAGAAGCTGGAGGCGGGCCAAGGCACGGGACAAATTCCTGCCAGCACCTTCACCTCCCGCTCCGAAAGGAGATTTGCGATGGCGACGATAACTACTCCACCCCGCATTAAACTGCGCAACATTTTATTCGCCACTGACTTCTCGTCATCAGAGCACATAGGTCTGCCTCATGCCATAGACCTGGCTCGCCGTTACGGTGGTGTGTTGTATACCGTCCACGTGCTGCCTCATATGCCGTTTGTCGAAGCTGCCCAGCCGGATCCCGAGCAAATCAGTGCGCTGGCGAAGCAGAAAATGGATGACTTGGCCAGCTCTGCGCCGTTCAAGGATGTCGAACACAAGGAAATGATCGTGCAGGGCGAAGTTGCGGAAGTGCTCTTGGACCTGGCCCTTGACCATGCCATTGACCTCATCGTCATCGGCACCGGCGGCCGCAAGGGTCTGGGAAAATTGCTTCTGGGGTCAGTCGCGGAGGAGATCTTCCGCAATGCCCAGTGCCCAGTCCTCATCGCGGGGCCGCACGCGACCCGCTGGGGCATCGAGGGTAGCCTGCAGCACATTCTGTTTGCCACGGACCTTGGGCCGGAGTCCTTGCACGCGCTGCCCTACGCCCTGTCTTTGGCGGAGCAGAACCGGGCTCGTCTGACCCTTCTGTATGCGTCGCCATTCCCTCTCAGTTTGCCGGAGTTTCGGCCTCAGGATCCGAAAGAGATGTTAGCTCGCGGGAGGGATCGGCTTCACGCCTTGATTCCTGAAGGCACACAGCTTTGGCATGAGCCCGAGTACCTGGTGCAATTTGGCGCGCCGTCAGAGATTGCAGAGATTATCCTGAAAATTGCCGCGCAGTCAGCCGACATGATCGTCCTGGGTGCGAAACCGAAACGCCCGACAGCTGTGACTAAGCACCTGGGCAGTGGAGTAGCGTACAAAGTTGTCTGTGAAGCGGCCTGCCCCGTGCTTTCGGTGAGTACCTAGGACTAGGTTGTTACGAAACTGGGGGGCGCCAAGGTCAAATACTGCAAGTTGAAAAGGCAGCAAGTTTCATCGCGGTCCCTAAAGGGCTTGTGGGAAGTGATGACTAGGATTGCGGATGGTTTGCTGGCAAACGAGGATAATTCGGCTCCTTCCTGTTTGCCCAGCATCCCACTCCGTGTGCAATACACGTGCAACGATTCGCCCAAAGTGGAGCATCGAGCGTTTTTGGCGTGCGTAAGGAATCAATAAATTCGGTATTTTTAATGAGTCGTGATCGTTCGACTCCCGCCGCCACCAAATCTTCCATGTGATTTCGTCGACAGTGCAGCCTCAGTTTTTGTGTCGCCCCATATAATCTAGGATCATGTCTGAGCTTGATCATGCTGCGATGCTCGCGGTGGCGTTGGCCGAGGCACGCAAAGGGCTGGCCGAAGGTGGCATCCCGGTTGGGGCCGCGATCTTTGATGCCGCGGGCAAACTGCTCGGCTCGGGTCATAACCGGCGGGTGCAGAATGGAGATCCATCCCTGCATGGCGAGACCGATGCTTTCCGCAATGCGGGGCGGCAGCGCAGCTATCGCAGCCTTACGCTGGTGACCACTCTTGCGCCTTGCTGGTACTGCAGTGGATTAGTGCGGCAGTTTGGCTTCGGTACGGTGGTGGTGGGTGAGAGCCGCAATTTTCAGGGCGGGATGGAGTGGTTGCGCTCGCTGGGAGTGCGGGTCTTTGACCTTGATTCAGAGGAGTGCGCCTCGCTACTGGGCGAGTACATTCGCAACAATCCTGAAGTCTGGAACGAGGACATTGGGGAAGAGTAACTGCTCCTTCCCCATTCCGCTTATCTCCGCACGGCTCAGAAATCTACACGCAGCGTCATCTGAATTTGGCGTGGACTGCCGATTGTTTTGTTCACTGCACCCAGACCCGAAGGGGCGTTGTAAAGCGTCGAGCCCAGCACCGGGAATTGGTTGTAGGCTGCGTTCTGTGACACGTCGTCGATGGGGATATCAAAGCTTGCAGTGTTGGTTACGTTGAAGACATCGAAGCTATATTTCAGCGCGACTCGCTCCGTCAGCTGGGTGAGCTTCACAAGGGAGATGTCGGCGCGCTTCTGCCAGGCTTGGCGAAAGATGTTGCGCTGTCCAGTGGTGAAGTTGGTCTCGAAAGTGTCACCAGCAGGGATGGCGCCTCCCAGATCACCGGGTTGCAGAAGCGGGAGCGTGAAGCAGGATTGTTTGAGCGCGTAGAGGTTGAGGTTCTGAGGGTTGGAGTTGGCGTATGCGCCGGAAGCGCCAGTGAGTGCATTCTTTGGCGTGCAACCAGGCGCGAGCGGGACGATCGGATTCGTGATGCCGTCGTAGACGCTGTAAAAGATACTGCCTACCGCGCCGGTGTAATCGATGATGCTGTAGGGCTGGCCACTTTGCACCACGGTAAGACCTTGGATGGCCCAACCATCCGCCAACTTGCCTTTCAGCGTGGTTGCCGGATAGAACTTGGGCAGTTGGTAGCGATAGCTAAAATTGAAGACATGAGTGCGGTCAAAGTCTGACGACCCATAGGCCGAGCGCAGGTTCAGGGGATTGTTGCCGTTGAAGAACAGACCCATGCCGCTTTGTTCATCGAGAGCGTGGGAGTAGGTGTAGGAAAAACCAAACTGTAGTCCGTGGCTCATGCGCTTTTCGATGTGAGTCTGTAGCGCGTTGTAGGCAGAGACACCGGCGGCTTTGTAGGTTTCCGATTCACCCGAATAGCCGATGTACGGAACGCGCAGGTCAACGTTGCCGCCCTCGTAGTTCGCCAGCATCTGTTGTCCGTTCGGCAAATTGATCGCGGAACAGCTTCCAGAAACAGTTGGATTGCAGCCGGCTGGGCCTTGGACGGTGTAGCCGTAGGTATAATCCTGCTCGAAGGGAGTGCCGGGACGGACGGGGTGAGTGGGGCTGGCGACCTGCGCCTGATTGAAGGGAATGGGAATGACTTCGTGGCGTCCGAGGTTGCCCACGTAGCCGATCTCAATGGCCAGGTCGTTGCGCGGCTGCCATTGGAAATCAAGCGTGTTGTTGATGGTGTAAGGCAGTTTGTTGGCGCGGTTGTAGGTGGCGAAAGTGAAGAGTGGCTGCCCCTGCGCGATGCCTGCCGCTATTCCAACGCCGGGCACTCCGGTATTTGGCAGGAACGAAGTGATGTCTGCCGGATTGCCGCTGGGAGCGGGACCGAGAGTGGAGCCCCAGGGATTCGCCAGCGAGTAAACCTGACCAAGGCCGGGATTGGTGTTGCAGGTGGGAATGTAGCCTAGATAAAAGCTCTGAGTGCTCGCATTGCACGCCTGGGCGTTCACGTAGGGAGGAGTCTGGTTGACGCCGAATGGTCCGCCATTAATCACGCCCTCAGCGAAGCCCGGTGAAAGATAAGAATACAGCTCGCCGCGGTCGTAGTAGAGTCCGCTGCCGACGCGAACTACTAGTTTGTCATTGAATTTCTTCGGACTCCAGGCAACGCCCAGACGCGGGGCGAGTCCCCATTGGCGGCCAGTGAGCGTGGTGTTGCTGACTCCTTTCGTCGGGAACAGCTTGTTGTTTCCGGCGATGATGAAGCCGTTGGAGGTGAGGGTGTCGGTGGCCGCGTTGTAAGAATACAGCGAGGGGTCGAAATTGAAGACGCGACCGTACTTTTCGGTGAGGCCGCCATCCCAGTCAAAGCGCAGGCCGGCGGTCAGGCTGAGGTTGGAGCGGAATTGGAATTTGTCCTGCACATACGCCCCGGATTGGCCAGCGCGGTAATAGCGGTTGGCATTTCCCTGGAGAAACTTCGTAGTCGTGAAGTCATCGTTGGTGTTGACGAATCCCTGGATGAACTGCGAGAAGTCTGCGGTGGAAATAATGCCCTGGTTCGTCCTATCGTCGCGCGTGTTGAGCTGGGTATAGGCGTAGCTGCCGCCGAAGGTGACGGTGTGCTTGCCATGATTCCAGATGGCGTTCGCCGACGGCATGATGCGGTTCTGAAAGACCCCCGTAAAAGCTCCTTGTGAGGCCGAGCCTTGACCGATGGTTAGGAATTGGAGGTTGACGATGTTGCCTGTGTTGGCGGCAGTAAACAACCCCAGAGGATCGACGATGGTGATCCCCGGAAAATACGATGAGCCGAATGTATTGATGGCAGGCGTGCCAGTTTGAGCGGCGAACGACTGCGGCGAAAAAGGCTGCGCGATCGTGCTATACACCTTCTCGCGGAGAAAGCCGAGAACTTCGGCGATGCTCAGGTTAGACCTGACGGTCTGCGTGTTGGTGATGGATGCGACCTGGCTGCCCGCATCGAGATGCTGAGCAAAACCTGCGACGTTGGAGTAAGCGTAGGGAGCCGTGGTGGGATCGTGCTGGTAGTAATACTTCACCGACACGGTATCCCTTGTGCTTTTGTTCCAATCAAGATCTGTGACTGCCTGATCGGCGGTAAAGTAAGCCGTGCCTGGGCTGATCGCGTTCTCTGGAAAGATGGGCGTGGCGGTTTGGCCGTCCCACGACGGGATTAGGTACTGGCCGTTGGGTAGTTTGTATTGGAAGAGCGCGACGGCAATGGGATTTAGATCGCCGTTGCCGGTGAGGCTGGTGCCCCAAAAGTTATTGGAGATATTCGCCAGGGCCGCCGGCGAGCGGTCATTGCTGAGGCCCACCGGAACCAGCATCCGCGAGAGGCCGATCTCCTGGTCGGAGGAATGCACGTGCTGATAGTTGACGAAGCCGAACAGCTTATCTTTGATGAGGGCGCCGCCCAGCGTCCCGCCCAACGTGTAGCGGTGCAGTTGCGGAACTTTGTCGTTGGCGGGAATGTTGGCATCCTGCTTGTCGAAGAAGGGCGCGGCGTTCAGCCAATCCGTGCCGCGGTGGAGGTAGGCCATGCCGTGAATCGTGTTGGCGCCGGAGGAGGTGCTCATGTCGATGTGAGCGCCGCTGGTAGAGCCTTGCTGGGCATCGTACATGGAAGTGTTTACGCGAACCTCGGTGATGGTTTCGGGAGCGGGCGTGGGCAGCGCCTGGCCGATCGCCAGATAAACTGACGCCGTGCTCTGGATAGGAGCCGCGCTGGTGCTGGCGGCATTGGCCACTCCGGTATTGTTCACGATGCGGGCCGAGGCTACCTGGCTGGTGCTCTTGCCGTTGAACAGGTTGCTGGCGTCGACGCCGTTGAGCAGGAAGCTGTTGCTGGTGTCGCGCTGGCCATTGGCCCAGATGGGTTGATTGCCGAGGCCGCTGTTGGCGCCGGTGCCGCCGGGAAGTTCGGCGTTCACTCCGGGAGATAGAATGGCCAGTCCCGTGAAGCTGCCCGTGGGCAGCGGCACGGCGTCGATCTGATCTTTTTCGAGGACGTAGCCGTTCGTCGTGTCCACCGCGTTCATCAACGTGGTCGCCTGCACTTCAACTACTGTGCCCACTTTGCCGACGGTCAGCGTGGCGTTAACGGTGGCAGTGCGGTCGGCCTGCACCGTAATGGAAGGAAGTTTTTGGCTTTCAAAACCTTCGTGAGTGAAGGTGAGCGTGTAGGTGCCGATGGGCAGGTTCACCAAATCGTAGCTGCCATTCGCGTTGGTTTTCTGGGTGCGCGTGAGTTTGGTCTGGTCATTTACCACCGTCACAACGGTTCCCGGCAGAACGCTGCCAGTTTTGTCGGTGACTGTGCCGGTGATGCCGCCGAGCGTCTGTTGCGCCTGAGCATCCGGTGTGAGGGCGATCAGCGTGACAACGATAGCGAACAGTGGAATGACGAGTGCCGTTTTCTTATTAAGCATGAATGACCTCGTGCAAATCTGTAAACAAACTCGTGCAGGACCGCCGGCCAGCGATCGAAAGGCTAATTTGTTGTTCACCGATGTTGGCGCAGAGCTGGTTTGCTCTGTGCGTCCGCACGCCAAAATGATTGACTCCAGAATCTACGCGAGTCGGCGGCGGAACGAAAGCATTATATCCAGTAAAAATTTCTTTGCCAGGCATTAGATATTTTTATGGCGGCGGATATTTTTGGCGGGTGAAGTTTCGTGGCTGGAAACCGAGCAGCCCCTCACCTTCGGTAGTGTCTCCGTTTGCCGAAGGCGTCGAGCTGCGCTCGACGGACAGCCGAGGCGGCTGTCCCCACATGAGCATCTCTGCAAACTGAGCCAATACCTAACCTTCTGCCGTTTTGTTTCGTCGACGGAGCCAGAACCATGCTAGTCCCGCAGTCAAGTACGCGACGAAAATGTAAGGCAGCTTTCCGTAAGGGCCTTCCGGCACCGGGTAGAGATTTCCAACCAGCGCCAGCAGCATGGCGAGACCGGCCAACCCGGGAATGATCCGCGCTGCCGGACGGTAAACGCCATGGTCGCGCAAATACCTGGGCAGGGCGATGCAAACCAGTGCGTACGCGACGATGAAGCCGTAAGTCGCGAGCGACCCCAGCCAGCCGTAGACGTCAAACCCGCTCGCGCCGCGGGCGGCGAGCACAGCCACGGGAAGCACGGCAGCAACGCCGGTGATGACGACGGCGCGACTGGGCGTCTGGTTGTGAGCATGCGTAGCGCGGAAACAGCCGTGGGCGAGCCCGTTGTGCGCCATCAGCAGCAACACGCGCGCCGCCGCGGTAATGCACGCGAGGGTTGAGGCAAACAAGCTCACCAGCGCCCCAATGTCAATCAGTAATCCCAGCACACGGCTACCGGCAACTTGAGCCAGCACACGCATCGGGGCCTGGCTCGTACCCAAGTCTTGCCCCGCAGCGTGGAAGCCCAGCACCTCGGCGTACGCACAAACCGTGAAGAAAGCTCCCGCGAGAACCGCGCTTTGAATCACTGCGCGGGGAATCGAGTGCAAGGGATTGTGCGCCTCAGAGCCCAGAGTGGTCGCGCTTTCGAAGCCAACGAAGCTGAAGAGCGCCAACACCAAGCCGAGCCGCAGTCCGCTGCCGGTCATGCCACGCAGGTGAAGTTCGTCCTGGTCCCAGTGCCAGCCATGGCGCACCAACAACAGGACTACCAGGACCAGAATCACAGTCACGGAAACAGCTTCGATCCACAGCATCAGCCGCGCGGAGATCTTTATATCGCGGTAGGCAATCCATACCGAAACTCCGGTGACCAGCAGCGCGAGCGCCACAGCGGAGTAGCCATGACCCGTGGCATCGCGCAGCAGCAGATTCGCGTAGTGGTAGAAGCCGCCAATCACGCTCGATCCGGTTGCGACGTAGGCCAGCAACAGACTCCATGCGACGGTCGCACCCAGCCACGGAGGGAGAGTCATTGAGGCATACGTGTACAACGAGCCAGGAGAGGCTGAAATGCGGGCGTAGCGGGCGATGCAGAGTGCGACCAGCAGGACGGCTGCGGTGGCGAGCACATAGGCAAGCCATGTGCCGTTGCCCGCGAGGGCGCAAACCAGCGGGATGGTGGCTGCAGGCGTGGTGGTGGGCGCCATGGTGGAGACGGATTGAGCCAGCGTCTCCATCGGCGAAAGAATCTCGCGGCGCAAACCATAATCCGGAGTTGGGGCATGGGCTGCGGCGGTTTGCGTCATGCGGAAGAATCCTTCCTTAAGTTGAGGTGGGATTGTACAACACGACGGAATCCGATCTGCGGAGCGGTATATTTATCCTGCGACGTTCTTAACTGATGGTTGAACGCCGCCGTTGTTGGGAGGAACGAAAATCCCCATGAAACTTGATCCCGAGTTATTGCAGAGCCTTCCGAAAGTTCTTTTGCACGAGCATCTCGATGGCGTGCTGCGGCCGCAGACTGTCGTTGAGCTGGCAGCAGATGCGGGGTATACGGGGCTTCCGACAGCCGATCCACAGGCATTGGCGCAATGGTTTCATCGCGGCGCGAACCAGGGAAATCTCGCCAAATATCTGGAGGGTTTCGCACACACGATCGCGGTGATGCAAACGGAGGAGGCTCTGGAGCGCGTGGCCTATGAACAGGCCGAGGATCTGAGCAAAGACGGCGTGGTTTACTTTGAAACCCGCTTCGCGCCGGTCTTTCACACGCAGAAAGAGTTGACTCACCAGCGAATAGTCTCGGCCGTGTTGAAGGGGCTGGAACGAGGGCGCAAGGATTTTGGAATTTCTTCCGGGTTAATTATCAGCGCCATGCGCAACCGGCATGAGTCGCTGGAGATGGCGGAGCTTGCCGTGGATTTTCGCGCGCGGGGCGTCGTCGGGTTCGATCTTGCCGGAGAGGAAGGCGGGTACCCTCCGAAGAAGCACGTCGACGCTTTTCATTACATACAGCGGGAGAATTTCAACATCACCATTCACGCCGGCGAGGGTTATGGGAAGGAATCGATTTGGCAGGCGATTCAGTATTGCGGGGCGCACCGGATCGGGCACGGGACGCGGCTGATCGACGACATCGCCGTGGTGGAAGGCAAGGCAGTGAAGTTGGGCGATCTTGCCCAGTACGTGCTCGATAAGAGAATTCCGCTGGAGATTTGCCTGCTGAGCAACGTACACACCGGCGCCACTCCGAGTTTGGCCGAGCATCCTTTCAAGATTTTGTATCAAGAAAAATTCCGCGTCACGCTGAACACCGACAACCGGCTGATGAGCCAAACTACCATGACGCGCGAATTTGAAGCGGCCGCAGACACTTTTGGTTTGTCGATGGATGACTTCGAGAAGATCACCATCAACGCAATGAAGAGCGCTTTTCTGCCTTATGGCCAGCGCTATGATTTCATCTACTCAGTCATCAAGCCGGGTTATGCCAAGAGCCGCAAGTCTGCGGATCTTGCGCGTGACTCCCGTCATTAGTTGGAGGCATGCTCGGCAGCGGCGGCTTCCCCGGACGATCAGGCCGCCAAAGCTGCCAGCGTTTCCGCAAGCACGAGCGTGCCTCGCGCGATGTCGTCGGGAGATGCGTATTCGTCGGGACGATGACTGTATCCGTTTCGGCAGGGGATAAACAGCATGGCGACGGGAGCGATCCGGCCGATGAAAAGCGAGTCATGATAGGCGCGGCTCACCAGGGGGAGAAACGTGAGCCCGTGCTTCCTGGCGGACTGAGAGAGCGCATCGATTACGATGGGAGCGCAATCCCCCGGAGCATCTGCGTTTAATAATTCTGTCTGGATCGAAACCTGCCGTTTGCTTGAGATAGCACGAGCCGCGATCTCCAACGTTTGCATGACGGCCTCGCGGCGCTTGAGATCGGTATCGCGGATGTCCACGCTAAGACGAACCTGGCTGGGGATACTGTTGACCGCGCCGGGAAAGACCTCGCAGATGCCCACGGTTGCAACCGTGTCAATCGCTCCGCTGGTGCGGGCTGCGTTCTCAATCGCGAGAATCAACTCAGCCGCCGCGCAGAGAGCATCGTGCCGGCCGTGCATCAAGACTCCACCGGCGTGTCCGCCAGCACCCTCGATCAAAACGCGAAGACTCGCCGGCGCTGCGATCTTCGTGACAATGCCAAGCGGGATACGCTCGCGCTCCAGCAAGGGACCTTGTTCAATGTGCAACTCCGCGAAGGCTTTGTAGTAGTTGCCGGGCAATTTCACTTTTTCGAGTTCGCCTGCGAACCCGGCCTTAGTGCGAGTTTCATCGAGTGTCGCGCAGTCTTTGTCTGTCAGCTTTCTTGCCGCATCCGCAGAAAGCGTGCCGGACAAGAGCCTGCTACCGAGACAGCCGATGCCGAAGCGCGTCGGTTCTTCCGCCGTGAAAACAAGCAACTCGATCGAATGCCTGGGACGAAATCCGCAGCGCCGCAGCGCCCGGATCGCCTCGAGACCTCCCAACACTCCGACTACGCCATCGTACTTGCCGGCGTTGGGAATGGCATCGATGTGCGAGCCCGTGCCGACCACGGGCGCCGATAGATCCGAACCATTCCAGCGAGCAAACGTATTTCCAATCGCGTCATGCCGCACCGTGAGTCCGGCCTCCTCGCAACGCGCTTTCATCCATGCGCGGGCTTTCAAGTCCGCCGGAGTGAAAACGATTCGCGTTACCGCGGGAGCTTCAGCGTCAGAGAATGCAGCGAGCGCTTCGATTTCAGCCAGCAGGCGAGCGCGATCGATCTCAAGATTCATGGCTACAGGCTTGTCCAGGGATGGCGATGAAAGTCCTTGTAGATAAGATATTTTGCGGGTACCTTGCCGATCGCGCCGAACCACTGCGGGCACCACGGGCCCATCCAGATGAAATCTCCCGCGGTCACCGGATACCACGAATCGCCGAGCCGGTAGATTCCGCCGCCTTCGAGCATCATGAGGCCGTGTTCCATCACGTGCATCTCGACCATGCTCAGGGACGCTCCCGGCTGGTACACCATGGTGTTCACAGCGCAGTCGAAACTCATCTCATCGGGAAGCAGACACTTCACTTGCAAACTGGGATCGTCGTCGAGCGGATGCGATGCAACCACGTCTTCGCTCGACACAATCAAGGTTGGCGGCTCGACCGAATCGAGCGCGTGATAGGGCTTCTCGATCACAGCCACGCGGCTTGTCTTCGTTCCCAACACTCGATGTGGCAGGCCTTGCGGAAGATACGCATAGCCACGCGCACCGAGGTCGCTTGCTTTGCCGTTAACCTCCACCTTCACTCTGCCCTCAATCACGAAAATGAAGCGCTGCGCGGTAGTGCTGCCAAGTTCGCCGCCCGCCTCGAACTCGGCCGTGTATTCCGTGAATCTGGCGCCCATTGCCGGACCGATGTGAACGATTGCTGCGCAAGCCTTCATCCCGGGCAGGCTGGTGCGCACAAAAGTGTCGGCCGTCGAGAGCAGATGATTGCGCCGATGAGAACTGCGTGTTTGACCCAGGTTATGCACGTCACATCCTCTCTCGCGTTAGGGGCGTAGCTGCAAGCTGATCCAGCAGATGCAAGCCGCATTCGATTGCCTTCTCAACATCTTCAACTGCAACCGATTCTGCAGGGTCGTGGCTGATGCCGCCAGGAGTTCGCAAAAAGATCATCGCGGCAGGAACCTTCTCGGCCAGGATCATAGCATCATGGCCAGCGCCGCTCACGATGCGGTGTGGCGTGCCTCCTGTTTTTTCGATTGCGCGCTCGATTTCAGCAACCAGAAATGGATTCATCGCGGCCGCCTGTTGCTCGAGCAGCGTGCTCCACTGCGCCGTTAGATCGGAAGAGCGTCGTGTAGGGAAAGAGTGTAGATCTCGGTGGTCGCCGTATC
>OBLU010005556.1_pt1 | contig 11279 bp, 8 predicted proteins | sample 1518681 | NCBI WGS metagenome assembly OBLU01 (sample SAMEA3539304, study PRJEB22396) | soil metagenome | biome: tundra; feature: field; material: soil | place: USA | collected 2010-05 | depth 0.15 m
GGGCCAAACTCCGGGGTCTTTTACTATCGGTTCAACAATAACTCCCTCAACAGCGTGGGGGTCGCTGGCAAGCAACGTGGCAACTCCATTTGGAGCCAACGCGGGGATCACGTTCACGCCGATGACGTTCAACGTCAACATACTCGGCGGGACGGGAACATTCAACACATCGGAGTTGTGGTGCTTTATCGGAGAGTTCGTCGAGCAGACCCGCGCTACTTCGGTCGCCATTGCCGGCAGTGTGGCGACGGTCACCGTACCTCTGCGGCAACCGCACGAATCGGGGTCGTGGGTCATGCAGGGCGGCCCGTGCGGGATATTCATCGACTTCACGGCCAATCAAGCCACGGCCAGCACGTTGCTGCGCTATCCAGTGCCTATCCTGGGAGCAACAAGCGCGAACACGCTCGAATTCGCCAGCGCCATGCTCGGCAATGGATACCAGGGCTTTTATTTGGGCAACCTCACAATTGCCCAGTACGGCGCCAAGAACCTCTCGAATACCGGGGGAGTTTTGAAGTTTCAGAATACAGGCGTAATTTATCCGTTCCAGGCCAACATCCCAATCATTACTTTCTCGGGCTTTACGGGCGCGGATGCCATCTTCAACGGTCCCTGCTACAACACCGCTTATAGCACGACACTGGGCTATCTTACCTGCACGCAGACGGCCAGCATTGGCGCATCAAACAGCACCACAAACGGCTTTTTTGCTGTTGGGGATACTCCGTATGGCAATGGAGACTTTACCTTGTGGTCGGGAGCGGAAGTAATCGACGTGCAGAACGAAGCGCAGACTCCTCCAACTGTAGATGGAACGCTTACGCTGGAGCCGAATAACATGCCGCTTGCCGTGGGCGACGTGGTTGAGGAACCGCATCATTATGCGTCAAAGAACTTTCTCTCGTACGATGCACTTTCTTCGTACATTCCAAGCACGGGCGCTTGGGGTACGGGAGGTTTTTACGTCGGTTTCAACGGGGCTGGTATCGTAGGCAGCTCGAACGTCTTGCTGACCTCCGCAGCGCCGGGGGCTATTGAGTTCAATAACAATAATCCTTCAGGCATGTACCAATACTGGGGAGGCGTCCCTGCGCCGATTGGAGGGTTGCAGCTAGGAGGAAGCTCGCCGTGGCAATGGGGACTGGCGATGCACTCGGCTCCGCAGGTCGGCGGGTATGGATTGTGGATGGGAAAGCCGCTTTCGGCGACGGTGAACGGGGTTTCACTGGGCGGAGTTACCGATCCAAACTATTACTACTATGTGTTCGGGTCGTATGGCACCAATGCCAATCTATTCGACCAGTTGAAATTCACACCTTACACCGATTCGTACTCATGGACATTTGGCAACTGCACACTGACCATGAACTCCGCAACCACCAACGCCGCCACGGCGGGATTGACGCCGGGAATTACGTCTAGCTCAGCCTGCCCGTTCATCGTACCCGCTGGCTCACTGACCGGCACTGTGTTACCAGCGCAGATAGGCACAGGCACTCCAGCGGCGGGTAAATATGTGGACGGAGGTACGGGAGCTTGGACCGCGCTGCCCGGTGCCGTGACCGTACCTGCTTCCGCGTCTCTGCTCGGCTCCACATCCGGCTCGGCGTTGCAGGCCATTACTCTGGGCGCAAATCTGAGTCTCGCGGGCACCACACTAAACGCTTCCGCAAGCGGGGCTAATTACGGTGTTCCGTTCTGGCTGCAAAACCTTGGCACGGGCGCAGACGGGGCGCTCAGCGTAACTACAACGACTTCTCTTTATGGTGAGAAGTTCTACACCAGTGTCAATGTGGCTTTTGGCGGCGTGCTGACGGTTCCGACCTCGGGATGCTGCGGTCCTTTGGCTCTGGTAATCCATGCAACCGGCACCTGCACAATCGCGGGGACAATCAATGCCAGGGGTGTGGACAATGCAGGCAGTAATCCTATTGGCGGCGGTGGCAGTGGTGGAAGCGGCGGCGGTACTGCGGCAGGGACAGCGGGCACAAGCACATATCTTGCCGCTGGTAACACTGTTCTCAATGGGCCGGGCGGGACAGCCGGGGCAGCAAGCGGCGGCAACGGCGGCAATGGCTCCGCTCCGAACGCGCTCACATCCAAAGCGCTGCTTAACTCCGGCGGCGGAGTTGACGGATTAGATTTTGGCGGTGGTAGCGGAAAGGCTGGCGGTAGTTCTGGCGGTGCAGCAGGAATAGGGGGCAACTCCGTGATTCTTGACTGTGCGGCTATCACGGGCACGGACGGGGCACACACAGGCACCATAGATGTGAGCGGCGGTCCCGGTGGAAATGCGACGGGCAATAGTACCGGTGCAGGTTCGGGCGGCGGCGGGGGAATTGTGATCCTCTCATCGAGAGCGGCTATTGCGACTCCTCCTGCTATCTACATAGGCGGCGGGGCTGGAGGTCTGGTTAGCGTACCGGAGGCCGTTACTACAGGCCAATGCACGACTCCGGCAAAAGCCACGCTTGCGGTAAGCGGGGGCGCGCTTACAGGGGCCTGCACGGTTGTCCAGGCGGGTACGGGATGCGCTCCGACGGCTCCCCTTGCTGTATTGGGCGGCGGCGGAACTCTCGGCACGGTTACCGGAACCTTCAGCGGGGGATCGCTCACTTCCTGCACTCTCGGTGCAGGAGGGTCTGGATATACGGCGGCACCTTACACAACCGCCGGAACCGGCGGAGATGGCGGGCCAGGACTCACGGGGACATACACCGGCTGGTAATTAAGCAGTAACCTACACGTCTGCGGGAACCGGCGGAGATGGCGGAGCGGATTGGTAGACGGAGTTCCAAACCTGGTAAGGGAGCAGAGGAGCGACTGGGCCGGTCGTTCCCAACACCGAGGGCGCCGGCGATCGACGCCTAGCTTATTCGCAATGGCTTGGCCAAGCGGGCGGGAAACTCTCAGGCTAAGAGCCCGCTGGCCAACGGAGTATTTCCTCAATCCGAAGATCCGCGCCCTTCGACGCAGGGACCTTTTCAGGTCCCTGCGATCACAGAAGAAGTTATCACTTACCGTCATGTTGAAACGGAGGGTCCGTGCCTGTAGCAGGATTGGGTCACTCAATTGAGACGCAGAAGTGGGCTCTCTATCCGGAGGAGCTAGAAGGGGAGGAGCTGGAGCGGTTCGGGGCGATTCTAGATCAACGTCCAGCGCGATTCAAGGGCCTGACCGTGGGCATGGCGCTGGCCGAACTGCTATTGCAGGTGAGAACGCGCGAGGGAAGGACGGCGCCGTTGCGGGCAAATGCGGCGCAGCGCGCATTTGAGAGGCGGCGGGGCGAGCGGAACATTGTGCTGAAGGCGCGGCAGATGGGTCTGACGACCTGGGCGGCGGCGCGATTTTTTTTGAAGACGATTACCCAGCCGGGAACGCTGACGTTGGAGGTGGCGCACACGCAGGAGGCGGCTGAGGAGATTTTCAGGATCGTGCACCGCTTTTTGGACTGGCTACCGGAGGGTTTGCGGGAGGGGCCGCTGGCAACCTCGCGGGCCAATGTTCGGCAGATTGTCTTTCCGGCGCTGGACTCGCAGTATCGTGTGGTTTCGGCAGGCGACCGCAATGCGGGGCGGGGTCTGACGGTGCAGAACCTGCACTGCTCCGAGCTGGCGCGCTGGCCGGGGGACCCGGCGGAGACGCTGGCGGGGCTGAGGGCGTCGATGGCGCCGGGGGCCGAGTTGATATTGGAATCGACGCCGGACGGGGTGGGGGGCTGCTTTCACGAGGAGTGGCAGAAGGCCGGCGAGACGGGGATGGTGCGGCATTTCTTCCCGTGGTGGATGGAACGGCGGTACAGGGCTGCTGCGGTGGACGAAGCCAGCTTGAGTGATGAGGAATGCGAGCTGATGACCAGGCACAGGCTGGATTTGGGTCAGGTGGGTTATCGGCGGCAGATTCGGGCGAACTTTCGCGGGCTGGCGCGCCAGGAGTATGCCGAGGACGAAGAGAGCTGCTTTCTTGCCAGCGGGAATTCGGTTTTTGAACTTGATGCAGTGGAGGCGCGGTTGGCAACGGCGCCGGAGCCGACAGAGAGACGGCGCAATGGCGAGATGGAAATATGGCTGCCGCCGCTGAAGGGCAAGAAGTACCTGGTAGCGGTGGATCCGGCGGGAGGCGGCAGCGAAGGCGACTACTCCGCAGCCCAGGTGCTGGAACTGGAGACCGGGTTGCAGTGCGCGGAGTTTGCCGGGCATGTTGGAGGCCTGGAACTGGCTCGGCTGGTAACCGAGTTGGCTGCGGAATATAACCAGGCGTGGCTGGTGATAGAGAGAAACAACCATGGGAATGGAACGTTGGCGCTGGCGGAGACGGTCTGCAAATACAAGCGGATTTACCAGCAGGGAGGGCAGGCGGGGTGGTTGACCACGTCCATGAGCCGGCCCGCCGCGATTGGGCGGCTGGACGCAGGCCTGGTGGAGCGGCCTGAGTGCTTTCAAAGCCGGCGGCTGCTGGGGGAATGCAGGAGCTTTGTGCGCTTGGTGAACGGGAGCATGGGGGCGCGGGCTGGGACGCATGACGACCGGGTGATGGCGATGGCGATCGGGCTGGGGGCGCGGGCGGAGTTGGAAAGCTAGTGGACAGTGAACAGTGGACAGTGAACAGTTATCACTGACACTGCATGCCTATGTGCCTCGCTGCGAATCGCTCTTACGGGCTTTGTGGCTGATCACTGTTCACTGATCACTGACTACTGCTTTGTGACTGACCACTGACCACCGACCACTGATCACTGTCCACTGTAGTGGGTCTCAGCGCTTAGAATTCGACTAGGAATCCAGAGAAGGCGGGGCGCGGGTTGGCGGTACTGGCAGTGCAGCATATCCGGCGGATGCGGGGCGGGGCGCAGGGCCAGTTGATGCTGGGCGCGGATGGCCACGTTTACGTGGTGAAGTTCCAGAACAATCCGCAGCACATGAGAGTGCTGGCGAACGAATTGCTGGCTTCGCGGCTGGCGGCGGCGGCCGGGTTGACGGCACCGGAGGCCGAGCTGGTGGATGTGTCGAGCTGGTTGGTGGAAAACACTCCTGAGCTGGAGATCGACCTGGGGAAGACGCGGGTTCGATGCCAGCCGGGGCTGCAATTCGGTTCGAGGTTTGTTGGAGGACTGATGCCGGGACAGGTGGTGGACTACCTGCCCGAGGAACAACTGGCCGAAGTGAGGAACCTGGGGGAGTTCGCAGGCATAATGGCGCTGGACAAGTGGACTGGAAACGCCAATGGGCGGCAGGCAGTGTTCACGCGCAAGCAGCGGGAACGGCGGTACCGGGCGGTATTTATCGACTACGGGTATTGTTTTCACGCCGGAGAATGGAAGTTCGAGGATATTCCTCTGCGCGGGGTCTACTATCGCAACGATGTCTACCAGGGGATCGCAGGGTGGGAATCGTTTGAACCCTGGCTTACGCGGCTGGAGACCATGGCGGCCGAGACGGTGTGGGCGGCGGCGAACGAGGTTCCTCCAGAGTGGTACGGCGGCGACCTGACGGAGATGGAAGCGCTGGTGGAAAAGCTGCTGGCGCGACGGAACAAGATCCGGGGACTGATTGAGGATTTTCGCGTGTCGGATCGGAAGCCATTTCCAAAATGGGGAGGGGGGGAAAGGAAAATTGAGGAAGACGGTTGGAAAGAGACGAGATGGGGGACTAGCATCGTGGGGAGAGTGAATTGAGGGGATGTAGGCTGAGATGTAAGGTCCGGGAATGAATAGCTGCTGAAGGCCCAGGAATGAACAGCGGGAACGGAAGACGAGCTTGCGAGTTTCACCTGCTCCGGTATGTGCCGGATGCGGTGCGGAACGAGTACGTGCATATTGGGGTGATACTTCGCGAGCAGGGCAGCAAGGATGCGGCAGAGGTGCGATTTACGCGCGATTGGCGCCGGGTGCGCTGCCTCGATCCGGATGCGGATACGGCTCTGCTGGAGGGAATGGAAAGCGAGCTTCGGAGACGGTTCCAGGCCGAGCCGGACGGAGATTTGATGCGGCGGCTGGGCGAGTCTCTGTCGCTGAGCGTGCAGATGACCGAGCCGAAGGCCTATCTGGCCGAGAGCCTGCCTGCGGGGATGGAAGAGCTGATGCGGCTTTATGTTGAGCCGCCACCCAGGGAGCGAGTGCCACGGCTGAGCGGGCGGGCGGCGATCCAGGGCAGGATGCGGAGCGAGTTTGAGCAGGCCGGGGTATGGGACCTGCTGCGGAAACGCATTGCCGCCTCAGAATACACGCGGCCTGGCGACCCGCTGCGGATCGACGTGGGGTACAGGCCAAATGGGTTGATCAGGATGTTTCATGCGGTGAGCCTGGAGCCGGGGGTGGAGATGGCCAAGGTTCTTGCGTTTTCAGCGGCGGGGCTGCGCGAGGGCGTGGAGCGGGTGGAGAAGGCCAGCCTGGAGTTGACCGCAGTGATTGAGCCGGCGGCGAGGGTGGGTGCGACCAGCGAGGAGCCTGAGCGGCTGGAGATATATCGATTTGGCGTGGAAACCATGGAAGAGCACCAGATCAGGGTGCTGACGACCGCGGACCTGGGCAGGGTGGCGGATACGGCGCGGCGGGAACTTCGGGCCTGAAAGGCAGTGGACAGTGGTCAGTGGGCAGTGGTCAGTAAAAACGGCGGGCTTTCAGATGCTTACAAATTACGAACCGAGTTTGCATATAATTTCCACGCTTTGAGGTAGGATGGGTTTTGTAAGTAGATAAGCAGGTTCTGGAAGCTTGCGGTTGGAAGGTAGTGACTGCAGGAACGTGTTAGTCAACGCAGGGCTGTTCACTGATCACTGTCCACTGTTCACTGCTTTTGAATTGAGTTTGCATAGTTTGCATATAATTTCCACGCTTTGAGGTAAGATAGATTTTGTAAGTAGATAAATGGTTTTGAAAGCTCGCGGTTAGAAGTTAGTAGCTGAGAGTTAGTAACTGCCAGGATGTATTGGACGACAGGGGACCGAAGACTGTCCACTGTTCACTGACAACCGATTTTTCACAGAGGCATGACCCATTCAGGGGTTGTGCCTTTTTGCTTTTCAGGGCGACCAAGAAAAGGACGATGCGCATGAGGGTAGGAGAACAATTGCGGGGTATCTGGAGGCAGGCAACCAGGGGTGACCGGAAGGCGGATGTTGCGGCCGGCGCGGAGGTAGAGCGACGGACCCTGGCGCTGCCCGCGGTCTCAAGTCCTGTCCAGTTTCCGGGACGTCTGCTGCCCAAACCGACTCCGGCGAACCTGCGCCGGTTCGCGGAGACTCCGGTGGTGCGGCGGGCGATCAACGTAATCAAGGACCGCATTGCGGCGATGGACTGGCAGGTGAGAGTGCGGCGCGGAGTGAGCCAGGGGGATGTGGCTGAAACAAGAAAGAAGCTGCAAGCATTGCGTCGAACCCTGGAAGAGCCGAATGCCGTGGACAGCTTTCGCACTCTGATGGAGCAGGTGATTGAGGACGCGCTGACCGGCGGGTATGGGGCCATTGAAATGGAGCCGACGGGCGACGAGGACAGGCCGGCTATGTTATGGCCGGTGGATGGGGCTTCGATTCGAATCAATGCCCGATGGGACGGGCAACAGGATTCGCCCCGCTATGCACAGGCTCTGGTCGGGCAATTGGAGTCGAGTGCGGTTGAACTCTGCGACAACCAACTGATCTATGTGCGGATGAATCCGCGCAGCTTTACTCCCTTCGGACTGGGACCGTTGGAGGTGGCATTCGAAACGGTGAACCAGTTCATGAGCGCACACCGGTTCGCGGGCAAGTTAGCGGCAAACTCCGTAGCGCAGTATGCATTGTGGCTGAACGAGGCTTCTCCAGCGCAACACGATCGGCTTATCCGGTGGTGGCAGGACGAGATCGAGGGCACTGGGCGAGTGCCCCTGATTTCGACTGAACAGAAGCCGGAGGTTTTGCGGTTTGCGCAGGGGACGGATGCAGATCTCCGGCTGGCCTGGCAGGAATTTCTGATTCGAATGGTGGCCAACGCATTCGGGCTGCCTCCGCTGTTGCTGGGGCTTGAGGGAGACGTAAATCGATCGACGGCGGCGGAGTTGGCAGACGAAGCCTTTCGCGGGGCAATTCAGCCGTTGGCCCAGTTGCTGGCCGGTCAACTGACTCGGGACCTTTTTGCAAAGTGCATTGGATGGCGGGAATTTGAGTTTGTATTCAACGATCTGAACGCGAGGGATGAGGAGACGGAACTGGCGGTGCAGGTGCAATTGCTGCAGGCTGGAGTGCTGACGGTGAACGAGGTCCGGGCGATGCGGGGCCTTGCGCCATTAGTACGGGATGGGGTGGCGCAACTGGCGGGCGAAGAAGACAGGGACCAGGGAACAGGGACTAGGGACTAGGGATGGGTGGAGAGCACATGCGATTGGAAGCGATGGCGGTAAGGATTCCCCATGTGGACGGGCACCCCAACCGGGTGGCGTTCGAAGGGGTATTGACTGTGGTGAACACGGCTAGCGACAAGGCTCCGGCGGGGGCGCGGGGACACCGGGTAATGCTGACGGGCGAGGCGGCGGAGAAGGCGCTGCCCTCGTTGCTGGGGATGGCAGTGGATTACCGGCCGGGCTGGGACGGACACGACGCGCGGCGCAAGATAGGACTGCTGACCGAGGCGGACCTTATCGGGCAGCGGCTGGTGGTTCGAGGCTACCTGTATGCGCGGGATTTTCCGGAGGTGGCTGGGGCGATCCAGGCACAGGCACCGAACGCGATGGGGATGAGTTACGAACTGGCGGACGCGCGGGTGGAAGATATGCGAGCCGAGGTATGGAAACTGACTCGCGTGACCTTTACAGGCGCGGCAATCCTGCTGAGGGAGAAGGCGGCCTACCGGGAGACGAGCTTCCGCATGGCGAGTTAGGTTGGGCAAGTTGGCAAGTCAGCAGAAGGGCTCCGCGATGCGGGTCCTTTTTCTTTTAGTGGGTAGTTTGACCTGCGATTCACATTCAAGGCAAACGAGAAAGGGATGACATGGAAACAGTACAGAGAGACATTGCGGAGCGACTGGAGGCGGCTACGACACTGCTGGAGAGGACGTTGAGCTGGCTCGAAGAGCGGCAAGGCGCCGGCGAGCTGGCGAGGATCTCGGCCACGGTTGAGCAGAGCCAGCGGGAAGCTGAACTGACCGAAAAGCTGGCTGCCGCCGAGCGCGAAGTGGCGGAGTTGAAGGCTTCTGCTGCGCCGACGGTGCTCAACCCTCTACGCAAGACCTTGTCCGCGGCCACCTCCGAGATGCTGGCAAAGCATGGCGTGGGGGAGGGTCCGGTGGATGTGCGAACACTGGACGCCGCGTTGGCCGGGTTGAGCCTGGAACAGCGCATTGCAGTAAAGAGCCAACTGCTGCGGGCGGGTGCGATTGCCTGAAGCAGTTTTTGGTCCTGATCAACCGGTTAGTTACCGCTGAAGACTAACAAGCTGCGATACGCGTTCGATTCCGGCACGAAACACGCCGCTTTCGAATACTAACTAGAGCTATGTAACCCAAGCTTGGAAGCGGCAGTTAGAAGCCAGAGTCCGAGTAACGAATGGCCCCTTGAAGGGGCGGAAAGAGCCTATGAACGCTACCTTTGCAGATATCCATGCAGCAGCCGATTTTATCGGACCTGGCGCTGTAGAAGTTCCGCTGTATCAGACCGAGATCTTTGACATTTGCCGGCGTTCGAGCCCATTCGGGCAGCGCATCAAACAGGTTCCGGCGACCGGACATCCGTCAAGGTTCTTCGAAGAGACGGCCATTCCGAATCCGGGCACGGCCGGATTTGTTAACCCGCGCAGCATCGTGGCGCCGGTAGTGAATCCGACTCGGGTGGAGCGCAGCGTGCCGCTGAAGGCGCTGGTTTCGCAGATTAACTACAATCTTTTCGACATCGAACTGGGCAACCAGCAACAGCAGTTCGCGTATCTGCAGGCCAAAGACCTGGTTGACACGGTGAGCGGCGTGATGGTGGCGCACGATGTGGCACTGTGGAATGGAAACGACACCAGCCTGAGCACTCCGACGACCACGCAATACTATGGCGTGAGCCAGCAGATCGCGGCCGGCGGGAACACGGTTACGATCGGCACATCGGCTTCGATTGTGGACGGGCTGAAGTCGGCAGTGGCGCAGATGGTGGCCAGCAACGGCTTCCAGGTGCGGCCCTCGGCGATTTATGCCAACCCGGTGCTGCTGGACCTGATCGACCGCGAGATGAAGACCGAGTTCAACGTTGTGCTGAACTCGGACCAGATCTCGGGCGGCTTCCGAGTGAAGATGCTGGCGACGCAAGCAGGCGACCTGCCTTTGATCCCGGACTGGAGCCTGAGTTACACGGGCACACCAGGATCGGGTTCGGCAGTGCTGCCGGCTTATATCGTGACCGAGGATCTGATCGAGTATCACTGGCTCGGCGATCCGACACCTCGCATCTTCCAACTCGGCCTGCCTAACTCGCTGGCACACCAGTACGTGGCTGTCAAATTCGGCGCTCCGGTGGTGAAGGGCGCAAGCTACGCGCACTATCAGGTGCTCGTAGACCGGTAAGAAGCTGGTTAGCGCGCTAAAGAGGAGGCTCCGCGTTTGCGGAGCCTCTTTTGCATGCGAACTATCAAGTTAGCGGATGGACAAGGAACTGACTAAGTGAGAGGGACAAAAAGGGAAGGGTGGGGTATGGCATATCTTCAGCCAACGGAATACCCGAACTACGGATTGCCGGCTGGAACTACGGCCGACTGGATAACGGCGGCTACAGCTTTGATCAACAGTTACTGCAGACGACCGGACCTGAACGTAGTCCAGTACACGGAGCGGACGCGCCTAACCAGCGGATCGCAGACGGTGCGGCTAAGTTACTTGCCCCTGGCACCAATGGGGACGACCACAACGCCATTGGTTAGCGTGGAAGCCCGATATGCGAGGCCGCGCCGAGGCGAGATTTTGGACGAGCCCTTGTTTGAGATCGTGTGGGCGTTTTCGCTGCCGGGACAGTGGACAGCGATCGATCCCAACTCGGTGGATTTTGATCCGAACACCGGAGAGCTGACCTTGCCATGGAACGTGCTTGGGCTGCCCTACAACGAAGTTGCGGTAACCTATACGGCCGGGCTGGCAACAATCGGTGACGACGTGAAGACAGCGTGCGCACAAATTGTACGGAACGCCCAGTCGACTCCCGCGCTGAACGCAAGCAAGACGAAGATCGACACAATGCAAATGCAGTATTTTTCGAGTTCGCTAGTGGACGAAACAGTGCGGGCATGGCTGCGTCCTTATGTAGCGAACAGGCTGGGGTGAACGATGAGCGATA
>OBLU010005557.1_pt1 | contig 11278 bp, 10 predicted proteins | sample 1518681 | NCBI WGS metagenome assembly OBLU01 (sample SAMEA3539304, study PRJEB22396) | soil metagenome | biome: tundra; feature: field; material: soil | place: USA | collected 2010-05 | depth 0.15 m
ATGACGTGGCGGCGACCCTGGATGAGGTGGCGCGCGCGCTGTCGGCGCCGTCGCTCTTCGGTCGCACCGACGTGCGCGACCTTCGAGCGGCGCTGGACCAGGCCCGAAGGATGCGCTTCGAACTCACTGCCCTCGATGGGCTCAGGGTGCGACTCTCGGGTGAGGACGCCGGCTCATCAAGTTCGGCGATCGGGGCCTGTCTACTTGGTGCCGCGGCGGCGTTGGACGAAATTGGCGCGGGGCTTCGCCGACCGCGTCAGACAACAAACTGGCAAGCGGCGGTGACGAAGTTCGGCGACGACCTAACCCGTCTCGAGCACGCGCTTCTGCAGGCCGAGTCGAACGCTGACGTAATCGCGCGCCAGTGTTTGTCCTACTTGGCGGCGCTCGGTGGTCAGCTGAGGGCGGCCGGGAATCTCATGGAGAAGTCTCGCGGCCCCGGTAATCGCCAGGCGTGGCGCCCGCATCTGGCCCAACGACAGGGATCAGACGTGCGAGATTTCCGAGGCGATCTTGACGTCGTGCGAGCGAGCCTTCGTCGCGATTCGCCGGCCTTTCGACACGCCGTTCGTTTGGCGGTGGCGGTGCCCGCTTCATTGTTCCTGGCGTCGTGGCTGTCACTTCCCCGTGGTTACTGGTTACCGTTCGCGGTCGCCGTTATCTTGAAGCCGGACTACAGCACCCTTTTCGACCGGGGGCTCGGCCGAGTTGTCGGAACCCTGGTGGGCGCGACCCTGGCCGCGGTGTTGGTTAGTGAACTCCACCCAGACCTGCTGCTCACCACCGTATTCGTGGCGCTGACGGCGTGGGCCGTCTATTCCACCTGGGCGGCGAGTTTCTCGGTGGCGATGGGATTCGTTACCGCCCTGGTCCTGATTCTGCTCAGCACCTCATTGACTGACTCGGTGGGTACCGCCGTCGACAGATTCATAGACGTGTTGCTGGGCGCGGTAATCGCGGTGGTGGCCTATCTCGCCTGGCCGACATCGCCCAAGGCCGGCGTCGAAGAGGCCGAGTCCGGGCTTTTCACGTCGCTTCGCGATTACCTGGCGGCAGTTCTTGACGTCGTCGAGGCGAAGCCCGTCGAAGCAAATCGGGTGCCGGCCTGCTCCAAAGCGACGCGCCTGGCCTGGGCCCACACCGAGGCGGCCGTGGATCGATCGATTCAGGAGCCGGCCGCCACGCGCATTGATCCTTCGCAGGGCCGTGGCCTGCTCGCCGCCGCGCAGCGAATCGTGCGCGCTACTCAGGCTCTCTGGATCGACGGCGAGCGCGGCGCCACGGTGCATCCCTTCGTGGAACTCGACGACTTAACCGTCGGACTACTTGAGGGGCTTGACAGTCTGACGAATGCGTTCTCGGCTAAACCGGTCGGATCAATGCCCCAACTGAGAAGGCTTTACCGGGCAGTTGAACAACCTCTCGTCGACCAGAGTGCGCCGCTTTCCATTGGGCTTCACTTGGACGAACTAGTCAACGCGATTGACACCGCGGCGATGCTGACCGGGCTGGTAGAACCGCTCGCCGACTGAAGCGGGCGACGGCTCTCGCGAGATGAAGCTCTTGACACCACCCGTGCGGTGGCCTAAGCCTGAAACGCGTACTTCTACTCGGCGAGGAGAAAACTAATGTGTTCACGTCGCCTTAGCGTTCGAGGGCCAGTGACACGAATACGTTTCGAGGTTGGTGCCCGGCGAGTGAAAACGGTGTGTCGACCCAGTCACGGTATGGTCCGGCGTCGCGTCATCAAACGAAGCGAAGGGAGAATGATAGGTGGATGATCAAGCCTCAAACTCTGACACGCAGAGTAACGTCTCGAGTCCGGATCTTGAACCCGCCCAGCACTTCGAGGTCAGCGAAAGTCGAGAGGCGACGGTCGGCTCCATTGGGGTCCGACGGGCGCTTCCTCATCGGGCCAGACGCACGGTAGGCGCCTGGTGCTTCGCCGATCACATGGGACCGGCCGACGTCTCCGAGGAGAGCGGCCTAGACATAGGCCCGCATCCCCACATGGGACTTCAGACGGTCACTTGGCTGATTGAAGGCGAGGCGCTGCACCGCGACAGTTTGGGAACGGAGCAGGTCATTGCCTCGGGCCAACTGAACCTGATGACCGCCGGTAGCGGCGTGTCGCACTCGGAAGAGTCGACCGGTCACTATCGCGGCACGCTGCAGGGCGTCCAACTTTGGATTGCTCAACCCGAAGCCACCCGCCACCACGGCGCAGACTTTGCGCACCTGGCCGAACCCCCGCGAGGTGATCTCGACGGTGCCGGCTTCACCGTTCTCATTGGTGAGTTCGAGAATGTGGGCAGTCCGGTGCGTCACGACTCCGCACTGCTGGGTCTCGACCTCGAGGTGCGAGAATCCCTGTCCCTGCCGCTACGTCCCGATTTCGAATACGCCCTCGTTGTTTTGGACGGTGCGCTCAGTATTGACGGCCAACAACTTTCCATTGGGAAGCTCGGCTATCTGCGGCCCGGGCGCGACGAAGTGTCTATTGACGTCACCGGACCAACTCGGACCATCCTGCTCGGCGGTGAACCGTTCGAAGAGCCGATTCTGATGTGGTGGAACTTCGTGGGCCGGACGCGAGCCGAAATTGACGAGGCCTACGAGTCGTGGCACCTGGGCGACAGTCGATTCGGCACCTTTAAGAGTTCGCTTCCTCGAATCCCCGTTGAGGCCCCGGCCTGGCGGCAAAGAGAGAAGAGATAGCTCAATCCGAAGTTGGCTCTCGTTTGGTCCGCTTCAGCGCAGGGGCTCAATTACTGCAGATACTTCTCCACCACTTCTTCGGATCGCAAGGCTGCGAAATCTGGATCCTGACCGGCGCTACGTCGAGCCCGGCGCTGGCGAAGTAAATCCCAACATTGGTCGAGTTCGGCCTCAATAGTTTTCAGCCTCTTCCTCTCATCGTCGGAGAGGGGGTTGCCCACGTGGGACTCCTCTAATTCAAGTTCTTCGTTGGCTAGCATTCCGATGCGTTTCAGTAGATTGTTGTCATCCAAGGGATCGATCCTTTCAATTTGATAACGGGACTCTTCTGACCACAGTACGACTCGCGTGCCGCTCAGCATTCAAAATCCTTGGTCGAGTTTATGGGCACGACGGAGAGGAGCGGGTTGCCTCATCGGAATGCCGCTCGAATCGCCCTCGATTGCCGATCGGTTCTGTACTGAGTCGACGGCGTGGTCAAGGATTGGAGATACCTTGAATTGTTTCGGTGGGCCCTTCGCTCGATGATCGCGAAGAGGGACCTCAGCGAGCCGAACCAGAAACGGCTCGGGATGAAGGGCGAGGTACGTCACCCATCGTTTCGTGACGCAGGGGCAGTATTTTGGGCCTCAGCGTTGATCCAAAACCTCTTGAAGGTGATCGTGCAGCGAGTCATAGTCCCACGAGTCGTCATAACGCTGCCCATTGACGAAGAAAGTCGGTGTGCCGTTCACGCCGCTGCGGATGCCGCTCTCGATATCGTCGTTCACCCTCCTGCGGACCGTTCCGCTGGCGAGCACGCTGGCCACCTCGGCCGAATCGGCCCCCGCCTGCTCGGCGTAACGAAACAGCGCCGGCTCCTCCAAGTCATCTTGGTTTTCGAAGAGCAGGTCGTGCATGGGCCAGAATGCTCCCTGCAGAGCGACCGCTTCGGCCGCTTCGGCCGCGAGTTCGGCGTGAGGATGGACGTTGGTGAGGGGCATATTGCGAAAGACCGATCGGAGCGAGTCGCCGAAGACCCGTTGCAGCTCTTTCACGATCGGGTACGCCTGTCCGCAGTAGGGGCACTGGTAGTCGCCGTACTCGACCAGCGTGAGGGCGGCATCGTCACTGCCCACCACGTGGTCACGTGGCCCTACCGGAACGGTGAGACGGGCATCCGCACTCATGCGAGTGCCTCAACGGCTTTGAGCGCCCCATCGACGCCGGGACTGACGGCAATTGGTGAGATGAAGTTCCCCGCGACGTTGTGTTGTGCGTCGAGCACGAAGAGTGCCCGGCCGGTTATCCCATCGGCATCTCGGTAGACGCCGTAGGAGCGGGCGACCTCTCCCTTGGGGTTGAAGTCCGCCAGCAGCGGGAAGTTCAACTTGCGCCCGGCCCTGAAGGCGAGGTGGGACCAGAAGCTGTCGACGGCGATGCCGATCAGTTGCGCGCCACGTTCGGCGAAAATTCCGTTGGCGGCCTCGAACATCGATAGTTCGTCGCCGCAGACGGGGTTCCAGTCGTTGGGATAGAAAATCAGGACGACCGGTCCCTTCAGCCCCGAGAGGGACACTCGGCCGTTTGGTGATATTGGCCAAGAGAAGTCGGGCGCCGACGTGCCTGGCAGCAGTGGCCCGTCGGGGATCGAAGGCTTGGTGGTTGACGAACTCATAGAAGCGTTCCCTTCCGTGTCGCGGGCCAATCAGCCCTCGAGGTTGACGCGCTCCCTATTATTGGGCCATTCTCCTCGGGTCGCAACCGACTTTTCGGTGGCCGCGTAACGCTCTTAAACTCGAGGGATAGTTGGCCATCATTCGCGCTTAACATTTCCGCGGTCGATCCTGTCGTGTCCGGGATGGCAAAACTGCGATCATTGTCTTGCGGCCGTCAACAAATATAGATTTGGATAGTTAGTTTCGAAATCTAGGCTCACCATGGGTCTCTTCGAAAGGGACCGGTGCGTAGATTGAGCGAGTTCGCCACGAAGTTACAAGTAATCGTCGAGCGTTTCTCTTCTGACGCTTCTGAGGTGGATAGGGCAGACGCCATCCCCGCCTCTCACCTCGACGCGCTCGCTGCTATTGGACTGTACGGGGCGTTCGCTCCGGTTTCTGAGGGCGGACTGGGTCTTACTCTCAGAGAATTGTGTGGCGTCGTTGAAGAGCTGGCTTCGGCGTGCCTGGCGTCGACCTTCGTCTGGATTCAGCACTTCCGGCTGCTCGCGGCAGTGCTCGATCCCTCCGCGCCACCGTTGTTGCGGGATCAATTCTCGAAGGTACTGGGCGGCGAGACCAAGGGAGGGGTCGCTCTCGGCGGCCTTCTACCGGGCCCCGCCAAGATGATCGCCACCCCGGCTGAAGACGGTTGGCTACTCGACGGGGAAGCCCCCTGGGTGAGCGGCTGGGGACTCGTCGACCGGCTTTTCGTCGCCGCCCGCGGTCCCGACGACACCGTCGTCAACTTTCTCATCGAAGCCAAGGACCAACGGGGCTTGGTCGTCTCGCGACATCGATTGTCGGCCTTGCACGCCACCGTGACGGTCAAATTGAATTTCGACGAATTGGCCATCGGGGCCGACCGGGTACTTGGCCAGGTTCCCTACGACCCCTCACAAGAAGCTCCGGAAGGTCTTCGCGTCAACGGATCGTTGGCCCTGGGGGTAGCGCGTCGGAGCTGCACTTTGCTGGGGCCCACTCCCTTGGAGGACGAGCTTCGGAGCTGTCGCGATGAATTGGACCAAGCCAACTTTGAGACGATGCCCCTCGCGCGTGCCGGCGCCTGCGAACTGGCGGTGCGAGCCGCGCACGCCCTCGCGGTCCAGCGGGGCAGTTCGTCGGTGCTCGAAGGCGACGTCGCCGAGCGCACGGCCCGCGAGGCGGCGCTACTGCTCACTTTTGGAAGTCGACCGGCGATCCGGCGGGCGCTACTCCAGCGCTTTGGAGTGGCGACAACCATTTAGCCACGCGGAGGGTTCACGACTGAGCTGGTCAGCCCCAGACTTCGTCGGCCGTCTCCTTGACCAGGCGCAATTTGGCGACTTCGTCGTCGAAGGTGAGGCTGTTGCCTTCCACCGTCGAAGAAAAACCGCACTGGGGCGACAGGCACAGCTGGTCGAGAGGTACGTACTGACTGGCCTCCTCGATACGTCGCTTGAGCTGGTCCTTGGTTTCGAGGTCGCCCCGTTTGGTGGTGACCAGCCCGAGCACGACCATCTTGCCCTTGGGTACGAAGCGCAGGGGTTCAAAGCTACCGGAACGGACGTCATCGTATTCGAGGAAGAAGCCGTCGACGTTTAGCTCGCCGAAAAGGGCTTCGGCCACGAAGTCGTAGCCGCCCTCGGCCGCCCAATAAGACTGGAAGTTGCCCCGGCAGGAGTGCGTGGTCACCGCCATGCCCTCGGGCCGCGAGGCGAGTGCGGCGTTTATCTGCTTGATGTAGCGCAGGTGCTGATGTTCGGCGTCCTCACCGCGCTCGGCGATCATCTGACGCTGCGCCGGGTCGTTGAGATAGGCGAGTGACGTGTCATCGAGTTGCAGATAGGTGCAACCCAACTCGCCCAGCCGGCGGATCTCCTCGGCGTAGGCGGCGCTCAGGTCGTTCCAGAACCCTTCCACGTCGGGGTAGACTGCGGGGTCGATGGCGGCCGCGCCCCCGCGATAGTGCACCATGCTCGGGGAGGGAATCGTGAGCTTGGGCACGGCCGTGGTCACCGTGGATTTCAGAAACTTGAAGGCATCGGCGAAAATGGTGTCGTCAATCTTCACTCGATCGCTGACCTTTAGCGCCGCGGAGGTGAACGACGTGGTGCCCTCGGCATTCTTAAAGGCCACCTGCAGTTGCTCGGCGGTGCGAGTGACCCCTCCCAACTGATAGATGAAATCCATGTGCCACGAGGTACGGCGAAACTCCCCGTCGGTGGAGGCTTGAAAGCCCAGCTCCTCTTGGAGAGCGACGACGTCGGCGATGGCCCGGTCTTCAATTTGTTTGAGGGCGTCAGCGTCTATCCGCTGGTCGGCGAATTGCCGTCGGGCGTCGAGCAGCTCAGGCGGACGAAGAAAACTCCCGACGTGGTCGGCGCGGAACGGTGGCGTTAGTCGCTGGCTCATGCCACGACAGTACACTTTTTGACGATTTGCACTCGAGCTACATCGAGTTCAACCTGAACCACTTATCAGGGCGTCTAGGGTTCGCTGAAATTCTTAAGTTGATTGAACTTGGTTTGGTGACGTAGGAGCTTCTGAAACTTGCGATCCGATTCCCGGTCTCGACACCTTCGTCGCGGGTGCGTACGTTGTGAGACGGCGCGCCGTTGAATGGTGCTGCGTAACTAGTAGATCTGACCTGGGAAATCATTGAATCTCGGTCTGGTCCAAAGATTGCACCAGCGAGCGTGGAGCTACGAGGCGGTAGGCGTCGTGCGAGAGGTCAGCGAGCTCATCAAAATCCAAACCGGGGTCCAGCCTTGCGCCAATCCAACCGCGATGGGCTACGTACGCCGGCAGGAAGAAAATCTCTGGCCGCTGCTCAATAAGATGCTCCCGGACCTCTGGCACACACGCGGTCCATAGTCGGGGAAAGTGGACCTCATGGTGACCTTCCATCCACACGGTGACAAAGCTCCGCTTGTCGCGTATGAAGAAGGTGGAAGCACCGTGACTTGCGCTCACTAACTTCGGGCAGCGACCGGCATTGGACGCGAATCGGGTCCAGCATCGACCCCGTTCTTCGTCCCGTGGCTCAATTTTTGCCCAGACTCAGTCGATCGGTTCGACCGGTGAGCCGACGCTGCTGTCGGACCGGGGCCCTTTTCAAACTTCAAAGCGAGCATTCTGTAAGTGGCGGGCAGACTGGCGATCAGGACACGGAGGCCAGGCCATGGTGGGCGTCAACGTTGAACTATTTCCGAGCGGCAGCCGCCGACGTGGCCGTTTCCTGGATAGCTGATTCAAGTGCTTTTGCCATGAGTGCCTGACCAGCGGGCTTGGGGTGGACGGAACCTTTGGCGATGATGTTGCTTTCGGCAGCGGACAAGGCTCCACTGCAGTTTGGTATGAGGCCGTTGCTCTTTTGAAGGCAGTCGCTGTACAGCGTTGAGATTGAATTGGGTAAGGAGAAGAGCACGCCGTTGATGATTGACCTGGACATGGTCTTTGTGTTGCACGTTTGACCCTCTGACGTCGTGAGGCCGTTGACGTCCACCACCTCAATTCGACTGGTTCCCAAGGTTTCGCTTACTTGCCCAACGGCCGCGGCAATATCTGAGTTCAGATCGATTTCGAGTCCGTTGATGTCGGTCAGCTGGGAGGGACTCACGCCGAGGTAGACGGAAGCCGCACCCAATTTGATCGCTCCGGCGAGCGGACAAAACGTTGACACCTTCGTTGCAGAAAAGAACTGCGGATAGTTCAAGACGTACAGCGTGGCATTCGGAGCCGCGGCCAGGATCTTCGTATAGGTATCGACGAGCGCGCCCGTTAACGAAGGGACTGTCCCGGGACTTGAAGTGGCGATGGTTTTAGACTGAGCCAAGTCACTGGAGCACTTGGCGGCGGAGGCACCGGGGGCCTTGGACGAGAAGAAGTGGCGTACGGGACCCACTTGCACCATTAGGCCGACGCAAGCCGCCAGGACCTTTACGAAACCGAGGTCGTCACCGCCCACGGTGACCGAGACAATCTTGGTGTCAGAGGTCAGGGCGCCAAGTTGAGAGGGTTCGCCACCACGCTTTCCCAGGAGGAGAGATGGTGCTCCGCTCGTGTAGGGCGAAGCGTCGTTGGTCGATCCCGTCACCGCGCCAGAACAGGCCACGAATCGGAAATTTGACGCGTCATTCTCGATGCTGGCCACCAACGACGGATAGGCGAGCGCCGAACGGTCACACCGGTCCTTGCTGGACCAAGGGACGCCCAAAGTACTGAGCCACTGATCAGGCTTTGGACCAGGGATCCCTTCACCCGACGAGTAAGAGTCGCCTAGAGCCACGTAGGTCGCCGCATTGATCACCTGCGCGCTGGCGGGCGGCTTGGCGGTGGCGTCCGCAATTCCCGGTACCGCGACGCCGGTGATGCCTAGGGCGACGGTCGTACAGGCGACCATGAGTTTTCGACAACGTGGCACTAGGACTACCTTATTCAGCAGTTCTTCACGGTTCTATGCAGCACCATAAACCGCCCCCACGCTGGGGCCCAACGCTTCGAGGTCCCAATCTTGCTGGAGGCACGGTGTGCCGCGACACACCGTGTGAAGTTCCTAGTGGTGGCCCCGACAGTTGGTTACGTACTGAGCTCGGAAGTGGGAGCGGGCGCGACGCCGCTGCTCCGGCGGGGCAGTACCCAGTTGGGGCGTAGGAAATGACAGGTGTAGCCGTTCGGGAAGTGCTCGAGATAGTCCTGGTGTTCGGGCTCCGCCTCCCAAAACGGACCGGCCGGACTGACCTCGGTCCCGACAGCACCGGGCCAAAGTCCGGACGCCTCGACGTCGGCAATGGTGTCTTGCGCGACGCGACGCTGTTCGTCGTCGACGTAGAAGATCGCTGAACGGTAGCTCAAGCCACGGTCATTCCCTTGTCGATTGAGCGTTGTCGGATCGTGGATCTGGAAGAAGAACTCGAGGATCTGACGGTACGTCGTCTTCTGCGGATCGAAGGTGACTTCGATCGATTCCGCGTGGGTCCCGTGGTGACGGTAGGTCGCGTTCTCCACGTCGCCGCCGCTGTAACCAACGCGCGTGGTGAGCACCCCTGGTTGCTTGCGGATGAGATCCTGCATCCCCCAGAAACACCCTCCGGCGAGTACTGCCTTCTCGGTCGGCTCGCTCATTGTGCCCTTCCTTTCTCGGTTGAAGTTTGGTCGAATAGTTTTCGATACTCGCCGTAGCCCTCGGCTTCGAGATCCTCGTACGGTACAAAGCGTAGGGCGGCCGAGTTGATGCAGTAGCGCAGGCCGCCCTCGTCGGCGGGTCCGTCGCTGAAGACGTGGCCGAGGTGGCTATCGCCGTGGGTCGAGCGAACTTCGGTCCTCACCATTCCGTAGCTCACATCGCTGTTCTCGACGACGTTGGCGGGCTCGAGGGGTGCGGTGAAACTCGGCCAGCCGCATCCGCTGTCGTATTTCTTGGTGGAAGCGAAGAGGGGCTCGCCCGACACCACGTCTACGTAAAGGCCCGCCTCCTTCTTTTCGAAGAACTCGTTGTCGAAGGCCGGCTCGGTGCCGCGCTCCTGGGTGACGCTGTACTGCCTGGGGGTGAGTTTGGAAATGGCTTCCGGGCTCTTCTCGTAGTGGTCTTTCATGTCAGCTCCTTCGTAACTACGCCGGTCCTTGGGCCCGCCGTCAAATTGACTCGTGGACTCCTCGTTTCCTTTGAGCCACTGTTACACATCCGCCGATCATCACATTCAACTGGCGGCCGCACAACTTCGTCGGCTAAATTGCTCTCTTCCGACATTCTCATAGTCCTCTGAGCAGCCATACCCGTTACAAGTTCGACTCTTTTTCGAGAATGTCTGTGCGTCAAGTCGACCCTGAAGCCCTGTAAATGTTGGTGGTGCTGTGCAAAATCGGCGAATGGACATCATTCTGATCCCCGGCGCCCGTTACGGACTGTAGGTCCGTCACGTCATGACTCACGGCGAGGACACCGTCTCCTCAGCGAGCACTTCAAGTTTGTCCAATGATCGAGCGGTTGCGGCAACGCGGTAGCCGCCCTGGGCCAGATGCGAGGCAATTACCCGGCCTATACCTTCACTTGCGCCCGTCACTATTGTCACGCCGTGTTCAGCGTCACCCATGAAGTGAGGTTACGCGGAACGAGTTTCCAAAAAGCTTGCGAGACCGTGACGATGAAGCGCCGCAACGAGTACGCAACGATAGATAGTTTGTTCGCTGAGACTGACTGTCGTGACCGTCCGTAGGCATGGTCTCGCTCTCTGGGCTTCTCGACTTCTCGCAATTTGGCAATGACGTGTTCCTCGGATCGCTTCAAAGCGGCCAAAAACCACCCTCTTTTCCCCGATCGTTGTCGTAGGACTCCTTACGAGGAGGCGGACCAGTTGCGGGCGCCGTATTGCAGGAATTGACGAATTTTTCGCTATTTTGGACGCTCGCGCTCCGATAAATGGAACACTGTTCTCTTTTTTGGACTCGAATTCACTATACTTACCGTCCACTTAAGGAATCGAAGTGAGTTTCGTTGGTTGACGACCTTTTGAATACTAAAAGTATTGAGCCGGGCGATTCGAAGGGCTTGAACGGTTCGGACCGTGTTCTCGCTGTTCTTAACCTCCTTGGATCATTCCCTGACGGAATCGGACTCAACGAACTCGCTCGATCGCTCAACTCGCCACGATCAAGTGTTCATCGTGCGCTCAGTGCGCTGCGTCGAGCAAACCTCATCGAACAAGACCGCGACAGTCGGTACCGTCTGGGCTACGGACTCTTAAAGCTCGCCTTCTCGTACTACGAGGAACTCGATGAAGTGGGTCGCATCCGTCCTGTGCTCTCGGCGCTCGCTCAAAAGTTCGGTGAGACCACGCACTACGCCATCTTGGATGAAGTAGAAGTGATGTATCTGGCCAAAG
>OBLU010005558.1_pt1 | contig 11277 bp, 11 predicted proteins | sample 1518681 | NCBI WGS metagenome assembly OBLU01 (sample SAMEA3539304, study PRJEB22396) | soil metagenome | biome: tundra; feature: field; material: soil | place: USA | collected 2010-05 | depth 0.15 m
GCAATTCTTCGCCGACAAAATGGCTTTCACGACCGGCCCCGTCGAAATAACCCATCTGATTGCGAAAAAAGACGATGTCGTCATCATAGATGTGCGCGAGGCTAAAGATTTCAAGAAGGGCCACGTCCCCGGCGCGATCAATCTTCCGCAGGAAAAATGGGGCACGCTGGCCGGTCTGCGCCGGGATACGATGAACATCATTTACTGCTATGCCCAAAACTGTCACCTGGGCGCGCACGCCGCGATGCAGTTCGCCGCGAAGGGTTATTCCGTCATGGAAATGGACGGCGGCTTCGAATCCTGGAAAGAGAACGGCTTGAAAATTGCGAAGTAGATTCCTCGCTCGCGGGAGCGGGAGAGGATGTCCGCAGGACAGGTGAGGGTTAAACGGGGAAAACAAATCAGCCGGAGGCCGGATGAGATGGCCGCGAACCACGCCAAACACTCGAACGCTTCTCCCTCTCCTCGCCCAACGAGGAGAGGGCCGAGGTGAGGAGTCAAAAAAAATAATCCCTTCTCGGCATTCATCGCGCCAAAATCAGATGAAGGCGGATCGGACGGGGAGAAATGCCATGCCGAGGTTCGGCTGGCCGGAGGCCGGATGAGGTGTGGTCTTGAACCGCGAACCACGCGAACCACGCGAACGGATTTTTAACCACGAATGAACACGGATAAACACGGATTTCAATTTCAGCTTTCCCGACCTCCGCCTCCGATTTAAGCATTTCAGCGTTTCAGCTTTTCCAATCAGTGCCCGGAACGATTCGCCCGAATGCCTGATGCCCGCGTTAATCGGCAATGAAATGAGGACCCCTTTAAGTGCTGGGGACACTCCTTCCAGAGGGGCACCGGCAGGAAATCGCACTAGGTTAACGGCGCCGGTTGAAATAGTAGCCGCCGCCGCCGCCGAGCAACAACACCAAGAGCACGATGAGTAGAATTGACATGTTCAAATTTTAGGGCCGGCAATGGTTTCGCGCCATGGGGTGTTTCCCTACCGCATCCGCATAGACTTTCACCGGATGCATGCGGCCCGCACGCGATGTCTTACGCAGCGGTTATCTGGGCTTCAGCTTGGAGCCAATGTTCCACATCGTGTCCGTGAATGTATCCACTCGCGGAAAACAGATTGTAGGCCCGCCCGGCTATTTCATCATGGGAAGGTTTTACGGCGGCATGGCGTTGGTTGTGGTTTGGTGTCCTAACCGGCGCCTGGATATGAATTGACCCCAAGTGTGCTGAATCTTCCGTTCTCTGACTTTGGAAATAATGTTGTTCATTCATGTGAAGAGAATAGTTCAGGAGCCGACACTGGGCCATACGGTGAACACCCCATCCTCCAGTCGCGGCATTATGACTGGTGGCTAAAAACGGACGATCCGCCCAGTGAAATGCACAAGTCGGCAATGACTTTTCCCGAAATCACGCCGCTGGAGATTTATCCCGTCAGCGATTTGGTGAACAGCCCCAAACTGGATGACCCGCGCTGCATTGAGCCGGTGCGGATTGACCGGGATATGTTCGAGCGGCAATGGTGGGGCGACGGGTGATTGTTGAGCCATTGTTGGCAGATTGACGACGGCCCGATTTACGCGCAGACTCATCCGCCAACCACGCGCACATGGACAACCTTTCAAAATTTGAATCTGACCTTTGGGATGCCGCCGATAATCTGCGCGCCAATTCCAAGCTCACCTCCAGCGATTACTTCATGCCCGTCCTGGGCATCATCTTTTTGCGCCATGCCGCCAACCGGTTTGACATCGCGACGCAGCAGATCGCCGACGATCAGGCAGCGGGGAAGATGCCCAAGCGGAAGCTTCAGCCCGCCGATTACATCCGCCGCCGCGCCTTGTGGCTGCCCGAATCTGCCCGCTACGATGGCATCATGGAAAAGGCGTCGTCCAATGTCGGCGGCCTGCCCAAGCTCGTCACCGATGCCATGACCGCGATTGAGGCGGACTTCGAGCCGTTGAAAAATGTGCTGCCGAAGGATTACGGCATCTTCGAGCCGTCCGTTTTGGAAGATTTGATGCGCAAATTCAACACCGAGGACATCAAACGCGCCACCGGCGACGTGTTCGGGCGCATCTACGAATATTTTCTCGCCAAGTTCTCCATCCAGAAGGCGCACGACAACGGCGAATTTTTCACGCCGTCATCGCTGGTGCAAACCATCGTCAACGTCATTGAACCCGACCACGGCACCGTGTTCGATCCCGCGTGCGGTTCCGGCGGAATGTTCGTCCAGTCCAGTCATTTTGTGGAGCAGACCGGCGGCGACACGGCGCGCAAAGTGGTTTTTTACGGGCAGGAAAAAAATCCCACCACCATCCGCATCGCCAAGATGAATCTCGCGGTGCATGGTTTGGAGGGCAAAATCGCCGAGGCCATCACCTACTATCAGGACGAACACACGCTTTGCGGCAAATGCGATTTCGTCATGGCCAATCCGCCGTTCAACGTGGATTTGGTTGACGCCGAGAAGGTCAAAAGCGATCCGCGCCTGCCGTTCGGTTTGCCCGGCGTCAACAAGGGCAAAAAAGTTTCCAACGGAAATTATCTGTGGATTTCCTATTTCTGGAGTTATTTGAGCGACCAAGGCCGCGCCGGTTTCGTCATGTCCTCGCAGGCGTCCAGCGCCGGCAATGATGAAAAGGAAGTCCGCCGCAAGATCGTCGAGACCGGCGACGTGGACGTGATGATTTCCATTCGCGGCGGATTTTTTTACACGCGCACCGTGCCGTGCGAGTTGTGGCACTTTGACCGCAACAAGCCCGCCGACCGCAAGGACAAGGTGTTGATGCTCGACGCCCGCAGCATCGGCCAGCTTATGCGCGGCTCGCGCAAGGTGTATGAGTTCACGCCGGAGCAGATGAAAAATGTGTCGGCCATCGTTTGGCTGTATCGCGGCCAGCGCGACCGGTTTCTGGCGCTGGTGAAGGATTACTTCAGCAGCCTGTGCGCGGAAAGCGCCGCCGTGCCGGAAAAAATCGCGGCATTTGACGCCACGCTGGCAACGCTCGGCAAGGAATTTGAAGCCGTCGCCAAGGTGTTGAAAGCCGCCGCCGGCCTCGACGCCGTAAAAGTGGCAGCCGCCACCGAGGCGTTGGCGGAACTGCGCGAGGCGCGCAAAGCCTACACCGGCGACCGCGACAGCTTGCTCGCCGCGCTGACGGCGTTTGGCAAAACCACCGGCAAGAGTGTTCCCGCGACGAATGACAAGCAGCACGCGGCGCGCAAAAGCTTTGACCCCATCGCCGAGCGCATCAAGGGACTCATCAAGCAGGTGGATTTGCTCTACAAACTCGCGTCGCGCGTCGTCGCCGTTGCCGCCGACCTTGCGGCCAGTGACGAAGTCGCAGCGGTCTATGACCGCCGGGCAAATGCGAAGCTGGCAAAGCAGCTTGAAGAACAGCGCCGCGCCGCCGTGGATCAGTTAAAGCACGCGGCCTATTTCCATCGGCACATCGTCTGGTTGCAAGACCGTTTCCCGGATGCCGAGATTCAGCCCGTGCTTGGCTTGGTTAAAGTCGTCACCCAAAAAGAAATTAAGGATGCCGGCTGGAGTCTCACGCCCGGCGGATATGTCGGCGTAGCGCCTCTGGCGGTGGATGACGATTTCGATTTTGAGCAAACCATCGCCGACATCCACACCGAACTGGCGGCGCTCAACAAGGAAGCAAATGGTTTCGCAAAAACCATTCAGCAAAATTTTGAAGAACTTGGGGTATGACGTGGAAAGAAAACAGTCTCGATGAGCTTGGGTTTGTTGGGCGTGGCAAATCCCGCCATCGCCCGCGCAATGCCGAGTTTCTTTACGGCGGCCCGCACCCATTTATTCAAACATCAGAGATAAAGCACGCGGATCTTTACGTTACATCATATTCGCAGACTTACAGTGATGCCGGTCTATCTCAAAGCAAATTGTGGCCGGCGGGAACACTTTGTATCGCCATCGCCGCCAACATTGCCGAAACAGCAATTCTTGGCTTGGATGCGTGCTTTCCAGATAGCGTGATCGGATTTATTGCCGACAACGCCAAGAGCGACGCGCGTTTCATCAAATACAAACTCGACACGATAAAGAGTCACTATCGGCAAGTGTCCCAAGGCGCAGCGCAGGACAATCTCAGCTTGGAAAAGCTCTTGTCTTTCAAATTAAAAGTTCCTTCTGCCGACGAGCAAAGACAAATCGCCGACGTGCTTTCCGCTTACGACGAATCAGTCTAAAACAACGGACGACGGATGGAGTTAATGGAGCAAGCGTCGCGGCTACTTTATCAGGAATGGTTCGTTCGACTTCAATTCCCAGGGCGCGAACGCACACGCATCACCAAAGGCATCCCGCAAGGCTGGGAACGAAAACCACTGGCTGAACTTTGCGAGTCCGTTGATTACGGCTACACGGCAAGTGCCGACAAGGAAGTCGTCGGCCCCAAATTTCTTCGCATTACTGACATCGTGCCGGATCACATTGATTGGGCTACTGTGCCACATTGCCCGATTGAAGAGGAACGACTGGAAAAGTTCCGACTCCGCGAAGGCGACATTGTAATTGCTCGCACCGGCGCAACGGTCGGCTACGCGAAGCGCTTGCACAAACGGCATCCCGATGCGGTTTTTGCGTCATACCTTGTGCGTCTTCGACTCAAACCGGAAGTGAACAACCTGATGGTTGGTGTTTTCGTCGAATCGGTGGAATACAAAAATTACATCCAATCACGAGTCGGCGGCGCTGCTCAACCGAACGCGAACGCAAAAGTTTTGGCGGGCGCGGAAATCCTTGTTCCGCCACCGCGCATTCAACGTGACTTCAATGAGATCGCCGAACCGCTGATTGACCAGCGTGAAATTTTGGAAATTCAAAACCAAAAACTCCGCGCCGCGCGTGACTTGCTATTGCCGCGCCTGATGAGCGGCGAGATTGCGGTTTGAACTGAAATCATTTATTTTGAGCCATGCTGTTTGAACGTCAAAAATGTCTCCTGGCTTTGGTGGATTCCTTGGGCGGAGACGTGGGGGCTTTGGATTTCCAAAAGCTCCTGTTCCTGTATTGCCGCGAGGTGGAAGCGACGCCCAGCTACGAATTTGTTCCCTACCGTTTCGGCGGTTTTTCCTTCACCTCCTACGCCGACAAGCGCCGGTTGATCGAGCAGGGTTTGCTCGCCGACGAAGAGCGTTGCTGGAAATTGACGCCGGCAGGCCGGCGCGTCGCCACCGTTCCCTCGATGGTGCGGATGCGCATGGATCAATTTTCCAAGCGCCACTGTAAAATGCGCGGCGACGCGCTCGTGGCCGAGGCTTACCGCCGCCATCCGTTTCACGCCACCCGCAGCGAAATGGCCGGGCGTGTGCTGGCTGGCGAAGCGCCCGCGCTCGCCGCGATCAAGGCGGCGCGGCCACCGGCGGGCGTGCCGGGCGTTTGCACCATCGGCTACGAAGGCAGCAGCCTGGAAGGTTATTTGAACCGGCTGTTGCACGCGGGCGTGACGCTGTTGTGCGATGTGCGGCGCAATCCGTTGAGCCGCAAATATGGTTTTTCCAAAAGCACACTGTCCAAGGCGTGCGAGGGCGTGGGCATCAAGTATGAGCATTTGCCGGAGTTGGGCATCGCGTCCGACGAACGGCAGGAATTGAATAATCAAGCGGATTACGACGCGCTGTTTGCCGCCTATGAGCGCGAAAGCCTGCCCCGGCAGACCGAAGCCTTGAAAAAAATCGGGGCTTGGGTGAGCGCCGGTGAGCGCGTGGCGCTGACGTGTTTTGAAAAATTGCCCGAACAATGCCATCGGCATTGCGTGGCGGAGGCGCTGGCGCGGACGTTTGGCCGCAAGTTTGCCCCGCAGCATTTATGACGGGAAAAGGGATTTACCATGCCGCGCGAACGCCTCCTCATCACGGTCAAAACCTATCCGACCCTGTCGCGCAAACATGGTGAGACGGTCTGCACCGCTGCCGTCCGGGCGGATGGGTCATGGGTGCGGCTTTATCCGGTTCCGTTCCGGCTCATGGATTACAAGGACCGGTATGCCAAATTTGATTGGATCGAAACCACGCTCGCCAAAAGCAGCCGCGACACCCGGCCTGAAACATTTCACCCGGTTGATATTTCCGACATTACCCATCATGGAAATTTGGGCACGGATGATGACTGGCGTGAACGCCGGCAGATCATCTTGAAGCAGGGAAAAGTTCACGACCGGCTCGGCCCGCTCATTGACGCCGCCCACGCCAATCAATGTTCGCTGGCAGTTTTCAAGCCAACCAAAATCCTCGATTTTTCCTGGGCACCCGATGAACGCGATTGGGACGAGACCAAGGTGCAGGAAATGCGCAACCGGGCCGATCAGGGCGAATTATTCGCGGGCGATGATTGGCGGAAAACCTTTCAACTCATCCCCAAACTGCCGTGGAAGTTTTATTACAAGTTTTTGGACGCGGACGGACGCGAGAGCGAATTGAGCGTGCTCGATTGGGAAGCCGGCCAGCTTTACTGGAGCTGCATGAAGCAGGCGGATGGTATCCAGAGCATCGCGCTGGCCAAGGTGCGGCAGAAATACTTTGACGATTTTCGCAAAAAAGACCTCCACTTTTTCCTGGGCACGACCAAGGAGTATCACGAGTGGGCCACGAATCCCTGACTCATCGTCGGCGTGTTTCCGGTGCCGCCCGAAACCCAGCCCCCGCTGTTTTAACCCGCCATGATCACGGACATCTACAGCGAAGACCGGCTCGTCCAAAAAACTTTTGCCGATCATTTGCGGGATGTCCTCGGCTGGGAAAGCATTTACGCCCACAACGACGAGACGTTCGGGCCGGACGGCACGCTGGGCCGTGCCAGCGAATGCGATGTCGTCCTCGTCCGCGATTTGCGCGCCGCGCTCGTGCGCTTGAATCCCACCCTGCCGGAGTCCGTCATCACGCAGGCCGTCGAGAAAATGACAACGGTGGATTTCGCCCGGTCACTGATTCAGCACAACCAGGAATTTTACGGCTACATTCGTAACGGCGTGCCGGTCGAGTGGCGCGATGCCAGCGGCGAAACCCAATATGCCCGCGCCCAGGTGATTGACTTTAAGAACGGTGTCGGCGCGGATGGCAAGCCAAACAACCGGTTTCTGGCCGTCCGCGAGTTTAAGATTCAAGGCTTGCGCGTGCCGCATTACAACCGCCGCGCCGACCTCGTGTGTTTCGTCAACGGTATCCCGCTTGTCTTCATTGAATTGAAGGCCGTGTATTTGGACATGCGCGCCGGCTACGATAATAACCTGACGGATTATTTGAGCGAGACGAGCATCAATCATGCGTTCCATCACAACGCGTTTCTCATCGTCAGCAACGGCGACCGCGCCCGTTACGGTTCCATCACCAGTAAATGGGATCATTTCGTGGAATGGAAACGTCAGGACGAAGATGACAAGGGCAAAGTGGAGGCCGAGGTTTTGCTGAATGGTCTGCTCGCCAAGGATCGCCTCCTGGACATGGTTAAACATTTCATCCTGTTTGATGACAGCCGCAAGGGTGGCGTCCGCAAAATTGTGGCGCGCAACCATCAGGTTTTGGGCGTGAACAACGCCGTCGCGTCCGTTGAACGCCAGGAAAAGTTGAAGGAACAGTTCCCAGTCGAAAAGCGGTTGCAATACCGGCTGGCAAAAGAGGCGGAGGCGTTGCCGGAACCGTCGGCACCGTCCGAAATTGCCGAGGCGGCGGACACCAAGCCAGCTCCCAAGATGGAAATGATGCTGCCGCTCGTGGAGCGCGCCCATCCCGATCTCGGCCGTCTGGGCGTCGTCTGGCAGACCCAGGGCAGCGGCAAATCCTATTCAATGGTCATGTTCGCGGAAAAAGTCCGCCGCGAAATTCCCGGCAATTTCACGTTTGTCATCATGACCGACCGCGAAGACCTCGACGACCAGATTTGGCGGACGTTTGTCGGCTGCGGCATTGTGGATCCCCGGACAACACCCCGCGCCGCCAACGGCAAGGAGTTGAAGGAGTTATTGCTGGGCAACCACCGGTTCATCTTCACGCTCATCCATAAGTTCAACCAGCCGGTGAGCGAGCGCGAGCCATACAGTCTGCGCGATAACATCATTGTGATTTCCGACGAGGCCCACCGCACACAGGCTGGGCGGTTTGCCCGCAATATGCGGCTGGCGTTGCCCAACGCGTCGTTCATCGGCTTTACCGGCACGCCGCTCTTCAAATACGACCACCTGACGCGGCGCATCTTCGGCGATTATATTTCGCGCTACGATTTCAAACGGTCCGAGGAGGATAAATCCACTTGCCGGCTGGTGTATGAAAACCGGGGCGAGAAGTTAGGCATCGCCCGCCTCGACTTGAACGACCGCATCGCCGCCAAGATTGAACAGGCGGAACTGGACACCGACCAGCGCGCCCAGCTTGAAAATCTCTTGGGCAAGGATTACGAGATTATCACTGCCGGCCAAAGGCTGAACCGACTGGCGCTGGATTTCGTCGAGCATTGTTCGGCGCGCTGGGAATGTGGCAAGTCCATGTTGGTGTGCATAGACAAGGTCACTTGCGCGCGGATGCTCAAACGGGTTGAACGGCTCTGGAAACTCAAAATGGCCTGGGTGCATGTCGAGATTTCTCAAAAAGCCGCACTGCTGCCATCCATCAAAGATGAAAACAAGCATGATGCGGCGGTCAATGAACTCGCCAACCTTCAGGGCAAGTCGCGCTGGATGGAAAAAACCATCATCGAAGTCATCATCAGCGAGGCGCAGAACGAAGTCCGCGATTTCGGCAAGTGGGGTTTCAATATCATCCCGCACCGCGAGCGGATGAAACGGGGTTTCGAGACGGCGGACGGCCAGCGCGTGACGGTCGAGGATGCGTTTAAAGACCCGAATCATCCGTTCCGCATCGCCGTGGTTTGCGCCATGTGGTTGACCGGCTTCGATGTCGAGTGTTTGCAAACGCTCTACATTGACAAGCCGATGAAGGCGCACAATCTCATGCAGGCGATCGCCCGCGCCAACCGCATTTATCCCGGCAAGGATTGCGGCCTCATCGTGGATTACAACGGGATGTTGAAAAGTTTGCGCGAGGCGTTGGCGCAATACGCCATCGGCGATGGCCAGGGCGGAGCCGGCCCCGGCGACCCGGCGATTCCGCTGGACGAATATGTCCCCGCCTTAAAAGATGCGATCGAAGTTGCCGAAAAACATCTGCGCGCCAATAGCTTTGAACCGGGCCGACTGACCGGCGCCACCGGCTTTGCCAAAACCGCCGCCTTGCGCGACGCCGTGGACGCCCTCTACACCACGGATGAAACCAAGCGGCGGTTTGAAATCATGGCGCGCGAAGTGTTTTCACGGATGAAGACACTGATCCTTGAGCCATCCGTCCGCCCCTACTACGTCCGGCACGACAATCTTGAGACGATTTACAAGAAGCTCCAGGAGCGGCGGGATACCGCCGACGTGACCGACGTGCTCAAGGCGATTCACAAGATTGTCAATGAAGCCGTCCGCACACAGGGCGCGGGCGAGGATCACGCCCAGGGACTCACGGTGGACCTGAGCAAAATTGATTTTGAAAAATTGCGGGATGAGTTCGAGAAAAAAGTCCAGCACAAGCACGCGACCTTGCAGGACATCCGGGAAATCGTCGAAAAGAAGCTGGCGCAGATGATGGCGCAGAATCCGAACCGGATGGATTTTTACAAGCAATACCAGGGCATCGTTGCCGATTACAACCGCGAGAAAGACCGCGCCACGGTGGAGGAAACTTTCAAACGCCTGATGGTTTTCATGTCCGGCCTTGATGACGAGTCCAAGCGCCACATCCGCGAAGGGTTGAACGAGGATGAATTGGCGCTCTTTGATTTGCTCCAGAAAGACAACCTTTCCAAGACCGACCGCGAAAAATTGAAGCAGGTCAGCAAATCCCTTTTGGCCCTGCTTCAGGCGCAGTTAAAAGCCATGCCCAACTGGACGCAGAACGAAACGACCCGCGCCGATGTCAGGATAAGCATTCTCGACAATGTTTTTGTGAACCTGCCGCGCCCGCCATTCACCGACGAGGACGCCGATAAATTGACCGAACGGATTTACAATTTCGTCTGGCAGCGCACCACCGCCGGCCAGTCGTTCATCAACGCAGCCAACAATTAAATCCAATATCACCCGCGAACGATGCCAAGGCCATTGGAAGCGTGGAAGGATTTTCATTTCTACGCCCGCACTAGCCGCACCGCGCCGCTTTTGGCGGACATCAGTGAACCGAATTTTATCAGCATCGCTTGCGCCACCGGCGAAATGACCGGGCGAGTGTCGGTTTTGTCATACACCGTCGTCTTGCCGACGCTGGTATCGGCGTAGGATTTCAGACCTTCACCCGGCGGCGACGCCGTGCGGTCGGCAATCAATAATTCCCGCGCCATCTCACACGTCGCCTGGACGGCGGCCAACGGCACGATGCTAAACGGCACGAACGGATCATAAAGCAGCAGGCTGGTGAGGACGGGAATCGGCGCTTTGTCCGGGTCACCGAAGCACAACTTGCCGAAGCGAAGGACACTCACAGCCGGTGACAATTGAGGTCAATTTACGAGCATCTTACTTTTCATCCAAAACACCATCGCCAATCCCACGGCATCAAACATGTCCATACGACCATCTTCATTTTCCCACGGACGGCGTTTCGGAGGCAATTTACCAGCAAGTTCATCAGGAAATTTTTGAGCGAGCAATTCTGCCATTTCATACTTTGTCCCTTTTTCATCACCAAGCAGTGTAATTCGCAACTTTATTCCTGAAAAAAGTGTGACCCTGCACTTTTGTTTTGCTGCCAAACCGAGGACTTGCCGGTGCAACGCTTTAATCCGGGGCGCGCGATGACACCCTTTAGCATTCACATCTTGCAGCACCAAAACGCTAGGCAGGAATTGTCTCATCAGCTTTTCAATTTTGGACACTGAATTGAGATTTTTATTTCCTTTCACACCTTTATATCCACATTCGAGCATCGCATTGTTTTCCATAACTGAATAGCCAAAACCTCTCGCCGTTGGTGCGATAGCAAGAAAACGGATTTGTTTTGAAGTTGTTTGATTCATGTGTGTAGTTGATTAAGCGACTGGTTTGTAATGACGAAGGGCAAGTTCCGAAAGAGCTTGCTGTCTCTTGGAATCACGCGTCTCACTTTTCCGATAGGAAAGAATTTTTGCACGAGAAGATACTTCATCCGCTATCTGCTCATAAAGGCCGGCAAACAATTCACGAATCGGTTTGCCATAAATCG
>OBLU010005559.1_pt1 | contig 11276 bp, 10 predicted proteins | sample 1518681 | NCBI WGS metagenome assembly OBLU01 (sample SAMEA3539304, study PRJEB22396) | soil metagenome | biome: tundra; feature: field; material: soil | place: USA | collected 2010-05 | depth 0.15 m
TTAATTGTCAGGCAGCAAGCATGAGTTTGCGGACGCACTCTATGAAAAGTAGTAGGCTCCCGTGCTTCGTGGACGCCAAAAAATCAGGAGGCTCTTTGGAGCCTCCTGAAAATTACTTGGATCTAACTTCCCGTTAGAAGCTGACTTCACCTGAATGGTGCGCGGACGGCTGCTGAAGTTCCGTGGGGCATTGTCGAAGATTGCGCGATGGCGAGCAAAAAGTGGGGAGCCTGTGAAGGCTCCCCGGTTTCCCGCCAGTGCATGACCGGTCAGAAGTTGTATTTGAAGACCAACACCACCCCACGCGGGTGGTTCGTGAACACTGCCTGGGGTTTGTTGAACGTGGTGGTACTTGGTTCCAGCATCGACAGTACGTTGCTTCCTGTGTAGCCAATAGGAGCAACGTCACTGAGGTAGCCGGGCATGTATTGAGCGTGGTTGAACAGGTTCAAGGCCTGGACCTGGAATTCGACCGACTGACGCTCGGTAAGATTGATGCGCTTCAACGCCGTCAGATCGAATTCATTTTCATGCGGAAAAGCCAGCGTGTTGCGCCGGGCATTGGGCCTGGTGAATTGGCCGGCAGCGACGTAGTAGGCGGCCCCTCCACCGGGCAGGGGATTCGCAAGATAGGCCACGGTGTCTCCACCGGTGTTGGTGAGCGCGGTACTGCCCGCACCGGTACCGTGCACGCCCGCCGGATTGATGAAAGCACGGTCCCCGGCGGAATCGCCGTTCCCGTTGGCATCGACACCACTTTGCACGGTTGCATACTCCGGCGACTGGAACGTGTAGATGGGACCTGCTTCCCAGTTGCCAGCGATATTCTTCATGAACCAGCTTCCGTTCTTGAAGAAAGGCACGTCATAGAGGGCCTGCAATGTAATGCGGTGGCGGCGATCGAGAGCGGAATCGCTCCAGTCACACGCGAAGCAATTCCAATCCTGTGCGCGACGCGGGGTGATGTAGGTGGAAAAGACGTCCGCTGTCGAGTTGTCCATCGCGTGACTCCAGGTCCAGGCAGCCTGGAACTGCAGTCCGTTCGAAAAGCTGCGCTTGAGCGAAGTTTGCAAGCCGTTGTACCTGGAAGCGCCGTAAGGCATGAACGCCACGACGCTGGCGGCGTCAAAACCCGCGTTAGCGTATGCCGGAAGGTAGTTGGAGTTGCCGGCGATCTGAGCGGCGGTAATCGTCAATGCATCCAGCGTCGCCTGGCTCGGGGCGGTGAAAAACATCGGAAGATTTTCTGTCGCCGAGGTCTTGGCCTGCCGGTTCAAACGGTCCTGAACGGGCAGGTGTATGCCGCGGGTTCCGACATAACGCGCTTCGACCGTGTACTTGTTGGCGAAGATATGCTGAATGCCCAACGTGTACGTCTCCGAGTAGGGCAACTTTTGATTCGGGATGTAGCCCGAGGTCGACTCGCGGGCGGCTACCGGATCCGTGATGGGCGGGATTGTGGTTACAGATGGTATTCCACCGCCCTGCAGGAAGCCAATTCCGTTGACGGTGGGATCGTTCCAGGTGCAACCTGGCGCACCGCTGCCCAGCGCTCCTGAAAAGGAATCGCAGGTCTGCTGCACCTGAGGAGACGCCGAGAGCAATCCCAGGTTGTCATACAGCACATCCTGAGCCATGGAGAAACCGCCGCGAACGGAGGTGGTGCCGGTGGTGCCCGGAGACCAGGCAAAACCAATGCGAGGCAGGAAATTCGTCTTTTGCGCCGTCGGTGCGCTAAAGGTCAGCACACCGGGGACGTTGGAAATCGCGTTCTGCACCTGCCATTGCTTTTCCGAGAGCGGAACCTGGGTGAACTCATAGCGCAGGCCCAAGTTAATGGTAAAGTTCTTCGCGATGTGCCAATCGTCGTTGCCAAAACCGTAGAACATGTTCTGGTTGCCGTAGTAGGTTTGGGCTCCGACGGAGCGCTCGCCGAAGTAATCAGGAACCTGGTCGCTGAAATAGGTACTGAAGTATAAGTATTCGTAATCGCCGCGCTTGCGTTGCGTGAAGCCCTGCGGGGCGATATATTCGCGATATTCGGCGCCGAACTTGAAGTTGTGGCGTCCCCTCACCCAACTGATGTTATCCACCAGTTGGTAGAAGTTCTGATAGCCGAACTGGGGAGCATTTCCATCCGGCCCGAGCTGGACTCCGTTGCTCTCGCCGATTCCGATGGCGAGGTTGGGATAGGTGCCGAGCCCCGGAAACGAAAAGTTGCCGGAAGGCGTTTGATTCGAGTAGCGGTTGAAGCCGAGACGGACCTCATTATTCAGGTTCGGCGTAAAGTTATGATATTCGCTCAAGGTGAATATGCCGAAACGAGAAGGAGTGGTCGTCCAGAAGGCCGGAATCTGGCCAGCGAAGTCGATGGCGTTATATTTCTCATACGCGTAGCGACCGCGGACCTGATCTTTCTGCGAAATATCCCAGTCCATTGAGCTAATCGAGGTCAGCGTGTTGTTGTAGTTGGCGCCCGAGTAGCCGATATCACCAATCGCCACCGAGCCTGGGCCACCTGCACCATCCCCATACCCGACTGCCCAAGCGGGGCAGTTAAGGTCTCCAAAAGGAAGGGGGGCTTGAGCTAGAGCGGTGCCCGCAGCTTGCTGGAACTGCGCGAGATTCGTGGCACTTGTGCCCGCGGTCGTAGTTATCACCGCGTACCCGGCAGCCGTCGGACCGCATCCGGTTGAGGAAGTCACATTGCCGACCGGGTTGTACTCAAAGTCGGTGAAGAAGAATAATTTATTCTTGAAGATCGGTCCGCCAATCTGGCCGCCGAAACGATTATTGTCGTAGCGCGTATTGAACGGCTTGAGCCCTTGGCTTACCTGCGACAAGGCAACTTGAGAATCCTGGGCATTCAAATTGCGGTTCTGAAAGTATTCAAAAAGACGTCCATGAAATGTGTTGGCGCCGCTTTTAATCGTCTGATTGAACTGGCCGCCTGAGGAGTGGCCGAACTCGGGCGAGAACTGATTCTGCAGCACCGTAAACTGGTCAACCGCGTCGTTGGGGATCTGGAGCAGTGGGCCGGTCACGCTCTTGCTGTTGTTGTCCACGCCCTCAACGGTGAAGTTATTATTGCGTGGCCGCTGGCCGGAAATTGACGGGCCGGAGCCGACGCCAATTCCGCCGCTGGTTGCCACACCGGCATCCAACAGAGACAGGTTGATAACGCCGCTGCCAACGGAAACCGTCGGGAGATCCTGAATCAGCTTGGATTCATAAGTATTTTGCAGTTGCGACGTGGTGGTGTCGATAGTCGGAGGGGTTCCGGAAACCTCGATGGTCTCGGTGGTGGCACCAGGCGATAGCGTCAGGTTGCGCGTGCCCGTCATGTTCAACTGCACTTCAACTTGCTCACTGATGGTCTTGAACCCGGTCATCTTCGCTGAGATTCTGTAAGTACCGATCAACAGGTGATCGAACCGATATTCACCAGAATCGTTGGTCTTGGTGACAGCCACAACGTTGGTGGCGACGTTGGTCGCGGTGACATCCGCACCCGCAACCGCAGCGCCTTGCGAATCGAGTACCGTGCCGACCACATTACCGTCGATGGCTTGGCCGTAGGCCAGGCCGGTGCTGATTGCGAGCAGCGCAAACAATGCGAAAACAAAACCTGCGAGCTTAAAGCTCGATGCAAGTTGCTTCATGGTGATTCTCCTGAACCGCGTTAATATTGAAGAGAACCTGGGAAAGTTCCCTGCCCGCCCTGCGGGCTCTTGTCGCGGGCGCCAATCTGACAGACAAATTAGGATTGCGTACTGCGCCCCGAGCAAGTACCGTTGTGCAACTAACGCTCCAAAATAGGAACAGGGAAACAGCCTTTGTTTTCAATGATTTGTTATGTCTAGGATGATCCTGTCTCCCCAAAAACTGAATGGCTAGCGAGTCAAATCTATTAATTTTGGTATAGGGCAACCTCTTGTCATGTTTATGAATCGGGTGCCGAAAGCCCTGCGACAGGCAGAATCAACCACTGAGTCGGGGCGGTTGCGCTCCCTGCTACAATCGGCCTTTCCATGACTCCGTCTTTCACCAAGCCCGAATCGCCGAAGCCTTACCTGGGCGGTGAGCCCGCGGCGGACGCGAAGCCACTTGACTCTGTCCCCATGCTCGACCTGCAGCGGCAGTATTTGAAGATTCGCTCGGAGGTGCTGGCTGCAATTGAGGGCGTTTGCGAATCGCAGCATTACATTCTCGGGACCGAGGTCGAAGGGCTCGAACGCGAAGTGGGGGATTTCTGCGGGGCCCGCGACGCCGTCGGCTGCGCCTCCGGCACAGACGCGTTGTGGCTGGCCCTCGTTGCCGCTGGAGTGCAGCCTGGGGACCAGGTGCTCACCACCCCGTTCAGCTTTTTCGCCTCGGCCAGCGCAATCGTGCGCGCCGGTGCGCGCCCGGTGTTCGCCGATATCGATCCGCTGACATTCAATCTCGATCCCGGTCAAGTCGAATCTTTTCTACGCGGCAGCCAACATGACCAACTCCGCGTCCTACTCCCGGTTCATCTCTACGGCCAGTGTGCCGACATGGATCGCCTGCAGCATCTGGCCGGCGAATTTCATCTGTCTGTGATCGAAGATGCTGCGCAAGCGATCGGGGCGCGTTGGGGAAGCGAGCCGGATCAAGCTCGCAGCGCAGGGTCCATGGGCATCTCCACGGCGTTCAGCTTCTATCCGACTAAGAATCTCAGCGCCTATGGTGACGCTGGTTTGGTCACCACCAACGATGCGGAGATGGCGGCCCACATGCGCCGCTTGCGGAATCACGGCAGCCCGCGCCGCTACATCCACGAAGAATTCGGATGGAACAGCCGTCTCGACGCCATTCAGGCCGCCATCCTGCGCGTGAAGTTGAAGTACATCGAAGGATGGAACGACGCCCGCCGCCAGCGCGCCGCGCGATACGATCAACTCTTCGCCGCTGCCGGATTGACCTCAGCGGGAGAACAGGCTGCAGGCGAGCGAACTGAGAATGCCGCGCCCATTCAACTGCCGCGTACTTCCGCGCAGGCCCACCACGTTTTTCATCAGTACGTCGTGCGCGCCTACCGCCGCGACGAACTACGCGAGTTCCTCGCCACGCGCAAGATCGGGACGGAGATTTATTATCCTAAGCCGCTGCACCTCCAGCCCTGTTTTACCTACCTTGGATACCTGGAAGGCGACTTTCCTGAGGCAGAGCGCGCAGCGAAGGAAGTGCTGGCGCTGCCCATGTTTCCTGAACTCACAGAAGAAGAACAGCGTCGGGTGGTGGAGAGCATCGCGGACTTCTACTGCTAACCAGTAGCTAGCGCCGCCGACGCTTCTTCGCCGACGCTTTCGGAGCTTCCTTCTGCCCTCCCGGCGCCAGCACCCGGCGCACGATCGGCGTGTTCAGTTTGTATTTGCGTTCGCTGACGTTGCCGCTGTCGTCTTTCACGCGCAGGATGAAGACCGGCAATGTGCCTTCCTTATCGAAATTCTCACTGGTCACGGTCACCGGCAGAACGCCGTTGAGGCCGTGTTCGCGGTAGGCCGTTTCGTAACGGTGTTTTCTGACGTTCCAGGTGAAGACGCGGATTTGATCGTAATCGTAGGGCAGACCGTCGTGCGGTTCGGTGATCACGCAAAGATACTGTGGAACGTTCTTCCCTGTGCCCTCTTTGCCCGCGTCCGGTACCTGATTGAGCATGAAGAAAGCAACAAAGCGCTGGCCTTCGGCATATTGGGCGATATCGAGCGGCACATCGATGTCCACCATGCGTGCCAGTACCCAGCCCACGCGGTTCTCCGCGTCACGTACCAGCCACCAATCTTCCAATACCGAGCCGGACGTTTTGCCGCCCGCTTTCGGCTGCACAGCCGCTCCGGGCTGCTTCTCCGCCGTCGCGCGTTTCAGTACGGAAACCTTCGCGCCCGCCGAAAGCTGATACAGGTGCTCGGTCTCACGTCCTGGCGTGAGGTGCAGGTTGGTATCGTTGCGCAGAACGCCGGGCGCTTGTACGGGGTCGCTCAGATTCTCTTTTGTCAGCTTCTGCAGGCCGTCGTAGGTTGCCTGATCCACCAGGTAGCGTTGCTCGATCCAGCCCTCGATGCCGCTGGCGGTGCGCACGCGGGAAAAGCGCTTCTCGCGCTCCAACACCTCCACGCGCTCTCCGTTCTTCACCGTGCCCACGCGGTTGTAGATGGTGGCCACCTGATCGCGCAGCGTGGCCTGCACCGCCGAGACGTAGTTCACTTCCAGCACGCGGTGCCGCCCGCGATTACAGGCCGAAAGTCCCAAGAAAACGGAGGCCAGCGCGAAAGCGATGCCGAGCCGGCAGAAGGGCGATAAGCGGAAAGGTTTCACAATCTCCACGCGGGATGGTTCGTCCAAACGCACTTTTCACTATAGCGCGTTGTCGCCTCGCACTCCGGTTGCAAGGTTTACGCACAATGCACCTCCACGAAAACCTTTTCTCAGCCAAAAACCTTACATGACCACTCAGCTTCAGTTACCATAAAGGCAGACGTTGGACCGTTGCTCAGCGATTGTCCACGATTCGTGATGCAGTAGCACCTCACAATTTTCCATGACCAAGCGAGTTATGAAAAATATTTCCAGGAATTTGTTTGCCTGTTGGTTGCTGTTTGCGATATTCGCTGCTTCTCGGTGCGCTTCGGCACAGCAGGCCTTTGTGAATCCCGCATTGCGTCCGCCTAAGGGCGCGCAGGTTGCCATCGTAGTGTTCGAGGACCTGCAGTGTCCCGATTGCCGCCGGGCTGCGCCGCTGGTCGAAGAAGCCGCCAGGACCTACAAGATTCCCGTGGTGCGCCACGATTTTCCCCTGCCCTTTCATACCTGGTCATACAACGCGGCGATCCTTGCGCGTTATTTCGACACCCACTCGAAAGCCATGGGTAACGAATTCCGAGACTACATTTTCGCCAACCAGTTGGAAGTTACTCCGCAAAACCTGCGCGGCTTCGCGGAAAAATTCGCGGCCGAACATAAAATCGAGTTGCCCTTCGTTGTCGATCCCGATGGCAAACTCGCCGCTCTGGTGAATGCCGACAAGGAACTGGGCAAGGCGATCAACCTGCAACACACGCCCACGCTCTACGTTGTAAGCAACAAACGCTCCGGCAAACCTTTTGTCGAGGTGGTCGACCGCAGCCAACTTTACGCCCTGATTGACACGATGATGAAAGAGTAGGGACGAGAACAGTTCTCAGTTTCTCAGTTTTTGTTTCTGGAGCCAGAGACTCTACTCGGGCCGGCCGGTGTAATGTTCCTGCGAATGCACGTCCGCGTGGTCTTCCAGCGATTCCAGGTGAGTGATCACTTCGGCCGGCCTGGCTAGTTCGATGGGGAGACGCTCTTCGAGAGCGGTCGCCAGGCGATGCGCCTCTCCTACCGGTGTGGCGTGCGGAAACAGCAAGTGGACTTCGATGATCTGCCGGTAGCCGGTGGTGCGGAAGCGCACTCCATGGTAGTGCACTCCGAGGTCGGTGCAAATCGCGTCCAGCTTTTCGCGAATCTTCTTTCCAGTTTCGGGGTCGGAATAATCGAGCAAGCCAACTGCTGAGCGCCATGCCAGGCGTCCACCCGACCACAGAATATTCGCGGCAACGGCGATCGCGATCAGCGGGTCAAACGGCTTCCATCCCGTAAGCATTACCAGGCCCAGCCCCGCCACTACGCCGAAGCTGGTCAGGCTGTCGGTGATCACATGTTTGCCGTCGGCTTCGAGGATGAGCGAGTGGCTGCGCTTTCCCACCCGTAGCAGGTACCAGCCCAGTCCCGCATTCAGCACGCCGGCGGCGAGCAGAAGCAACGCACCAGAGCCCAGGTGCTCCAGCTTCAATCCTGCCATCCACTTCTCGATGGTTGCCACCAGGATCCACACCGCGGCCAGAACGATCATCGCGCCTTCAAAGCCCGCGGAGAAAAATGTGATGCGTTCGTATCCGTAGAGAAAGTGCGGAGCTGCGGGCTTTGTGCTGAGCCGCAGGCTGAAGGTGGCGAACGCAACGGCAACGACATGCACGACAGATTCGGCGAAGTCAGAGAGGATGGCCGCGGAGCCTGTCATGAAATACGCCGCGGTCTTGCCGGCCAGCATCATCACGCCAATCATCAGGGACAGGCGCATGGCAAAGCGGGCCGCGCGCAATTCCGCCGGGTCATAGTGAGATGATGGCGATTTCGAGGACGGAGATATTGTGGCAGCCATTTGCGCTCCTGATGCGGAGCCTTGTCCTTGAGCAAGGTGACAGGAAAAATGACGATTGACAGTGATTAAGATCACCAATTGCTGCGAGTTTGGAATTACGCCAAGTTTTACTCCTGCACGCCCTTGTGCTGTAGTTGCTTGCAAGATTCGCGTCTTAACTCGTCGCAAAACAAGCGTTTCCTACTTGCGGGGAAGCGTGTTTGCCACAAAAATGCCGGGTAGGTTTCAGCGGACGCCGGAGAGCAGCCTGGCGAAAAGTAGAACTGACAATCCAATCGCGGCGATGCTGTTGGCTCGAATTCCACGATAGCTCGCCGCCCAGGGGAACATCAGAACCTCGAATAACGGCATGAGCTTCTCAGGCCAGAATAGTCCCGCCACTCCGAATGCCAGACACACCTGAACAACAAGACACAATCCCAAATCATCCATGGCTATGATTCCGTTGCTAGACGCCTTCGATTGAAACGTGGATCCGGTATTTAGGGGGAGATTACGAAAGTACCTCGAAGAGGCCAACGCGAGCAAGAAAAAATTCTGTCGCAAACTTCAATCTAGCCACGTCCGCGCGCAGCGCGCTTCTTCTTCGTTCTTGTGTTCCCGTCTACCCTAAGCTGCCATGCCGTGCGCAGAGCGCCGGCCAGCACATCCTCGCTCGCTCGTGCCAGGCGGATATGCGTCATTCCCATCCTTCCCCATCCGCCTGGAATGGGCAGAAAAACTTCTGGCAACTCCCGGACGAAGTCCGCCTGCTGCTCCAGCGTAAGCTTCAAATTGCCATAGCCTTGGTCTTGTGAGGCGAGTGTGGCGAAGATCCTGCCCCGGACGCGGAAGTCAGGCGCGCCCATGTGCGACCCTTCCTCTGCTCCGTCGAGGCTCAGAGCGATCCGCCGGAAATCCGCCGCATTCATCGCCAATCGTTTCTAGTCTCCAAATCCAATGCCAACCGCGCGCGCAGTGCGCACAACTTCACCATTGGGATTCACCGACTTGAGGTGGCCGATGGCGTGGGCCACATCGACGGAGACAATGGCATCGCCGTGCAAGGCAACCATCATACCGAAACCGCCAGCCGCGATCAGGTCCACAGCGGCCACGCCGAAGCGCGTCGCCAGGATGCGATCGAAGGGCGACGGCGTCCCTCCACGCTGAATGTGTCCCAGCACACTGATGCGTACCTCTTTCCCGGAGCCCCGAGCGATGGCGTTGCCCAGCAGATTGCCGATCGAACTGGCGCGGCGGTTTTCTTTTAACTCCGGCGGCGTCTTCACCCCTTCGGCCACCACTACAATCGTGAAATCCTTGCCAACTTTTTCCCGTTCCGCAATGTGCCGGCAGACGTGGTCGATGGTAAAAGGAATTTCCGGGATCAGAATAACGTGAGCGCCCCCGGCAATGCCAGCCTCCAGCGCGATCCAACCGCAATCGCGGCCCATGACTTCCACCACCATCACGCGATGGTGCGAGGCCGCAGTGGTATGAATCTTGTCGATGGCGTCGGTAACGGTGTGCAGAGCGGTATCGAATCCAAACGTGACCTGGGTCGCGGAAAGATCGTTGTCGATCGTCTTGGGCACGCCCACGATCTTCATTCCCTTCTGAAAAAGTTCGTAACCGATCTTCTGCGATCCATCGCCGCCGATGCTGATGATGGCATCGATGCCAAGCTTCGCCGCATTGGCGATCACCTGTCCGGAAATGTCGCGCATCACTTCCTTACCGTGCTCCGTTTTCTTGTAGTGAAAGGGATCGCCGCGGTTGGTTGTGCCGAGAATCGTTCCCCCGCGCGGCAGAATGCCGCTGACTTCCTTGAGCGTGAGTTCGAAGGATTTCTCCGGCCAAATCAGCCCATCGAAGCCATCGGGGATGCCGATGACCTTCCATCCATATTTCAGGATGGCAGCTTTGGTGGCGGCACGAATGACGGCGTTAAGGCCCGGCGCATCTCCGCCCCCGGTGGCGATACCGATACAGCGAATGTCGGACATAGAGAAAGTCGTCGTTGCTGGTTGGTCGTTCGTCGTTGGCAGACCTTACGCACGACAGCGGGACGACTCTTCCGATCATACTGGGACTGCGGAAGATGGCAACTTACGAGTGGGCATGGGACTGTGGTCCCGCAATACCGGACTTGGATAGTCTTCCCTGCGTCTTTGCCGATTACAGGACAAGATTGAGGCCCGCGGCGTCGGCAAACGCGCGGAAATCCTTGTCTCGCGTGAGGAGGGCAATGCCCCGGTCGATACAGGTCTGGGCGATCAGCGCGTCTCCAAGCCGCGCCTTGCGGCGCATCGACAATACTTTCGCTCGCAGCAGACCGGCGCGATGCCAATAGCCCGGTTCGACCTCAATCATAGGAATCTCTGAGAGCGTTGCCGCAACTTCAGACGAAAGCATTGGCTCACTTAACAACTCAGTCAACACAACCGGAACCATCAATACCTGGCGATCTCCCAGCCCCCGCTCCAGCAGTTGCGCATCTTGGCCGGGAGCGCCTTCCAGAAACGCGATCCACGTGCTGCTGTCGGCTGCGATCATTAGTTGGTTGCTAAGGATTGGCGGCTAAGCGATTGATTAATTAACGGTCTTCTTTCAATTCTTCGAACGTGCGGCTGAAGCGGACCTTGCCACGCATTTGCCGCAGGCGATCATAGGCTTGCGAAGCCGCCAGCAGTTGCAGACCTGTTCGGACGGTCTGGGTAATGCCCGCTCCGCTGGCCCGCTGCGCCTTCTCCAGCAAGTCGTCTGGAATTTCCACGGTGATCTTCCGGGCCGTCGCCATGATATTTAGTATACCGTATTCGATACCAGTCTTCAATATGGTATTTCGGGCAGGAAAGGTCGCAACCAGCGAGCGTGAATTTTGACTCAGCGATAAACTTCGCGGCGGTGAGCGGGGCTGCGGCGGTGGGGATTTGCGAATGTTGTGCAACTGAATGTCAGGCGCGGACGCCACGCCGGAGATTTTGGCGACGGCGCGCTGGCCAGCCTTGCGCTGCTTCCGGTGAAGGTGGCTGCTGAAGCCGACCGGCAAGCCTGGAGCGCCGCTCTACATCTCGCCGAGCGCCAC
>OBLU010005561.1_pt1 | contig 11274 bp, 8 predicted proteins | sample 1518681 | NCBI WGS metagenome assembly OBLU01 (sample SAMEA3539304, study PRJEB22396) | soil metagenome | biome: tundra; feature: field; material: soil | place: USA | collected 2010-05 | depth 0.15 m
GCGAACGCATGTCGCCCTTGTGATCTTCGTTCGGGCCGAAGACGTTGAAATATTTTAGGCCGACAATCTTGTTCAGAAAACCAGCGCGCTTGGCGTGCAAATCAAACAGATGCTTCGAGTAGCCATACATATTTAGCGGGCGCAATTTATCCAATTGCGAATCATCGTCTTCCATTCCCGCCGAGCCGTCACCGTAAGTCGCGGCGGACGACGCATAGACGAAGCGCGTTTTTTGCGCGAGCGACCAGACGGCGAGGTCTTTGGTGAACTCGTAATTGTTTTTGATGAGATAGGTCCCGTCCTTTTCCGTGGTGGCCGAACACGCGCCCATGTGCAGCACCAGATCAAATTTTCCGAGCGCGCCGGATTGCAAACGCGGCAACAAATCGGCGGCCTCGACGTAATCGGCGAATCGCAGCGGCGTGAGATTGCGCCATTTTTCGTTCGTGCCGAGGATGTCGCAGACGACGATGTTGTCGCAGCCGCGCCGGTTCAGCGCCCAGACCAGCGCGCTGCCGATGAAGCCCGCGCCGCCGGTGACCAGCACGCGCGCGTCGGAAAAATCGTTCGGTTTCATTTTTGAAGATTAAGAAAAAATTTTAACAATTACAATCCGATGCGAACAACGCCAAAGTGTTTGAGAAATTGAACTGTATTGTCGTATTTCTGTTTTCCTTCTTTGGCGGATTTTGCCATGTCTTCCAATTTTCCGATGAAAAAAATTTTGCCATTTACAGGTGAACTAAATCCTAATAAATAGGCCATAATAGATTCGCTCAATTCTTTCGTCGCCCTTTTGCTTTTTGGCGGTTTCCAATTTTTGTATTCTATCAACTTCTCTGAACAAACATAACCCACTTCATTTATCCGTTGAACCGCTGAAGGACAGAGGACAAATCCAATCCAGTCATAACCTTCGGCATACCTGCACGCTTCCACCAACGCCCGGCCAAGATAAATTCCACTTTCTGCATCAGCATAAAATTGGTCACAGGCCAACGCGCCTTGAACTGGAATGTTATTCCGAATAAGTTCGGCAAAAAACCATTCATAGGCCGAAAGCATGGAGAGAAACATTTCACCTGAATCATCAGGTGCATAAATCAAAAAAGAATCAGAAAACCAAACATATTGAAGTTCAGGAATTCGTTGCTGCTTGCGTTTGATTGCCTCCAAACATGGCGCATAAATATTGAATGCCATCAAAATTTGGTTTGCCTTGTCCTTTTGATCTTTGAAATGCGAACTAAAACCAAGAAGATCAAAATACGCTAACCATCGTTTTGTTTCTTTCGTATAATCGTATTCAACAGGAATTTTCATTTTTCACCACCCAAGCACATGGGCAAAAATCAGCGGCGCGACAATCGTCGCATCCGATTCGATGATGTATTTCGGCGTCTTCATGCCGAGTTTGCCCCAGGTGATTTTTTCGTTCGGCACCGCGCCGGAATAACTGCCGTAACTTGTCGTCGAATCGCTGATCTGGCAAAAATAACCCCACAGCGGCACGCCGGTGCGGCCCAAATCCTGATGCAGCATCGGCACGACACAGATCGGAAAATCGCCCGCGATGCCGCCGCCGATCTGGAACATGCCGAGCGGACTCTTCTTCGTCGTGCGCGTGTAAAACTCCGCGAGCCACGTCATGTATTCGATGCCGGTGCGGACGGTGTGGACGTTCTTCACGTCGCCGCGGATGACGGCGGCGGCATACATGTTGCCGAGCGTCGCATCTTCCCAGCCGGGCACGACGATGGGCAGATTCTTTTCAGCAGCGGCGAGCATCCAGGAATCTTTCGGGTCAATCTGGTAATACTTCTCGTATTTGCCGCTCAACAAAACCTGGTAGAAAAATTCGTGCGGGAAATGGCGTTCGCCTTTCTTGTCTGCGGCGATCCAGACTTCGAGCATCGCCTTTTCCATGCGGCGCATCGCTTCGCCTTCGGGAATGCAGGTGTCCGTCACGCGGTTCATGTGGCGGTTGAGCAAGGCCTGTTCATCTTCCGCCGTCAGCGACCGATAACCCGGCACGCGTTCGTAATAATCGTGCGCGACGAGATTGAAAACGTCTTCCTCCAGATTCGCGCCGGTGCAGGTGATGAGATGCACTTTGTCGCGACGGATCATTTCGGCGAGCGAGAGGCCAAGTTCGGCGGTGCTCATCGCGCCGCCGAGGGTGATCATCATGCGCCCACCGTTGTCCAGATGCGCAACGTAACCCTTCGCGGCGTCCACGAGTGACGCGGCGTTGAAATGCCGGTAATGATGCTGGATGAACCGGGAGACCGGCCCGCCCGCGAGTTTTGTCGGCTTTTTCCTGCGCATGACGATAAATTTACCGCTGTTACGATACGCAGCCCTTCCGCGATTGCCAAACCAAAACTGGCCGAAGCCGTGTGATTACTGGTTCACATGCACCACCGCCGCCGGCGGGAAGCCGTTGAAATACGTCGAGGACGCGTGGCTGTAGGCACCGATCTGTTCGCTGTAAAGCAAGTCATCCAGTTCGAGGTTGGGCAGATTTTCGGCCATGGAAACCACGTCCAGCGCGTCGCACGTCGGGCCGAAGATGGAACAGATTTGCGTCGGGCCTTTCTTGAACGATTTCAGGTGGTAATGGCAGTGGTCAAAAATCACGCCGGAGAATGTGTGATACACGCCGTCGTTGATGTAGTAGCACAGTTTGCCGTCGCGCACGGCCTTGCCGACGATTTTAGAAACCGCCGTCGCCGCGGTCGCGCACAGGAAACGGCCCGGCTCGGCGAGAATTTGCACGCCGGTAGATTTCGGAAACAAGCGATCCAGTTCGCCGTTGATGACCTTGGCGAGTTCGCGGAACGGCTTGACGCTCGCGTCATACGGGGCGGGAAAACCGCCGCCGATGTCCAGCAGGTTCATCTTGGTGTAGCCGCGATCCTTCGCCTCCTTGAAAATGTTCGACGCCAGCGCGATGGCCTGGACGTAATTTTCAAAATTCGTCGTCTGGCTGCCGACGTGAAAGCTGATGCCCTCGACGGTCAGGCCGAGCTTGTCGGCTTCGAGAATCATGTCCACCGCCTCGCCCGGCGACGCGCCGAATTTGGAGGACAATTCCACCATCGCGCCGGTGTTCGGCACTTTCAGGCGCAGCACGAGGCCGGCCTGCGGCGCGAATTTTTTGATTTTCCGGATTTCCTCAAAATTGTCGAACGTGACGAGCGGCTTGTATTGATTGAGTTCGCGCAATGTCTCCACCGGCTTGATGGGATTGGCGTAAATGATCTTGTCCCAAATCCAGTCCTGCCGCTCCTTCGCGGGCAGGTGCTTGATGTTTTCGTGGACGTTCTCAAACTCCGGCATCGAGGCGACATCGAAGCTCGCGCCAACTTTGTAAAACGTCCGCACGATGGCCGGATCGGAATTGGCCTTGACCGCGTAGTAAGCCTGCACGCGCGGCAGATATTTTTTGAACATCGCGTAGTTCGCGCGCAGTTCGGCGTGGTCCACGACGAACAGCGGCGTGCCGTGCTTGGCGGCGAGTTTTTTCAGCGCGGTTTGGGAAATCATTTTAGTAAAATAAAACAGCCGGAACGTGTTTCCCGCTCCGGCTGCAAATGAAAATGGATTTGGCGTCCGTCCGCAAGAACTTACGTCGCCATCCGTAAAATCAAATTGAAGAAAACATCGGTGGCAGTCAGCAAAGACCGGCCTTCGGAAACGGCGGCCGCTTTTTATTTCAACCGCGAACCACACGAACCACGCGAAAACTTTTTGACACGAATTGCACGAATTACCGCGAATTCAAAGGCGCTGAAGGCGCTACGGAAATTAGCCCAGGGTTGGCGCGCAGCGACTACCCTGGGAAATCGTCCCACAAAATAAATTCCTTCGCCTGCGGGAGCGGGAGAAGGTGGCCGCAGGCCGGATGAGGGCCGTCGGGAAAAAACATTCTTTGACGGCGGTATGCAGCCACTGCGAGCCACTAAATAACAGAGTTTTTTATTGCCGGAGCGGCGCTATGAAATACGATGCTGTTCCGAAACAGACAATGATCAACAATCTCCATTTTTTGAGAAGCGTCGGACGTTTCGAGGCGGTTACAACCGCTGCCAACATACTACTCGGTCGGCTAACGTTGATCTACGCCGAAAATGGTCGTGGTAAAACCACCTTGGCCGCTATTTTGCGCTCCCTTGCGACCGGCAATGCAATCCCGATCGTTGAACGCAGACGCCTCGCCGCCCAGCAGCCACCACACGTTGTCATCAATTGCGTCGGTGGACCACCGCCAGCGATGTTTCAAAATGGCGCTTGGAATCGGACGCTGCCAAACATGGTTATTTTTGATGATGTATTTGTTGACCAAAATGTTTATTCCGGCTTGGTTGTCGGTTCTGGCCACAGACAAAATCTTCACGAACTAATTCTCGGAGCGCAAGGTGTCGCGTTGAATCAACGTCTCCAGCAGTTGATCGCGCAAGTAGAAGTTCACAACGGAACGCTTCGTCAACGAGCGGCGGCTATTCCTGTGGCTGAACGGGGCACTTTTTCGGTAGATGATTTTTGCGCACTTCCTGCAAATGCAAACGTCGAACAAGAGATTCAAGCGACCGAACGGAATCTCGCTGCAAGCCGTGAGCAAGATCCCATTCGGAACACTTCCGCTTTTGACCTTTTGAGCTTGCCAGCTTTTGACTTGGCGACATTTGAACGTGTTTTGCAAACCAGTCTGCCTGATTTAGATGCGGCGGCGGCTACGCGTGTCCAAGAACATTTGGCTACCGCTGGTCGCGGCGCAGAGGAATGGATTGCGGAAGGAATGCGTCGCCAAGCGGAAAGGCCAGCACCCGAAACTGATGCCTGTGTATTCTGCGGGCAAAATCTCGCGGGTTCACCGGTGATCGGCCATTACCGCGCCTTTTTTAGTGCAGCATATCAAAATTTGAAACGAAGCGTTACGGATACGGTGGCTGCGTTGAACCGTGCTCATTCTGATAACGCGGCAGTAGCATTCGAGCGGGCTGTCCGACTTTTGGGTGAGCGTAAACAGTTTTGGTCTCGGTTTTGTGAGTTGCCGGAGTTGGAAATCGACACGGCTACTGTTGTTCGTGATTGGCAAACAGCACGTAACAGGTTGCTGGAAATTCTTACGGCAAAACAGTCAGCGCCGCTTGATCCTATCCTCATTCCTGATGACGTGCGGACTGTGGTTCAAAACTTTGAAGCGCATCGCTCGGCACTGGCGATGATAAACCAACAGTTACAACAAGCCAATTTGACGATTGCTGTTGTGAAGCAACGCGCGGCAGTAGCTAATCCAGCGGCGATTAGTGCAACTCTCTCACGGCTTCAAGCCACCAGAGCGCGTCATGGCCAAGCGACAACAGCGTTTTGCGATGCTTATCTTGCGGAGCAAAGAGCTAAAACTGCAACCGAGCAGTTGAGGGATCAGGCGCGCACAGCGCTAGAACAGTATCGCGCCAATGTATTTCCAAATTGCCAAGCAGCTATCAACCGATACCTGATGAGATTCAACGCCGGATTTCAATTGGACAGCGTGACTGCAACGAATACGCGCGGCGGGCCGACTTGCACTTACAACGTGCTCATCAACAATGTGGCTGTTGCAATTGCTGGCGGAGAACCACAGGCTGGCGAACATTCATTCCGAAATACTTTAAGCGCTGGCGACCGCAATGCTCTCGCACTTGCATTCTTTTTCGCCTCGCTTGAACTCGACCAAGCAAACTTGGCAAATAAAATCGTCGTCATAGACGATCCTGTTTCCAGCCTGGATGATCATCGTTCGCTAACCACAGTCCAAGAAATCCGGCGGCTCGTGACGCAGGCTGCTCAAGTAATCGTTCTCTCACACACTAAATCATTCCTTTGCCGAATCTGGGAAGGGGCAGACACAGCAACCCGTGTCGCCCTTCATGTGACAGGCAACGCCAACGGTTCAACAATCACATCTTGGAACGTGGACCAAGATTCAGTGACCGAGCATGACCGTAGGCACGCGGTATTACGCAATTATTTGGCAAATGGCGGTCAGAATGAGCGCGAAGTTGCTCAATCTATCCGACCTTTGCTCGAAGCGTTTCTTCGTGTTGCGTATCCAGAACATTTTCCGCCGGGAACATTGCTCGGACAGTTCCGCAACTCAAGTCAGCAAAGAGTTAATACAGCCCAGCAAATTCTGAATGCGAACGACATCCAAGAATTGCGAGATATTGTAGAATATGCTAACCGTTTTCATCACGACGGTGGAAACCCTGCTTGGGAAGCCGAAGTAATAAACGCAGTGGAACTTTCCGGCTATGCGCGTCGGGCTTTAATCTTTGCCAAACGTTCCTAATTTTAGACTTTTCCCGACGACCCTCATCCGGCCTGCGGCCACCTTCTCCCGCTCCCGCGGGCGAAGGAATGTATTTTGTGGGACGCAGACCCGGCGTAGGCGCTGGCGCACCAACGCCGGGCTGATTTACTTTACGCCTTCAGCGTATTTGAATTTGTGTTCGCGTGTTTGGCGTGGTTCGCGGTTCACCTCATCCGGCTTCCAGCCACCTTCTCCCCGGCGCGGAGAACGAATTTTTCGGCGTATTTGAATTCGCGTTAATTCGCGGAATGCGTGTCAGAACCTTTGCACCTCCGCGTCTTTACGTTGAAAAACTGAAAAGCAAAAAGCCGGGATTTTTCAATCCCGGCCTTTTGAATTCTTCAGCGGTTGAATCACGCGTGCGCCAACTCGCGCGTGTGCGCCAAATCGCGGCGGTTGAACGCACGGACTTGTGAAGCGTCCACCGTAACCACGGCAACCGTCTCGCCCGTCAGCGTCATAAATTCCACTTCGTAGGCCACGCCGCCTTTGTGAATATGCACGACGGTTCCGATGTCGCCGGCCACCAGTTTTTCTCCCGGCAGATCCGTCGTCAGCACCACGCAATCATGTTCTTTGATCATCATGCCTCCAAAGGATACGCGCTTATCAAGCGCGGCGCAACCGCGCCTTCATCCATCTGCCAAACCGTGCGCACGCGTGGATGGCGATGATCCGGCGTGTTTAGCCCGCCTTCCACCAAATAACGCGGGCCAAAACCGGTCTCCACGACCCGCGCAACTTCATGAATGCAGCCATGTTCGCGCAAGGCTTCCGCCAGCCGTTCCCATTCTTCAATGCGAAACCCGAAGTTCATGAAAAACCGCGCCTTGCTCGCGCCATAACGATGCGTCGGGTTGAGCAGATAATCCGCAATTTTCTCGCGCTCGACAATCAACCCGGATGCGTTCGGCAGTTTCATTTTCTGATCGGCATGACAGCGGAACAGAAATTGGCGGGCATTTCAATTCAAAATTTTGAACAAGAAAAAGCCGGGATTTTTCAATCCCGGCCTCATAGAAAAAACCAGTTTATTTTTCGGCGTTGGTGATGAGGAAATTCTTGAACTGCCACGGGTCTTTCAAGTCCACGTTTGGCTGGTTGTAACCCTTGAACGGATTGCTCAAATGTTTCAATGGCGTCCAGTCGGACGGCTTGGAAATCCACTTGCCGAGATACGGCATGGAAATTTTCAAGATGTATTCGTGCGGCAGTTCGTCCGGCACGCAAATGCCCTTGGCCGGATTTTCAATCATCCACATCGTCGCGGCGACGACGGAAATCGCCACCTGCATCGTGGTCGCGTTCTGGTGCGGCACGAGCCGGCGCGATTCCTCGATGCTCAAGTCGCTGCCGATCCACCAGGAATTGTAGCCGTGACCCATCAGCAGCGCGCCGAGAATATCCGAGCCGCTTGCGACTTCATCGTTCAGAATACGCGCCTTGGGCTGGAGCTGATAGTTGTAGCCGCGCAGTTCGTTGAGCGACGCGATGGCACAATCCGCCGGGCAATACGCGTAATGCACCGTCGGACGATAAACCGCCTTGCCGTTTTTCCAAACGGTGAGCTTGTCGGAAATCGTGAACGCTTCGCCGTGGCGCACGACCATGCCGTTGATGCAATAATCCGGCACCCAGGTTTTGACCCAGGTGTTGATGCCCATCTGGGCGAGGCAGATTTGGTTGCGCGGGCCTTCCTTGTGTTCGCAGGCGTTGGGCGGCAACGCTTTTTCGTGCGTTCCCCAGCCCATCTCGGCGGTCGTGGTGCCTTCCTCGCGGAAACCTTCGACGCTCCAAGTGTTGACGAATTCGTCCACCTGCTTCGGCACGTTTGTGATCTGCGTATCGCGTTCGCTGCAATGAATTACTTTCACGCCGAGCTTTTGCGCAAGGACGTTGAATTTTTGGTCGGAAATGAGCTGCTGAATTTCCTCCGCCGCGTTGCCGGTGATTTTTTTGTCCTTGATGGAACGGTGGCCGATGTCAATCAAACCCTGCTTGGTGAAATGCGAAATCAAACCGGGATTCGCGCCGTGCTCGATCACCGCAGTGGTGCCGGGCTGCGACCACTTGGAAATCATCCGGCGCAAATTCATGTGCCGCCAGTAAAGCGTCATCTTCTGCGGCGCGGCACCGATGGAATGTTCATACGGATCCCACAACTCGACGGACGTGTTGATATACAGCACGCCGTGGTCGTGGCACCATTCCAGGATTTCCAACGCGTCAATGTTCCACGCCAGATCAATCAGCACGTCGCCGGCGGAAAGATATTCGCCGAGCAGCGCGCCCATATTTTCGCGCGTGACGCGTTTGTGCGCGAAGTTGACACCGCGCTTGATCCACGGCGCGAGCATCGCCGAGCGGTCCTCGAAATCCATGACCGTGATGTTTTTGGCGGGCGTCTTGATGTGCTTGACCAGAATCGGCAACGCGCATTGCGCGACGGCACCGTAGCCGATGAAGAGAATTTTTTTGTTGAATGGTAACATGGCAAAATTTTGACGCGTCACTGTGTCGAAATTGTTTTGCGGTTACAAGGAATTATTCAGAAGCTGGAAATTCTTTTTCGTCGCCGTCCTCGTTTTTCACGGATTCATTTTCGAAGGCGAAAACGAGAGACGAGGCGGAAAAACCGGTTCACTGCACCGTCACCATATCCGGCTGCGCGAGCGACAGCCCGCCCTTGCCATTGCCCGTGAATTTCGCGCGGATGAGAATGTTGTTCGTGCAGGTCGTGTTGTTGACGCGGAACGCCGCGCCGCCGCAGTTCATCGCGATGAGGTTGGTGAAAGCGTTGTAGGCGCACTCGGTTTTGGGCGCCGGCCCCCAGCCATTTGAAGTCTTTTGCTCCGTGTGGGCCATGAACACGCCATGATGACGGCTTTCACGGATGGAGACATTGAGAAATTGATTCTCGCGGCTCGCGCGCATGAAGATGCCGAGATCGTTCGCGGTCAAAGTTGCGTTGCGGATGACATTGTGATTGAACGCCAGATCCAGCGAAATGCCCGCGCCGGGATTGTTGTGCGAATTCAGGTTTTCAAAAAAACAGTCTTCGGTTTCGTAACAAGCCAGGCCGTCGAATTCATTGTCAAAAGCGTCCAGCCCGCTCACGGTCAGCCGCCGCACGGCGCGCGTCGTCACCAGGCCGCCGGAACGACAGCGCGCGGTCGAGACGTTTTCCACCGACGAATCGCTGACGCCCAGCACGGTGATGCCGTTGTTGCGAATTTGCGAGCCTTCGCCGGTCAGCCGCCAGAGTTCGCGCTGCTGGCGAGGCCGGTTGCCGTCAATGAACAGGCCGCTCACGCACAAGTCTTTTACGGTCCGCTGCGGATGGTTGACCGGCTGGCCCAAAATGAGCACCGGACAATTCGCATTGTCCGCGAGATGCAAAATCGTAGCCGCGCCCGCTCCACTAAGAGCCTGATGGTCGCGGCTTAAAATGATGGGTTGATGAATTTCAAATTTGCCGGCGGCCAATACCACTTCGCCACCGCTGGTTGGGAGCGCATCTAGCGCCTGCTGAATTTCCATGCTGGTGACGCCGGCGGACAATGCAATGAGCGTTGGTTTTGCGGGAGAAGTTTCTGCGGCGACCAGACGTGTAGCTAGTAGAACCAACATCAACCAGCCTGTCGTCCATTTTAGGGCCATCGCACTTCTGACGTCATGGAAGCTCGTTTGCATACGACCGAGACTTTTGCGATCAATCAGCGTGTCTGAATCTAATGTCGTCCATTTGCGAAATTTTTCCACCAATTATTTTCATTTTTTGACAAATATTTTTTGTTGCGCCCAAAACGGGCGGGAGCCGCTAAAATTCGCCGCTCATTCCGCCGCCCGCCGGGACCGGCTCACCGGTGTTATTGGTTTGGAAAAACATTTTTCCTTTGCGCATTTTCACGGCTATGCTCGCATTGTTTGCCATGTCGCCCTTGAAAATGAACCATGCCGCCACGCCCGCCGAACTCGGCTTTGCCATGCCGGCGGAATGGGCGCCGCACGCGGCGACCTGGCTCGCCTGGCCGCACAACGCCGACGACTGGCCGGGCAAGTTTCCGGTCATCTCCTGGATTTACGGCGAGATGATCCGCAAAATTTCCGCCGGCGAAGATATCCGTCTGATCGTCCGGCACAATAAAGACGAGCAGTTCGCACGCCATGTTATTCAAAAAGCCGGCGTAGATTTGCGAAAAATCAAATTCGTCACACACCCCACGAATCGCGGCTGGACGCGTGATACCGGCCCCATTTTTGTCCGCCGCGCCGCGCATCACGCATCACGCATCACGCATCACGAAACCGCCATTGTCCATTTTCATTTCAACGGCTGGGCAAAATATGACAACTGGCGCAAGGACACCAAGGTTCCCGAAACCGCCGCGCGGCTGCTCCGCAAACAGCTTTTTCACGCCGAATGTGACGGCAAGCCGTTCGTCATCGAAGGCGGCGGCATTGAAGCGAACGGGCGCGGCACGCTCATTTCCACCGAGGAATGTTATTTGCATCCGAAAATCCAGGTGCGGAATCCCGGCCTCGGCAAAAAGGAGATCGAGACAACGCTGAAAAATTACCTCGGTGTGAAAAATATTTTCTGGCTGGCGAAAGGGCCGGCCGGCGACGACACGCACGGGCACATTGACGACATCTGCCGGTTCGTGAACGCCAAAACCCTCGTGCTCGTGCGTGAAAAGAATCCACGCGACGAAAATTACAAGCCGCTCGCAGAGAATTGGGAGCGCATCCGCGATTTGCGGCTCGAAGATGGCAACCGGCCCGCAGTCGTGGAGTTGCCGATGCCCGCGCCGCTGTATTTTGACGGCGTGCGGCTGCCGGCGAGCTACGCGAATTATTACATTTGCAACGCCTGCGTCATCGTGCCGACCTTCAACGACCCGAACGACCGC
>OBLU010005563.1_pt1 | contig 11273 bp, 4 predicted proteins | sample 1518681 | NCBI WGS metagenome assembly OBLU01 (sample SAMEA3539304, study PRJEB22396) | soil metagenome | biome: tundra; feature: field; material: soil | place: USA | collected 2010-05 | depth 0.15 m
TCACGTTGGAGAATTCTTTGAAGCAGGCGGGATATGGAATATTTTCCAGCACCAACTTGCCGCCGCTCCCTGCTGATCCGGCCGGCACTGCGCCGGTGGCAATTACGGCGGGCGCGACAAATACTTCGGATAGCCTCGTCCTCACGTACAGGCCGAGTAGTGGGGCGAATAGTTGGGATTACGGCCCATTTCCTCCCAACCCTACCGGTTTTCCTTTGATTGTTATTCCCCAGCCAACGGTCGAGACGATCAGCGTCAATAATCAGGCGCAACTGGTGTCTACCATTAATAATGTGGCTTCTGTGATTTCCGATGGGATCGCCTTGATGAAAGTGGAATATGGAGTCGATCTAAACGGGAACGGGATGATAGAGACCAACGAATGGACTCCAGCGACACCGGCAAATGCGCTTAACGCATTTGCCGTAAGCAATCCGATGAGCGTGTTGGCTGTGCGCATCGTCGTGGTTGCACGCAGCGCGCAGCCGGAGGTGACCCGCGGCGCAACAGGTCTCATCCTTCCGACCGCTCAGTGCGCCACCACGATTGTGTCTCCAAATTGGATCGATAGTGCAACAGTGCCATTGGATCTTTCCGCCGGCGTGGGATTGTCAACAACCGACAGTTGGATGTGTTACCGCTACAAGACGTTTGAAAATACTGTGCCAATACGTAGCTAATGTGGGCTGGAGGCCGTAATGAAAGCAGGCAGAATTAATGGACGCAGAATAATCACACCACGCAGCCAGCGCGGGGTGGTTCTGCTCATCGCGCTGATCATGTTGGTGGCAATGACTTTGGCCGGTATCGGCATGATGCGCTCAGTGGATACGGGGAGCATGATTGCAGGGAACATGGCTTTCAAGCAGGCGACTCTGAATGCGAGCGATGCCGGCACGAGCGCGGGTTTTAACGCGCTGGTAGCGGTGGCCAACAGCAACAATACTTTGGATAAGGCTATATTAAACTCTAATGGCAACAACACTATGTCATGTGCCACTTATGCCCCTGGGGCAACCGCTGCGCCGTGCTCGGGAGGCAACATTAACTTGCCCGGGTATTCCGCCACACCGATAAATCCTTGCGAGGTTACTGGCCAGATCTCTGGTAATGTTTTCGGCACTGGCTGTATGGCGACGCAAAATACATGGTGGACGGTCGCTGCCAACTGGAACAATGCGGTCACTCTCTCGCCGGTGACCGATCCGACGAATGGCAGCACCATTGCGACGGTCAGTTATTTGATTCATCGCATGTGCCAGCAGTCTGGTGACCCGCATGCGGTTCTGTGCCAGACGTATTCCACGCCTTCAACGGGCTGTAGCAAAACTCAGCTCGAGCCTTGCACCGGCACTTCCGTTTTCTACCGGATCACCTCACGGTCGGTGGGACTCCGCAACACGGTTACTTATACACAAACGCTGGTATTGATTGGAACATGAAGTATTGCAATACCTTTTTCCTTTGGAAAAAGCAAAGAATCGAGACGTACAGGAGGCCATCATGGCAAACGTAAATAATATGCGCCGTAAATTTCAATTCGCTGCATGGGTAATCGGCTTGGCTATGGGTGTCAGCGGACTATCCCTCGCTGCGACGACCGATCTTGCTTCGGCGCCCTTGCAGACCACCACTACCGCTGTCGTGCTACCCAACGTGATGTTCATGCTGGATGACTCCGGGAGTATGGCTTGGGACTATCTGCCTGACGTGGCACAGCAATTCAGCGGCAATTATGGCTTCAACAGCAGCCAATGCAATGGTGTCTACTTCAATCCCAACATCACCTATTCGCCGCCAGTAACTTCTACCGGCACAAGTTATCCGGCCTCCAGCTTCTCTGCCGCATGGAAAAACGGCTATAACACCGCTGCGGGAACCGTTAATCTGAACTCCGGCTTTACCGGCGGCAGCGGCAGCGGCTCCAGCGGCTATACCAGCTACTCCGGCCCCGCATTTTTCTACACCTATAGCGGCACGCAGACTACCGGTGTGCAAATGAATTACTTCAACTCCTCCAGCACGTTTTATAATGAATGTAATAGCTCCATCGGCTCCGCGCCGGGCAACGCGGTGTTCACCCAAACCATTTTATCCTCGGCCTTGCCGACCGCCACCATTACCATTCCGGGCAATATCGCCCAAATTACGGTGATCGCTCCGGGAAGCGCGTCCAATTCCACGGTCACGGGCATCACAGTGGGCGGCGTTCAGATACTGAGTGGCACGACCAACTCATCAAAGAGTGCCATTACGGTTGCCGGCTTTATCGCAAACTATATCAACAATTGCACCACGACCAAAACCGGAAACTGCACCGTGACTGGCGGGACCGGCTATAGTGCCACCATAGGGACAGGCGCATCAGCCAACGTCGTCACCATCACTGGCTCCGGTGGCGCTATAGTCATCACCCATACCGGGAACCTGACGGAAACCGTGACCACCCCTTTCCCCACCCTTACCGCTACCCAGGTCACCGGCATCACGGTGAACGGTACACAGTTGTTGCTGTCCGGTTCCACGGTGTCCACCACCTCCAACACCGCCCTGGCCACCAGTCTCGCCGCCAAAATCAACGCGATCGGTTACTCTGCCGCCGTAACATCGGGCAACGTCATCACTATCACCGGCCCGCTTTCAGCATCGAATACGCCAACGGTCATCACCACCAATCCCGCTCAAGGTACCATCGGGATCGTGAGTGTGCCCAATACAGTATTTTCACAAGCAAGCTCCGCCGCCCAATTGCAGAACTTCGCCAACTGGTACAGTTACTACAGCAACCGCATGATGATGATGGAAACCTCTGTGGGACTCGCATTTTCGCCTATCACAGCCAATTATCGCATCGGGTTCATGACCATGAACAACAACGTATCCCCCGACTACGTGGACATCGCCCCTTTCAATGCAGCCCAAAAGAGCCTCTGGTACACCAAGCTCTACGCCTCTGCTGCGGGTAACTCCACACCGTTGCGCGAGGCGCTTTCCCACGTGGGGCAGTTGTACGCGCATAAATTCGGCTCTATCACCACCTACAAAGCCACTATTACGGTGAGCGGGAGCGGCGTCACTGCTGTAGACAGCATTCAAGTAAACGGCGTTGAGACGTTTCCCGTGAACGCCTCAACCCCCCTTGAAACCATCACCAGCGCTCTCGCGACCGATATCGCAAATCAAATCAATGCACCGGATCAAACCGACTTCGGTGCCACGGCATCGGGCAACGTTGTCACCATAGTCGGCCCGGCATGGGCGCTCGGCTACACGCCGGTCATCACCGACATCGGTGCCATGACTGAAACGGCCACTGCGTTTACCGCCACTACCACTACCGCCCAACTGAATGGCATTACGCCCCTGGACCCGATGCAATACTCCTGCCAGCAGAACTTCGTCATTCTTTCCACCGATGGATACTGGAACGGCCCCAACACATACGATCTTAACAACAATCCCGTCGGCCAACAGGACGGCGTTGAACCCAGACCCATGAATGATGGCGGTACGCCAGCCACGCAGACCACGACACAGGTGTTGCAGAGTACGAGCCAGGTACAACAGACGACGCAGCAGGTTCAAAGCTACACTACCAATTTGCAAAGCTCGACGTCTAATTTGCAAAAACAAACATCACAGCTACAACAAACGAACAGCACCTTGCAGGGAACTCTCAGCAAGGTTCTTATGCAGTGCAACAACACTTCCGCCACTTGCGGCACCGCTCCGTCAACGGGCGTGGCCAATGGCAACTGGTCAGTAGTGACATCAGGAGCATGCACTGTCGGCACCAACGTGCAATGCTCGGTTGTCAGCCCAAGCGGCACATCAACAGTTGCCACTTCTTGCAACACGGCGGCAAGCATCACCACCAGTTCCACCTCAACCCCGCCAGCTAATACGACCAGCTATCCTATGAGTGATAACAGCCACAATATAGGTTTGGGATCTACGACAACATCCGCCAATCCGGATAGCACCCATTGCGTTTCTATCGGCACATCCGGCAGTGGCAATTATCCATGGTTCTGCCGGGGCAGTGGTAGCAGCAATCCCGTTTCCCCTATTAACAGTGCATCGGTATCCGATGCAACAGGCAAAACTTATTATTTGGTGAGTAGTGGTGCTGGAAGCGCGGGCTGCACAAGCGATTCATCTGCTTTTGCAAGCGGTTACAGCACTTCCAAGGGAGCCTGTCCGGGCACAACGGGCAGTCCGATCTACACACTTAACAACGCCGACTCGAACGGGAAAGTATATAGCGCTTGCTCCTACACGGCCGGTGCGGTCACTGGAAAATCTTCCTGCACGGCAGTGGCGCAGTCGACCGGGCCGAACTATACGGTGTTAACCGCGACGCAATGCAATACGGTGGTGACCTCAGCCTATGCGAACGCGGCTCCATGCACTGTGATTGCCCCCCCGGATGCCAGCGGCTATACGACCCAATGCCGATACACCACCCCAACCACCCCTGCCAATGTCGGCTCCTGCCCAACGGTGAACCAATCCGCCTCTTCGCCCTACACGGTCGGCACGGCCACTCAATGCACATACTCGACAGGCTCCTGGATCAACACAAGTTCCTGCACTGCGGTCACACCACCCAGTGGGCCGAACTATACCGTTGCTACAGTAGTCACCAGTTGCCAGACCACCAATACGACCGTGGGAGTGTTGTCATGCACGCCGAGCGCGTTCGGTGTGAGTGGCATCGGCACGACGATTATCTGCCCGGGTATTGCAACCACCGGCCCGACCGCCGTGGCTTCCTGCACGAATACATCGCCGTCCTCGGGCAACAACTACACGACCACGACCTGCAATACGCAAGTGGCCACGTCAATAGCGAGTTCCTGCACGGCAGCGACGGCAAGTTCATCCAATAACTGGACAACCACCACCTGTACTGCGGCATCCGGCGGCACTCCCAATACTCTGGCCGACGTGGCGGAGTACTACTACGCCACCGACCTGCGAGACGGCTCGCTGGGCAACTGCACCGGCGCGCTCGGAACTGACGTATGCCTCGATAACGTGCCAACGACCAGCCTGGATTCGCAACACCAACAGCACATGACGACCTTTACTCTAGGGCTGGGCGCGCGTGGCAAGATGGTTTTCCCGACTCCGCCTGCAACTCCCTACCAGAACCTGACTTCCTCCTGCAACCCAGCGACTGACGGTGATTTCTGTGCCATCCTCACCGGCCCAACGGCCAACGGATCAACCATCTGCTCCTGGCAAGCATCCGGTACTATCTGTAATTGGCCCATCCCCAGCTCGGGCAGCAACACTAACGTCGACGACCTGTGGCATGCGGCGGTAGACGGGCGCGGCATCTATTTCAGCGCCACCAATCCGACCTCATTGTCGGCTGGCTTGTCCAGTGCTTTGGCGGGGATCCAATCGCGGCTGGGTGCAGCATCGGCATCCGCCACCAGCAGCCCAAATCTTACCCAGTCAAACAACTACATCTTCAGCGCGACTTATGTTACGACGTTGTGGGATGGTGAGGTGACTTCCCGGACGATTGATCCGACTACGGGTAACGTGTCGACGACCATCCTCTGGTCTGCCCAGACACTGTTGGATAACCTGATTAATGGGGATGCGTCGCCAGACAAATCAGTGAACCGGCACATTTATATGTTTGATAGTGCCAATGCTTCGGGAAATAATCTCAAGCCTTTTCTTTATGGCAGCATGACCGCCAGTGAACAAGCCTATTTCAACAACCAGTGTAATCCAGGTGTTCAGCTGATGTCGCAGTGCACGTTGGCGAATCTGTCAGTGGCGCAGATCGCCAGTGGCAACAGCGGCTTGAATCTAATTGATTATTTGCGCGGCAGTCAATCGTTGGAGGCGCCAATTGAAGTTTTCCGCCCACGCAACCACTTTCTGGGAGATACGGTTGACGCCAAGCCGCTTTATGTGAAATTTCCGGTATATAGCTTCAACGATGCAGGATATAGCACGTTTGTATCGACACAGACGACATTACCACGCCAAGGCGTGCTGTACGTGGGAGCAAACGACGGCATGTTGCATGCCTTCAACGCCGATACCGGGGTAGAGATGTGGGCGTATGTGCCCAAGATCGTGATGCCCAATCTCTACAAATTGGCCGATGTGAATTATGCCACGCAGCACCAATATTATGTGGATGGATCACCCGCGACGATAGATATCTATGTGGCGACGGCTACGAACGGTTTGAGCGCGGGTTGGCATACGATACTGGTAGGCGGCTTGGGTTTAGGCGGCCAAGGATTTTACGCCCTAGATGTGACTGATCCGACTCATCCGCAAGCGTTGTGGGAGATTTGTTCGAGTAGCACGCTATGTGCCATTTCCGACGCCGATATGGGCTACAGCTACGGCGATCCCGTGATTACCAAACGCAGTACGGACGGGAAATGGGTTGTGTTGTTGTCGTCGGGCTACAACAACGCCGGTTCCGGGAAGGGTACGCTGTTCGAGTTGGATGCGGTGACGGGTGCAGTGTTGCATAAAACTACCACAGACACGACGGCAACCAATCCGCCCAGTGGCTTGGCGAAACTCAGCCCATGGATTGACAGCATCAGTACGAACTTTACGGCGCGATACGTTTATGGCGGCGATCTGAATGGGAATGTATGGCGTTTCGATCTGGGGGTAGCCGGTCCGGATATAGCGCCTACAGTAACGGAGATCGCTTCTTTGGTGGACGGTTCAGGTGCCGCTCAGTCGGTGACCACGCGCGTAGAGCTGTCTGACCCGATGAACAGCGTCTCAAATTCCCTGTTGGGGACGGGAAAACCTGGGATATTTGTGGCCACGGGGCGCTATCTCGGCGCGACAGACCTGTCGAATTTGCAAGTCCAATCGATTTATGGAATCAAGGACGACCTGAGCAAAACGGGCGCTGCGGCCTACTACGGCAACCCGCGTGCGCCTAGTTTTGTGAAGCAGTATATCTACCAGAACGTGTCGTCGCGCACAACCAGCCAAAACGCTGTCGACTGGACATTGAATTCAGGCTGGTATGCGGATTTCGTGGTGAATAATGCCTCAAACAATCCGATCTCTCCATCCGTTTCACCGGGAGAGAGGGTGAATATTGATCCCCAATTGGTGAATGGCACGCTGATCGTGGTAACGAACGTTCCGTATGCAAGTGCATGTACCGCAGGCGGAACGAGCTGGCTATATAGCTTTAATTTCATGACAGGGACAAACGTTTCCGGGACTACGATTGTGGGACAACTGCTGAATTATGGGACGGCCATGTCGGCGGGTTTCACCGTCGTCAGATTGTCCGATGGAGAACTTAAGGCGTTGGTAACCGATGCAACGGGCAATGTCACTCCCGCTACTCCGGCGACTCACGGTACCGGATCGACAAAACAAACCTCTTGGCGTGAGCTGATGCAATAATAGCTGACTGAATGTATTGTGCAGTAAAGCCAGGCTCGCATCCAGCGAGCTTGGCTTTAGTTCCAGCTTGCATCCAAAAGTAATGGATTGGTGGGGAGCGGGCCATTGCCGCGAGGCGAATGCCATTCGCTCCTACAGACGCTCGTTTGGTTGATCTGATTCCAATTCTATTTCAAAGGTCAAATAACTCACTAAGGGTGCAATAAATCACGCCCCCCTACATTATTTGCCGCCGAATGATCCGACTTATTTAACAATAGCCTTCAATTCACCCTTGGCATAGCGGCCTGCCATCGCGTCCAGCGAGATCGGTTTGATCTTGCCTGCTTGACCGGCGCAACCAAAAGCTTCGTAGCGCGCCTTGCAGATTTCCTTCATGGCCTTGGTGGACACCGCCAGGAATTTGCGCGGATCGAAGTCCTTGGGGTTTTGTGCCAGATAACGACGCACCGCACCGCTCGATGCCATGCGCAGATCGGTGTCGATGTTGATCTTGCGCACGCCGTGCTTGATGCCTTCGACGATTTCTGACACCGGCACGCCGTAGGTTTCACCCATATCGCCGCCGAATTCGTTGATGATCTTCAGCCATTCTTGCGGCACGGAAGAGGAGCCGTGCATCACCAAATGCGTGTTGGGTATGCGCGCATGGATTTCTTTGACGCGGCCAATCGCAAGGGTGTCACCTGTCGGTGGCCGGGTGAACTTGTATGCGCCGTGCGAAGTGCCGATGGCAATAGCCAATGCATCCACGCCGGTTTGACGCACGAACTGGGCGGCTTCCTCAGGGTCGGTCAGCAATTGGTCGTGGGTCAGCACGCCTTCCGCGCCGTGACCGTCTTCCTGTTCACCCATCCCGCTTTCCAGCGAGCCCAGGCAACCCAGTTCGCCTTCCACCGAAACGCCCACCGCGTGTGACATTTCCACCACGCGGCGTGTGACATCAACGTTGTATTCGAACGAGGATGGGGTCTTTGCATCTTCCTTGAGCGAGCCGTCCATCATCACACTGGAAAAACCGCTACGGATGGCGTTGATGCACACCGCCGGGGATGCACCGTGATCCTGGTGCATGACGACCGGGATATGCGGATAAGTTTCCACCGCCGCCGCGATCAGGTGGCGCAAGAACGCCTCACCGGCATACTTGCGCGCGCCGGCGGAGCCTTGCATGATGACCGGACTGTTGGTTTCATCCGCCGCTTCCATGATCGCTTTGACCTGTTCCAGATTGTTCACGTTGAATGCGGGCAAACCGTAGCTGTTTTCCGCAGCATGATCGAGTAGTTGACGCAAAGATACTAAAGCCATTTTTTCCTCCTAATTAAAAATTCAAAACCGGGTGTTGCATTCCAAAAATCGGGGGTCACAGTTTAATTCCAAAAAATACATTGCTCTACCATTAGTGCTTGTGATGATCGCCGACTTTGACGATCTTCATGGTATTGGTGTGCCCGGATTGACCGATCGCCTCACCGATGGTCATCACCATCAAGTCGCCTTTTTCAACCAATTTCAGGCGCACTAACTCATCCTCTGCATCGCGCAACGCTTGGTCGTGGTCTTTTGAACTGCTTTTAAAAGCGATCGGATGCACTCCGCTGAACAATGTCACTTTGCTCAATGTTTCGCTCAACGGCGTCATCGCAAAGATAGGCACACCGGCATTCATTCGCGACATCCACAGCGGGGTCGAGCCGGATTGTGTCAATGCGACAATCGCTTTTACTTTGAGATGCAAAGCAGCGAACAGTGCGGACATGGCGATAGATTGATCGACGCGGGAAAATTTTTGCGAGGCTGTGCGGTGGTCGACCATGTGGTTCTCGTCATCGCCTTCGGCTTCGGCCTTGAGGCAGATGCGCGCCATCGCTTCGATGGTTTCCACCGGAAAGTCACCCACTGCGGTTTCCGCCGACAACATCACCGCATCGGTGCCATCCAACACGGCATTCGCCACATCGGATACTTCCGCGCGGGTCGGGATCGGGCTGGTGATCATCGATTCCATCATTTGCGTGGCGGTGATCACCAGGCGGTTTTTTTCACGCGCCATTTTGATCATGCGTTTCTGCAACCCCGGCACAGCGGCATCGCCGACTTCCACACTCAAATCCCCGCGCGCCACCATGATGGCATCCGATGCATCAATGATATCGCTCAACGCGGTAATCGCTTCGGCGCGCTCAATCTTGGCCATCAACATACTCTTGCCGCCCGCGGCGTGCATCAAGCCGCGCGCCAAGCGCATGTCATCGCCGGTGCGCGGGAAGGATACCGCCAGATAGTCCGCCTTGATCAGTGCAGCGGTCCTGATGTCCTCCTTGTCCTTTTCTGTCAAGGCGGGTGCGGTCAGTCCACCACCCTTGCGGTTGATACCTTTGTTGTTGGATAACACTCCGCCGCGCACCACTTTACAAATGACTTGCGCGCCTTTGACTTCGGTGACATCAAATTCCAACATGCCGTCGTTGAGCAACAATACCGTACCCGCGCTGACATCGTTGGGCAGCTCTTTGTAATCGAGACCCACGCGCTGTTGATTGCCCAGACCATCCAGTGCGGCATCCAGGATGAAAGTATCACCGTTATTCAGGATGATTTTGTCATTCTCGAATTTTCGCACGCGAATTTTCGGGCCTTGCAGGTCGGCCAATATGCCCACCGTGCGGCCGCAGGCTTTAGCGACGGCGCGCACGGTTTCGGCACGTTTCATGTGGTCTTGAGCGGAGCCGTGCGAGAAATTCATCCGTACCAGATCCACTCCGGCACGTATCATTTGTTCCAGCACTTTTTGATCGTTGGAAGCAGGTCCCAACGTGGCGACAATTTTGGTTCTACGCAGCATGTTTTTCTATATTTTATTTACTGGCGCGTTGTTCAAGAATTTCTACTGCCGGCAATTTTTTGCCTTCGAGGAACTCCAGAAACGCTCCGCCAGCAGTGGAGATGTATGACACTTTGTCGAAAATATCGTACTTCTGGATTGCGGCTATGGTGTCGCCCCCGCCCGCCAGAGTGAAAGCCTTGGTTTCAGCAATCGCCATCGCAATCTTTTTGGTACCTTCGCCGAACTGGTCGAACTCGAATACGCCGACCGGGCCATTCCACACCACGGTGCCGGCCTTCATGATGATGTCGACTATCACTTGTGCCGACTGGGGACCAATATCGAAGATCATTTCATCATCGGCTACGTCATGCGCCGATTTCAGCACCGCCGGGGTGTTTTCGTTGCCGGGCAGGAAGGGAGCTTCCTTGCCGACCACGACGTCAGTCGCGATCGGAATGCTCGCACCACGCGCGGACATTTTCTCCAATAATGCCTGAGCGGTAGGGACCAGATCGTTTTCGCACAGCGACTTGCCGACCGGATGGCCGGTCGCCTTGAGAAAGGTGTTGGCGATACCACCGCCGACCACCAGTTGATCGACTTTTTCCGACAGACTTTCCAGCACGGTCAGCTTGGTGGAAACCTTGGAACCGCCAACGATAGCCACCATCGGACGGGCCGGGCTGAGCAAGGCTTTGGTCAACGCTTCCAGTTCCTGGGTCAGCAAGATACCTGCGGCGGCTACCGGTGCGTATTTCGCCACACCATGAGTCGAGGCTTCGGCCCGGTGTGCCGTGCCAAACGCGTCCATCACGAACACGTCGCACAGCGCGGCGTATTTTCTCGCGGTTTCTTCCAGGCTCTTTTTCTCGCCTTTGTTGAAACGGCAATTTTCCAGCAGCACCAATTCACCTTCGGCAACATTGAACCCGCCATTCACCCAATCCTTGATCAGGCGCACTGGCTTACCCAGCTTGTTGGCGATGACGTTAGCCACCGGCTTGAGCGAGTTTTC
>OBLU010005565.1_pt1 | contig 11272 bp, 11 predicted proteins | sample 1518681 | NCBI WGS metagenome assembly OBLU01 (sample SAMEA3539304, study PRJEB22396) | soil metagenome | biome: tundra; feature: field; material: soil | place: USA | collected 2010-05 | depth 0.15 m
ACTTTAGCTGCCGCCGCTTGCCGTCAATGACGCTGTTTTGGCTCCCCCATGCCCTCCGGTCACGGTCCCCCCAAAAAGCTATGACTGCTGCGCTTTGCACGGCAGCATTCTTGTGCCTCTCTTGCCCCGCCGTTGGGGTCACTTCAAGGAAAAGAGGCATAACATGACGAACACAGCAACACTCTCCGAAGTTCAACTCCGCCAGTTCACAGGCTCCGAGAACTGGTATCGCCACGGCATCAATCGCGCGGTCCTGTATACCGACGGCGCAAAGTACGTCGCCGACCAGGGCGGCGCCTACTGGCTGCTGGACATCATTGCTATCGCACAGCAGCACGACAAGTCAGTGTCAGCCGAAGAATTCCAGGTCTGGAACTTGAAGGTTCACTCTGACCGCAGCGCGACCGTGTTCTGCGACGACGGCAATGGAAACCCTGTCTACACGCAGGAGATCCCCTTCACGGACTTCCCGCTTGACGAAGTGAAACTCTACTTCGCCAACAACGTGATTCACCTGCCCAGCGAGTATTAGCTGGGCATGCCCGCGCCGGCAATCACCGGCGCGGGCTTTTCACATTGCTTGTAGCGGCCTTGCCGCCGACATCTCCACCGAAGCCATGGCGGAACAGTTGCAACAGTTCGCCAGAAATATCCACAAACCCGTGTGAATCCTGCGAGATTTCCACGCATAAGCGGTGTACGTGTTTACGCATAAGCGGTGTATCCTCCGCAAATTTCCGCGCATAACGGGTGTACATCTACGCATAAGCGGTGTACGAATTGTCCGCACTGCATTAATTACAAACGACTTCCAGAACGGCCTGTAGTGCCTTTATGAGAACCTATATAGATAGCCTGTAGTAGCGCCCTGCCCTGTGGAAATGTGGAGAGTTGGACCATATACGGCAAGAACCTCCCGCGCCCAGCGGGGAAAGGGCGCTTCGCGCCACGAATGACTAGCGCCGAGCGATTTTAAAGTTTCATCCTCTACCGACCTGGGCGGCAAACTGGCCGCGCGGCACCTGGCTAAAGGTTCCTGAAGGGAATCCCGCAGTCTTTGACATCGACCTGCAACTGCAACTGTTTGAAGAAAGCACGGACCGCTTGTAGGGAAAGCTCCGGGTTGCTGGAAGGGCCAATGACTGCTTCGGCGATGAAATCTGCGCTGGGGATCGAGAGCTCGATATACGGGACGAGAGTCGAGCGAGCCGATCTGAATTGAAGGTCGCCGGCCTGCGTAAACATCGAATCGGCGATCAGGCGATATTCGTGTTCGTTGCTGAACGAAGGATGTTTGCGTTTACATGCTGCCATGTGGGCGACGACCGCGAAATTGTCTTCACGCTCTGACCGCCGGCGAATGGGGCGTCCTTCCGAAGAGGACAGCATCTCATCTGCTTCCGCGACTAGTTCAGCTATTTCAGAATCGATGATCGAGAGTTCGTCGCTAACCGGCTTGTAGTCGACCTTCTCTAGCCTGATTAACACCATTGCAAATCGCTCTGCCTTCTTCCAATGTATGCCTTGGGGTAAGCTGGCTACCCTAAGACCGATTGCTACACCGTTGCCGTTAGGGCAATAAGAGCGCCACTGGGGCAGCGAATTCCCTTTCGACGAGAACGACGCAATGAAGGGGCGATCCTCGATTTCTATGTCGGTGTAGCTGAGTAATTCCAAGACGGAGTCGTCGAAGCTGTGTTTTTTGAGCAGTGCTGGGAGACGTCTGCGAATCATTCCAAGAAGATGATCGCCTTCGGATGAGTCGTTCAGATAGCTGATGCTTGTGGCCCAGATCTTGCGGCCTTTAGCGATACTCATCATCGCGTCGATCGTCGTGTAGTGATACAGAATCTCCGGCTTGGGGCCGGGCAACTCTTCCTCTGGCATGATGCTGATATCCTACAGCACCTTTCTCCTCGACACGTGTTGGCCACCGTCCCAGCTACTCTGGATGACGCATTATCATTTGACGCCTAGCCGAAAGATTTTGGGAATGTGTGGACCAGAAGGGCGAAGGAGCAGGCCGTTGTCATGGCTTTCAATCTTCAGTTCTGGGTACACCATTACGATCCTGTGAAACGCTTCGATGGCTTTTGCTCGAAAGCAGGAGCGGCCTTGCGGTGTGTCGGCGTACCCGGCTCCGAAGCTCCCGCGCAACGACTCCCACGGAATCAGCGTGGGCCGCGACAGGTAGCTGACCCGCCGCGTGGCCCATGCGTAGAGATCGAGCGCCAGTGGCGACCGCTTGAGAGCCCGGACAGCCCTCAAGTCGAGCGGCACCGGAGCGGCGACAAGTTGCTCAAAGAAGTTCACCGACAGGGTCACCGAGGACTTTGCCAGAATTCCGTACGGCAACTCTTGCGGCGTCCACCAAAGATGAAACCTGTCTGCCACCAGGAGATTTTCTCCGCCCGAGTGATTCTGCCCGTTGGCATCACTCGACCACCGGGTCGAGATGGCGGCACCGACTAGGCGTTGCATCTGGTTGCGGAACCGCGGGATGGTTCCCCAGTGGCCACCAGTTGCCTGAAGTCCGAGTTGCGCCATGAAACTCGAAAGCGAGGAGCCAAGTTCCAACTCTCGATTCCCCGTTCGGACGGCTTCGGTTGTCATCCAGATAAGGATCAAGCGCGGATAGCTTCCGTAAGGCAGACCGGTTGCGCCGACATCCGTGATGCGGAGGGTGAGATTGCCGTCCTTGCGGATGTATTGCGTGCCGGTTTGCTCGCTGTGCGGCAGGGTGGTTTGGACCAGAAACTTTGCCATGAAGCCGAGCGCGCCGGCATCGAGGGCGCTCTCCGTGGGAATTGCTTGCAAGAAGGGCAGCAGAGGATGTGACTGCCGGAAAGCAACGGCTTGGGTCTGGTTACGTTCGAGGTACTGATCTCTAATAGAGTTTTTCCGCGAACGCACCGATGAGTCAGCCACGTTGATCCGCGAAGCTGACGCCTGCTTATCGGCAGCCAAAGTAGAGTTCAGGCCGAGAATCGCGCTTACGGACGTGAGTTCTGAACTCACTCGTCGATTTACCGGATTCCAAGCACATTGGCAACTTCAGCCGTGCGGAAATAGACGCGACGTCCGAGTCTCAAGCGAGTTGCGTTAATTTTGCTGACCCACTCTCCTGAAGATCGCAGCGTAATGCGCAAGCCGTCGGGGGAACGATCCAAGAGAGCTGCCAGTTGAGTAATGCTGAGCAATGGTCCGTATTGCTTTGTCAGAGTCTCCACCGCTGGCGTCGTCATGGTTTCCGAGTTCCTTTCTGTCACGTGCATATCGTTTTTGAGAAGCACTTTCACCTCCAGGAGCCGTTCGGATGGTTTCCTTTAGTGCATTGTACATTTCAATAGACACGCCTCACCTAGTTTTGTTTTGCCCTGGCAACCGTTATTTTGCTTTCTCTCCAGATATTTTCAACGTCGAAGTTCATTCCGTAGAACCTCCTGAAAACAGATCTCCCGGTCTACGAAGGTCCGTCTTTGGCGGGAGGAGGTATCCTCCCTGTCTGCGACCTGCGTTGCAGTCCTTCGCCACCCTCCTCAGCGGGGCCGTTCCTTCCCCGCAACGCCCCTCCCTGATTGGCTGAAAAGCAACAGCAACAACAAGAGCAAAAGCAGCTAAGGGGTGTTTCCCCCTCGCGCCCGCAAGGGGTTTCCCCAGGCTTCCGCGCTCCGCTTGTGCAGCCCTTGCGCCCTTTCCGCTGCGCTTCAAGGGTGGGAGATACCCCTCCCCTTGCAGTTGCTACCCCCCACCTTCGCCAGGAGGCGTTCGGCATTTGTTTTTCAAATGCCGAGTACCACGAGGCAAAACCCAAAGGAGGAAGTACCCATGAGCAGCGCAGCCGTCACCGTCAACAACCCCGTCCAGTCGTCCACCTATCAACCCAAACAGCAGCAGCGCCAGACAGCAAAAGATGTGATTGCAGAGAACGTAAAGGCCCTCATTGCCCAGCTTGAGGCAGGCAAGAGCGATGCACTCACCGCTTACCTTGACGCAATGGCAAGGTTCCACAACTACAGTTTTGGAAACATTCTGGCTATTGCCCGTCAGAAGCCGACGGCAACCAACGTAGCCGGAATGTTCACATGGAACCAGCTTGGACGCCGCGTGAAGATAGGCGAGAAGGGCATCCAGATTCTTGCACCCATGATCGGCACTCGCCGCAAGAGGCAGGAGGAGATCGAGCAGGATGGAGCCGGAAAGAGCGCCCCTGTCTTGGTTGGTTTTCGCGCCGTCTATGTTTTCGATGTTTCGCAAACCGAAGGAGCCGAGCTTCCCGCACCGGCCACAGTCACCGGCGAGGCGGGAACACACCTTGACCGGCTCATTGACTTTGTGCAGCAGCAAGGCATCGAGCTTGAATACAACGAGCGCATTGCGCCAGCGCAAGGCGCAAGTTACGGCGGCAAGATCGTACTTTTGCCGGGGCAGTCGAAGGCGGAAACTTTCGCAACTTTAGTCCATGAGCTTGGACACGAAATGTTGCACAAGGCCGACCGCCGCACAGCGACAACCAAAGTTGTGCGGGAGACCGAAGCCGAGGCCATCGCCTTTATCGTGGGCAAAGCTATCGGACTCCAGACCGGCACTGCTTCCGCCGATTACATCCAGCTTTACCACGGCAACGCCGCATTGCTGGCGGAAAGCCTTGAAGTCATCCAGCGCACATCCGCCGTGATTCTCGGAGCGTTGGAGGAGCCTTCCCCGGAAGACTCCCAAGCGCAGACCGCTGAGACGGCCACCCCAACCGCATCCGACGACACGGCCCCCAAACCGAGGCGCAGCCGCCGCACCCGCAACGAAGCAGCAACCACGGAGGCAGCGGCTTAGGCCGCTTGCTTCCCCTTCGCCCACTTGCGGACAGGGTTAACAGCCCTGTCCGCTCAGACCCTACCTGTTCGACCAGCCGAAACCCGCTCCCAAGGAGAGAGCACCTATGACGATTGCAAACACCACCACCGAATACCGCGACCTACCGCTGTCCGTTCTCACCGAGTCGAAAACCAACCCGCGCCGATTCTTTGAGGATTCAGCCCTCAAAGAATTAGCCGCAAGCATCCGCAGCCAAGGCGTTCTGTCGCCCTTGCTTGTGCGGCCATTGACCGAGCGCAGCTTCGAGATTGTTGCCGGAGCCAGACGCTACCGCGCCGCCCAGCTTGCCGAGGCGGAAACCGTGCCCGTCCGTATCGTCAACCTTACCGACGCTGAGGCATTGGAGGCGCAGCTTATCGAAAACCTGCAACGCCGCGACGTTCACCCGCTGGAGGAAGCGCAGGGATTCCGCGCCCTGCTCAATCTTGACGAGCCGAAATACTCCATTGAGCAGATCGCGGCCAAAACCGGCAAATCCCCCGTCTATTGCGCCCAGCGCGTCAAGTTGACCGAACTCACCGCCGCCGTTACCGAGGCATTCGCCAAAGACGAAATTGGCGTAGGCCATGCTCTGCTACTCGCAAAGCTACAGCCAGCCGAGCAGGAGCAAGCACTCTCCGCTTGCTTCCGCGAGGATTGGAACGGCGGCCAGGGCAAAGCCAAGCGCATCCTGCTCCCTGTGCGCCATCTTCACCAGTGGATTGAGCAGAACATTTTGCTCATTCTGAAAGACGCGCCGTTCTCAAAGACCGACCCCAACGTCAACCCCGCCGCCGGAGCCTGTGTCGATTGCCCCAAGCGCACCGGCGGCAACGCGCTGCTCTTCGCCGATATTGCCGAGGACGCTTGCACCGACCCGGCTTGCTACCAGTCCAAGCTGGACGGATTCGTCGCGCAGACCATCACAGCCAAGCCGAAGCTGGTACAAATTTCATCGGCCTACGGACCGGCCACAGCCGCCGCCGACAGCGCCAGCACGGCCCTGCCCCGCAACAAGTACATCGAAATCAAGCCGCAGGACCCCAACGCGAAGAAGCACAGGGATTGGCCGGAGTACCAGACCTGCAAATCCATGACCGAGGCCATCGTCACCGAAGGCACCGAGAAAGGCGAGATTCGCAAAATCTGCGCTGACCCCGAATGCCCCGTCCACCACCCGAAGAAGCAGCGGCCAGCCGGAGACCAGCGCATCAAGGCCGAGCAGGAAAAGCAGCGCCGCGAGGAGGCGATTGCCAACGCCGTAGGCTTGCGCGTCCTTTCCGCCATCGTTGCCGCCGTGCCGGTGCGCCTCACCAAGCGCGACCTCGTTTTCATTGTCGAGCGTTTGCTTCCCCAGTTGGAGGAGCGGCGCATCGAGGTTCTCGCCCGGAATCGCGGCATCAAGAAGGCGCAAGCCTCCGATTCCATCGGGAAGCTGATGGGCGCCTACATTCACAAGGCCGAGGAAGGCGAACTCGGGAGACTTCTAGTCGAGACCGTGATTCTCCACTCAGCCCGAACGCAATCGGAGACCGGCAAGACGCTCAAAGACGCCGCCCAGCACTACAAGGTGGACACCGATGCCATTACCCAGAAGGTCAAAGCTGAGTTTGCCGTGAAGGAGAAGGCGCAAGCGGCTAAGAAGATGTCCGCGAAGGTCCAGCAGAAGCCAGCAAAACCTACAGCCGTCAAAAAGGCCAAAGCGGCGTAGCGCACAACTTCCAAGCCCTCCAAACGGGGTCTGCCGACGCAGGCCCCGCTCTTTTTCGCCCGTCTTCCCACCCTTTGATGTGCTGCCGCTTTGCGTCAGGTTTGATTTGGCCCGCCCGACGGGCTTGAACACCTTGCGCGGGGGGGAAATGCTGCCTGGGGGAAATGGAATTAGTGAGCTTTGATGCAGTTTGTCCGGCTGCTTAGAGCCCTCAATTTGATACTTGCAATAATGCGTCAATCGAGATTTGGCTCCGGAGTGTCGAGCATTGCCCGACACTCGCTTTCAGCTCAGGCCTCACCTTACTCTCGCCGCAAGGTTACACTCGGGTCCAGCAGGCTCGCGCGTCGTCCCGGAATCGCTACCGCAGCCATCGCAGAAGTCGCCAGCAACAGCAGCGTCGCAACTAGCACCGGAGCCGACGCCGCGCCCGCATGGTAGAACTCCGCTCGCAGTACATATCCGGTGAGCACCGCTCCCACAAGCCCCAGACCTAATCCCGCACCGATCCATCGCGCTTCCTGCCGCATTAGCAGCGCCAAAATCGCTGATCGCTGCGATCCCAAAGCCAAGCGAATTCCGATCTCGCGCTCGCGCAACGAGACTTCATAAGACAACAAGGCATAGGTGCCTAGTGTCGCTAAACCGAACGCCATCAGTCCAAATGCGGCCACCACCCACATGGAGAATTGGCGCACTGCTAGCGCATTCGCCATCAGCTCCGGCATGCTCTCGACATAACGTACCGTGAGACCTGAGTCGCTGCGCAGCAGACGGCGCACCGTCTCGTCCAGTTTGGTAGGATCGCTCGCTGTGCGCAGAAATATCGTCATCGAGGTGTCCGGTCCATCCGCCTCTGGCAGATACAGGTTCGGCACGGGTGTGCGATCGAGCGAATAGCTGTGCACATCGCTCACTTCGCCCACAACGATTGCCCACGCTTTCAGGTCGCCCGAAAAGATCCGATGGCCAATTGGGTTTTCTCCCGGCCACTCATGTTGCGCTAGCGCTCGGTTCACTATGGCCACATGATTTCTTCCATCGTCGGCGTCGTTGAAAGCCCGGCCGCGAAGCAGTGTCTGGCCAACCGTCTTGAAGTAGTTAGGCGTCACCAGAAACACGTCGGGAGCCTCTGCGCTTGATTGCCGGCAATTGTCTGGGTGGACATCTGAGCAGAAGTCATATCGGTTCACTCTCCCGCCCAGAGGCTTGTCGTTCGCAGCGGCTACGTCTTCAACTCCGGGAAGTACGCGCATCGCGGCCATCATCTCGCGCAGTTTCTCGAGCGTCACCGCAGGATTGATCGATGGGCTGCGCACAGGCCCGCGCAGGTCTGTGCTCGCAAACAGCAGATGATCCGGATCGAAGCCCAGCGGCTGATGTAGCAGGATCACAACGGACGAAACCATCCACCCCGAAGCAGCTACCAGCACAAAGGCCATCGCGATCTGTGCAGCAACCAGGAATCGGCCCGCCCTCCGCGATCCATGCGGCGCCGAACTGGTGCTGGAGCTACCTGAGCGCAGATCTTCGGTGAGCGCTATCTTTCGGCTGCGGGACGCTGGCAGCAGCGTCAGCAGGATCGCAATAGTCCCTGCGGCGGTTGCCGCAAACGCCACAGACGAGAAATCCGTGTGCGCTTCATTTAGCCGTGGCAGATGAAGTACTCTGCTCCGGCTGGCCAGGTGCACCAGGACGCTCGCCAACGCGAACCCGAGCATCGACCCGAGCGCGACCAGCGTCGCGTTCTCAGTCAGCATTTGCCGGAATAGGCGCAGCGGTTGCGCTCCGAGCATCGTGCGCAGAGCAAACTCCGAGCGTCGTCGAGTGCTGCGGGCCAGCAGCAGATTTACCAAGTTCGCGCATGAGATCAGCAGTAGCATGCCGCATGCGGCGAGCGTTGCGAACAGCGCGGAGCGCGTCTCCGTTCCGCTGATGAAATCGCTCAATGGCATTATCGTGGGCTCAAAAGCGGGGGGATAATACCGCGGATAGGCGCGCGAAAGATTCTTCTGAGTTCTTATGAGGTCCTCAAGTGCGGCTGATATCGGGAACCCCGGTTTGAGTCGCGCGATTCCTCGGAAGGCGCTGTCACCTCGGCTATCTGAATGTTTCGCTGTATCGCAGCCAATTGGCGTGAGAATGGATGGCTGACCGAATGCTTCCATATCATCCAGCGCTGCGCTCGGCACCAGAACTCCGATGATGACGTAAATCCGATAGTCCAGTTGGATCGTGCGGCCATCCAGCGCATTGCCGCCGCCCATCCGTCGCCAGTAGCCATCCGTTACAATCGCCTGGTTGAAGCAGTCGCTCTCGTTACCGGAGTGGGTGAAGTCCTGTCCTAGTCGCAAAGGAATGCCAAACGTCCCCAAGAAATTCTGCGATACGAGCAGCGCGTTAGCGTGTCCCAAGCCCGCAGATGACTGGATGTGCGGCGCCCAGCCGGTATATGCCGCGATCGACTCGAAGGCCCCGCTGCCTTTCTGCCAGTCTTCCATCGTTGGCAGGCTGAAGTATCGCCAAGGTTTATCCCCGACCGCTGCCAACCGGTCCGGCTGCGCAAAGGGCAGAGGTTTCAAAATTACGGCATCTACGATGCTGTACATCGCCGTCGTTACGCCAAGCCCGGCTGCGATGATCAGCAACCCAGTGACTGCGAAGGCCGGCGAGCGGCGCAGTTGCCTTAATCCAAATCGCATGTCCTGCCACAATCGCTCTACGCCGGTTCCCGCCCGTTCGTCTCGTACTGCCTGCTTAACCTGTTCCGCGCCGCCCAACTCCGCCAGTGCGCTGCGACGAGCCTCAGCCGCCAGCATTCCGTCAGCCATCTTTTCGTCCGCTAACATCTGCGCACAGGCACGCACTTCCGCGTCCAAATCGGCTTCCGATAGCTGTTTGTGCGTCAGGTTTCTGAACGCCGCTCGCATGCGCGACCATCCGCTCATCGCTCGCTCCTTACGTCGACTTCAGTGCGTTCGCCATCGCGCGCACAATTGTGGTCCATTCCTCGGTCTCGATGCCCAACTGGCGCTCGCCAGTTTTCGTGCGACGGTAAAACTTCGCTCGCCGATTGTTCTCGGAATCGCCCCAGAATGACGTCAGCCAACCGGCTTCTTCCATGCGGTGCAGCGCGGGGAACAATGAACCTGGCTTCACTCGGAACGTGCCTCGCGTGATCTGCTCGATACGCCTCGAGATCCCCAAGCCGTGAAACTCGGCGTCGCCAATCACCTTCAGGATCAACAGGTCGAGCGTGCCCTGCAGCAGATTGGTCTGGCTATCTCCCAATTCCTAACTCCTATCGAATGACAATATGAATATGCTCTTCGCTCATACAGAATGTCAATAGGAACAGGATAGAATGGGCGGTCGATTGACGACTTCAGGGCAAATCGCGTTTCCAGCCAACTCCGCTCGAAACACGCGTTGGCTTTGGGGACAAGGGGATTGCATTTCATTGCTTCGTCTGGTCGCCCAAGGCAAAAGCGGGGCCTTTCAGCTCGGCATAAAGCCGCGATGCGCCCGAATCTCCAGCCGTAGTTCTTCCCGGAGCGCCTTGCTCTTCTTGAGGCGCTTGAAGAACTCTTCGAGGACGCTGACCACAATCGCATTCACGCTGACGCCTTCGGCTTCGGCCCAATCCTTGAGCTTGAGCCGGGCTTCGGCACCGACGTGGAGGAGCTGCGGGTTGGAAAGCTCCATGCCGGCCTTGCGGGTCTGCATGACTTCTACTTTCTCGCGCTCAACATGGCTCAAAGCAAAAAGGACGATCCTGGCCAGATCGCCCTTTACGCGAGACTCTTCGGTGACTGCTTCGCGCAGATCAATGGGGAGGCGCAGCGTCATTCCCGGACGGTCGTCCGTCCACCGCTGCCCCTCGCGGTTCACTTTCCGCGCCGCCTTCTTCGCTGCCTTCTTGACTGCCACTGGATGCCCTTCCGAAACTGTTCCCTAATCTCTGCCGAGACTCGCTCTCTGCTCTCATTGGCGAGTAAGGACCGTTGAATAAGAGATCCTTCTCAACCCTTACAAAGAACCTGTACCCCGGCCTCACGATAATCGTTGGTTGGATATTCAGGTTCCTTCGTGTAACCTCAACTCCCAATTGCCCGACTTGCTGGCCGACTGCTTGCCCCACCTGTTGCCCGACGCTGGGCGATTGCAGCACCGAGGAGTTCGTCCCCTGGCTCAGCTCAATTCCTGCGGAGAAAAGCGAAGTGAGCAACGCGCCGGAGAGGATTCTGCCCCAGTGATTGTCCACCTGGTCTCGGAACCCAGCTGCGCCAGTGTTGTCGTCCCCTTCAAAGCCGCCGAGCGAAAGGCTACTTCCGTCCGGGAAGATAATCCGCCGCCAAACCGCCTGCAACGCATTTTGCCCATACCCGACGTGAGAATTATAAATCCCAACCAGTGTACTTCCAGCCGGTACTAGAATGTACCTGCCACTAGCAGAATCATACACATTTTCTCGGACGAGAGCCCGGATCAGCCCCGGCAAATCGGAGTTGAGCTGCTGTTCCAGCACGGCTGGAATGAGCCAGCCAGCCTTGACTTCAAACTTGCCCAAGGCAGGTTTCCGCGCGCTGTTCAGATAGTCCGATTCCTGTTTGCCGTGCTGCTGACCGAAGCCGGCCTTTTGCTGCTGATCGTTCTGGCGCTCATATTCCGTGCGCTGCTCCTGTGGTCCCGCCCCGGCAAGCTGTGAGC
>OBLU010005567.1_pt1 | contig 11268 bp, 7 predicted proteins | sample 1518681 | NCBI WGS metagenome assembly OBLU01 (sample SAMEA3539304, study PRJEB22396) | soil metagenome | biome: tundra; feature: field; material: soil | place: USA | collected 2010-05 | depth 0.15 m
CAGTAGTCGAAAGCCAGGCCGTCGGCAGCCGGCTGAAGGTGCATGGGCGCACCGCAGGATGGACAGTTCATTGTGCTTTTCCACACTCCGGACAGAATTTTGCGCGCTCCGGGATGGTCTTCCCGCATTCGATGCAGAAATGTGTGCCGGCCGCGGCTGCAGGACCCGCGTCGGCGGGAGATTTGATGGCCGCCATCACGGTTTGAGCCATTGCGACTCCGGCTCCAAGGCCGACTCCCATTCCAGCGGCGCCGCCCGGATTGGCCGCCGCGATCGGGAGTGCCTGCGCGGTTTCAAACTGGGTATAGCGGCCAAGGTCGCCAGCCATGCTGGTCCCGATGCGCTGATCCATCACCTTCTGCAACTCATCCGGCAGAGAGATGCTTTCGACGACGAACTGGTTCAGTTCAAGTCCCAGCGCCGTGAACGCAGGCTTCATCTGATCCGCAATCTTCTGGCCGAGGGCGTCCTGGTTTGCCGCCATATCGAGGAAAGAGACGTCGCTGGTGGCAAAGATGTCGGTCATGCGCGCGACAATCGTGTTGCGCAACTGCCCTTCGAGCTCGGAGACAAAGTAGGTCTGGCGCGTTCCGCTGATCTGGTTGAAGAAGACGCGCGGATCGGCGATGCGATAGGAATAGATGCCGTAGCCGCGCAGGCGCACAGCGCCAAATTCCTTGTCGCGGATCGTGATGGGCGTGGCCGTTCCCCATTTCTGGTCGATCTGCAGCCGGGTCGAGAAGAAGTAGACGTCGGACTTGAAGGGGGATTCGAAGCCCTTATCCCAATTCATCAGATCGGTGAGCAGGGGCAGGTTGCGCGTGGTCAGCGTGTGCAGTCCCGGCCCGAAAACGTCGGCGATTTTGCCCTCGTTGACGAAGGCAGCCATTTGGGACTCGCGTACGGTGAGCTGTCCGCCGTTCTGGATTTCCATGTCCTGCATGGGATAGCGGAACGCGAGCATACCGTCTTCCGCTTCATTCCACTGAATGACATCGATGAGCTGCTTGCCCAGGAACTGTCTGAGGGTCACGTGCGGCCTCCTGGAGTGCAACTCTACCATGCGTTGCGAGAAGGGCAAATGAAAAGACGCGTCTCGGAATACACCGAAATACCCAACGGATTCAAGCCGCTGCGGGAGCTCACCCGTGGGCGGGAAGCCTAGTTGGGCGTACCTTCCGTTGGGGTCGCGGAGAAGGTGCACTCGGCGCATTGGCAAACCCGGCGCAGGTATTCCCAGGAATAAATGCCGCCCGAATGGCCGTCGGTCCAGTTGAACTGGAGAGCGTAGCGGCCCACGGCGTGAGCACTGGCTGGCTTGGCGGGCGCCTTATACATCGGCAGCACGTTGGAGGGCTTTGGCTTGGGCTGGCCGATTTTGCGGCTCTCATTCTTTCGTTCTTCGATACAGGTGGCGCAGGGGCAGGCATCCCGCAGCCAAGGGAAGCTCCAGGCGCTTCGGTGGCCGTCTTCCCAGTCGATTTCAAGGCCCTTGCCCTCGGTGAGCAGAACCCTTACCTTGTGCGGCGTGACGGCGATACGCGAGAGCGGGCGGTGCTCTTCGTTTTCCTGTGCCTTTTCTTCTTTTGAGACGATCCGGATGCCTTCGTGACTCATGCTTCCATTTTATCGTTTATGTCCCTTGTCCGAGTGTGGAGGGGCGAGCGAGGGGATCGTCACCGATCTTTCCAAAAGAACCATGCGGCCATGGAGAGTCCGATGAACACCACCAGGCCGCGCAGCACGGGCTGCGGAACCCGGCGGGCCATGCTGGCGGATGTGTAGCCACCAATCGCGCAGGTCACCATCGCCAGCAGGCAATAGCGCCACACCACCTGCCCGTCCACGACAAAAATGACAAAGGCGATGCCGTTGGCCATGGTGGTGGACACCACCTTGAGCGCGTTGATCTCGTTCAGGTCCTGGAACCCAAAGAGCGACAGCACTGTAATGATGAGGAACCCGGCACCCGCTCCAAAGTAGCCAATGTAGAAACAGACGACCATGGTTGCGAAGAATACCGCCAGACGCCGCGGCGCTGGAGCATGACCAATGCCTGTCTCAGGGCTGGCGAGGTTGCGGCGGGCAATGCTTCGGCGTTCAAGCCAGCGGGATACTGGTCCACTGGCAGCAAAGATGAGAGCGGCCGCCAGCAGCAGCCAGGGCACAAGATGCAGGAAGGTCTTCTGCGGTGTGTTGAGCAGAACGAATGCGCCGGCAGTGCCGCCGAGCAGGCCGGCGAGAGCCATGGGCAAGGCGAGGTGGAGATTTCTGCGGATGTCTTCGCGATAGGCGGCAATCGAGGTGAGCTGTCCCGGCCACAGAGCCACGGTGTTGGTGGCGTTGGCCTGGACAGGCAGGATTTTCATCCCCAGCATGGCGGGAAAAAGCAGGAACGAGCCGCCGCCAGCCACGGCATTGAGCACTCCCGCCAGAAAGGCGGCGACCGTAAGCCAAAGCCATTGCCAACTGATGTAAGCGGGAAGGCTGAAGAGAGCGATCATCTGACGGATATTGTAGAGGGCATCCGTGGAGCCGGTCCGAAGGAGGATTTCCGGTCGCTTTGGGATTGTTCCTCATGTCCTCTGAAAAAGGCTATCGCCAACAGAAACAGCGGAGTATGCTCTAGCCATGCTTGCGCGCTTTCTTCGCTTCCTGCAGATTGCGGGATTGGTTTTGTCTGCCTTGGTGGGCTTCACATCACTGGCCGCTGCGCAGAAGGTTGCTCCTGTGCTCGCGGTCGATGGTCTGGGCAAGGGAATCGCGCAGCTCGATGGTCCTTGGCAGTTCCACCTTGGCGACAATCTCGAGTGGGCGCTGCCGCAGACCGGCGATGACGCCGGAAACGTAGGCTGGGAGCAAATCAGTCCCGACAAGACATGGGGAGCGCAGGGCCATCCTGCTTATACGGGCTACGCGTGGTACAGGAAACACGTCCACCTTACGCCCGCGCCCGGGGCCTCGCCTGATTTTGCGCTGCTCATCCGCCACATCGATGACGCCTACGAGATCTACTGGAACGGCGCGCTGATCGGCCATCACGGAAATCTTCCGCCCCATCCTTCTTATCCGTACTCGCCGCCCGTTCAAGCTTTCGGCCTGGGCCCTGCTCGAGATGGAGTGCTCGCCCTGCGCGTATGGAAAGCGCCGTTGACTTCGTTCGACTCCGATCACTTAGGTGGTCTCTATGCTGCGCCTTTGGTCGGAAGTCCCACGGCCATCGCTGCGCAAAAGGCCGAGTTGGATTACGGATGGCTGCGGAGCCGGCAATATTATTTTGGCCTGGAGTCACTGAATGCGCTGGTGATGGTGCTGAGCCTGCTGGCATGGCTTCGCGACCGGTCAAAGCGCGTTTTGCTCTGGATGGCCGTCTTCAGTGGCGCGTCTGTCCTCTCGCTGATTCTTGTGGGCTTGCGGATTCCTTTCTCTTTCAGCTTTGCCCTCGGATGGCTGCAGCCGGTTCTCAGCCTTTCCGACATCGGATTGTGGTTCCTCCTGCTTTACCTTCTCAAGCTGGATGAGAATCCGCGACTGGCGCGCCTTACTCGCCAGCTCGCCATCATCAGCATCGTCGCTACCTCCCTGGATGGCCTGATCACTCTGCTCGACTGGAGCAACCCGCTGATCGCGCCGTGGGTGCAGACGGCCGATGCACTTTTTACGGTCGTTTTTACGGCGGCTGAGGTCTATCCCCTGGTGCTGGTTGGTTACGCCTTGCGCAAGCGCCTCGATCCTTCGCGCTGGCTGGTGGCCATCGCAGCCTTTCTTTCCGGGATGATTTCGGTGGTCCGCATCGGTGTGCAACAAGGTAGCCGATTCACCCATTTCACTCTCGGCGAGAAAATCGGAGCACCGCTCTTTACGTTCAACGGCAATGTGTTCACCTTGCAAACCATCGCCAACACGCTGCTGTTGCTGGCCATTATTTATGCGATGTACCGTTATATGCTCGATGCGGCCACCCGCCAGACCTCGCTTGAGCAGGAGTTCAAGAGCGCCCGCGAATTGCAGCAGGTTCTGATCCCCGAGTCATTGCCCGCGCTGCCCGGCTTTGCGTTCACCAGCGCCTACCGGCCCGCGCAGGAAGTCGGCGGAGACTTCTTCCAGGTCATTCCGCTCGAAGGCGAATATGAAGGCTCCACGATGATTCTGCTGGGTGACGTGAGCGGAAAAGGTCTCAAGGCGGCCATGACTGTATCGCTGATTGTGGGAGCCGCCCGTACGTTGGCACGCTTCGCACCCAATCCTGCCGAGATGTTGACTGAACTCAACCTGCGCCTGTTTGGCCGGCTGCAGGGCGGCTTCGTGACCTGCCTCGCGCTGCGCCTGGATGCCGCCGGCCATTGCGTAATGGCCAGTGCGGGCCACCCCGCGCCGTTCCTGAACAAGCGCGAAGTGGATCTGCCCGGCACCCTGCCGCTGGGCATTCTTCCGGCAGCCAGTTACGAGGAGACGGCAATCGATCTGCGCGAGGGCGACCACTTCGCGCTCTATACCGACGGCCTGCTTGAGGCTCGCAGCTCCAGCGGGGAGATTTTCAGCTTCGACCGCCTTGATGCCCTGTTTGCCACCCGGCCTGACGCCGCCAAAGCGACCGAGGCCGCCGTCAATTTCGGCCAGGACGATGACATCACCGTTCTGACCCTGACCCGGCTGGGCAAAGGGCAGCAATCTTCATCCCATCTTTCCGCCCCGCACTTCGCCCAGATTTAGCGGGCGTCGATTCGGACGGAAAAGAGGAGCCTCGGCAGCCCGGCTTCGAGAGCTGTTCTGCCTGCATTCGCCCCGTTCACCCGCCTGCGCCTGCCACTTTTTCCCGCCACCCGCGTCCACAGGTTGCCGTGGCAATACAATCGGTGCGAGAACGAAAGGGGCAAAGGATGGCGCTTCACGAATTTCTTCACGAACTGTTCCAAATCCGCTATATCCACGAAATTCTCCACCTGTTGAGCGGGTGCGTCGGCTCGTTCTTCGGGACTTGGGGCTACTTCGCGTTCATCCAAAAGCGCGCCGAGCGCAAGAGTTAAGCTTTTCATAAGAGTAAATTAAGCGCAAATTCGCGCGGCCATACAGGGGCAAATCCGCAAACCCGTAATAACATGAGCGTTGGGCACTCATATTTTATGAATCGTCTGTGCTATAGTTGCGTCAAATGGTTTGAGTGGCAGGGCTGAGGCCCCGCCCCATCATTCCGAAAACCATCTGGAGGTAATTCTCATGGCAATCACCCGTTGGGACCCCTTCCGGGACGTGATGACATTGCAGAACCGCGTGAATTCGATCTTTCGCGATTTCAACGACGGCGGCGACAACCCACTGACGACAGCCACCTTCGTGCCGGCTGTGGATGTCTATGAAGACCCGCAGAAAGTTGTTCTGAAACTCGAAGTTCCCGGAGTCGACGAAAAGGACCTGGATGTTCGGGTCGAAGACCATACGCTTACGGTCAAAGGCGAGCGCAAGTTCGAGAAGGAAGAGAAAGAGGAAAACTTCCATCGCATCGAGCGGCGCTATGGCAGCTTCTATCGCGCTTTCACGCTGCCGCCGACCGTGGACACAGAGCATATTGCCGCAAATTACAATGCCGGCGTGCTGAAGCTCGAGTTGAAAAAGAAGCCCGAAACCCAGCCCAAGCAGATCAAGGTCAACGTAGCTGCCTGAAGGCAGCTACGAGCTTCTAGCTTTCAGCTTCCAGCTTTTCCTGCTGTAGGCTGGCGGCTTTGGATTTAATAGTAGCCGGGGGGTGGATCGAAACCTGCCTGCCCGGCGTTCTTTTTTGTGCAACATGCACGCAAGAAATCAATCTATCTATGCTAGCGAGATCTGGAATCTGGCGGCTTGGAGCTAGAGGCTAGGAGCTGAGAACAATGGCTATTCGTTGGGACAAATTAACCGTCAAATCGCAGCAGGCGATGCAGCAGGCGCAGGAGCGGGCGGCCGAGCTTGGGAATCCCGAGATTCAGCCGGTACATCTCTTGCTGGCCCTTGTCGAGGATACTGAGGGCGTCATTCCCGCGGTGCTCGAAAAGATCGGCGTGCCCATCGAACGGCTGGAGACCGAACTGCACGTCATTGAGGAGAGACTGCCGCGCGTGGCCGGCGCGTCGGCGCCCCCGGCGATCGGCAACGCACTCAACAAAGTCGTGGAGCAGGCGTTTCGCGAGGCGGCGAACTTCAAGGATGAGTACGTCTCAACCGAGCATCTGCTGCTGGGTGCAGCGCACCTGAAGGGCGACCCCGCGCGCGAGGCGCTGTTGACGCTCGGCGCAACGCACGATGCCATTCTGAAGGCACTGACTGCCGTGCGCGGCTCGCAACGCGTCACCGACCAGAATCCTGAAGGCAAGTTCCAGGCACTGGAGAAATATGCCAAGGATCTGACTGAGTTGGCGCGTCGAGGAAAACTGGATCCGGTGATCGGCCGCGACGAAGAGATTCGCCGCGTGATCCAGGTGCTGAGCCGGCGCACGAAAAACAATCCTGTGCTGATCGGCGAGCCCGGAGTCGGCAAGACCGCCATCGTCGAGGGCCTTGCACGGCGTATCGTCTCTGGCGACGTGCCCGACGGCCTGCGCGACAAACGGGTCATCTCGCTTGACCTGGGGTCGATGCTGGCCGGGGCCAAGTATCGCGGCGAATTCGAAGACCGGCTCAAGGCGGTGTTGAAAGAGATTGAAGAGTCGAACGGCCAGATCGTTTTGTTCATCGACGAGCTGCACACGCTGGTGGGCGCGGGCGCTGCCGAGGGAGCGATCGACGCAAGCAACATGCTCAAGCCGGCGCTGGCGCGCGGCGAACTGCGAGCCATCGGCGCAACCACGGTGAACGAATACCGCAAATACATCGAGAAGGATGCGGCCCTGGAACGGCGCTTTCAGATCGTGTATGTTGGCGAGCCCAACGTCGAAGATACGATCGCGATTCTTCGCGGCCTGAAGGACCGCTATGAAGCGCACCACAACGTGCGCATCAAGGACTCGGCCATTGTGGCTGCGGCAACGCTTTCGCATCGCTACATCAGCGACCGCTTTCTCCCCGATAAGGCAATCGACCTGGTCGATGAGGCGGCTGCGTCGTTGGCCATTCAGATCGGCTCGGTTCCCACGGAGATTGATCAGCTTGAACGCGAAAAGACCTCGCTCGAAATCGAGCGTGAGGCTCTGAAGCGCGAAACGGATCCGAACAGTATCGAGCGCCGGGAGGTAGTGGAGCGCGAAATCGCCGCGCTCACAGAGAAGATCACCGCGCTCCGGTCCCGCTGGACGATGGAGCGCGAGGCAATCACGCGCATCAGCGAGTTGAAGAAGCGAATCGAGGCTTTGCGTTTTGAAGCAGAAGAGCAGACACGCAAAGGGATGCTCGACCGCGCAGCGCAGATCCAGTATGGCGAACTGCCCAAACTCGAAGCCGAGCTGAAGCAGTTGAGCGATCTGCAGGACGGTAGTTCGGGCGCCGCGCGCATGCTGAAAGAAGAAGTGGATGAAGAAGACATTGCCAAGATCGTGAGCAAGTGGACTGGGATTCCGGTTTCACGGATGTTGGAAGGCGAAGTGCGAAAACTCGTCGAGATGGAGGACCGCTTGCGCGAGCGCGTGGTTGGCCAGGACGACGCACTCCGAGTTGTGGCCAACGCCATCCGCCGTTCGCGTGCAGGTTTGAGTGACCCAAAGAGGCCGATTGGCAGCTTCATCTTTCTTGGACCGACCGGCGTGGGCAAGACTGAAACCGCTCGAGCGCTGGCTGAGTTCTTGTTTGACGACGAACAGGCCATGATTCGCATCGACATGAGCGAGTACATGGAAAAGCACGCAGTGGCGCGGCTGATCGGCGCCCCTCCGGGCTACGTGGGTTACGACGAAGGCGGCCAGTTGACGGAGGCCGTGCGGCGCAGACCCTACGCGGTGATTCTGTTCGACGAGATTGAAAAGGCGCATCCGGATGTCTTCAACATTCTGTTGCAGGTGATGGACGACGGGCGCCTGACCGACTCCAAGGGCCGCACGGTGGACTTCAAGAACACGGTGCTCATCATGACGTCGAATTTGGGTGCGGCCATGTTGACCGGCGATGCGCTCAAGACCGAGCACGACTTTGAGATGGCGCGCGAGTCAGTCATGCGCGTGTTGCGCGAGCATTTCCGCCCGGAATTCTTGAATCGCGTGGACGATATCGTGATCTTCCGTTCGCTGGGCTCGGCGCAGTTAAGCCAGATTCTCGAATTGCGGTTGGACGAATTGCGGAGGCTGTTGGCAGACCGGCAGATTTCGATTGAATTGACAGAGCCTGCACGGCAATTGATTCTGGCGGCAGGTTCGGATGCGGCATACGGTGCGCGTCCGCTCAAGAGGGCGTTGCAACGCATGGTGCAGGATCCGATGGCCATCAAGATATTGAATGGCGAAATATTGCACGGTGCGCATGTGCGGATTGACGTAGACCGCCACACGAACCAGTTGCGGTTTGAGCCTATGGGGCGCGAGGCGATGGCCTAAAACAGATTAGGCTGCACGCTGGTTTCTTCCCAATGAGTGGTCGATAAGGCTTCGAAGGTTAATTCACTTCGAAGCCTTATTTTTTTGAAATCAAACGGCGTTCGCAGCAGACGTCTTATCCGATCCGTGCTTCTAATTCTTTCTCCTGCATTTGCCGGGTGGCCGCGGCAGCGAGAGCGCCTCTGCGCAGAGCGCTGCGTTTGATGAGCAGAAAGAAAACAGGAACCAGAATGAGGACGTGAATCGTCGACGTAATCATTCCGCCGACGATGGGGGCGGCGATGGGCTTCATCACGTCCGAGCCGATCCCGGTCTCCCACAAAATCGGTGCGAGGCTCAGGATGACAGCCGTCACGGTCATCAACTTTGGCCGAAGCCGCTGCACTGCGCCATCGATCACTGCCTTCTCCAGATCGCTCTCCAACATCGGCGGGTCCTGGGCAAGACGGTGCTGGAAAGCTTCATCGAGATAGACCACCATCACCACCCCAGTCTCCACCGCAATGCCGAACAGCGCAATGTAACCCACCCATACGGCGACGCTGAAGTTGAACCCGAGCAGCCACTGCAGCAGCAGTCCGCCGGACATGGCATAGAGGGTGGGAAAGATCAGCACCGCCGCCTCGGTAGCGGATTTGAAGACGAGATACAGCAGCAGAAAGATGACGAAGAATACGACAGGCAGAATGATTTTGAGCCGCTCTTTGGCGCGCATCTCAAACTCGTACTCACCCGCCCAGCGCCAGGTGTAGCCCGCTGGAAGCTCCAGTTTCGATTGCATCTCCTTTTCCGCGCGGTTCACGAAGCCACCATAATCATGCGTATTCAGATTGAGATAGACGTACCCCGTCAGCGCTCCATCTTCGTCGCGGATCATGGCCGGACCCCGCGAATAATAAACGCGTGCCACTTCACTCACAGGAATCTGTTCGCCCGATGGAGTGGGAATGAGAGCCTGCGATAGGGCCTCAGGATGGTCGCGGAAGTTGCGCTGATAGCGTACGGCAATCGGGAAGCGCTCGCGGCCTTCGACGTTTTGCGCAATGTCTGCGCCGCCGATCTCCGACGTGATGACGCGCTGCACATCGGCCACTGTCAGCCCGTAGCGCGCGGCTTCCGGCCGGTTCACTTCCACATTGAGATAGAAGCCTTGCGAAACACGCTCCGCGAAAGCGGAATTTGCCTGGGGCATGGCGGAAAGAATCTGCTGCATGCGCGCTCCGATATCCTCGATGTGCGCGAGATCGGGCCCCTGTATCTTGATGCCGACCGCGGTCTTGATGCCGGTCAGCTCCATGTCGAGCCTGTTCTCAACGGGCATGGTCCATGTATTGGTGAGTCCGGGAAACTGGAGCTTCTCATCCATCGATTGAATCAGCTTTTCATAGGTCATGCCGGGACGCCACTGGCTGCGGGGCTTCAGCATGATCGTGGTGTCGTACATGTCCAATGGCGCATTGTCCGTGGCGCTGTCGGAACGGCCAACCGTACCGAAGACCGTAGCGACCTCAGGGAAAGAGCGAATGATGCGATCCTGTTCCTGCATGAGTGAGGTCGCCTGTGTAATCGAGATGCCCGGTAGAGCGCTCGGCATGTAGAGCGACGATCCTTCGTACAACGCGGGCATGAACTGGCTTCCGAGGCGGAAGTAAAGTGGAATCGTGACTGCCAGAAAAATCAGATTCAGCGCGATCACGGTCTTCCAGTGGCGCAGGCACCATCGCAGAATGGGCAGATACATCGCCTGCGTAATTCGTGCGGCTGGGTTTTTCGATTCGGGCTGCAACTTGCCGCGCAGGCACAACGGCATAAGCGCCGGCACCAGCGTGATAGAGAGCAGCGAGGAAAAAATAAGTGCCAGCGTCTTCGTCCAGGCAAGCGGCCGGAACATGCGGCCTTCCTGCGCCTCCAGCAGAAACACCGGCAAAAACGAGACCACGATAATGATGAGCGAGTAAAAGAGCGCCGGCCCCACCTGCTGCGCCGCGCTCACGAGGATGCGACGCCGTTCTGCCTCGGTTGGTACATCGGTTCGTTCGGCGAGGCGGCGGTATCCGTTCTCCACCATCACAATCCCGGCATCGATCAGCACGCCGACGGCCAGCGCAAGACCGCCCAGCGACATAATGTTGGAACTGACGTGCAAGTAATACATCGGGATGAAGGCGGCCAGAACGGCGATAGGCACCGTCAGGATGGGAACGAGAGCCGAACGGAAATGAAAAAGGAAGATGATGCTGACGAAGCTGATGATGATCCCTTCGAAGATCAGGTCGCGCTTCAGTGTGTGGATCGACTGATTGATTAACCAGGAGCGGTCATATCCTGTCACAATTTCAACGCCGGGAGGCAGCGATGGCGCGATTTCCTTGAGTCTGGCTTTGACGCCATCGATGACGTTGAGTGCATTCATTCCATAGCGCATCACCACAATGCCGCCGACCGTTTCTCCTTGCCCCTGCCAGTCAGCCGCGCCGCGTCGGACGTCCGGACCGAATGAGACGGTACCCAGATCACGAATGAGCACAGGTGTACCGTTCTTGGTGGCGACCGGAACATTTTCGAGGTCTGAGAGCGAGCGCAAATAACCAAGGCCGCGAATCATGTACTCAGCTCCGCTCATCTCCAGCACATCGCCGCCCACTTCGTTGGTGCTTTGGCGAACGCGATCGATCACCATGGCCGCGGAGATTCCGTACGAGAACAATTTATTTGGATCGAGATTCACCTGGTACTGGCGGACGAAGCCGCCGATGCTGGCCACTTCGGCCACTCC
>OBLU010005568.1_pt1 | contig 11267 bp, 10 predicted proteins | sample 1518681 | NCBI WGS metagenome assembly OBLU01 (sample SAMEA3539304, study PRJEB22396) | soil metagenome | biome: tundra; feature: field; material: soil | place: USA | collected 2010-05 | depth 0.15 m
CGGAACGGCGCCTTGTTGCAGGGCGCGGTCGTGGAATTCCGAAAGGCTGAACGCGGAGGCTTTCGACTTCCGGTAGTTGTCGCGCAGGTCCAGCCAGGCGCGCCATCCCACGAAGTAGACGGGCAATTGGCAGGAGGTGAGCTTGGCCCTCTGCAATTTCCCTTCGGCCTCCTCCTTTTCCTGGAAAGTCTGTTTCTCCATCAGATCCAGCGCCTCCCGGTCGGTCATGTTCATGCTTTGCAGGCGGATATCGAGAATCGTGTTGGAGACGACCCGAAGCTGGTGCTTGGCGAAGGTGAGCGCCATCTCGGGGGAGTGGTCCAGATAGCCCTCGTCCAGCATCAGTTGGGTGGCGTAGACCGCCCAGCCTTCGATGTACGGGCCGTTGCCGAAGACGGCCCGCAGCACGCGCCGCGTCTTGGGCTGCACGTCGTTGGCAAACTCGAACTGCACGTAGTGGCCGGGCATGGCTTCGTGGACGGTCAGCAGTTTCAGCCCGTAGAAGTTGTATTCGCGCAGCTTGGATTCGACGCGCGCCTTGGGCCAGTCCGCGGGGATCGGCGTGACCCAGTAGAAGGCGCCCAGTTGAGGCTCCAGCGCCGGCGCGGGGTCGAATCCGCCCACGGAATACACGCCGCGCATGAACTCGGGCGTGGGAACCACCTGCAAATTGGCGCGCGCCGGAAGCGTCAGCAGGCGCTTCTGTTGGACGAAAGCGCGGGCTTCGTCGAGGCTCTTGCGGGCGTCTTCCAGGTACGATTCCGGACTGGAATGACGCTGCGCGATACGGTCCAGCACTTCGCCGATCACCCGGTTTTCGCGCGCGTCGCCGGTGAGCTCCGCGTGATCCTTATGCGCCGGGAACAGTTGGCGGTGGAGCGGCAGCGCGAGTTCGAGCATGTGCGCGCGCACCGCTTTCAAATCCTGCTCCGCTTGCTGCAGGGTGGCGCCGGGTTCCACGCCGGTTTCCAGCACGTAGCGGAATTTGCGGGCATAACGCTCGGCGCCGAGCCGCCAGTCGGCATCGGTCCGGCCGGACAGAGTGTTCGTGAGGAACGCTTGGAACTCGGCCAATGCGGCCATGGCCGGCGCCGCCGCTGCTTCGTACATGGATCGAAGGTCCGCCGGCACGGCCTTCCGAATCGTGTCTCCCACCAGGGTGACGTTGCCCTGGTTCTCCTCGATGGCCACCTTGGTCCAGATTTCCGGCGCCGAGGTCAGGTTGGCCGTGGCCTGTTGCAGATACCGCGGGACCTGCCGCAACCGCGCGACGATGTGTTCGATGCGCGCCGGCAGCGGGGCGAATTCCAGCACGAACGGGTTGAACAACGCATTCCCGAGCGTCTCGACGTAGGTGGTGGGGTTGTGCCGTTCGCTGTGTATTTCCTCGATATCCAGCAGGGACAGGGCGATCTGGTCCTGGATGATGCGGAGGTCGGCGCGGTCCTGGGCGGTGAGGCGGGCGGTGTCCAGGGCGCCGAGGCGGTCGCGGAAGCCGCGGTAGAACTGCCGCTGTTTTTCCAGACTCGCCGGGCTTACGTCGTCCAGCAGGTCGTCCAGGTTCTGGTTGTTGTATTGGTGCAAGCCTACGCCAGTGGCGGTGGCCGGCGAAAACGAAAGGGTGGTGTAGACGAACTCTTCCGAGAGACGGGCGAACTGCTCGGAGGAATTCGGGCCGCAGCCGGCGGCGAAGAGCAGGAGGGGGAGGATTGCAACGAGCTTCGTCACAGTTGCAATTGTACAACCGGGATGGGGAGGCGGGTTATCCGGCGGCCGGGCGCGGCGGACGCGGGGGGCGAATGATTGGCCCCAGAACCGGCTCCGTACGATGGCCGCCCTGCCGCGGCGCAAGGCTGCGCATGACCGCCGCACGTTCGGCGTAAGCCCGCCGCATCATGGTCCGCTCACCCAGGATACAGGCCCACAAAAGAGCGACCGAGCACGCAATGGCGACCAAGCCCGGACCTGTGATCTTCATGAGCGGCATCGGCCATCCTCCTCAGAGTTGATTTCGATGCAATTTTCTGGCCAGAGGATTCGCCCGTGTTTTCACGCCCGCGTTTTCAAGAACTGTGGCTGCTGGGGCACAAGCGGGCATCCGGAGCAACGCGGTGTTCAGGCGGGCAGCTCAACCTCAATTTCCCGCACCCGCGAGGTGGGGGATCGGTCTTCGCGCACAGCATCCCAATAGACGCGAATCGCTTCAGCGTCAGCGAGCGGTTCCCCAGTAGGCGCCGAATTAGGCTCCCTTGTAGCTCAGATGCCAGAGCTTCTTGCCGCCGTCGTCGGAGATCAGCAGGCTGCCGTCGGGCAATTGGAGCAAGCCCACGGGGCGTCCCCATACTTCACGCTGATCCGGCGAGAGCATCCAGCCGGTCAATACCTCGCGCAACGGGCCCGAGGGCGCGCCGTTCTTGAAGGGAATGAACCCGATCGACTGGCCGACCCGCTTGGAGCGGTTCCACGAGCCGTGGAAGGCCAGGAAAGCGCCGCCGCGGTACTCCGCCGGGAACTGCGTGCCGGTGTAAAAGACGAAGTCCAGCACCGCGACGTGCGAGCCGAGCAGCACGTCCGGGACGATGGTTTTGGCCAGCAAACCTTCCGGCGCCTTGCCCTTGTTCATAGGGTCTTCATGCGGCCCGATATAACCGTACGGCCAGCCGTAGAATCCGCCCTGCTGGACATGGGTGAAATAATCGGGTACCAGGTCGTCGCCCAGGGTGTCGCGTTCCTGGACGGCGGCCCACAGGGTATCGGTTCCGGGATACCACTTCAGGCCGATCGGATTGCGAGTCCCAGCGGCGAAGATCTCGGGGCTTGTGCCATCCGGGTTGTAGCGGTTGATGGCCGCGCGGCGCGGGTCTTCGCCCACCGAGTTGTTCGAGCCGGAGCCGGTCCCGACGTAGAGCTTTTTGCCCTGCCGGTCGAACAGCAGGCTACGCGTCCAGTGGTGGGTTCCGATGCCCTTCATGGAAACCACCTGTTCGCCCTCACCAACCGTCATGGCTTTGGCATCGTACTTGTACCGCATGACGGATTCCGGTTGGCCGACGTAGAGATAGCCGTTCAACAGAGCGAGGCCATAAGGCTTGTCCAGGCCTTCGATCAGCTTCTTCTGGTTCTTGCCCTGTAAGACATACACGGTTCCGTTCGGGGGGTTGGCGGAATCGCTGAGGATCACCTCATTGCTTGGCCCCAGGATCATGAAACGCGGAACCTGGAACCCTTCGGCATAGACTTCCACCTGAAAGCCCGGCGGCACGTTGAGCCGGGCATCGGCGGGCTTGGGGATCACGCGGGGGTTGTTGGTCACCGACGGCGTAGCGTACGGCTCGGGCAGGTTGGGGACCACCGCGGCGGAGAACGCCAAAGCGGCGGCGATGGTGACAAGTGTAACGGACAGAGTCCCTCTCCAGTGCATGCCTATATAGATGCACAAGGAGGACGCTCCGGCGCAGCCGGTTTTTCGGAGGTTATCGGGCGGCCATCAGCGCGCGCAGGCGGCGAGCCCGCTCCGGGGCGCGCAACTGGCGCAACGCTTTGGCTTCGATCTGGCGAATGCGCTCGCGGGTGACGTCGAACTCCTGTCCGATCTCCTCCAGCGTGTGCTCCCGCTCGCAGCCAATGCCGAACCGCATGCGGATGACCTTCTCTTCCTTGGGGGAGAGCGTCTTCAGGATGCCGGCGGTTTCGTCGCGAACGTTGGATTCGATGACGGCATCGACCGGCGATCCCACCCAGCGGTCTTCGATCAGGTCGCCGAGCGCCGATTCGCCGTCGCGGCCGACCGGGGTTTCGAGCGACACCGGATCTCTGGAGATGGTCTTCAGCTTTTGGACCTTCTCGACCGGGATCTCCATCCGGCGGCCAATTTCGTCATTTGTAGGAGTACGGCCCAGCTCCTTTTCCAGCTCACGAGTGGCGCGGAGGAACTTATTCATGCTCTCGTTCATGTGAACGGGAATACGAATGGTACGGGACTGATCGGCGATGGCGCGGGTGATGGCTTGGCGGATCCACCAAGTGGCATAGGTGGAGAACTTGTAGCCGCGGCGGTATTCGAACTTGTCGGCGGCGCGCATCAGGCCGATGTTGCCCTCCTGGATGAGGTCGAGCAGGTGAAGCCCGCGGTTGACGTATTTCTTGGCAACCGACACCACCAGGCGGAGGTTGGCCTCCACCAGGTCTTTCTTGGCCCGCTCGGCTTCGGCTTCGCCGTGGCGGATCACCGTCAGAGTGTGGCGCAACTCGGGCAGAGTGGCGCTGGCCGCCGATTCGCGCTTCTTCAAGTCCCGCTTAAGATCCCGCAGGCGGGGCTGCAAGGCGGCGTTGCCCCGCGCTTCCAGTTTCCTGATCTCGCCGTCGAGGTGGTTGATTTCGTCCACCGCGCGCTCGATTGCGCGCGTGAACTCCTTCCATTTGTTGATCCTGAACGGAACCCGCCGGATCGCCATGGAGGTCTCCACCTTGGCCCGGCTCAACTTCGCGACGAGCCGCTTCCGCGGTTTCTTGTTGGTTGCAGGAGTAGCCGTAACCCGGTCTTCCAACTGCTGGAGCTTCTTGTACAGTACGGCCACGTCGCAGAACTGCTTGACCGCGTCGGTCCGTACTTTGATGTCGGCCGGAGTGCCTTCCTCCACGTCTCCCAAATCGGCGACGCTCTCCAACTCGACGGCCCCCTTTTTCAACTGCTCGGTCAGCTCCACGACCACGTGCTGCACCACGGCCGAGCGGCTAATCGCTTTTTGCATCCGTAACTTACCGCGTTCCATGCGGCGCGCCAAATCGACTTCGCCCTCGCGGGTGAGCAGCGGTACGGCGCCCATCTCGCGCAGGTACACACGAACCGGGTCGTCCGTGTAAATCGATTCCTCCACCGTCGGTTGCGGGTGCAGGAAGTCCGCCTCGTGCGCAGCCTCGGGATCGAAGAACTTGGCTTCGTCCTCGAAGTTCAAGCCCAGGGTTTCAGGATTGTCGGCTAAAAAATGATCTTCGAACTGTTCCACTGACACTCACCTCCCCCAACGGACATGCGATCCATTACATCGATGTCTTGGGAAATGGGGTATTTACCTGAAAAAGTTTCGACTTGCTGGTTCGGCCCCAACTGTCGAAAAAATCGGCTGCATTCGGGGTTCGACTTCCGTCTGATGATAACACCTTTCGCCCAAAAAGTTACCCTCAATTTTAAAGATGTCTTGAGAGTGTTTAGGTTACATGTGATTTCAGGGGCCAGGGGCCAGGGGCCGGGGTGCCCGCAAACTTCTGCTGGGGCTGGTGCTGGGGTTGCGTCCTCACGCGAAGCGCTGCGGGTGCAATCAACAACGCGGAGGCCCGCAGCACGCCAATCCCGATCCCTGGCCCCCGGCCCCTGGCTAGGGTAGCTTCTGGCGCATCAGGGTCTTCAGTTCGTTGAAGAATGCCTGCTCGTCCTGGAAATCCCGGTAAACCGACGCAAATCGTACATAAGCGATTTTGTCGAGTTCCCGAAGGCGGTCCATGAGAAATTCTCCGATATCCGTAGTAGATATCTCGCGGTCGGGCGAGTCGCTCACTTTGCTCTCCACGGTGTTCACCAACTCGGAGAGTTTGGCCATACCGATCGGGCGCTTCTCGCAGGCCTTGAGGAGACCGCCAAGCACCTTCTGGCGATCGAATTTCTCGCGCCGCCCATCCTTCTTGATGGCCATGTAGGGAACTTCATCGATGCGCTCGTAGGTGGTGAACCGGCGGTCGCATGCCAGGCATTCCCGGCGGCGGCGAATGGCGCCGCCTTCCTTGCTTTCCCGGGAATCCACCACTCGATCATGGAGGTGACTGCAGAAAGGGCACTTCATCTTTGTGGCATGCTCCCCCGGAAATGCCTTAAAAACAGTGGCATGACCGAAAGATTGAACCTATCATGAAAAAGCCTCGTTTTTCCAGTTTGAGGGACGAGGCGAGATGGCAACCGCGTTATTAGCTTTCGACATTCTGCAATCCGCGGTTGGCGGCGCACCGAAATTCCCAATAATGGGTGTTCAAGGGCCGCGCAATCTGGTAGAACGTAGCTTGGACCCCGATCACAGTCTAATATCCAGGTGCCTGAGCGGCGACGAAACCGGCTGGGAGGAGCTCGTTCGGCTCCACAGCCGGCAGGTTTACGGATTGTGCTTCCGCTTCACCGGCAGCGGGCCGGAAGCACAGGACCTGACGCAGGAAGTGTATTTGCGGGTATTCCGGACGTTGCGCACGTTCCGCGCCGCCGAAGGCTCCTTCGGCACGTGGCTGACGCGCGTGACGCGTAACCTTTTGATCGATCACTATCGTCGCACTCGTCAGGAGCGCGCCACGGATTCCATTGAGGATCAGCTCCCCATGATGGAGGAGAGCGGTCCGACGGCGTCGATGCGCCCGGACCGGATGGTGGCGGGCAGGGAGGCCAGCGAGATTCTGCAAGCCACCCTGCAGAAGCTCTCGCCGGATCTGCGCGAGGCGGTGATCCTGCGCGACTTGCAGGAAATGGAGTACCGGGAGATCGCCCAAGTGCTGGCTATCCCCGAGGGAACGGTGAAGTCTCGAATTAACCGGGGCCGGGTCGAGTTGGCGCGGCTCTTGCGCAAGCAGAAGTTGGCTGTATGAACTGCGCGGATTACGAAATTCTTATCTGCGACTACGTGGACGGCGCCCTCGCGCCGGCCCAAGAGGCCGGCTTGGAGCGTCACCTCGCGGAGTGCCCGGCTTGCGCCGAGGTGGCGCGCGATTGCGCCGCCGCGGTGGCCTTCATGGGGCGCGCGGAGGCTGTGGAGCCGCCCCAGGAACTGATCACCCGCATTCTCTTCGAAGGGCCGTGGAATGCGGGCAAGGCGAAGCCGGCGGCCTGGCGCAAGTGGCTGTCCGGCGCGTTGAGCCCCATCCTGCAGCCCAGGTTCGCCATGGGTATGGCGATGACCATCTTGTCGCTGGCGATGTTGTGGCGGACGGTCGGGCCGGCGCCGTTGAGCACCAGGGATTTGAAGCCCTCCAGAATCTGGGCGATGCTCGAAGATCGCGGGTCCTACGCCTGGGGACGCACGGTGAAGTTTTACGAGAACCTGAAGTTCGTGTATCAGATTCAAACCACGCTGCGCCAGTGGCAGCAGCAGCAGGAAGAAGAGCAGCGGCCCGCCGCCGGCCAGGAGAACCCCGGCGCCAACGCGGACGGGCGGAAGCTGCCGGTAAAGTCTCCTTCGGGCTCGAATTCCGCGCCCGGCGGAACCGCGCCTTCGAAACTACCGGGGGGAACCCAATAAAAGGGGATACGTATGAACTGCCAGATTCACCCTGAATTACCGGCAACGGCCTATTGCCGCACCTGCGGCAAGCCGATTTGCGACGAATGCCGCCGCGACGCTTACGGCACGGTATTCTGCGCGGAGCACGCTCCCGCTCCCGCGACGGCGTCCGCGCCTCCTCCGGCGGGCCCACGCGCGCCGGTCGGCGCGCCCCCAACGGGATACATCTACTCGGATGTCTCCCCCGGCCTGGCGTTTTTCCTGGGTTGGATCCCGGGCGTCGGCGCCATCTACAACGGTCAGTACGCCAAAGGACTGGTTCACGCGGTGGTCTTTGGAATCCTTTGCAGCATCCTGGACTCCAACCCCCGCGGTCTGGAGCCCGTGTTCGGAATCCTGTTGGCCGCATGGGTGTTCTACATGGCGTTCGAAGCCTTTCACACCGCGACCAAGCGCCGGGCGGGCGAGCATGTGGACGAGTACTCGAGCCTGATCGACTTCCGCTCGCGCGGGCGGTTCCCGGTGGCGGGAGTGGCGCTCATCCTCCTGGGCGTCGTGCTCTTGCTGCACACGCTGGACGTTCTGGATTTCTACTATGTCGCGCGCTACTGGCCGGTGTTGCTGATCGTGGCCGGAGCCTACCTGCTCTACAACCGCTTCGCCGGCGCGGACGCCGCGCCGAAGGAGATCGGCCATGAGCGGCAATAGCGATATCTTCGCCGATCGTTTCGAACGCCGGCGATTGCGACGCGAGAGGAGATACGCCATGAGAGGCCAGTGCGATTCCCTGGCTCACGCGATCCGCGGGCCCCTCACGCTGATCACCCTAGGCGTGCTGTTTGCGCTGAATAACTTCACGCCCTACGGTTTCGACAAGACGTGGCCCGTGCTTTTGATCGTGTTCGGATTGCTGACGCTGGTGGGCCGCGGCACGGCGCAGGTCCCGCCGCCGGCGCCGGAAACCCCCGGGGCCGCGCCGCCCCCGCCCTATAGCTATACGCCGCCGGCAAGCAGCTACCGCCAGAGCGCCTACACGCAGCCGCCAGCCGGAAACGCTCCGAATGAGGGGGCCCCGGCCGGGACCGCAAAGGGTGGCTTCGGAACCAGCGCACCGCCGCGCCAGCCCGATCCGGGCCAGACACCGCCCTCGGGAGGTTCCCTATGAGACGCCGTTCACTGACGGGACCGCTGTTGCTGTTGATCGTCGGAGGCGTGTTCCTGTGGAGGAACCTGCACCCGGAGACGCAGATCTTCGAACTTGTGTCGCTGTATTGGCCGTTCATTCTGATTGCCTGGGGTCTGCTGCGGCTGGTGGAAGTTCTGGTGTGGAGCCGCCAGGGGTACCGCTCCGGCCTGACCGGCGGCGAAGTGGTGCTGATTGTTCTGATCTGCGTCGCGGGCTCCGGATTCTGGCAGGCGCGCCGGAGCGGGCTGCACTTCACCGCCAACGGCCTGGACATCTGGGGTCAGCAATACGACTACCCGATTTCGGCGAGCGCTTCGGCCGCGGGCATGAAGCGCATCGTGTTTGAGAATCCGCGGGGAAACATCAAAGTGACCGGCGGCGATACGCAAACCGTGGAAGTGACCGGGCGCCAGACCATCCGGTCTTATGCCCGCCAGGAAGCGGATCGTACTCACGGCATCACACTGGTGGAAATCGTGCCGGAGGGCGATCGCCTGCTGGTGCGCACCAACCAGGACCGCGCGCCCAACAACCAGCGGACCTCCGACGACCTGGAGGTGGTGGTGCCCCGCGGCGTGGCCGTGGAAGCGCGCGCCGGCACGGGCGATTTCGAGATCGCCGACGTAGCGGGCGATGTCGAGATCACCTCGGACCGGGGCGACGTACGCCTGTCCCGCGTGGGAGGCAACGCGCGGCTGGAAATCGGCCACAGCGACCTGATCCGCGCCTCGGGCGTGCAGGGCAGCATCGAACTCCGGGGCGACGGCTCGGATATCGACTTCGAGAACGTCTCGGGCCAGGTGACCGTCAGCGGCGCCTATCGGGGCACGCTGGATTTCAAAAACCTGGCCAAACCGCTGCAATTCGAGGGGCTGGGGAATACCGAAGTACACGTGCAGGCGGCTCCCGGCCGGATCAGCATGGATCTCGGCCAATTCTCCGCCAAGGACATCGTGGGACCGGTTCGGCTGGTGACCGCCTCGCGCGACGTCAAGGTGGAGCAATTTACCGTGTCGCTGGACTTGCAGACGGAGCGCGGCGACGTCGAGTTGACGCCCGGCCGCGCGCCGATGCCTTCCATCGATGCGCGTTCCGCGAACGGCAGGATCGACCTGGCGCTGCCGCCGAAAGCGACGTTCAATCTGCAGGCGACGGCCGAAACCGGCGATGCGGTGAACGATTTCGGGCCGCCGATCCAAAAGGACGTGACGGGCCGTACCGCGACTCTCACGGGGAAAGTGGGCGAAGGACCCACGATCCGGCTGACCACCAATCGGGGCTGGATCTCCGTGCGCAAGGAAGGCAGCGCTCCGAGTCTGATCGAGCGGCCTGAGCGGCCCGAGCAGCCCGAGCGGCCCGAACGGCCAAAGCCGCCTAAGGGTACTGAACTGTAAGTGCGGGGGAAGGACAGGGGCCGGGGGCCAGGGGCCAGGGGGCAGGAAGCGTCTGCCCCGCGGGCGTCCGGCTCTTGGCCCCTGGCTGTTCTTTTTCTTGTCAACGTTCTTAACTTCTACGACCGCCAGGCGCTGGGCGCGGTCACGGAGCCGCTGCGGCGCGAGTTCCATCTCTCCGATACCCAACTGGGAGCGCTCACCACTGTCTTCACGGTGCTCTACGCCGTGGCCGGCGTTCCGCTGGGTCGATTGGCCGACACGTGGAGCCGTAAGCGGCTGTTGGCCATTGGAACAGCCGTGTGGGCGGGTCTGACGGGCCTCGGCGGGCTGGCGGCGAGCTATGGCATGCTGGCGGCGACTCGCCTGGGCGTGGGGATCGGCGAGGCGGTGTGCGCTCCGGCGGCAACCAGTTGGATCGGCGATGTGGTCCCGCCCGAGCGGCGCGCCCGAGCGATGGCATGGTTCATGATGGCCGTGCCAGTGGGCGGGATGCTCAGCTTCGCAGTGACCGGACCGGTGGCGCAGGCTCACGGCTGGCGCGTGGCGCTGGCACTGGCGGCCCTGCCAGCCGCCGCGCTGGTACCGGCGCTGTTGTGGCTGAGGGAGCCAGTGGGGCGGGCCTCCCGGCCTGCCCAGCCAAACCAAGGCAGGCGGGCCCACAAACGGCGTGGGCACCCCGGCCCGCCCCACCTCCTGCGAATCCCGAGTTTCTGGTGGATCGTCGCGTCGGGCGCGGTGGTCAACTTCGTTCTTTACAGCTTCTCCACCTTCCTCCCTGCCTTCCTCACGCGCTTCCACGGGCTCTCGGTGGCGCGGGCGGGGTTTTGGACGGGCATCGGGTCCGGCGTGGCGGGAATTCTCGGGGCGCTCGCGGCGGGGGCCTTTGGCGATCGTATTTCGGGCCATCGCGGGCGCGGGCGCATGTTGCTGGCGGGCGGCGCCGCGCTGCTGGCCGCACCCCTGGCCTTCTGCGCCATCCGTTTGCCCGCGGGCCGAGCCGCCCTTGCCATACCGCTCATCATGGCGGCCTACGGTTTGCTCCAAAGCTATTACGGCCTGGTGTACGCGGCCATGCAGGATATCGTGGCGCCAGGCTTGCGCGGCGCGGCCATGGGAACGTACTTCATGGCCATGTACCTCTGCGGCGCATCGTTCGGGCCGCTCGCGACCGGCGGGTTGAGCGACCATTTCGCACGCGCCGCCGCCGGTTCGGGGGCAATTACGGAGACGGCGCGCGCCCTGGGGCTGCGCCAGGCGATGTACCTCATTCCGGCTCTTTCGCTGGCGCTGGCGGCGGTGCTGTGGGCCGGCGCGCGAGCCATGGTAGTGCGCCGGAAGTAGAGAACCTTACCTTATCCGGCGCGGGCGTGGAGCGGACGATTCGCCCAATGCCGCATGCTCTTCCCGAAGGTGGGAATCCTGCAAAAGTTGTGG
>OBLU010005569.1_pt1 | contig 11267 bp, 10 predicted proteins | sample 1518681 | NCBI WGS metagenome assembly OBLU01 (sample SAMEA3539304, study PRJEB22396) | soil metagenome | biome: tundra; feature: field; material: soil | place: USA | collected 2010-05 | depth 0.15 m
GCACTACAGCTCTTACGTTTGTAAATTCAGAATCTTTCAAAAATTTTCAGCTTCGACAAAGATTGGGCAGATTTGGCCTTCCGCCCGCCACTTTTCACCGAGTTGGTTTTCGGCTCGGAACCAAATTTTGAAAATCCGGCGGGTTGCGGCAGGAGACGACAATGACGTTGAAAGGGATGGCTTGCCGAGTCGTAGCTCGAAGCGCTTTTGGTGAACCGTCATTTCAGCCCGCCTGTGCGCTACGCGCTACGCGCGGCAGTTTTCGCTTTTCGTTGTGATGGGCTGGCTTGCCGAGCCGTAGTTCGGAGCATTTATAAGAAGTTGTGCATCGTAGCCCGTCTTCGTTTTACTTCGACGCGGCAGCCTTCGTTCTCCGCTGTGCTCCGAACGAAGCGCTGGCCTGCCATCCGTAACTCGCAGCGAAGCGGAGAGCGAAGGATGGTGGGCGATGAGGGATTCGAACCCCCGACCGTCTCCGTGTAAAGGAGCTGCGCTACCACTGCGCCAACCGCCCGACCGCCAGTACGCTATCAGAGCCAGGTAATAACAACAAGTGTCTGGCGATGGTCGGGAAAAGTGCGGCGCGAGAATACAACTGGAATTTACCCATGAAGACGAATAGCTTTTACCAGCTAACAACTGAAGGGCGAGGCGCATTGTCCCATTTAGTGCCATCCCAATATTCCGCCTGATGTTTTGAGTTGAGTCGCGCCGGCACCCCGACGGAGCGGAGGGCAGCAACATAAATTATTTCAAAACCGGCCTCGTCGGTAATTTGTTTCAGCCAAACCGCCGTCACATCGTGGGGCAAATTCGGCAAGGCAGCAATGGTCACGCGCTCGCGCAGGTGTCGCACGACGATTTTGGCAGCATCGTCTGGCGATGATTCATGGCGGATACGCGGGTAAAACTCCTCCCACAAAGGTCGACGCCAGTTCAAGCTGGTTGAGAGTTGAGGGCGTAAAGCCCCGTGAGGGCCACGCCCCTTTACGGGGTTGAGAGTTGAGAGTTCTAGGGCTGGTGACAGCACGAAGTCACGGTACATCGTGTCATCCAGTCGCCAATTGACCAATTCGCGGTTGTAGCCGGCCAGTTCAACATGTTCCAACAAGGTTTTCAGCCGTTGATTATGCCAGACGGATCGTGTGGCCAGATATTCAAAATCCGTGCGTTCCTTGGGTTGGACTAAAAATCTTCGGGCGATGGAGAGCGTTGTATCGTTGACGGAAAAACGAGGCGTGACCAGATGGATGGCTGTTTCGGCCAATGCCCAAGTTGTCAGAATCACTGCAAGCCAGCGGAGCACAATTTCAGGGCGGCTTGGATTTATTTTTTCCAGCGAAGCGGCCTTGTGGCATCGCGACCATGCAAACCAGCCGACAGCCCATGTCGCTGCCGGAAGCCAAAACAACCATAGCGGCGGCGCTTCTGCCTGCCATCGGGCAATGGAATGATAATTTTGCCATGCCTCCTTGCCTGCCAAATGCGTCAGGCAGTATTCTCCGATGCTGCGGAATACCACCCCGCGTTCTGGTTCTACGCCATGTGAAGCCCCGGGAATGATTTTTACATCGGTTGGCAGTCCTTTAGCTTGAAGAATAGAAGCCAGCCGTTTTATATCTGCCAGTGGAAACACTTCATCCTGTTCTCCATGAACCAGCAAAACTGGACAACGTAATAATTTCAACCGGCTGTCGTCTTGACCTTCTGGCACACCGGCGCCGCTCATCTGAACGAGCAGTTGCGGTTGTTGTGCCGGGTGTTGCAGAGCGAAATCAAGCATCCGATTTGCGCCCAAACTAAAACCGACCCAGGCGATGGCGTTTGTATTGGCCCATTTTTGTCGGTCAAGATAACGGAGCAAAGCTTCAAATTGTGTTGCGAACACCGTCCCATTTGTCTGGTCATATTCCAAACTCACGACGGCCAGGCCGAGTTCAGCGATTTGCCGCAAATCGTTGCCATCGTTCATCAAAGTGCCGCCGGAGCCGTGCGCGTAAATGACTACCGGGAATTGACCAAGCGGCTTGGACAGGACTGCAACACATTTGAGAGAACCGCGATCTGCGGATTTAAGCATGAACCATTTTCGGGAAAACGGGTCCTGCTCTTTGGCCCAGAACAATGCGCCCAGAAAAAGCAGGACAAGAAAAAAGCCTGACACGAATTTCATGGATTGGCACGAATTAAGAAACTTCATTTGCGCTTTCTGTGCCTTTTTGCGGCAATTGAACTGCTCCCAATTCGAGCAAAATCCAGAATGTTGCGGCAGTAGGCAATTTGAACAGCCCACCATCAAACCAGAATCCGACAAGGAGCACAATTGCGCCAGCGCGACAGACGGTTTTTGGCCAGTCTGCTTCTATAATTTCCGATTTCCGATTTCCGATTTCCGATTTTCCGGTCAGCGATAGCCAGATATACATTCCAAAACAAAACAGTGCAGGAATTCCCAGTGTGGCGCCGAGCATGAGATAATCATTCATTTCAATGGCTGCGCCTTCCAATGATTTGGGTGGAAGATAGTAATGTTCATACAAAGGTTCCGGCCGATTCCAGCCCGCACCGAACCATGGATGCTCCGCTATTATTTGCATGGCACCTTCCCAAGCGGTGATGCGATTGCGCCAGGAAAAGTCAACCATGTTAGCAGATGAAAAAGCGCGACGCGCCAGAGCCCAATCCGTCTGACGAAAATGCCATAAAACCAATATAAGAACGGAAGCCATCATAACACAAAACGGAAGCCAGACTTTTCTGTGCCAAACATTGGAGGGACGCAATGAGACCAAATCTCCTTCTCCGCCTAGAGGTTGAGACGAAGGCTTCGGAGTGGGACCGGCATCTCCACAACTGGAAAGCCGAAGCAAGTACGTGAGTCCGCCCAGGGCCGCCAGCCATGCCCCGCGACTGTAGCTATACAATAAGGCGCGGACCATAAACCCAATCGCAACAAGCGACAAAACATAAATCGCGTATCTCCAAATCCGCGGCCGCGTTGTTCTAGCCATTCCGTTCAATGGAAAAACAAAACCTGAGATAGGAATCGCCACTCCAAACGCAAGCACGATCCCTGCCGCCATAAGCAAACCAAGAGTATTTGGATTATCCCAAAGACCGGACCAACGCACATGGCGGTGATACGAGTAGAAACGGTTTGAGGTCTGCCAAGCCGAAGCCAGGGCCAATTGGACAATCAAAATATACACCAACCAGGCCATCATATTATGAGCAGTCAAAGTTTTTGAATTCCGACTTCTATCGCCTGCCCATAGCCCCATTCCCTGTCCAATTGCCGCCCCGCCCAGCATGGTTACAGCCTGCAGGGACGACGAATAGTTGCTCGCGTAGCGGGCCGCATTTATGAAACAAAACCCTGCCAAAAGAAAAAATGCATATGAATCCGTGCGGTGTAACTCCACAAGATGACCATCCATAACCCGGCTCAAACCAAAGGCCACAAATAGGATTCCAACGCACAAAAAGCATATCCACTGGGTGTCCCGATCAAGAAAAACGGCCGAGAACTCTCCTATAATCGGACTAATGAATGTGATTGAAGCGCCGAACACGCCACCGGAAAACAGCAAAACGAATAATAGCAGCGCAACACAAAACACTTTGACAAAGAGGCTGCCTAGCTTGGACATGAATACATTAGTGCCGCACGCTTCTTAAGCAATGCAAACGAATTGCACTTCGGTTGGCATATTTCATTGGATATTCGGCGAATCCACTTCATACTGACGCTTAACCGTCCAGAGCCAGATCAGGATAATGTAACTTCCCAGCAACAAATAGCTCAAAACAATCTTCATCGCAGTATCGGCAATCCGTGTCGAGATATGTAATGCGCCTGTCAAGCTGCCAAGACAGTTGCACGGTTGCGTGTAACCAATCCAGGTTAAACCCAACCGGTATATCGCCAAACAAGTAGCGAGCCACGCAACAAGCGTTGCTTTTAATGTGGAACTGCTTGCAAAAAAGCAAATTAACGCGACGGACATCTCCGCAGCGCCAGCCAAAATAAAGAGTTTCTGATATTCTATTCCAATCAACGGATCTCGGTTTAGCAAAACTTTTGCAGAACCGAAACTGCTGACGAGTTTGGCGATGGACACCACCCCCAAAACCAGACCCGACATGAACGTGAACACGTTCATGCATCTTCTAACGACGCTGTTGTCCGCGCCTGTCATTTGCTTGAAGCCGGTTTTTCGAGTTGCAGTCTGCAAAATATTGCACTAGCGTCTCCCAGAAGTATTTTCCAGGAAGCAGAGGTGCAACAGGTTTTCCGCATGCTTCACTCTCACCATGCAACTTCCATGCATAAAACACTCTGCCATGTGCGATTGCCTGATTCTTGGATCGCGCCACCAATGAAACCTGGCATGGCAATTTATTACATGAACTATATCACTTGGTGCCTAAAGGTCGAGCTGTTCGTGGGTCCGTCATAGCCAGGACTACAGTCACGTCGATCAGCTTAAAGTGGGTTTCCCTCGCATCTTCTTTACGGCGAATAATGCGGCGATCATCGTTGACAATGCAATAACAGACAAAACTATTGCTCGCTTCCACCCGTTTTCAGGTTCCATCACGGGCTTGGGAATTACTATCACCTCGTTCCCTGGTCTTTGCATTGCAGCATCCGATCCATTAGGGTACTGAGTTAGCAGGATTTCCTTAAGTTTCTGCACTTCATCGTTGTTTCCCAACTGATTAGCGACGTTGATTGACATGGATAAAAGGGAGGACCTTTCGCTGGCACCCCAAGGGACCGGACCACCATTTTCCTCCTTAAAATTCAGTAAAACAACGCCAACCTCGTGAGCCTCGTTGTACTTGTACGCCCGTGTATAAGCGTTCATTAACTCATATTCAAGATTGGCAATTCCGGCGGTATTGCTCACACCTTTCGATTGAAAGTACTCAACCCATCGTTTATAATCCTGCCAGACTCCCAGTTGATTTGTAAGAATACAGAGATCCATGGCAAGAATGGGAGAAAACGAATCGGTCGCATTGTTTGCCAGAAAATCCCTGCCAATTGAATCAGCTTTCTGAGAGTCTCCAAGTTGCTTCAGGTTTTCTATTCGTTTTCTGACCAAATTGGCCGAAGGTTTGGCCTCGTTTGTGCCGTCCTGGTTGGTGGAGATGAACTCAAAATAGTTTTCCGCGGTTCTTCTGTCATCCACTGAGGGCGTTTTGGACGCCAATGCCAAGTCACAAATTCTGGCGGCCGCCTCTTTTTGTAACATGGTTCTTATAGTTACGGGGCCATCGGTCGACCTTTTAATTTCTTCGCTTACTCTGATACATGAACTGAAATCCCCGGTTGCCTTGTAACACTCGGCGAGCATTTGTTTTGCGAAGAGATGATCACCGGGAAAGGTTTCCGGCCGCTCCAGGCTCCATTCGAACTTGGCGCGCGCGTCGTCGAAAGCGCTTCTTTTATAGAGTTCCACCCCGATTGAATAGCTCGCCCTGCAGGCAAAAGGATCCGCAGCATTTGTCAGAACATCGGCCCACCCCCGTTGCAGAAACTCAAGCTTGGCCGTTGGGTCCTCGGTTTGCTTTTCCGGGTAGAGAAACTGTGAAGTAAAATTTCCCCAGAAAAGCGTCGGCTGCCGTGGCCGAGACTCTGATTTGTCATCGGCCCGGCAGTTTGAAACCACGGGAAGTGTGCAACACAGAATCCCCCCGAGTGCGCAGTATAATAACAGTACGATTATCTTGTTCACGAACCTGTAATTTAAACTGTGCCGACTAGGTGTTTGCTTAACTGCAAGGCCAGCACTGGCCACCCCCGGTGGGAGTTGTCCAACCCCAATTTGTGTATTTCGATGAAGCGGTTGAGTTTCCAGTTACGGAATCACAGGTGGATTGAACCCAGGTGCCAGAGCAAAGAAAACACTGATCATCAAAGTAATTATCCCCAACGTAAGCACCCTGAGCCCATGAACCGCTAACCCAAGTGGCAACCAATTGTGAAGTTTGAGGTACGCACGCGCTCCAAGGGTCCCACTCGGCAGTCATTGTTGTAGTTTGAGAAAATGTATGGCTGCCAGTGACGCTCATTCCAGTGCTAACACCCAGAGTCCCATCCACTTTTCCAATAAGATTCGCGCCAATTCCGGCGGTCACCGAAGCAGTTACGGTGGCCGTGAATGAGAGACTACCGGCGAGGGTTGTGGCCACGCCATAGGTGTACTTATACTGCTGAGACGGAGCGTTCGGCCCCGAGGTGCATGGGCACGTGAAGGTCGCAAGCACCACACCAGAATGCGTTATCGGCGGATCGCCGGTCAGCGTGCCAGTGACAATCCATTCCGAATAGGTAGAACAATCGGCTGTGGAAGGCACGGAGCAGGTTGCGCCTGGACAAGTCTTATCGCCGAAAGCTGGCAGCACGGAAAAACACAGGGCACATAAACATAAAGGAAGAATCAATTTTGATTTCATAGTTGTCATAATTTGGAGTTTTTAGTCTTTGATCTGTGAAAGGATATCGTGGTAACATCGTAAATCAAAGGAAAATGGCATGGCAATTTTCGTCATTAGCTGGCAAAATTAGTCACTTCCCGCTGCCCGTTACTGGCAGAGCTTACGGGTTTCGTGGGAGCCGTTCCCCAATACTTCTTAAAGTCACGCGAGAACTGTCCTGCTTGACTGTATGCTAGGCAGCCAGCCACCTCCTTAACACTCTTACCACTGCTCAGAAGTTCCATGGCTAGCGTTTGACGGTTTTCGGTAAGCCATTTTTTTGGGCTCTTGCCTAGATGGCTTTTGCAATACCTTTCCAGTGTGCTCATCGAAACCTCGCATCTCGCCGCCAAGGCTGAGGCTGACCATTTGGCTTCGGTGGCCAGCTCCGGCCAGTTTGTTGGATATTTGAGTTTGGTATTCATGCCAATTCCATTAAGGTGATGTCCCTGTTGCAGCGGGAACCTTTCCGGATGCAAATGGCAGAAAGCAGAATGAAACATTTTGTGTTCATATTCTTGCGGGTTCCTTTAGTGTGATGTCGTTTTTGCAGTGTGGGCACTTAATCTTCGTTCCAAGGGCGTGAGCGGGAAATTCAATGTGCTCCTTGCAAAAGAAACAGGAGGTTTTCAGGTTTTCCGGCTTGCCCAACGTGATGATTGCCTTGCAGTGCGGACAGGGGATATTCTGGCCACTGTTTCGGTGTGAAAAGGCGATGTGTCCGCCACAGAGGCTACAGACGGTTTTCAAGGGAACTTCATCTGGTCCGGCCAGAAAATGCCAGAGCAACAGGGCGGTGCTCACAATGAAAAGGTATAAGAACAGCAGGCTCAAAAGACAGTTGGCCGCACCGTTTGACAGATTGAAGGGATACGCCAATGAGCCAACGTATCCGCGCAAGTTGTGAACGCCCTGCCATTGCAATCCAAACCGATAGATAATCAAATTGGTGGCGAACCAAAGGATAAGCGCCAGCTTCAAACAGGGCTGCCGCATAAAAATGCAAGCGAGCACCACGGCCATTGCCACCAGACCTAAAATCCAGAAAAAAACATCCATTGGGATCACGAACAAGGGATCGTGCGGTTGGACGAGTTTGATGCTGGCAAAATTGCAGAGGAACAGCGCAGTGGTGAAAGCGGCGAGCAACGCCGCGGCCGAATCCGTGAAATAGAGGGTAAGTTTGGATTGCATGTCTTTACCCCATCAACTTAGAAACGGCAGGATGGTGAACCGCGAAAAATACGAACCACACAAAAGCAAAGCTGGAAACGCGGATGGCACCAGTCGCGAACGCATTGAAGTGGACGCATCCACACACTGTTCCCGATTCTGGTAGGGCAAAGCTGCTGCTTTGCCATGATCGCAGTGTTGGCGAGCGGAGAGGCATCAGCGACCGAACAAGCAAAAACATTGCTTCGCTCATTTTTGCGGCAGTTTGGGCGTCGCGGCAGCGACGCCCTACCACGAGGGCGGTGCGCGGATGCGCTACATTGAAGATGGTGACATCAAAGGTCATTTTTGGTCCGATATAAATTTGGCGAACTGCCTTAACCGGTTGCGTTCAGTTGTGCCAGAAGCGGGCATGTGACCGGCATAGTCTTGAAGAAAAAGCATAATGAAACACTCTTGCCTGGCCGCCCGGTCTTGAAATTCAGGAAGCCGTTTCATGGCGCCACCATCAGCCTTTCCATCCACGATCAGAATGCGCTTATTTTGCAGCATGGAAGGATCTGGGAAACCACTCGGACTAAATAAGATTGCCCCTTTTGCCAACAATGGACGATTGTTCATCAATTGACTCAGAAAGAAAGTTTCCGAGCTAATGGCATGAAGATAAACGCGATTGGTATCAATATGCGGATTATGAGCCACTATCTCATAGAGGCTGCTGATATCTTCAAGCCATGTGCGCTCATGCTCGCCGTTCCAGGTATGAAAAAATGGGCGGTCCACCACAGCCACATAGAATCCGCCATGGGCGGCAATCTGGAAGTAAGGATACCAGAGGTTAAGTTCCTGAACCAGCAGGACCGGGTATTTTTTATCGGGTGAAACATCAGGCGGCGTCCAGAGATGGTAAAACCGTTGCTCGCCCAAAGAGTTGGTCAGCACCCCACAAGAAGGCGATACGCCAAGGCCATTAATAAGCGGGCCGCTCGTGCTGGGGACAATACAATTGAAGGCTTGGGCCTTGATATCGTATTCCCAGATGCCGGGCGGTTGGTTGTCTGGATTGCCACAGAAAAACAGTTGTCCGCCGCTCAAGGTGAGATTGCGAACACCGCCATGCCACGGAATGGCAATCGGCGCCGCCATTTCCTCGGTTTTGAGGCAAAAGGCACTTCCGGCCAAATCGTTTGTCAGGAAGGCGTAGCTGCTTCCATGACCATTCCAATAAGCATTGCGGATGTAATCTTGCTGATCGCCGATCCGTCCCAAATTAAAAGTGCGCTTGTTTTGCAGGTTGAACCACAGCAGATATTGTCCCGCATCGTCGCTGCAATTCAGCAAAAACTCATTGACGCCTTTGGCATGGGTAAACTCCACCAGCCGGTTGGTGGTAGCTTCCCAGATTTTTTCTGCTGACCCGGAACCAAGGTCGAACAACCAAATTCCACCGTTATCCCGCCAGGCGACCGAGTTGGCGGAAACCGCGATGAAATTGTCCATATTGGTCGCCACATTCTCGAAGTTTCGTTTGTGAGCCCAACTGCCATTGGCCTGCTTTATGACGACCCGGACGGAGGTGCGGGTGGAATAGGCAAATGAATCGGTGGACAGCCAGCCCAATTGATCAAAGTTTTGATCCGCCACAACTTTGTCCAAAAGCTCGCCCGTGCGGCCGTCAAAAATCAGGATCAACTCCTGGTCTTGTTTGTTTTCCGGAACAGCGCACGCGAACAGGCTGTCATCTGGAGCCCAGCCCAGCATCGTGAACCGCCTCCAATTATGCCCCTTTTCCTTCTGTTCGCACAACAACCGCGGCTTCCCGCCAGCGCTATCACAGAAATAAATACCAACGCCCTCTTCGGTGTCCTGGCAAAATACCAGGCGCGTGTTGGCGCTGTTGGGAATCAAGTCCTGCTCGAATTGCGGCACGGAGCAAAGTTCCCGAACAATCCTGGGTTCCCTAAAATATTGAGTTGCCATGACTAATGCCCTCCAGCCCAAGACGAACAAGAACGCAACAATGACAATCCCAATGGTGGATTGTTTCACGGCGAATTCTTTGGATTGGCTGGTCATAAATTCGAGATCATGTTCCAATACCAATTAGAATTCATTGAGGCGGCCACGGCGGGGGTTGACCAATCGCCGCAGGGCGGGTCTGAGGCGGCACATAATTAAAATGCCATGAAAAACTCCACAAACTCTCCAAGGGTGCCCGTTCCGCATGCCCGTCCATAAAAGAGAGATTGATCGCTCCCCGAAGCGGCTCGGTCCCTGCCATGTTTCTGGAGACATTCCCGGGAGAGATCCCGTGTCGCGCAATGGTGATGCGTCCCATGTCCGGTGTAACCGCCCCCCTCGTCAAATCAATTGCCGGACCCGATTGGTCGGAGGGCCAGACGTCTGCCCAGATGGAATCGCAGAAAAATGGAGTCATGGAAGCATTTTGCACAGCGGAAAACTTTTTGAAAAATAATCCGCCGGAGTCTGGCAAGCCTGTATAAAGCCAGCCATTCATCGCATAGCTGCCCGAATACGTCTTATTCGGATCCACCAAAGATTGGAAACTCCAGGCGCTGTTCATGTCCTTGGCATACCACCAGGTGCCGGGGGCGACTTCCGGTGCCAGCGGACAAAGCCGAAGCGCGTCTACGTTGGCGTAATCGTGGCTTATTAGCGATAGCCAGATGTCGCCAGCCCTTGGTTTGCCCAAGTCGTCCGTATAGGCAATCGTTTTATCAAAATCGTGTGAATACAACGTGCCTGCGAGGGCCAGTTGACGGAGATTATTCACGCACTGAATATCATGGGCCTTTCGTTTGGCGATGGAAAGGACGGGCAACAACAGGGCCGCCAGAATGCCGATGATGGCAATTACCACCAAGAGCTCAATCAGGGTAAAGGCGAAGGCGAGCTTGAAAGACTTGATGAAGGATTTCCTAAAACCATGTTGGAAAGTGGAAACAACTCCTCCCCTCCCGCTGTGCCATACAACCCCAACAGCCAACCCACTGCAAAGCCATTTATCTTTAATCGAAATGCGCATTCCCAGCCCTCACTCTTATGGATAATGAGGATCCTAAGTATTCCTTTTGGACATGTCAATGAAAACTTCTTAAAGCCAAGATAAACGAGTGCAAATCAACATTTTTTCGATTGGGGACTTAATTGTATCGTGGGGCTTAGGAGCGCCGATGGAAGTACGATTGCTACGGCTCTGTGAGCAGACGATTTCACAAATGTCGGAACCCGGCAAAGATGAAAATGGAAGTTGTTTTGACTGCTTGATCGGAGAAATCGTCACCCCCGGCGGAAAAAATTGGGGCCATTTGAGTCCATCCCAGCAGGTGAAGAAAACAACCGGATCAGCTTGCCAGTCCAAGTGATTCTCGATGGGGGCAAATGAGTCCAAGAAAACCCGGTCTTTGTGTAAACGAGTCGCGCTAGCCCCTGCGCCAAGCGCCTGACCAAAACCACCTTATCAAAGCTGCGTTTGTTGGCAACGTTGGACAAGGTGCTTCACTTTTCCGCAATCAACGTTCCATCCCGCCGTAAACGCATTTTCTGTCCCCGCCATTCAACGGTATTTCCCAAAAACGCGCCGGCCC
>OBLU010005570.1_pt1 | contig 11266 bp, 10 predicted proteins | sample 1518681 | NCBI WGS metagenome assembly OBLU01 (sample SAMEA3539304, study PRJEB22396) | soil metagenome | biome: tundra; feature: field; material: soil | place: USA | collected 2010-05 | depth 0.15 m
TCACCACGGCGACGTCGTCGCGCAGCTTGACGATCAGGTCCTCGATCAACTTGGTGGAGCGTGGATCGAGCGCCGAGCACGGTTCGTCGAGCAGCAGGACCTCGGGATTGGCCGCCAGGGCTCGCGCGATGCACAGCCGTTGCTGCTGGCCGCCGGAGAGCCTCAGCGCCGCGTGGTCGAGGTTGTCGCTGACCTCGTCGAACAGGCCCGCGCGGGTCAGCGCGTCCTGCACCGCGCCGCGCACCGCCGCGCGCTTGGGCCGGCGCGAAGCCTGCTCGCGCAGCACGTAGGCGACATTGTCGAAGACGCTCATCGGGAACGGGTTGGGCTGCTGGAAGACCATCGTCACCCGGCGTCTGAGCGCGGTCGGCTCCATGCTGGCGATGTCCACCCCGTCGAGCGTGATGCGACCGCTGGATGAGGTGCCCCGCGTCAGTTCGGTGAGCCGATTCAGCGAGCGCAGCAGCGTGGTCTTGCCGCATCCGGAAGGCCCGATCAGCGCCAGCACCTCGCCCTGGCGGATCGGGAGCGACACGCCGTCGACTGCGCGCTTGGTCCCGTAGGCCACCGAGAGCTGCTCCACCTGCATACGGTCGATCGCGATCGATGCGGCCGCCACACGGGCCGGGCGCCCGGCGAACGCCGGTCCGGGATGGTGTCCGTTGCCGTTGCCGTTCGACGCAGGAACCCACCCCGGTTCCGTGACGTCACTCCCGTTCCGCAGCGCGGGGTCGGCCTGAGGAAGGGTCCCATGGCCCTCGTTGCCGGTCAGGCGCCTGACCGGCGGCGGCTTTCTCATCCCCATAGACCCGCCCTTGAACGACGCACCGCAAAGTCGACTCCGACATTGAGCGCCAGCACGATCAGCATCAATACGAAGGCGGCCGCGTACGCCTTCGAAGGCTGGTTGCCATCCCCGGTCGGGGCGTTGTAGTAGATGTAGCCCGTCAGCGTGTCGCCGGTACCGCGCAGCATGCCCAGCAGCGGCGTCGAGTTGGCGCTGCTGAACGTGAGCGTGCCTCCCAGCAGCAGCAGGACGATCGCCGTGTCTCCGATCACCCGGCCCAGACCGAGCATCGATCCGGTGAGCACCGAAGGCCGGGCCGCCGGGAGCAGGACCCGGCGCGTCGTGGCGATCTTCGTCTTGCCGACCGCGTATGAAGCCTCACGCACGTGGGCCGGAATCGCCTGCAGCCCCTCACGCACGTTCGCGACGACCATCGGCAGCCCGACCAGCGACAGCATCGCCGCGGCGGCGAAGAACGATTGGCCGAGCACGACACCATGCGAGGTCTGGCTCAGGAACCCCAGTGCCGGGGCCTCGAACAGCAGCGTGCCGAACAGCGCGAGGACCACCGACGGCGTCCCGGCCAGCATCTCGATCACCGATTCGGTCACCCGAGCCAGCGCGGCGGGGCGCCCGTACTCGCTCAGCCAGACCGCGATCCCAACTCCGGCCGGGAGCGCGATCGCCATCGCCATCGCCGCGATGATCACCGTACCCAGCAGCGGGTCCAGGAACCCGCCGGTCTGACTCGCGGTCACACCGGCTGTGGGATTGGTCACCAGCAGGCTCGGGCGCAGGTACCTGATCCCCTCGACCAGGAAATACAGCACGATCGCCGCCGCGATGGCACAGAACAGCAGCCCGAGCAGCCAGGCAAACCCTAACCCGATCCGGTCAGACAGCCGCCACGACGCGCTTGACTCCGTGCGCCGAGGAGGAACCGCGGGCGGGGTGGCGGGCGCGGGGATCAGACCCGCCTGCGCGGTGCTCACGCGATCACCCCGTAGCGCTTCATCGGCTGCTTGACAGCCCATCCGATCAGCGACAGCATCGCCGCCGAGAACAGCAATACGGCCGCGATCGCATACAGCGTGTGCTTCATCGGGGGCGAGCTGAGCTGCTCGGTGTTGGAGATGATGGTCGCCGCGAGGGGACGCGAGGGCTCGAACAGGAAGATCAGTCCGTCCGCCGGGTTCGGCGAAAAGCCGACCCCGCCGGAGACCATGCTGAGCATCACGGCCTCACCCAGCGCGCGAGCGGTCGCGAGCACTGTTCCGGCGACGAGCACGGGCCTCGCGGTTCGCACCGCGACCTTCCAGAACGTCCGCCAGCGGTTGATCCCGAGGGCGAGCGAGCCCTCGAGCCACCCGCGTGGCACGGCTCGCAGGCCGTCGGCGAACACGGCGATCATGATCGGAGCGATCATCACGGTCAGGATCACCACCGACGCCAGCACGCTCGAGCCGCTCAGCTGGATCGTTGGTGTGACCGAGGCCTTCTCGTTTTCGGTGATCAGGTCGTTGCCGATGAACGGCACGATCACCAGCACGCCCACCAGGCCGTAGATGACCGAGGGGACGCTGGCCAGCAGTCGCACGACCGGCTCGAGGACGCGCCGCAGGCGTTCAGGTGCGAATTCGACGATGAACACGGCCACGAAAAGCGAGCTCACGAACGCGATCACCACCGCGGCCCCCGTCGTCAGAATCGTGCTCCAGATCAGCGGCCAGGCGTGAAATGTGTAGACCGCGGCCTGGTTGAGCTCGCCGGAGGTGAAGATCGCCTGGATCTGGCTGTCGACGCTGCCGCCGGGTCCGAACCAGGCCAGCCCGTTATGGGCGAACGAGGGCCATGCCTCGTGGAAGACGAACACGACCATGGCCAGGAGCAGGCCGACCACGACGCAGACCAACGCGCCGAGCGTGAACTCGGCGCGTTGGTCCTGGCTGAGGCCGTATGCCTCCGGCAGGAGGCTGTCGTCGTCCATCCCGGTCAGGGACTCCCGCTCTTACTTGTTGAAAGCCGCCACGGCTCCGGCGGAGGAGATGATCTTTCCGGCCGCCTTGCTCGTGCGAACCCAGTCGAAGAACTTCTGGACCTGGGCGCTCGAGCGGCTGGTCGGGATCACGCCCCAGATGAAGCGGAACAGCGGGTAGGTCTCCTTCTTGATGTTCGCGTCGTTGCACGCGACACCGTTGAGCGACACCTTCTTGACTCCACTGCTGGCGCCCGAGTGCGCGAGACCAACGTAGCCAATCGCGTTGCGATCGCCATGGACCGCTGTCGCGACCAACCCGTCGGATGTGACGGGATGGACGTTGGAGGACTGTGTCGCACCGCCGAGCACCGCCGACTGGAAGAACGTGTACGAGCCCGCGCTCGAGTTTCGCCCGACCGGGTCGATCGTGGTGCTCAGGTTCGAGCCGCCGACCTGGGTCCAATTGGTGTCGACGCCCGTGAAGATGTCCTTGGCCTGGGTGATCGACAGGTTCCCGAGGCTGTTGGACGGGTTCACAGCGACGCACAGGCCGTCGAGGAACAGCTTGAACTGCGACGTCCCCGAGTCGCTCGGGAGCGGCGAACGCGTGTTGACCGCGAACAGGCGACGGCCCGCCTGCACATCCTTCACGCCGGCGTTGCCGCCGTCGGGGAGGTAGTTGAAGCGAATCTTCGGGTGCAGCTTGTTGTAGGCCTTGAAGAGCACGTTCAGAATCGGCTGCTCGGCGCTCGATCCAGATCCGAACAGCGTCGTGGCGCCGGCGGTCGCCGGCACGGCGAACGCGGGAATGGCCAGCGCAAGCGCTGCGAAAGCCCTGGTCCTCGATCTCAATGTCGTTCCTTTCTGCATCGCCGTGCCAGCGCGATGTTGCCGAATCTTCACAATGTCGATCCGATTTGCGCCAGCGTAGCAAGTTTCAAGTTTGTCAATGCCTTTACTTGGGAATGCCGGTTGGTCGATCTAGCCTTTGGCGCTCCCCTTCTGCTTCGCGCTCTTGCCGGATTGATGCTGCTTGGTCTTGGTCTTGACCTTGACCACATGAACGGCGGGGCAACTGCCATGAAGACGCAGCCTGAACGGCCCGTCCTCGGCGCCGGTCGTGTCCGTCACGACGAGCTCGACGAGCGCAGTCGGCTCGGGCTGCGTTCCCGCCGGGGAGCCGGCTGGGATGTTGGCGCAATACGGATCGCTGGTGTCAAACGAGCCCTCCGCGGAATCCGGAGCCGGCAGATATCCGCCCGCACCGGCGTTGCAGTTCACCCCGTTGCCCGGAATCGTCCCCGCGCAGCCGAAGCTCTCGGTCGCGACCGCGTTGTCCAAGGTGTCGAACACTCCCGCCGAGCTCGAGAAGTCATCGACCGTCGTGTCGTCGTTCAGTCCGCGATTGACGATCAGCGTGTACGCGCTCACCCCCCAATCGCACCGGAACTTGTATGCGAGCAGGTTCGGATCGTTGGTCGTGGGCTTTGCCCACGTCAGGCTTCCGCCGCAGCTGGTCGCCGACTCAGGCGTCGTGGCCGCCGCGCCCGCCGGTCCGGCGAGCACGCATCCGAGCAGAGCGATCGCAAGCGTCAGCCGCCCGCAACGTAGAAGCGCGCGAGACCGCGCCTGGTGATGAGACACAGCTAGACCTCCAAGTGTGGATAAGGGTTGAGCGTTCACGTCGCGGCGTCCCGGCAGGACGCTACGGAGCAGCGCGGCGGTAATCTAGACTAATGTCACAATGTTTGTTCAGTTCAGGTCGATCCGCGGCCTCCAGGCCGGGATCAGCCGGGGCACCGGCGGTCCTGGCGCGCATGCCCGCGCCGGTCCTGACCCGCCGCGCCGGTGAACGGTGTCACGGCGAAGACGGCGATCGCTGACGGTCCGCTCGTCCAGAGAGTGTGGGCGCCGTCACCCGCCGCCGAAGAACCGGCGCGGATTGTGCACCATCATCTGGTCGATCTGCCCTTGGGTGATACCGGCTTGTAACAGCGACGGGAGCACCGAGTTGGAGATCAGCAGGTAGTCGGGCTTCTCCTCGGCGAAGAACGGATTGCCGACCATGAAGTCATAGAAGCACGCCGCGTCGTGTGACAGGTGAACCCGATCCGCATAACCCTCGGCCAGCAGCGCGGCGAGGGTGCGGATCCGGTCCGCCGTTGGATTGAAGTGTTCGATCCCGACGCGATCACATCCAGCCACGCCCCGGTATCGGCGATCGCTCGCAGGTAGTCAAGGTCGTTGCTGTCCCCCACGTGGGCAATCACGACCCGAGCCGGATCGACGCCGGCGGCGGTCAGCGCGTGCAGGGCGGCAAGACCGGTGCGCTGCGCGGCGTTGGTGTGGACCATGATCGGAGCGCCCGTCTGGTTGCTCGCCGCGGCGACGGCGGCCAGGATCCGACCGGCCCCCCTAAGGTCTCGACGGTCGCCATCAGGACTCCCCTCTGGCGCCGAGCGCGTCCGACAGGCTCTTGGCCCGGGCGTGCGCGGTCTGTCCGCCGTCCACGGCGATCTCGGCGCCGCTGATGAACGAGGCCTCGTCGGAGATCAGGAACACGACCAGCGGCGCCACCTCCTCCGGCCGGCCGACCCGGCCCAGCGGCGTGACCTCTACGTTGGCCTGCCGGAACGACGCCGGTGCCGCAGCCGTCATCGGCGTCTCGATGTAACCGGGGAAGATCGCGTTGACGCGGATCCCGCGCTCGCCGAGCTCCAGGCTGGCCACCCGCGAGAGCGCGCGGATGCCCCACTTGCTGATCGTGTAGCCGACCGCGTGATATCCGAGCATGCCTGCCACCGAGCTCACGTTGACGATCGATCCGCCCGGCCGTCAGCGGCGCCAGGGTCTGGATCCCCAGCAGCGCCCCGCTCACGTTGACCGCCATCACCCGCTCCAGGTCGTCAAGTCCGATCTCCGCCAGTCGCAGGCGCATGGCGATCCCGGCGTTGTTGACCAGTCCGTCGACGCAGCCGTGGTGCTGCTCACACCAGGCGCGCAGCTCCGTCCAGGCGTCCTTGGAGGTGACGTCGAGCGCGCGGGCCGTGATCGCTGCGCCGAGCTGCGGAGCCGCTATGTCGGTGGTGATCACGGTCGCGCCCTCGCCGCCAGCGCCGTCGCCTCGGCCGCGCCCTGGCCGCCGGCGGCCCCGGTCACCACCACGATCTTCCCCTCGACGCGACCCATCTCAGACACCTGGCGTCGGGCGCGGGCGGGGTCCGGGCTCGGGCGCGAGCGGCGACCGACCAGGCACACCCGGGCTCGCCGGTCAGTTGCGTGCTGGCCGCCGCCAGGCTCGCCGCCGCCTGCTCGTAGCAAACCAGGATGTGACGGACCTCCGGCGCGGCATGCAGGGCGTCGTAGATCCCCAGCACGTGACCTCCGGGCAGGCCGAACACGTGGCGCACCCCCTCCGCCCGGAGCACGTCCACGATGGCCTGACTGGCGGTGATGGTCTCCACCCTCTCCTTCATCGTGGGGTCAAGTCAACCAGACCGCCGAGGCCTCGGGGAATCGTTCACAGGTCGACGCGCTCACCCATCGTCACGGTGCGATTGTCCGGAAGCCGGAAGTATCCGGCCGGGTTGGCGGCATTGCGGGCCATCGTCAAGAACAGCTTCTTGCGCCAGCGGCTCATGCTCGCGTCGCCCGCGGGCACGATCGTGATCTGCGTCAGGAAGTAGGACGCGCTGTCCACGTCGATCTCCCCTTCCAGCAGTCCCTCCTGCACGGCCAGCCGAAGGGTGGCGGGGATGTTCGGCTCGTCCTGAAAGCCGAACCGTACGGTGAGCCCGGTGATCCCATCGCCGGGACGACCCAGATGATCGGCCGTCAGTCGATCATCGTCGGAGACGTGCGGGATCCGCTCGCTTTGGGTCGAGACGATGATCACGCGTTCGTGCAGCACATGGTTGTGCTCGACGTTGGCGCGCAAGGCGAGCGGCGTGGTCATGGGGTTGGAGTTGAGGAACACAGCGGTACCCGGTACGCGCCGGACCGGGAACTCGCGCGCGTCGAGCTGTTCGATGAACTCGCGCAGCGGCCCTTCCTCCTGGCGCCGGTTGGCCGTGACTATTTCTCGCCCCTTGCGCCAGGTCGTCAGGATGACGAACGCGGTGGCGGCGATCGCCAGCGGCAGCCAGCCTCCGTGCACGACCTTGGTGAGGTTGGCCGCAAAGAACGTCGCCTCGCTGGTGAGGAACACCGCGGCGCCGAGGGCGATCAGTCGTTTGCGGGTGTGCCACAGCAGCCGGGCCACGGCGAGGAACAGAATCGTGTTCAAGATGAAGGTGCCGGTGACCGCCACGCCGTAGGCCGAGGCCAGCGCGGCGGAGGAGCCGAAGGAGACCACGATCGCGATCACCGTCACGAACAGGCTCAGGTTGACCGCCGGCACGTACACCTGCCCGACCTCGCTGTCGGAGGTCTGGCGGATCGTCAGGCGGGGCAGGAAGCCCAGCTGCACCGCCTGACGAGTAACGCTGAACGCCCCCGAGATCACCGACTGCGAGGCGATCACCGTGGCCACGGTCGCCAGGATCACCATCGGTATCTGCGCCCACGAGGGCAGCAGCAGAAAAAAAGGGTTGGCGATCGCCTTCGGCGAGCGAAGCAAGAGCGAACCCTGCGCCAGGTAGTTGAGCGTCAGCGCCGGGAAGACGAGCAGGAACCACGCCCGGCGGATCGGGCCGGCGCCGAAATGCCCCATGTCTGCATACAGCGCCTCGGCGCCGGTCACCGCCAGCACGACGGATCCCAGCGCGATGAAGGCCACGCCGCCGTGAGCCACGAAGAACTGGGCGCCGTAGGTCGGCGACAGCGCTCTCAGCACGCCGGGGTGCTGGGCAACCTCCACCACGCCGATCAGCGCCAGCACGCCGAACCAGACCGCCATCACCGGCCCGAACAGCCTGCCCACCAGCTTGGTTCCGAATCGCTGGATCATGAACAGCATCGCCAGCACCGCCACGGTGATCGGCAGGACCAGCGAGCTGAGACCGGGGACGGCGACCTTGAGCCCCTCGACGGCCGACAGCACGGAGATCGCCGGGGTGATCACACCGTCGCCGTAGAACAGCGACGCACCCAGGATGCCGAGCGTGACCAGCGCCAGCTTCGCGCCAGCGCTTTTGATCCTGGCCCGCTGCAGCAACGCGGTCAGGGCCATGATCCCGCCTTCGCCCTGGTTGTCGGCGCGCATGATGAAGCTCACGTACTTGACCGAGACGATCATCGTGATCGACCAGAACACGAGCGAGATGACGCCGTACACGTCCTGGGGGACCGGACGCACGGCGTGCCCGTCGGCCAGGAACACGGTCTGCAGCGCGTACAGCGGGCTGGTGCCGATGTCGCCGAAGACGACGCCGAGCGCGCCCAGTGTGAGGGCCGCCATCCCCGTTCTGACCACGGTCGTGCGTCTGGCGCCGGGCTCAGGTTCGACCTGGTGGGAGGCCGGTGGCGCGGCTGCGGGCACCAACGGACGTTAGCGCCGCCGCGATCCTCCTGATTGGCTGCCGCCCATCCAAGCGCGGTGGGGATCCGAATCGGATCGGCGCTGATACGGTGACGGGAGTCCTTCGCCTGCCCGTAACGGCGGCGATCGCGCGCTCGCCCGGTCCTTGCTGGCCTCTCTGCCCCGCGACTGCCGTCTTTGAGAGGCTCGTCAGGAGCGCCCGTGGACGTCGTGACCGAAGGACATGCCCTGGCGGCGCATCGCCGGCCGATGCGGGTTGGCCGGGTACGGTCGGGACACGCCACGCCCTCCCGGCCAGCGGCGGGATCGCTGCAAGTGGCGATGCTGGCGCCCCCATGGATCTCGGTTCCGGCTCCCGGCTACGGGGGCGTGGAGTCGGTGGTCAGCGCGCTCACCGAGTCGCTCGTCGAGCGCGGGCACGAGGTGACGCTGTACTGCGCTCCGGGCTCTGTCTCCGACGCCCACGTGAAGACGCTCCTCGGCGAGTCCCACCCGGACGAGATCGAGCGTTCGCTGTACGAAGCCGATCATGTGGCGCGGGCGTTTGCCGAGATCGACCTGGCGGGTGGAGACCGGCGCTTTGATCTGGTGCATGACCACTGCGGCTTCACGGCGCTGGCGATGGCCGATCGGCTCGACACGCCGCTGGTGCACACCCTGCACGGGCAGTTCACGCCGGCCACGGCCGCCTTCTACGCCCGCCACGGTCACAAGGCGGCGCTGGTCGGGATCAGCGCAGCGCAGCTGGCCTCGGCGCCGCCCGGGCTGCCGGCGATCGAGACGATCTCGAACCCGATCGATCTCCGCGCCTGGCCGCTTGAACAGTGCAAGCAGGACTACCTGCTGTGGATCGGCAGGATCACGGCCGAGAAGGGGCCGCATCGAGCGATCCGCGCCGCCCGCGCGGCGGGGATGCCGCTGGTGCTGGCCGGCGTTGTCCAGCCCAGGCAGCAGGCCTTCTTTGACCGCGAGGTCGCCCCGCACCTGGACGGCGAGCGGGTTCGCTTCGTAGGTGAGGTCGCCGGCGAGGTCAAGCGATCACTGTTCGCCAACGCCCGTGCGCTGCTGATGCCGATCCGCTGGAACGAACCGTTCGGGATGGTGATGGTCGAGGCGCTCGCCTGTGGGACACCCGTGATCGCCTTCCCCGAAGGGGCGGCACGCGAGCTGGTGATCGATGGCCGTACCGGCTTCCTGGTGGAGGATGAGCCGGCGATGGCGGCGGCGATCGACCGGCTGCCGCAGATCGCGCCTCGGGATTGCCGTGCCTGGGTAGAGCAGAACTGCGACCTCGAGGTGGTTGTCACCGCCTACGAGCGCATCTACCGGACCGTGGCGCAACGCGCCGGGAAGCCCGCGCTCGCGCATTTCTGAGCGCACTTCGCCGCCAAGCAGGTCGACAGCCTCACGTCGAACATCGGCCATCTGCTGCTCTGGTGTCCCGCTCCGTGGTCGGGCTTCAAGGCGCGGTACGCTGGATCTATGGAGTCGACGCGCCCAGGCGAACTTGTACGGGTCGCGAGTGGCGGCCCGCAACTCGACGGGATCGTGTTCGACACGCGGGCGAGCGCCAAGGTCGTGGTGGCGATAGTGGATCCGGTCCGTGGACCTTTGTTCCGCACGGTTCATGCAAAGGCCCTGACCGAGCGCGTCGAGGCAGGGCCCGACGACCGAGCATTGCGTCTGCTGATCCGTCGCACACCGTCGCCCGTCCAAGGTGCAGCACGCGGAGGAGAGCGCGGCGCGCAAGGACGCCCCGGGCACATGCGCCCGGCGGCGCACCGCACGACCGGCAAATAGCCAGCCCGCAACTTCTCGGCTCGCAACATGATCACGCGGCTCTGGCCGAAGGCGATCGCGACATACGCTGGGTACAGCAGCTATCAGCAGCGCACCGAGCGCGAGATTCCGCTCGTGATACTCGGGCCGCGTCCCGCACCCAGCGCGCGTTGACGCAACGCGCGAAACGGTCAGCGCGATCCGGTCGTGGGAGGCCCTTCCAGGGGGTGCTGTCAGAGCAGGCTCCGGAGGCGACTGAGGGCCGTCTGACCCCACCGGAAGCGACGCCGCGGGATCGGCGCGTGCGATGATCATCGGGTGGCCACAGCTCGCTCCGCCCGGCTCGGAACGTTCGCTGCGAGCGTCGCGCTCGTGGCTGCCGGCTGCGGATCGAGCAGGTTGCTGATGGGGACGCCGGCCCACGCCAGCCGGCGTTCGGTGGCGGCCGCCGACCCGGCTGCAGTGAGCGTGATCAAGGCATGGTCAGACGCCCTGCGCCGAGGCGACGTGCGCGGCGCCGCGAACTTCTTCGCGCTCCCCAGTGAGCTGGTCAACGGCGTCGGCTCCAACGGGCAACCTGAGCTGGTCCTGATCCGTACGCTCGCCCAGGCCGAGGCGGCCAACGAGACGTTTCCGTGCGGAGCCAAGCTAATCTCGACCAGCCGCCATGGACGCTACCTCAATGCGCTGTTCAGGCTCACCGATCGTCCCGGTCCGGGTGGCGGTAACTGCGGCTCGGGCGCCGGCCAGACCGCACGCACCGACTTCCTAATCGCACACGGCCGGATCGTCGCGTGGATCCGTGCTCCAGACCAGCCCGGCGACCACGGCGGATCCGGCTCCGGGGGATCGACCAGCCCGTCGCCGGCGCCCCGCACCCCCACCACCACCGGGCCGCTGGTCTAGGACGCCGGTCCGGCAACCGTCCGCGCGCGTCTAACCTTTTCAGTCAGATGCCTTCGCGCAGCCGCGATCCCTATCAGACGCTGGGCGTCAGAGCCAACGCCTCAGATGCCGAGCTGCGCGCGGCCTACCGGCGCCTGGTGCAACTTCACCACCCAGACCACAACGGCGGCTCGGCGGATTCGGCTCGCCGCTTTGAGGAGGTGCAGGAAGCCTACGCCCGCGTCCGGGAGCTGCGCAGGACGACAGCCGGCCCGGCGGGGGCGCCAACCGGCTCGGCGGGCACGGCAACCGGCGCCGCGTCGGAGCGCCGATCCCGAGCCGGCGCGGCCGAGCCGCC
>OBLU010005571.1_pt1 | contig 11266 bp, 5 predicted proteins | sample 1518681 | NCBI WGS metagenome assembly OBLU01 (sample SAMEA3539304, study PRJEB22396) | soil metagenome | biome: tundra; feature: field; material: soil | place: USA | collected 2010-05 | depth 0.15 m
CCGTGTTTCGGCTGAACGAACTGGGAGCGGGGCCGCTTTGGGTAGTGGATGGTGATGCCGCGACACCGCGGATCCTGTTCGTTGCCATGCCCGCCGGGGGGACTCAATGAACCGGTACTGGCTGCTTGTGCTTCTGCTTGGGTGCGCGGTGGACTGCCGTGTGGCGAACGCTCAGGACGCAATTCAGTGCGTCGCCTTGAACCAGAACACTCCCGTAACACGTGCGGAGAGTGTTGCCGAACTGGTGAGCGACGTCCTTGTCCTGTGCACCGGCGGAACACCGGTGAGTTCGGGCGCCGCCATCCCACCCTACGATCTGACACTGACGTTTAACGCCAACGTCACCTCGCGGACCATCGGGACCGATGGCCAGTCTTCGGAAGCGCTGTTGGTGGTAGATGAGCCGCTTGTGGACGCACAGTTTCCGTGCGAACAAGCGGCCGGCGTGTGCCAGAGCGTAGGTAACGGAACGGGCACTGGCTACTATGGCGGAGGCCCGGGTACGAACCGGAACGTCTTTCAGGGCGTGCGAGGTGCGGGGACCACCACGCTAGTGTGGCAGTCCATACCGTTCGATCCGCCCGGCGCGGGCCTCCGCGTCTTTCGTTTGACCAATCTGAGGCTGGACGCGACATCGCTAACCGGCGGTGCCGCGGGATTAGGGACCACCAGCATCAGCCTCACAGGGACGGCTGGCGCAAGCGCGACGATTCCAGTGACCTATGATGCCCTGACCCTGGCTACGGTGTCACCCTCGCTGGGGGCCACGGTTCGCGATGCCGGCAACACGGCGGATTCCGCGAGCGGAGTGACCGTGGGCTTAGGCTCGAGCGCAGCCATGGCGCGCACAGCGACCCTGCGCTTTGAGTCGGGATTCCCTGGAGCCGACAAAACGCGCACAGCTGCGCCTTTCGTCGACGCCGATACGTCGCCGGCGCCAGCCGATCAGAATCAGCCCGGCACCACCTACGGCACGGAGTCCGGTTTCTACAACTCGAGCTTTGGCTCGTATGGAGCCCGGGGGAACCTTGGTACCGCGGGATTGGCCGATTCGGGGACCCGCTATATGGCGGTGATCAACAACATTCCTGCCGGGTTCAACGTGTTTGTCGATGTCTACAACAGCACGGTCGGGACCGGTGCGGTGGCGCGCCTGGTCAACGCAGGTCCCGCCGGCGACGGAGCGTTCGTGGCGGCGGCCGCCGCCTCGGACAGCACGGCACAGTTGACCGTGACCGGCGGACAGGCCATCGCGGTTTGGGAAGTGCTGGCTCCCGCGAGCAGCGGAACGGCCCAGTACGACTTCGGCGTTTATCTTTCTTATGCGGCAAGCAGCGCGGCGCCCAAGGCCACGGACATTCAGATGATGTACGCGCCGACCGGCGGGCACGCTACACCGCCGACCAATGCCATCCCGGTTTTCGATGGGACGGCGACCAGTCAGAATCTGTTCACCTACACGATGGCGGTGGCGCCACCGCCGACGCCAGCTCCGACGCCAACGCCGACGCCAACGCCGACACCAACGCCATTCGTGCCGCCGGTTTTGTCGGTCTCCCCGACGACTCTGGCTTACAGCGGCACGGCCAGCGGCCAGAATCCGCCGGCTCAATTCCTGCAACTCAGTTCCAACAGCCAGCCGATCGGCTACACGATTTCGTCCGGCGGCAGCATTCATTACCAACCCTTTCCCGCTCAGGGCGCCACCTACCGATTGCAGCCCATAGCGGTCGACCTCAAAGGAATGGCGGGCGGGACGTACAAGGACACACTGACGGTGACGAATACGATCAGCGGCAAGGTCCTGACGGTTGCGGTGACTTTGACGCTGACCCAAATTTCGCAGATCTCGACCCTGAGTGTGAACGGCGTGCAGGCTGGATCACCCGGTTTCACTCTCGCCGTGAACGGTTCGAACTTCACCAGCATCTGCACGGTTCACTGGAACGGGACGGCGCTAACCACTACCTACGTCAGTGCCACGCAGTTGACGGCGCAGGTCCCAGTCTCCCTGATTGCTGCGCCGGGATCCGCGGCAATTACCGTCGCCACGCCGGATGGCGCGTCATCCAACAGTCTCTCACTCGCCATAGAGCAGTATGCGATCAGCTCGATCACTCCGGCTGGCGCGAGCGCGGGAGATGCCGGGTTTATGCTGACCTTCGCGGGCAGCGGTTTCGTGCCGGGTACGACGGTGAATTTCGGCAACACGGTTCTCAAAGCGAGCTCCGTTACGCCCACCCAGGTTATGGCAGCCGTAACGGCCGACCTGGTGGCGAAGGAGGGGACCATCCCGGTAAGCGTGAGCAGCCCCTCTGGGACGGTTTCCAACTCGCTTGTCTTTACCGTGACGCCCGCTTTTCGCATCGACAAACTCAGCCCCGCGACGGTGCTGGTGGGTGGTCCCTCATTCAGCCTGGCGATATCCGGCGCCGGGTTCGTCGTCGGAACCACAGTGCGCGTGGCTGGAACGGATTTTCAGTCGATTCTGATGGACGCAGGCAATATCCTGGTAAACATTCCATCCGCCTTGATCGCGAACACGGGCTCGCTGCCGGTATCGTTGTCGCGGCCAGGATTGCCCACATCGAACACCGTGAACCTGACGGTGAATAGTACGCCGACGATCGCGACCCTGGCCCCGAATTCGGTAACCGCAATGGGCGCGCCGTTCACGCTGACCGTGACGGGGTCGGGGTTTTTGGGGGGAGCGACGGTCCGGTGGAACGCGCATCCCCTGACCACGGCACTCCTCAGCTCGACGCAGGTGACGGCTGCGGTGCCGGCGGCGTCGATCGCCACCGCGGGCACGGCGCTGATCGACGTATGGGCCGGCGGCAGCACGTATTCGAACGCGGCACTGCTCCGCATCGCCCCAGCACCGGCTCCCATGCTCAGCTCGATCACTCCGGCAACGGTGACGTTGGCAACCGTTCCGGTCAGCATGACGCTATCCGGCAGCGGGTTTCAATCGGACTGTGTGGTCGTGTTCACCCCGCCATCGGCCGCCCCGGTCAGCGTCGTGCCCGACTCCTGTGCGCCCAACCAGGCGGTGGTTCACTTGCCCCCAACCGTGCTTGGCGTTCCGGGATCGGGGGAGATCCAGGTCAGCAACCCGGGCGGCCTGACGTCGCCTGGGATTACGGTTGCGCTGGCGTTGCCGCCTCTTCAGGGTCTGTCGCTCGGGGTGCCGCCAGCGGTGCCGTCCGGGCAGGACCAGCCCTTGACGCTCACACTGAACTCGGCATATCCGACCGCGCTCCAGGGCACGCTGACCCTGACCTTCACGCCCAACGGAGGCTTGCCGGACGATCCGGCGATCCAATTCCAGAACGGCAGCCGCGTCATGACGTTCTCCATCCCAGCCGGAACGCAGCCGAAGATGCAGGTGGCGATGAAGAGCGGCACGGTAGCCGGGCTGATCACCATCACGCCGGCATTTACCGCCATCGGCGAGAGCGTGAGGACACTTCCGGACGTGCTGTCGCAGCAGATACAGATTGCGCCCGCGGAGCCAGTCATTTCGATGTTCACGTGCACCAGAACATCCACGGGTATTGTGGCCGTCGTGGACGGATTCACCAACACGCGGGCAGTGACTCAGGCGAGCTTCGAGCTCCAAACCGCGTCGGGGAGCCAGGGGACAGCCGACCTCGGGGTTGACGTACCGGGGCTGTTTGGCGGCTGGTTCGGCAGCGCGCAAGCCGCGGCCTCAGGCGGAGTGTTCCGCTATACGCAGCCCGTCGCGGCCCAGGGCGATGCCTCGACGGTGGTCTCGGCTACGGTGAAGCTGTCCAACGCGATCGCCACGTCCACCACGGCGTCCTGCCAGTTGCAGTGAGCGACGACTGGGACGGGCCAGGTGAGGACACGGTGGGCTAAACCAGCCGCCCTCTGGCACCTCAGGGACAGACCGGGGCCGCCCACATCCTGCCCCAGCGGACACCTCCCACGCGGCGCAGAGGGCGCGCCTTAGGACAGGCAGGTCTGTCGATGGAGCCCGTCGGCCGGGTGTTGGGGAACTGGTGTGAGATGGTATAACTTCGTGGTCGCGAAACACTAAACAGATCCGGTTAGCTGCGCCCTCAAAAAGGGGTGAACAAAGGATCGTTGCCAGCGGAGAGGATATCCGTCACGAACCGCGAGGTCACTTCCGAGGTGCTGAGTAGCCCGTCACTATGATATGTTGATGTTATCGTGAAGTGGCAGGGAACAGTCCGGATGTCGGGGCGAGCGCGGCATTTCGGCGCCGGTTTCGGTGAAGAGTTTACTGTCCATTTGCAATCAGAACCCATGGTTCCGGATGGATTGCAGGGACGGTATAGACCGGCCGGGAAACCGGCTAAATCCTTGCCGGACAGTTAAGTAGCGGAAAACAGAGGCAAGCGGGAGTAATTCAGTGGTAGAATGCCAGCTTCCCAAGCTGGACGTCGCCGGTTCGAATCCGGTCTCCCGCTCCATAGAATCGATACCTTACAGACAGCCCCCAATCTGTGCTCCGTTTGTGCTCCGTTAATTTGGCGATTGCCGCTAACAGACTGAGAATGAGCGCCCTGTACAGGGCGCGGCATGCTCCGATCACGTGCGTTCCGCGAAGGATACGGGGATGTCCGCCTTTTCATACATTTCCGGCTTGTGTTTGGACCTCGACAGACAGCGTGATGTGAAAGGGCGCTTTTGAAAACCTGGCCCCCAGGCGCCACGAGCGGCGTCAAACGGGTTTGAACCCAGGCTCCCGCGACAGCATCTCGCCAGAGCAAACTCGTGTTTTCGTGCAATGCCCAATTCCCGCGTCGATGGCGGCGAAAGACTGGGCAAAAATGGCTGCGAACGGGCCCATGTCCGCTGTGTGCACTTTCCATCTTGATGGAATGCTTTGCTTAGAACGGCCGGAGGGCTGGAGTATTCATTTGCCACTGGTCGGCTCCCAATTACGACCGAAACCAGATACGCGAGTTCCTTGAGTTCGGGTGAATGGGTAGTTTATTCTAAACGCTCGCGGGAGATTACACATGCCGGTCGTTCCGATGCGGGAGATTCTGGAAGACGCGTTTCGCCATCGGTACGGCGTGGGTGCGTTCAACTTCGTCGATGGATTGACGATGGAGGCGGTTCTACACGCCGCCGCAATGACGAAGTCACCTGTGATCTTGCAGGCTTCAGTGAAAACCGTGCGGCACATGGGAGCGAGGCTGATCCGTCTGATGTTCGACGAAATGGCATCGCGGGTCGTAGTTCCGGCGGTGCTCCATCTCGACCACTGTCCCGAGCGAGCCGTCATCGAGGAGTGTGTCGCGGCTGGTTGGGGCTCCGTGCTGTTTGATGCCTCGCGGCTCAGCTATGAGGATAACCTGGCACAGACGCGTGAAGTAGTCGCGATGGCGCACGACCATGGCGTCGCGGTCGAGGGCGAATTGGAGGCGATTCACGGCGTGGAGGACGACATCTGCGGGGATCAGGCTGGGCCGGTGGTGGCTCTGGACCGTGCTGTCCGTTTCGTACGGGAGACCCGTGTCGACAGCTTCGCTCCGGCAATCGGTACGGCGCACGGATTGTATAAAGGCGAGCCCCGAATCGATTTCGATCGCGTCTCGGCAATCGTTGCCGCAGAGCCTGTACCCTTGGTTGTGCACGGTGGCACCGGCTTGAGCGACGCGATGTTCCAAGGATTGATCCGCCGGGGAGCCGTCAAGATCAACATCTCGACGCAATTGAAAATCACTTTTGCCGACAGCTTCCGTGCCTATCTCAATCGCCACACCGCGGAATACGATCCGTTGAAGTTGATCGGATCGGTGCGGGAAGATGTGGCCGCTATGGCGGTGTCCTACATGCGGGTCTTCGGAAGTGAAGGCCGAGCCTGATGTCCAAGGTGCTGCTATTCGATTGCGACGGGGTGTTGGCGGACACCGAACCGCACGGTCATCGCGCAGCCTTCAACCGTATGTGGCTTGAAGCGGGCGTGCCGTGGCAGTGGACGATGGAAGAGTACGGTCGCAAGCTGAATATTGCCGGCGGCAAAGAACGGATGGCGAGTCTGTTCGATGAGCCCGCATTTCGCGCTGTCTGGATGCCCCCGGAAGACCCGGCGGAGCGCTGGAACCTGCTCGTCCAGTGGCACAGCCGCAAGAACGGGATCTATCGCCAGATCGTCGATTCGGGGCTCATTCCGCCACGCTCCGGAGTCAAGCGTCTCGCCCGAGAGGCGCTGGAAGCTGGCTGGAAACTGGGGGTGGCGTCAACTTCGGCGCCGGAATCGGTGAACGCCGTGTTGCGGAGCGTGGTGGGAGAAAGCATCGCGGCGCGCTTCTCGCTGTTGTTGGCAGGTGACGTGGTGGCGGCGAAAAAGCCCTCGCCCGAGATCTATCGGCTGGCGGCGCAACGGTTGGGCATTGCACCGGCCGATTGCGTAGTCATCGAGGACTCCAGCAACGGACTGGCGGCGGCCGCCGGAGCCGGGATGAAATGCGTGATCACGGTGAGCAGCTACACCAACGGCGAGGATTTCTGCCGCGCCGATCTTGTGCTGACTTCCCTGGGTGACCCGGGAGGCGAGCGCTGCGAGGTGCTGGGCGGCAAGTCGGCTGTCCGTCCGGGTGCCTGGGTCACGGCGAGGGATTTGGAAAAGCTGCTGTTGCCTTGTCCAGGCACGCCGGGTAACATACGCGTATCGCGCGGGTGACAAATCCATTACGATTTCATCCCCGCGAGAATAACGGGAATCGCGATTCATCTTGCGGGGCGGCGGCCGCAGTGGCCGGCCTTCAGCGTAGCCGGACGCGCGTGACCTGAAACCCCCGATCCCCGGCGCCATTTGACGGATTCCGGATATCCCAAGTCATGCGTATGTAACGTACGTCGCGCATACTAGGTTTTCAGGCAAGAGGCAGATCCTCATCTTCCGGTGCTCGCGCAACACCAGCCTCAAGGCTCACGGCTGCTTACTCGGGACGCCGGACAAACGTGAAGCGCGGCGGACAACGATCACCGCCTGCATTAGAGGTCCGCACAGACATTTATGATTAACTCGCGGTTCATCCCGGACGCGCAGTTCACCGGCTGCCGCGCGCTTGCCGAACTTACTTTCAACCGTGTATGGATCGAAATCAACCGTAAGGAGATCTCATGAAGTTACAAAAACCCGCGCTGCTTGCCGTGCTGTCCACACTCTTCACGTTCAGCCTCGTTGCCCAGGACGACCGCGCCGTTATCACCGGAACGATCGCGGATCCATCGCAAGCGGTGATCGCTGGAGTCACGGTGGAAGTCACCGGCACGGCAAAGGGGTTTCACCGTCAGGTGACAACCAACGACGCCGGCGTATACCTGATTCCCGGCCTGCTCGTGGGCAATTATGAGGTCACAATTCGCAAAGGCGGCTTTCGGACTGAACGTTACGATGCCGTCAACCTGGTGGTGGGTCAGACCCGCACCATCAACGCCCAGTTGCGGATTGCCTCGACCACCGAAGAAGTGCACGTGGAGGCCGATCCGACGGCGGTGGAGGCGAGTTCGGCCGGCGTTAGCGGGGCGATCACTTCTACGCAAGTGGCGAATCTGGCGCTTAACGGCCGCAACTGGACCAGTTTGATGGCGCTTGTTCCAGGCGCCATCGATAATGGCGGCGGCACTCAGAAGAATATTCATTTCATCGGCCGCGGCACCGACGATACAAACTTTCGCCTGGATGGAGTGGATGCCACCGGCATCGCCAATCAGGCTCCGAATGCCAGCTTCCGGCTGCAGATTCCCCTCGAAGCGATTGCCGAATTCAAGGTCGACACGGCGCTCTACGGCGCAGAAACAGGCGGAACCTCGGGGGGGCAGGTGGAAGTGATTTCGAAGTCCGGATCCAACGTCTTCCACGGCGGCGCGTTCGAGTATATCCGCAACAACGCGATCAGCTCGCGGGGACCGTTTGACCCTTCCACCCTGCCGCCGTTGCGTCTTAACCAGTTCGGGGCCAGTCTGGGTGGCGCGATCGTCAAAGACCGCACTTTCTTCTTCCTCACCTACGAAGGACTGCAACAGCGCGCCCACAACACGCTGATCGGCAATGTGCCGAGCGATGCGTTCCGTGCAACGGTGCTGGCGCAATCGCCGGCCCTTGCGCCCATCGTCAACGCGTACCCCGTTGGCAATCGCGTGCTATCCGCCAATGTTTCTCAATACGTGCACACAGGCACTATCAGCAGCGGCGAGAATTCAGGCCTGGTCCGCATCGATCATCGCATTTCCGATTCCACCAGTTTCTTCGCGCGCTTCAACATTGACGCTGTGGCGCTCTTATCCCCTAAAGACGTGCTGCTGGATACGACACACACCGACGCCAAGCCCATGAACGGCTCGCTGAACCTCTCGCACGTCTTCTCGCCCGCCATGTTCAACATGGTTCAACTGGGTTTCAACCGTATAGCTTCCCCCAACGGGACGGACAGCCACTTCTTCGATGCAACGAAAATCTCGGCCGCGGTTTCGGTTTCCGGTTTTACCCAACTGTACCAGAACACCAATGCCGCCAGGTCGCCAAACTCCTATTCGCTCAAAGACGACTTCACGTGGACCCACGGTGCTCACACCGTCAGGGCCGGCATCGAGATTAAGCAAGTGGATTATAACTACAGCCAGGTGGGCAATATCGGGTACGTGTATTCCTCGCTGGCGAACTTCGCGGCCAACCAAGTCGGCCAAGTGAACCTGATCGGCGGCGTTCCCACCCATGGACTCGACAAGACCATGTCCTTCGGCTATGTCCAGGACTCGTGGAAGGTGAAGCCAAACTTTACGCTAAACCTCGGCCTGCGCTACGAGTTCTTGAATCGCTTCCACGAGATCTACGGGCGCGACCACCCGTTCGACCTCAACACATGCGGTGGTTATTGTCCGGTGGGTTCCGAGTTCACCTATCCGGTGACCACGGATCTGGAGCCGCGCCTGAGCTTCGCGTGGTCACCGGAGGTGTTCCACGGCAGAGTGGCCGTGCGTTCCGGCTTCGGAACCTACCACGGCGAAGGGCAGTTGGCGGATCTCAACGCACCAAGCGACAACTACACGCAAAGCTCGACACTTTCGAGCGTGAGCTTCCCGAACCTAAGTTTCCCAGCCGACTCCCTTTACCCGCTGGCAGGCTCCGTGGCCGTGACCCCCCGCGCCTTGGTGCGGGATAAGAGCGATCCCACCGTGGCGCAATGGGGATTGCAGGTGCAAGCCGCATTGCCAGGTGGCTTGGTTCTCGGTACCGGCTATGCGGGCTATGGTGCTTATCATCAATTCAGCCGGTTCTACGTGAACCTGATTAATCCACTTACCGGTACCCGGCCGCTCCCTGCGTTTAGCGCAATCGACGACAAAGGCACATACGGCAATGGTCACTTCAACGCGTGGCAGACCTCATTGGAGCGAAGGTTCCGATCCGGTTTTTCGCTGGCGGCGAACTACATGTGGTCGCACGCGACCAACGACGGCTCCACCGGCGGCGGCGAGGCGGACCCCCCGCAAAACAACGCTTGCCGCGCCTGCGAGTATGCCAGCGGCGATGATGACGTCCGCCAGACTTTCTCGGCCAACTCGGTTTATGAACTGCCGTTTGGCAAAGGCCGGCGCTACGCGACCCGCGGCGGACTCGCGAATTTCTTTTTTGGCGGTTGGCAACTCGCTGGCACGGCGTACGCCCGCTCGGGCAATCCGGTCGACGTGACGCTGGTCCGTGCCGCTTCCTCGGTGCCTGACGGTCTCACAACCACGACCAACAATGCTGGAGCGACCGTCACGCGTCCGAACACTGTAAGCGGCGTTTCCATTGTGCCGGCGAACCAAACCATCAGCAACTGGATCAACCCGCTGGCGTTCAGCGTGCCAGCCAATGGCACCTGGGGGAACGCCGGCCGCAACCTGGCGCGGGGACCGAAGTTCGGGCAAGTCGATGTCGCGCTTGCCAAGAAGTTCCCGATCACCGAACGCTTCATCCTGGATTTTCGGACCGAGGCATTCAATGTCTGCAATCGCGCTCAGTTCGGCGATCCGTCCGGCGTGCTGACGAGCCCCAGCTTTGGACACATCACCACTACCGTGAACAACGGAGCCGCCACGGGAAGCGGAACACCGCGTCAGTTTCAGTTCTCCATGAGGCTGCACTTTTGAAGGGGGGGCAACCGGCCGCGGCGAATTACGTTCTGAGAGGACTTATCATGAGGCTTCGGCTTTGCACTCTCTTCCTGGCCCCTTGGCTTGCCGCCGGTCAAGACACGCTGGTTCCCTTGCCCGGGACAATTCCAGGCGGATATCGGCTGCACACCGGATGGAAGCTGCGTCCGGCCGGCCGACAAATCCCGCTGGATACGTTCCCCATGGCCGCCCGCCTCTTGCCGGACCGCGAGCATGCGGCGATCCTGCATGCCGGTTACCGGCCGCCGACCCTCCGAGTGATCGATACGAAGACCGGCGCCACGGTCAGTACCGCGGAAGTTCCGGATGCGTTCCTCGGGCTCGCTCTGTCCCCGCAGGCCGACGCGGTGTACATCGGAGGCGGCGCTCAGAATGCGGTCTTCGAGCTCGGGTTGAGCGGCGGCAAACTCCGCGCGGGCCGAACATTGCGCGTATTTGAGACGCCGGGCGGCGATCACTTCACCGGCGATGTCGTCCTTTCGCCGGACGGAACGGAGCTTTGGGCTGCCGATCTGTACGACGACGCTATCGTCATAATCGATAGGCACAGCGGCGCGGTAGTCCGGAAATTTCGTACCGGCCGGAGGCCTTATCGGATTCTTTTTTCACCGGACGGCGCGCGTGTTTTCACTACTAGCTGGACCGATGGTTCGATCCAGGAGCATGAGCCGGCGACGGGCAGGCTGATCCAGACGTTGGTGCTGGGACCGCACGCGACCGACATGGTCTGGCTGCGCAGGGCCGAAGAGAGCAAGGTTCGGGACCGGATTTTTGTCACGGCCTCGAATACAAATTCGGTCTTCGTCGTTCAGCCGAATATGCCCGGCCAGCTTCGTACGATCGAACGAGTGAATGTGGCGATGACTCCCCGGCAGCCCGTGGGAATGACACCGAGCGCGATCTCCGTCTCCGAAGACAACAAGCTGCTCTACGTTACGTGTTCCGATGCCAATGCAGTGGCGGTCGTGGACATCACCGCCGAGAATGCCCGCGTGACCGGTTTTGTGCCGTCTGGCTGGTATCCCACTGCTTCCGTAGCCCTGTCCGGTGGCGGCCTCTTGATCCTAAATGAGATCGGAAGAGCGTCGTGTAGGGAAAGAGT
>OBLU010005572.1_pt1 | contig 11265 bp, 12 predicted proteins | sample 1518681 | NCBI WGS metagenome assembly OBLU01 (sample SAMEA3539304, study PRJEB22396) | soil metagenome | biome: tundra; feature: field; material: soil | place: USA | collected 2010-05 | depth 0.15 m
GAGAGCGCGAGGCGAACTACGAAGCATGGTGGTTCGGGCGTGCCATCCTCGTGCGAAAAAGCTTCACAAGCAAACTGTCCCTGTGCCGCGCCTATGCGCCCGACCTGGCCCGAAACGACCTTCGAGGAAGTGTCGCCGGATTCAGTCCCGGTATAGTCCCGTCGACGTCAATCGGCCACCTCACCATGCAGGTGTACCCTCAGTGCCCGGTAAGGCCCGTTGCCGCTGGCGTCGTCCGCTACAATGGACTCTGCCAGGCCGGCCCCGAGTGGCGCCAGCAACCGTCTTCAAATGCCTCTGACCGTATTCGACTGCAAAGGAATCCCAGCCTCCCGGCGCGCACGGATCGAGGGGGCAGTGGTTGCCGCCGGCCGCAGCCTGTCCCAGCCCTACGAAGCCTGGATCGCCGCGGATATTTCTCGAGGTGGGGTGCGGGTGATGATCACCGGGCCGCAGGGGTTCGACCGGAGCGTGACGTTTGACCTCGCGGAGGACCCGGCGGTGATCACGCAGCGGGTCCGGGAAACGATCGAGGACTGAGGGCGAGGCGCTGCCCTGTCACTGGGGGGCGCGACCCAGCCGATCCTTCTTTTTGAATGGTGGCCCTATCGCCTATCCCAGGAACCACGGATTGCCTCGCGAATCCGGGAAAGCCAGTCACCCTTGTGGACCACCTTGGTATAGCGGTTTTCAAATATGCGCCTAATTTCATCCTTGGTATGTCCTGCCATGATTTTCCAGTCAGCCGGGAGGATATACGTAGCGTTGCCCTCGAACGGGCACTCCAGAACCACGGAATTCGAGTCTCTGAACTCGAAGACCACATAGCCATCCCAGGACTCATTGCCGATGTAGCATCGCAGCGGAGCCAGCATGGCGATCTTTTCCAGTCTGTTCTCGCATGAATCCTCAGCGTCATTCTCCGCTGAGGCCGTGCCGCATCATAGTGCTGCCGGAACCATGATGCTGCCAGAACTTTTGGGGCGATTCCCTCGATCCGGCGCGAAAGTACCGAAGCGCGCTCGTCGTACCGGTTTCATCCGAAAGTCCCAATTCGCACCCGAAGTACCAAAACCAAATTGCCCTCCTGGAGGTACACGCAGGACTGGTGCTCGGTCGTCGCGGGCGGCATCATAAGTTCATGTACACCTGGGTAAACGAACTTATGAACTGGCAACCGGTTGTCTATTGCTTCTCGTTTGGCACGCTCATGTCCAGTTTCGTGACCGGAGCCTTCACTCCGTTTTGTCGGAGGCGGCAACCCGCACCCGATCGCTCCGGATCCGCGAAACAGGCGCGCGAAAGCACGTCGAAGGACCGGATGTCCGATGCCGTGCGGAACTGGATCACGATGCGCGCCGATGCCGATCTGGCTTACGTGCCGCCGCCTCCTCCGCCGCCGGAACCGGAACCGCACCCGGCTGTGATCGAGCCCTGCGCGATCCAGGTGCCGCCGACCCCGCACGCCACTGAAGCGCAAGCCCCGCCCGAAGGGGATTCCTACGCGGTCGCCGAGCCAAATCCCTTCCTAAACGCTAGCTTCCGGGGCGTGCCCAATTTCTACGAGATCCTGCAAATCAGCCCGCGCGCCGACCTGGAAACGATTCATCGCGTATACCGCATCATGGCGGGCCGCTTCCATCCCGACAACCCGGTCAGCGGCGATCACGAAATGTTCCTCCATCTCAGCGAGGCCTACGAAGTGCTCTCGCGGCCCGAGCGGCGTGCGCTCTATGATTCCGCGCTCCGCGAAAGCGAAGCCAAGCCCATCCCCATATTCGGCGCCCGCATTTTCGTCGATGGGCTGGACGGAGAAATGAACCGCCGCTTCGGAGTCCTCGCCTTGCTCTACCAGCGCCGACGAACCAATCAGGGCAGCCTCGGCATTTCCGTGCTCCAATTGGAGAGCCACATGTCGCTGCCGCGCGAGCACCTGGAATTTACCTTGTGGTATCTGCGCTGTAAAGGCTACGTGAACGTCTTGGAAGAGAATTCCGATTACGCGGTGACCGCTCTCGGAGTGGATTACGTGGAGGCCAACTCCGCGAACAATCCCATCCTCCGCGAACTGCTCACCGCCGGATGCCCCACTTGCCGCCCGGCACACCCCGTACCCGCGAAGCGGCACAGCCGCTGGACGGCGGCGGCCCGTCGGGAGCGGCGTGGCGGCGCAGTCGTCTTCGCCGCCTGATGGGCCGCCAAATGGCGGCTCACGTGCCATTCCGCATAGAAGGTCAGCAGAGTTCCGCGCTTCACGGGCCAGCGCGCCGCCGCCCAGCAATCGCCGCGCCGCACTACCCGCCACCGTGATCCTGGCCGCTAAGCACATCCGCAGACTCAACTGAGCGCATCCCAGCATCCGGCGCACCAGCCCCGCCGGGCCGTGATCGGCGCGAAGCCACGCAGGCTCTCGGTGCCGCCCGTCAAGAGCGGTGGCTATTCAGCAAAAAGTTCCGGTACTGCCGCCAGTACCCCTCAGCTTGTCAAATATCCTGCGCGAGTATCAGAATTTAGTGTGCAAGAGGCAAGAATGGACATTCGATCCGTCAATCCAACCCCGTACGCACCTCGCTATTGTGAGGTCTGCCAGAGGAAGACCCCACACGAAATCCGGGCCGGGGCCGGTTTGACCGCAAAGATGTGCGTCACATGCTTGGAAACCGGGCGCAGGTATGAACTCAGAACTGGAGCCGCTCCCGTTGTGAGAGTAGCGCGCGGAAGTTGTATCGCCGGAATTGGAAGCCGGTAGAGTCTGTCCGCGATGCCGCCCGACGGCGCCCAAAAGCGCGCCCAACGGGCACGGTGAATGAGCCCACGCTCCCGTCCCCGCCGCGCGGTGCGGAGATCGCGGCGCGTGGGGCAGCGATGCTGGTGCGGGGCAACAGGACTGGCCGGTGGCGGGCGCTGGGCCGCGTTGGCGGATCGGCGCCGCCATCGTGATAGGCGCCTTCGTGTTCATCAGCGGCATGTCCATCGGCCTGCTATATCTGCCAGCGGGCATCCTGATGCTGCTGGCGGCGTGCGTTGGAGGACACCGCGAGGCTGCGGCATGTTTGGTGAGAGCGTCCGGGGAGTGGAATGCGAATTGCCTACTCGATTCGATTCGGACTTTGTTCGGTTAATTGGGTTGCAGTTTACTTCGCTGGATGGCGACGCGGGTTCCGTCTGGGTTGAAGACGTGAAGTGTGTCCGCGCCCGCTTCGACCCGTTCATCACCAGTGAACAGCGCATGGATCAGGTGCGCCGCCAACTCCTTCGGGCAAATGCAGTCGTCAACGCTGGGAACGTGAGATGCCGCACTGCGCTGCCAGTTGAACTCGATGGTAACCGGCTCGATCTCTTCCGAGATCCAGGTGCCGTGAATGCGGGTGAAAACCAAGGGCTCGTCGCAGCCGGGCGTAATGGCGCTGATTTCATTCTCGTCATGGGAGAGCACGATTGCTTTGAGAACGGTGCCATTCAGGTAGGTGATGGTCACAAGAAACATTGTCCGGCACCGGAGCAGATGCAGGCCAGTCCTGGAAGCACTATTCCAGACACTGGTACTGACGTTACTTTTCCTTGGAATGAGGCGGCATGGCGGGCTTTGCGCATTGAGGGACGGGGCGCCTTGTCCCCGGTTCGTATTTGGAAACCCGCGTCTGCGGGCAGTCCAGCTTCTCGGCTACATCGATCTTGCAGAGGCCCTGCTTTTCCCGGAATTCGCGCAGCAAGGCCAGCAGTATTTCCTGCTTGCCTCTGTTGGCGCGTAGGCGTGCCCGCTCGATTCCATGAACACAATTTCCAGTCTGGAATTGTCGATTGTGTGACCCAGGAAGCCGGTCCGGAGTCTCGCGCGGATATTGACCGGCAGCGGTCGCCTCGATGACTTCAAACGCAACCCGCAACAGTTTATCGAGCTGGCGACCGAATCCATCAATCGGAAGAAGCGCCTGGCCCTCGTTGACGGCATCCGTTACACCGTATCGGCGACGACGAATACTACGCCCAGGAGCTTTTCGAGCAGGAAGAACTGACGGGGTACCTCAAAAACGTGCTCGCCGCAACGAAGTCCGTGTATGGGCACGTTGTCTACGATTCGTCCGGCGTGGAGCAGCCTTTTCCTCGACGATCTTCGCGACAAAGAAAGCGCGAAGATCGAATGCGGGAAGGCCCATTTCAAGGCCCTGGCGGTCGGCGAGAATCCCGCGGAGTTATCCCGGCCAGGAACATCGACGACTTGACGGCGAAGTGTTAAGCGGGCCGGGGATCACTGGGTGGCGCCTGCACCCCATCAAATGCCTCTGACCGTTCTCGACTGCAAAGGAATCCCAACCTCCCGGCGCGCACGGATCGAGGGGGCAGTGGTTGCTGCCGGCCGGAATCTGTCCCAGCCCTACGAAGCATGGATCGCCGCGATATCCCTCGAGGTGCGGTGCGGGTGATGATCACCGGGCCGCAGGGCTTCGACCGGACCGTAACGTTCGACCTCGCGGAGGACCCGGCGGTGATCACGCAGCGGGTCAGGGAGACGATCGAGGACTGACGGCCCGGGAGAACTCTGCCGCAGCGGGGCACATCGAGGGCGTGGAATGCCGACCAGTTACTCCCGTTCGTTGAGCGGCGGAAGCCCGTTGACAATCTTCATCGTCTCCATGCTCACTCTGACGATCCGCTTGAGCAGATCAATGATGTACCGCGGATCATCGGACCAGTCGTTGGGATCGTTGGGAATCTGTGAATCCTTATCGATGCTGAACTGGTACCTTTCCATGATCCATTCGATCGCGGGCTTCCCATTTACCACGTACTCGTACGCCTCTAAGGGAATCCCAGTCAGGGTCACCTGGGAATTGCAAATGATCGTCGTCTTGTCAATGGCTTTTCCTTTCTTGCCAAACGTCATCTTTCGAACTCGGTAGTCTTCGCTCGGGTTCAAACCGAGCACACTGGAATACTCCTGGACGGGATATGGTTCCACCGTCTCGTAATTCAAGTGCGATCGGGCCAGGCTACGTCCAGCCTGGCTAAAGACCCAGAAGTCCAGAGTGAATGGAACCCGGGGAAGCACCTTCTTGAGATCCGCACCGAATCGCTGTTTGTACTCCCGGGAATGCAGGATTCCGTAAACGTAGTAGAATACGTCCTCCTTGGTCAGATTGCCGTAACGCTTCACGAATTCCGCTAATGTCGAGTCCGAGATCGCGTCTTTCTTCGAGTGCACCGGATCAGGTACGACACCGGGGAGGACATCATTGTCGTCACTTTGTGAATCTTCAGTGAAGTAATAAAGCGGGAAGCACTGACCAGTATCCTGAAGATGGAGGTTAGGGATGCAATTCGTGATGAGCGCCGAAAAGGACTTGCTTGCTCCAACGCCACAGACGGAGATAGCAAGATTGGGACTTCCTTTCCCATCAAAGATTGCCGGAATTCTGTAAACCATCTCGTTAAACCGCCGGTTGAAGTAAAGCCATTGCTTGCAAAAAGGGCGATACATGCTCGGGACAATGCAGGACTCGTCGAAAGAGTGTCGCGCGACCTTCACGAGTTCTGCTTTCAGCCCGCGTGTCCAACTGATCTTCTTAGGGTCAGAATCGACGAACTTGTCAGCATCGGGCCGATCGTCTCGATGGAATCCGCCGTACGCCTTTTGGTAGGCCTGAACCTGCTTGTTGTAGAACCCAATCATTCGATTCATGTTCGTTGTCAGTCCACTCCTCGAGAAGTTGTACGCCCAGGCATCGCGGTTCGTAACAAGGCCCAGGGAGTAGACTGTGAACATACCCTTAGAATTAGAATCAGCGTTCGTCTTGTCTCCAAGCGGCATGAATGTGCTGAAAGCCGGGTCACGCTGGTTGATCCAATCGTTCTCCGCGTTTGGCTTAATGGTGACCCAGGGTATGTAGCTGATACTCTGGAACTCGGAAATGATTGACAGTTTCCTTTCTCGATCCAGGTAGTCACCAATATCATGATAGAACAATTGGCACGGCTTTCCTTTGCGCTTTGGATTCTTGACCAGCAAGGTGATAGCAATGGGAGCCCGGCTTCCTGAGCCAAATATCTTACCGCCTTCCATCCGAGACAATTCGCCAGACGTCCTCTGATTGCCCCGGAGGTTAAAGCAGTAGATCGAAGAGAATTCCTCCGTCAGGCACCGTCGGAAGCCATCCGCGTAGTTGCCGTCGATGTAAGATCCGTTGCTGACGCAGCAGATGACCCCCCTGTCCGTAATCCGGTCAGATGCCCAACGGAAGGCACGGATATAGGAATCGTAGAGATTCTTTTTGAGTCCGGCGGATGACTTGGCCGCATATGTAGTCCGAATCCGTTCGTCCAGATCTGGGTACTTCATATTCTTGTTCTTGTCATTCTCGCTGTCTTGCTGAGCAGAGTACGGAGGGTTGGCGATAATCACCTGAATGGTCTTACTCTTTTGCCTGGCTGCACGCTTGTTGTTCTCGGGAAATGTGACTTCGGCCATGGTCCCCGCACCTTCTGTCGTCTGGAAAGTGTCATTTAGAACTATGCCTTCGAAGGGCTGGTAATCGCCGCCTACCAGTCCATGGAGTGTCTCTTCGCAATTGATGGCTGCGATGTAATACGCAAGAAGGACGAGTTCGTTTGCGTGAAGTTCGTGCTGGTATTTGTAGACAAGTGCTTCCTGCCGGATTACACCGGTTTGGAGAAGTCGGGCGATAAAGGTTCCCGTACCAACGAATGGATCAAGAATGTGGACATCCCGGTCTGTAAGGCCAACTCCGAATTCCTTACGAAGTGCTTCATCCGCGCTATGTATAATGAAGTCAACAACCTCCACGGGAGTGTAGACAATACCCAGCCGCTCCGCCATCCGGGGAAAGGCTGTCCGGAAAAACTTGTCATAGAGCTCGTAGACGATCCTCTGCTTACCTTTCACGTTATCAATGCCAGTTGCACGTTCCCTAACGCTGGCATAAAACTTATCCAGGGATGTGGTTTCCTTGGCCAGTGCTTGGCCTTCGAGGATGTCCAGGATCTTCTGCATGGATCGCGACACTGGGTTGTGCTGGGTGAACTCGTACCCTTCGAATAGGGCATCGAAGACCGGCTTGGTTATTAGGTGCTGGGACAACATTTCAATGGCATCGTCCTCGGTCACGGACGGGTTAAGATTCTCTTGCAAGCCCAAAAGGAACTCGCTGAAAGCCTTCTCGTGCCCTGTGTTGGAACTTTCCAGCAGGGCCTTGATCCTGGTGATGTGGCGTTCGGCGATCTGGGCGACGTCCTTCGCCCAGCTTTCCCAGTACCTCCGGTCTCCGCACTTAATGACGATCTTCGCGTAGATGGCATCGCGCCATTCTTCAATGTTGGGAAACTGGAACGCGAACTGGCTGGGATTAGTCCCTGTAGCACCCCCTGAATCACTACCGCCGTCGCCATCGACACCGTCTGGACCACCTACTCCGATCACCTGGATCTGGTTCGGCCGCTTCTGGTTCAACTCGATCTGGTTGACCGTCGCGTTAAAACGGTCATCGTGTGCGCGAAGAGCTTGGAGCACCTGCCAGACAACCTTGTACTTCTGGTTGTCCTTGAGGGCTTCTTCCGGGGTCATATCTGCAGGAATTCCGACTGGGAGGATGATATAGCCATACTTCTTGCCTGGTGATTTGCGCATCACCCTACCCACCGACTGAACCACGTCTACCACTGAAGTTCTGGGGTTTAGGAACATGACCGCGTCAAGTGCAGGTATATCGACTCCCTCCGTAAGACATCGGGCATTCGATAGTACACGGCAGACGTTCCCTTCCGTCGCAGCCTTCAGCCAGGAGAGTAGTGTGTTTCTCCTGAGAGCGTTAAAGGAGCCATCAACGTGATCGGTGTCGCACACCAGAAGGTTCTCTTCCTCGGGATATTTGTTCCGGTACTCGTCGATGACCTGGCGAAAAAGCTCCGTAAAGCGTTTCGAGTCTCTGATTGACCGCGAGAAGGCCACGGCGCGCCGCATAGGCATTGAATCCATCTCCATCTCGCCGCCCTCGGTGTCAGCAGCCATCCGCTTCGATAGACCATTCCAGCAGCCCGTGATTTTGACCACATCATCCAGGCTGATTTCGTTGTTTTCATCTGCGATCTGGGATTGGAAGGCCTTGCTGATGAACTTCTCGTCGACGGCAAGCACCATTACTTTATAGTCAGACAAGAGGTCAGTCCCGACAGCTTCGGAGAAGCCCAACCGGTGGAACTCTGGGCCATATATCGAACGGTCGTCCATAGAGCAGAGCACTGCTTCGTTCTCTTGAGCTTCCACTTTGGTGCTGTCGCTGAAAATTCGTGGCGTGGCGGTCATGTACAAACGCTTCTTGGCCGCGATGAAGTGTTGATCATGCACTCGGAGAAAATGGGACTCGTCTTCTCCCTCGAGGGTCACGCCGGTGGTTCGGTGGGCTTCGTCGCAGACAATTAGATCGAACTCGGGGACTCCGCGATGCTGGGCATCCGCCACCGCCTCAATCGACTGGTAGGTTGAGAAGACCACGGTCAATTGGTGTTCGCCGGCACATGCTTCGACCTGTTGAGCCAGTTTCTTGCCGTCGGTGGTTGCCGGGAAGGCTAGATCATGGGTGCTGATGTCTTCGGTATCGGAGTTCTTGCCGACCTTGGTATCGGAACAGACCGCGAATGAGTGCATGGATAAGGCAGCTTCGGCCGTCCATTCCCTCAAACCCTGGGAGAGTAGCGATATGGAGGGGACCAGGAAAAGGATGGTCGCTTTACCCGCCGTGTTCTTCGCCGCGATACGTTCGGCGATCTTAAGCGCCGTGAAGGTTTTTCCGGTGCCGCAAGCCATGATGAGCTTGCCTCTGTCGCCAACCAATAAACCCTCCATGACCTTCTTGACAGCAAGTGTCTGGTGGGGGCCGGAGTGCCTTCTTCTTCTGGAGCTTGATGGCGTGTGGCCGATTGAGACTGAACTGGGACCAATCGATTGGACTGTTGTCCAGGTCCTGAACGCCGATCCTGACGACAGGGATTTGCTGTTGGGACAGTGCGTCTTCGGCGTGCTTGCCCCATTTGTCCGTTGTGGACACGATTATCCGACTGGAGAATGGTGCCTTTCCAGACGCAGTAAAGAAAGAATCGATGTCCGCCTTCTGAAGGGTGTGGGACGGATCGTAGAACTTGCACTGAATCGCACAATACTCACCTGTGTATCGTTCCCGCGCTATGAGGTCGATCCCCACATCTGGCTTGTTCTTCCTGCCAGGCCATTCGCTCCAAAGCCAAACATCGCTGTACTTATCAATGTAAAGGGGATCGGTGGTCAAGTAGTTAGCGAAGAGCCGTTCGAATTTGTCCCCCAGATCGCGGTTTGACAGCGCCGCTTCCCTGAATTCTTCCAGAATGGAGTGGATGTTGCTCATAGTGGACGTAGCCAAAAAACCAATTCTTAGGATTTGCTGCGGAGGTGCACTTTGGCCTTGGGCGCCGGACAACCCGTTAGCACACTGCTCTCCACAGGCTAGGTGTTGCCAACCAGCATGCTGATTGTAACGCGAAACTGAAGGTGTGCTCGGATCGTCGAGGCGAGCCTTGGGCGGGAGCCGATGTTGTACGGTTCCGCGGTATCCACTGAACCAAGGAATCGCTCCCGTATCTTCAGGACCAGGCCCGAGAATGCCCACCCCGGAGCCGCCAATGCCCACTGCACGCCGAATTGAAGGTAACACGGCGATGAGGGAAAGGGAAGGCCAGACACTCGATCAGCATGGCCTTCGCCGCCCGGATCTTGTAGCCTGGTGAACAGTTTCCTTGAAATTCGTGATCGCGATCTCATGGTGGTAAGCATCTTTGCTGGTTGCGGTTAAGGGTGCCCCGCGGGGTACGATGCGAAAATGAAGGCATCGACGGGAATAACTCCACTCGTGGAAGAAGATGAAAAGGAAACAGATGGGGTAGCACTGTTTGCTGGTCAACTTCACGAGTACGAAGCGCACCAGAAGATCATCGATCTGTTGATCGAGAGGCAGAAGGGACTCAGGGCAAGTATCGTGGCCCTTGCCGATGAGCACCCCGAAGCGACGGTGAGATGGTGGATGCGAATGGAGATTGGTAGGCGACATACCGGAACCTCGTTTATTGAGTACCCCAAAGGCGACGACCAAGCGTTCTTGAAGGCTCTGCGCGGGTGCGCAATCACCGGTGGGTTGTGGACGCCCGAGGTTATAGCGACACAAATCGTGATGCGTTGATATCGGTCACTCCGCCGGACAGCTCCGTCACCACGTAACCAGGACACCAGGGGCGAGGATTGCGCAGCTTGGAGTCGCTAGTGTAATCACCCATCTTGCACATGCAACCGGTCTCACCAGACCAGGCCCCGTAGTCGTTCCACACAAGGCCCGCGCCGTGGGTGTGCCCTTGACGTTCGACCCCGGCGAAGACGCGGCGGATCAGGAAGTCGATTGAGGACAGGACTGACGGCGAAGGCGCGCAGTACCGTATCGGGTAGCGGCGACGCTTGCCCAATTTGGTGGGTGCCATCGACTCCCCGAGGGCAGTCATTTGTCGGTGAGGTTCTTCTTCTCGCATGGGACTGCGGGGTCTTGCGGATCCAGTAGTGGGCTCGCGACACTGGTGAGATGGCGACCGACTTCGGCGTGTGGAAATGGTGGTGGGAGATGGCGCCGCAGCTCTCCGTAGCGCCCGCGCCGGCCCCGGAGCAGCCTCGCCATCCTCCCCGGCTTCGGAAGCGCCCCGGCGCCCGCAGTACAGCGCCAGGGGACACCGACGGCAACGGAAGCCTGGGTGGAGAGATGAAGCCGGGGGAGGCGCGACGGGGGCCCCCGAGCCGTCGAGGTACGCCGGGAGACGCATGTGAGACTCGCGGGGCGTGCTCATGGGGACGCCGCCTCAGCCGGTTTTCCGCGGGACGCACGGGACTGATCTGCCCAAGCGCAGTTTCCGGCCAACTTCCGGATAGCTGAGAGCTAGAGTTCCGTAGGGTGACTTTCAAGATTCGTCACTCTACCTCGCCGTTTATCGCGTGGAAGCGATCCCGCAGCCTTCGGAGGCCGCACTGGTCAGCCTCGGCACGCCTGTATCTTTCGTAGCACGTTTGCCAGCTTTAGCCCCTCGCGGCCATTCAATCTTTTGCACCATGATCGGGACCAGCGGGCCAACCGCCAAGCGGTTACATGGATGGCCATTCACCTGCAACCCTCGGCCCTGTGAATCTCCGAGTACAGTTCATCTTCTCCTTCGTCCCGACTCTGGCTGCCGTCGCGTTCTTCGTGG